>Ga0315336_1001368_pt1 | contig 48430 bp, 10 predicted proteins | sample ASW5metaG_FD_204512 | JGI IMG/M metagenome (GOLD analysis project Ga0315336, IMG submission 204512) | Ammonia-oxidizing marine archaeal communities from Monterey Bay, California, United States - ASW #5 | ecosystem: Environmental > Aquatic > Marine > Intertidal zone | place: USA: California...
ATGTGCTGGTCAACGACAGCGATACGGATACCACCGACACGCTCAGTGTCTCAGGCCTGGATACCTCGGGCACCGCCGGCCTGGTCGCCAACAACAGCGACGGTACCTTCGGCTACGACCCGAACGGCCAATTCGAGAGCCTGGCAGTCGGTGAAACGGCGACCGACAGCTTCAAATATACGGTGACCGACGGCAATGGCGGCACCGACACGGCGACGGTGACGGTGACCATCTCCGGCGTCAACGACGACCCGACCGCCGTGGATGATGACGGCGGCTCGACCGATTTCACATCGTCGTTCACCACAGCCAATGTGCTGGCCAACGATAGCGACCCGGATACTTCGGATACGCTCAGCGTCTCGGGCCTGGATACCTCGGGCACGGCGGGCCTGGTCACCAACAACAGCGACGGCACCTTCGGCTACGATCCGAACAGCGCTTTCGATAGCCTGGCCGGCGGTGCCAGCGCCACGGATACCTTCGAATACACGGTGACTGACGGCCAAGGCGGCACCGACACGGCGACGGTGACCGTCACCGTGACCCGTGGAAACACGCCGCCGGTGGCCGTCGACGACAGCGCCGCGACGGACGAGGATACGCCCGCCACCGTCAGCGTGCTCGCCAACGACAGCGATTCCGACAGCGGCACGCCGAGCGTGCAGGCGGTCGACAGCTCCGGCACCATCGGTACGGTCACCAACAACGGCAGCGACGTCGACTACGATCCGAACGGCCAGTTCGAAAGCCTGGCCGTTGGCGAAACCGCGACCGATAGTTTCCGTTACACCATCTCCGACGGTCAGGGCGGCACCGACACGGCGACGGTGACGGTGACCATCTCCGGTGCCAATGACGCGCCAACGGCCGCCGGCGATGACGTCGATTCCACCGATGCTGCAGCGTCGTTCACCACGGCCAATGTGCTGGTCAACGACAGCGACCCGGATACCTCCGACACGCTCAGTGTGTCGGCACTCGATACGTCGGGCACCGCCGGCCTGGTTGCCAACAACAGCGACGGTACCTTCGGCTACGACCCGAACGGCCAATTCGAGAGCCTGGCCGTCGGTGAGACCGCGACCGACAGCTTCAAATACACAGTGACCGACGGCAATGGCGGCACCGACACGGCGACGGTGACGGTGACCATCTCCGGCGTCAACGACGACCCAACCGCCGTGGATGATGACGGCGGCGTGACTGCATTTACCGCGTCGTTCACCACGGCCAATGTGCTGGCCAACGATAGCGACCCGGATACTTCGGATACGCTCAGCGTCTCGGGCCTGGATACCTCGGGCACGGCGGGCCTGGTCACCAACAACAGCGACGGTACCTTCGGCTATGACCCGAACGGTGCCTTCGATACTCTTGCCGGCAGCGCCAGCGCCACGGATACCTTCAAATACACGGTGACCGACGGCCAAGGCGGCACCGACACCGCGACGGTGACCGTTACCGTCACCCGCGCGAACGTGCCGCCGGTGGCGGTCGACGACAACGCCGCGACGGACGAGGACACGCCCGCCACCGTCAGCGTGCTTGCCAACGACAGTGATTCCGACAGCGGCACGCCGAGCGTGCAGGCGGTCAATACATCCGGCACCATCGGCACGGTCACCAACAACGGCAGCGACGTCGACTACGATCCGAACGGCCAGTTCGAAAGCCTGGCCGTCGGCGAGACCGCGACCGATAGTTTCCGTTACACCATCTCCGACGGTCAGGGCGGCACCGACACCGCGACGGTGACGGTGACCATTTCCGGCGTCAACGACGCGCCGACGGCGGTCGGCGATGACGTCGATTCTACCGATGCTATAGCGTCGTTCACCACGGCTAATGTGCTGGTAAACGACAGCGACCCGGATACCTCCGACACGCTCAGTGTGTCGGCGCTCGATACGTCGGGCACCGCCGGCCTGGTCGCCAACAACAGCGACGGTACCTTCGGCTACGACCCGAACGGCCAATTCGAGAGCCTGGCCGTCGGCGAGACCGCGACCGACAGCTTCAAATACACAGTGACCGACGGCCAAGGCGGCACCGACACGGCGACGGTGACGGTGACCATCTCCGGCGTCAACGAAGCGCCGACGGCTGTCGGCGATAATGGCGGCTCGACCGGTTTCACATCGTCGTTCACCACGGCCAATGTGCTGGCCAACGACAGCGACCCGGATACTTCGGATACGCTCAGTGTGTCGGCGCTCGATACGTCGGGCACGGCCGGCCTGGTCACCAACAACAGCGACGGCACCTTCGGCTACGACCCGAACGGCGCCTTCGACAGCCTGGCCGGCAGCGCCAGCGCCACGGACACCTTCAAATACTCCGTGACCGACGGTCAAGGCGGCACCGACACCGCGACGGTGACCGTTACCGTCACCCGCGCAAACACGCCGCCGGTGGCCGTCGACGACAGTGCCGCGACGGACGAAGACACGCCGACGACCATCAGCGTGCTCGCCAACGACAGCGATTCCGACAGCGGCACGCCGAGCGTGCAGGCGGTCGACAGCTCCGGCACCATCGGTACGGTCACCAACAACGGCAGCGACGTCGATTACGACCCGAACGGCCAGTTCGAGAGCCTGGCCGTTGGCGAGACCGCGACCGATAGTTTCCGTTACACCATCTCCGACGGTCAGGGCGGCACCGACACGGCGACGGTGACGGTGACCATCTCCGGTGCCAACGATGCGCCGACGGCGGTTGGCGATGACGTCGATTCTACCGATGCTATAGCGTCGTTCACCACGGCCAATGTGCTGGTCAACGACAGCGATACGGATACCTCCGACACGCTCAGTGTGTCGGCGCTCGACACGTCGGGCACTGCCGGCCTGGTCTCCAACAACAGCGACGGTACCTTCGGCTACGACCCGAACGGCCAGTTCGAGAGCCTGGCCGTCGGCGAGACCGCGACCGACAGCTTCAAATATACGGTGACCGACGGCAATGGTGGCACCGACACGGCGACGGTTACGGTGACCATCTCCGGCGTCAACGAGGCGCCGACGGCTGTGGATGATGACGGGGGCGTGACTGCATTTACCGCGTCGTTCACCACGGCCAATGTGCTGGCCAACGATAGCGACCCGGATACTTCGGATACGCTCAGCGTCTCGGGCCTGGATACCTCGGGCACGGCGGGCCTGGTCACCAACAACAGCGACGGCACCTTCGGCTACGACCCGAATGGCGCCTTCGATACTCTTGCCGGCAGCGCCAGCGCCACGGATACCTTCAAATACACGGTGGCCGATGGCCAAGGCGGCACCGACACGGCGACGGTGACCGTTACCGTCACCCGCGCAAACACGCCGCCGGTGGCCGTCGACGACAACGCCGCGACGGACGAGGATACGCCCGCCACCTTCAGCGTGCTCGCCAACGACAGCGATTCCGACAGCGGCACGCCGAGCGTGCAGGCGGTCGACAGCTCCGGCACAATCGGTACGGTCACCAACAACGGCAGCGACGTCGACTACGACCCGAACGGCCAATTCGAGAGCCTGGCCGTCGGCGAGACCGCGACCGATAGTTTCCGTTACACCATCTCCGACGGTCAGGGCGGCACCGACACGGCGACGGTGACGGTGACCATCTCCGGTGCCAACGACGCGCCGACGGCGGTCGGCGATGACGTCGATTCTACCGATGCTATAGCGTCGTTCACCACGACCAATGTGCTGGTCAACGACAGCGATACGGATACCTCCGACACGCTCAGTGTGTCGGCGCTCGACACGTCGGGCACCGCCGGCCTGGTCGCCAACAACAGCGACGGTACCTTCGGCTACGACCCGAACGGCCAGTTCGAGGGCCTGGCCGTCGGCGAGACCGAGACCGACAGCTTCAAATATACGGTGACCGACGGCAATGGCGGTACCGACACGGCGACGGTGACGGTGACCATCTCCGGCGTCAACGACGACCCGACCGCCGTGGATGATGACGGCGGCTCGACCGGTTTCACATCGTCGTTCACCACAGCCAATGTGCTGGCCAACGATAGCGACCCGGATACTTCGGATACGCTCAGCGTCTCGGGCCTGGATACATCGGGCACGGCGGGCCTGGTCACCAACAACAGCGACGGCACCTTCGGCTACGACCCGAACGGCGCCTTCGACAGCCTGGCCGGCAGCGCCAGCGCCACGGATACCTTCAAATACACCGTGACCGACGGCCAAGGCGGCACCGACACCGCGACGGTGACCGTTACCGTCACCCGCGCGAACGTGCCGCCGGTGGCGGTCGACGACAACGCTGCGACGGACGAGGATACGCCCGCCACCTTCAGCGTGCTCGCCAACGACAGCGATTCCGACAGCGGCACGCCGAGCGTGCAGGCGGTCAATACATCCGGCACCGTCGGTACGGTCACCAATAACGGCAGCGACGTCGATTACGACCCGAACGGCCAGTTCGAAAGCCTGGCCGTCGGCGAGACCGCGACCGATAGTTTCCGTTACACCATCTCCGACGGTCAGGGCGGCACCGACACGGCGACGGTGACGGTGACCATTTCCGGCGTCAACGACGCGCCGACGGCGGTCGGCGATGACGTCGATTCTACCGATGCTATAGCGTCGTTCACCACGGCTAATGTGCTGGTAAACGACAGCGACCCGGATACCTCCGACACGCTCAGTGTGTCGGCGCTCGATACGTCGGGCACCGCCGGCCTGGTCGCCAACAACAGCGACGGTACCTTCGGCTACGACCCGAACGGCCAATTCGAGAGCCTGGCCGTCGGCGAGACCGCGACCGACAGCTTCAAATACACAGTGACCGACGGCCAAGGCGGCACCGACACGGCGACGGTGACGGTGACCATCTCCGGCGTCAACGAAGCGCCGACGGCTGTCGGCGATAATGGCGGCTCGACCGGTTTCACATCGTCGTTCACCACGGCCAATGTGCTGACCAACGACAGCGACCCGGATGTCTCCGACACGCTCAGCGTCTCGGCGCTCGATACCTCAGGCACGGCCGGCCTGGTCACCAACAACAGCGACGGCACCTTCGGCTACGACCCGAACAGCGCCTTCGATAGCCTGGCCGGCGGTGCCAGCGCCACGGATACCTTCAAATACACGGTGACCGATGGCCAAGGCGGCACCGACACCGCGACGGTGACCGTTACCGTCACCCGCGCGAACGTGCCGCCGGTGGCCGTCGACGACAGTGCCGCGACGGACGAAGACACGCCGACGACCATCAGCGTGCTCGCCAACGACAGCGATTCCGACAGCGGCGTGCCCGACGTGCAGGCGGTCGACACCTCTGGCACCATCGGCACCGTCACCAACAACGGCAGCGACGTCGATTACGACCCGAACGGCCAGTTCGAGAGCCTGGCCGTTGGCGAAACCGCGACCGATAGTTTCCGTTACACCATCTCCGACGGTCAGGGCGGCACCGACACGGCGACGGTGACGGTGACCATCTCCGGTGCCAATGACGCGCCAACGGCCGCCGGCGATGACGTCGATTCTACCGATGCTATAGCGTCGTTCACCACGGCCAATGTGCTGGTCAACGACAGCGATACGGATACCTCCGACACGCTCAGTGTGTCGGCGCTCGACACGTCGGGCACCGCCGGCCTGGTTGCCAACAACAGCGACGGTACCTTCGGCTACGACCCGAACGGCCAGTTCGAGAGCCTGGCCGTCGGTGAAACGGCGACCGACAGCTTCAAATACACAGTGACCGACGGCAATGGTGGCACCGACACGGCGACAGTTACGGTGACCATCTCCGGCGTCAACGAGGCGCCGACGGCTGTGGATGATGACGGGGGCGTGACTGCATTTACCGCGTCGTTCACCACGGCCAATGTGCTGGTGAACGACAGCGATCCGGATACTTCGGATACGCTCAGCGTCTCGGGCCTGGATACATCGGGCACGGCGGGCCTGGTCACCAACAACAGCGACGGCACCTTCGGCTACGACCCGAATGGCGCCTTCGATACTCTTGCCGGCAGCGCCAGTGCCACGGATACCTTCAAATACACGGTGGCCGATGGCCAAGGCGGCACCGACACGGCGACGGTGACCGTTACCGTCACCCGCGCAAACACGCCGCCGGTGGCCGTCGACGACAACGCCGCGACGGACGAGGATACGCCCGCCACCTTCAGCGTGCTCGCCAACGACAGCGATTCCGACAGCGGCACGCCGAGCGTGCAGGCGGTCGATACATCCGGCACCATCGGTACGGTCACCAACAACGGCAGCGACGTCGACTACGACCCGAACGGCCAGTTCGAGAGCCTGGCCGTCGGTGAAACCGCGACCGATAGTTTCAAATACACCATCTCCGACGGTCAGGGCGGCACCGACACGGCGACGGTGACGGTGACCATTTCCGGTGCCAACGACGAACCAACCGCCCTGGATGACGATGGCGGCGCGACCGGTTTTACATCGTCGTTCACTACGGCCAATGTGCTGGCGAACGACAGCGATACGGATACCTCCGACACGCTCAGTGTCTCAGGCCTGGATACCTCGGGCACGGCGGGCCTGGTCTCCAACAACAGTGACGGCACTTTCGGCTACGACCCGAACAGCGCCTTCGATACTCTTGCCGGCGGTGCCAGCGCGACCGATACCTTCAAATACACGGTGACCGATGGCGAAGGCGGCACCGACACCGCGACGGTGACCGTTACCGTCACCCGCGCCAACACACCGCCGGTGGCCGTCGACGACACTGTCGCGACGGACGAGGATACGCCCGCCACCTTTAGCGTGCTCGCCAATGACAGCGATTCCGACAGCGGCACGCCGAGCGTGCAGGCAGTTGACAGCTCCGGCACCATTGGCACCGTCACCAACAACGGCAGCGACGTCGATTACGACCCGAACGGCCAGTTCGAAAGCCTGGCCGTCGGCGAGACCGCGACCGATAGTTTCCGTTACACCATCTCCGACGGTCAGGGCGGCACCGACACGGCGACGGTGACGGTGACCATCTCCGGCGTCAACGATGCGCCGACGACCGTCGACGATGATGGCGGATCGACTGCGCATACCGCGTCGTTCACCACAGCCAACGTGCTCGGCAACGACAGCGACCCGGACACCTCCGACACGCTCAGTGTGTCGGCACTCGATACATCGGGCACCGCCGGCCTGGTCGCCAACAACAGCGACGGTACCTTCGGCTACGACCCGAACGGTGCCTTCGACAGCCTGATCGAAGGCACCAGCGCCACGGATACCTTCAGATACACGGTGACCGACGGCCAAGGCGGCACCGACACCGCGACGGTGACCGTCACCATTACCAATGACTTTACGTCCACGGCGCCGGATTCGGTATCTGATCTGGTCGTCTGGCTGGATGCCGATGATCCGACGACGATCACCGACACCGACAGCGACGACGACGTCGACGTTTGGGCGGACAAATCCGGTCAGGTCAACAATGCCAGCCAGGTGCTGACGACCAGTCAGCCGGAGATCGTGGCCGCCGGCATCAACGGCCGCACCGCGATCGGCTTCGACGGCATCCTCGAACGGCTGGATATCGCCGACGACACCGACATCAACAGCGGCGGCCCTTACGCGGGCAAGACCGTGATGATGGCGTTCCGCACGGGTAGCGACGTGACCAGCCGCCAGGTGCTCTACGAACAGGGCGGTCAAAACCGCGGGCTCAACTTCTACATCGACAATGGCGAGATTTATCTGGGCGGCTGGAACCTTTTTGAAACCGCATGGGGCCCGAGTTTCGCGAAGGCGGCGATCAGCGCCAACACCACCTACGTCTCGACCTTCGTGTTCGATCAACCGGCGGGCACGGTCGAAGGCTTTATCGATGGCGTCTCCATTGGTTCGGTCGCGGGCGCCAGCTTCCTGAACGCGCATGCCCAAGACATCGGCATCGGCGCAATCAATGAAAGCGCGCGTTTCCATGACGACCCGCTCGAAGGAATTCTCACCTTTCCCGATTTCTTCTTCTTCCAGGGCCTGTTCGGCGAGTTCGTTTATTACAACCGGGCCCTGACCAGCGGCGAGCAGTCCGGCGTCGAGAACTATCTGCAGACCCGTTGGCAAGGGTTGGCGAACAACCTACCGGTGGCTGTCGACGACACTGTCGCGACGGACGAGGACACGCCCGCCACCTTCAGCGTGGTGGCCAACGACAGCGATTCCGACGGTGGCCCGCTGGGCGTGCAGGCGGTCGATACATCCGGCACCATCGGTACGGTGACCAACAACGGCAGCGACGTCGGTTACGACCCGAACGGCCAATTCGAGAGCCTGGCCGTCGGCGAGACCGCGACCGATAGTTTCAAATACACCATGACCGACGGTCAGGGCGGCAGCGACACGGCGACGGTGACAGTGACCATCTCCGGCGTCAACGACGATCCGACGGCCGTTGGTGACAACGGCGGCTCGACCAGTGCTACATCGTCCTTCACCACGGCCAATGTGCTGGCGAACGACAGCGACTTGGATACGTCCGACACACTCAGTGTCTCGGGGCTGGATACGTCGGGCACCGCCGGCTTGGCCACCAACAACAGCGACGGCACATTCGGCTACGACCCGAACGGCGCCTTCGACAGCCTGGCTGTCGGCGAAACCGCGACAGATAGCTTCAAATACACGGTGACCGACGGCCAAGGCGGCACCGATACCGCGACGGTGTCGGTGACCATCTCCGGCGTCAACGAAGCGCCGACCGCCGTGGACGATGACAACGAATCGACGGACAAGGCAGCGTCGTTCACCACGGCCAATGTGCTGGCGAACGATAGCGACACGGATACGTCCGACACGCTTAGCGTCTCGGCGCTGGACACAAGCGGCACGGCCGGCCTGGTCACCAACAACAGTGACGGTACCTTCGGCTACGACCCGAACGGTGCCTTTGACAGCCTGATCGGCGGTGCCAGCGCCACGGATACCTTCAAATACACGGTGACCGACGGCCAAGGCGGTACCGACACGGCGACAGTGACGGTGACCATCACCGGTCCGGCAAACGTGCTGCCGGTGGCGGTCGACGACAACGCCGCGACGGACGAGGCCACGCCGACCACCATCAGCGTGCTGGCCAACGACAGTGATTCCGACAGCGGCGTGCCCGACGTGCAGGCGGTCGACACCTCTGGCACCATCGGCACGGTCACCAACAACGGCAGCGATGTCGATTACGACCCGAACGGCCAGTTCGAAAGCTTGGCCGTCGGCGAGACCGCAACCGATACATTTAAGTACACTATGACCGACGGCCAAGGCGGCAGCGACACGGCGACGGTGACGGTGACTATATCCGGCGTCAACGACGACCCGACCGCCGTCGACGACATTGGCGACTCGACCGCCAATAGCGCGTCGTTCACTACGGCGAACGTGCTGGCGAACGACAGCGATTCGGATACGTCCGACACGCTCAGTGTTTCAGGCCTGGATACCTCGGGCACGGCCGGTTTGGTCAGTAATAACAGCGACGGCACTTTCGGCTACGACCCGAACGGCGCCTTCGACAGCCTGGCCGGCGGCGCTAGCGCCACGGACACCTTTAAGTACACCGTGACCGACGGCCAAGGCGGCACCGATACCGCGACGGTGACCGTCACCATCATCGGTCCGGCGAACCTGCCGCCGGTGGCGGCCGACGACAACGCCGCGACCGACGAAGACACGCCGACCACTATCAGCGTGCTCGCCAATGACACTGATACCGATGGCGGTACGACGATCGTGCAGGCGATCGATACGTCTGGCACCACCGGTACGGTCACCAACAACGGCAGCGACGTCGGCTACGACCCCAACGGCCAGTTCGAGAGCCTGGCCGTCGGCGAAACCGCGACCGATACCTTCAAATACACGGTGACCGACGGCCATGGCGGCAGCGACACGGCGACGGTGACGGTGACCATCTCCGGCGTCAACGACGATCCAACTGCCGTCGACGACGACGCCGGGGCGACTGACAAGGCGGCGGCCTTCACCACCGCCAATGTGCTCGGCAACGACAGCGACACGGACAGCTCGGATACGCTCAGTGTCTCAGGCCTGGATACCTCGGGTACAGCCGGCCTGGTCACCAACAACAGCGACGGCACCTTCGGCTACGACCCGAACGGCGCCTTCGATGGCCTGGCTGTCAGCGCCAGCGCCACGGACACCTTCAAATACACCGTGACCGACGGACAAGGCGGCACGAATACCGCCACGGTGACCGTCACCATCACCAACGGCACGTTGCCTGCGGCGCCGAATACCGTGTCTGATCTGGTCGTCTGGCTGGATGCCGATGATCCAGCGACGATCACCGACACCGACAGCGACAACGACGTCGACGTTTGGGCGGACAAATCCGGTCAGGTCAACAATGCCAGCCAGGTGCTGACGACCAGTCAGCCGGAGATCGTGGCCGCCGGCATCAACGCCCGCACCGCGATCAGCTTCGACGGCATCCTCGACCGGCTGGATATCGCCGACGACACCGACATCAACACCGGCGGCCCTTACACGGGCAAGACCGTGATGATGGCATTCCGCACGGGCAGCGACGTCGCCAGCCGCCAGGTGCTCTACGAACAGGGCGGTCAGAACCGCGGGCTCAACTTCTATATCGACAATGACGAGATCTATCTTGGCGGCTGGAACCTGCCGGAAGACGTGTGGGGGCCGAGTTTCGCGAAGGCAGCGATCAGCGCCAACACCACCTACGTCGCGACCTTCGTGTTCGATCAAGTGGCGGGCACGGTCGAAGGTTTTATCGATGGCAATTCCATCGGTTCGGTTCCGGGCGCCAGCTTCCTCAACGCGCATTTACAGGACATCGGCATCGGCGCGGTCAACGAGAGCGTGCGTTTCCATGACGACCCGCTCGAGGGCATACTCGACCATGCCGGTTTCTTCTTCCAGGGCCTGTTCGGCGAGTTCGTCTACTACAACCGGGCGCTAACCGGCGGCGAGCAGGATAGTGTCGAGAACTATCTGCAAAACCGCTGGCAAGGATCGGCGAACAACCCGCCGGTGGCCATCGACGACACTGTCGCGACTGACGAAGATACGCCCGCCACCATCAGCGTGCTCGCCAACGACAGCGATATCGACGGCGGCGCGCCCGGCGTGCAGGCGGTCGATACCTCCGGCACGACCGGCACGGTCACCAACAACGGCAGCGATGTCGACTACGATCCGAACGGCCAGTTCGAAAGCCTGGCCGTCGGCGAGACCGCGACCGATACTTTCAAATACACGGTGACCGACGGTCAGGGCGGCAGCGACACGGCGACGGTGACGGTGACCATCTCCGGCGTCAACGACGACCCGACGGCCGTTGGCGATGACGTCGATTCCACCGATGCTACATCGTCGTTCACCACCGCCGACGTGCTGGTGAACGACAGCGACCTGGATACGTCCGATACGCTCAGCATCTCAGGCCTGGATACCTCGGGCACGGCCGGCTTGGTCACCAACAACAGCGACGGCACTTTCGGCTACGACCCGAACGGCGTCTTCGAGAGCCTGGCCGTCGGTGAGACCGCGACCGATAGCTTCAAATACACCGTGACCGACGGCCAAGGCGGTACCGACACCGCGACGGTGACGGTGACGATCTCCGGCGTCAACGAAGCGCCGACGGCAGTGAACGATGACGTTGGCTCGACTGCAAATACTGCATCATTCACCACGGCCAATGTGCTGGTGAACGACAGTGACCCGGATACGTCCGACACCCTCAGTGTGTCGGCGCTCGATACTTCGGGCACGGCCGGCCTGGTCACCAACAACAGCGACGGCACCTTCGGCTACGATCCGAACGGTGCCTTCGACAGCCTGGCCGGTGGCGCCAGCACCACGGATACCTTCAAATACACGGTAACCGACGGCCAAGGCGGCACCGACACGGCGACGGTGACCGTTACCGTCACAGGTCCGGCGAACGTGCCGCCGGTGGCGGTCGACGACAACGCCGCGACGGACGAGGCCACGCCAACCACCATCAGCGTGCTGGCCAATGACAGCGATTCCGACGGCGGCACGACAAGCGTGCAGGCGGTCGACACCACCGGCACCACGGGCACGGTCACCAACAACGGCAGCGACGTCGATTACGACCCGAACGGCCAGTTCGAGAGCCTGGCCGTCGGCGAGACCGCGACTGATACTTTCAAATACACGATGAACGACGGCCATGGCGGCACCGATACGGCGACGGTGACGGTGACCATCTCCGGCGCCAATGACGATCCGACGGCCGTCGGCGATGACGTCGATTCTACCGATGCTGCATCGTCGTTCACCACGGCCAATGTGCTGGTGAACGACAGCGACCCGGATACTTCGGATACGCTTAGTGTCTCAGGCCTGGATACCTCGGGCACTGCCGGCCTGGTCAGTAATAACAGCGACGGTACCTTCGGCTACGATCCGAACGGCCAGTTCGTGAGCCTGGCCGTCGGCGAAACCACGACCGATACTTTCAAATACACAGTGACTGACGGCCAAGGCGGCACCGACACCGCGACGGTGACGGTCACCGTCTCCGGCGTCAACGAAGCGCCGACGGCCGTGAATGATGACGTTGGCGCGACTGCACATACGGCGTCCTTCACCACGGCCAATGTGCTGGTGAACGACAGCGATCCGGATACTTCGGATACGCTGAGTGTCTCGGGCCTGGATACCTCGGGCACCGCCGGCCTGGTCACCAACAACAGCGACGGCACCTTCGGCTATGACCCGAACGGCGCCTTCGATAGCCTGGCCGGCGGCGCCAGCGACACGGATACCTTCAAATACACGGTGACCGACGGCCAAGGTGGCACCGATACCGCGACGGTGACGGTGACCGTCACCCGCGCAAACACGCCGCCGGTGGCCGTCGACGACAATGCGGCAACGGACGAGGACACGTCGACCACCATCAGCGTGGTCGCCAACGACAGCGATAGCGACGGCGGTGCACCGGGTGTGCAGGCGGTCGACACATCGGGCACCATCGGCACGGTTACCAACAACGGCAGCGACGTCGACTACGACCCGAACGGCCAATTCGAGAGCCTGGCCGTCGGTGAGACCGCGACCGACACCTTCAAGTACACCATCTCGGACGGCCAAGGCGGCACCGACACGGCGACGGTGACGGTGACCATCTCCGGCGCCAATGACGATCCGACGGCCGTGGATGATGACAGCGATTCGACCGACAAGGCCGCGTCTTTCACCACTGCCAATGTGCTGGTAAACGACAGCGACCCGGATACGTCCGACACGCTCAGTGTGTCGGCGCTCGATACTTCGGGCACGGCCGGCCTGGTCACCAACAACAGCGACGGCACCTTCGGCTACGATCCGAATGGCGCCTTCGACAGCCTGATCGAAGGTACCAGCGCCACGGACACCTTCAAATACACGGTGACGGACGACCAAGGCGGTACCGACACTGCGACAGTGACCGTCACCGTCACCAACGATTTTTCGTCTACGGCGCCGAACTTGGTCAATGATCTGGTCGTCTGGCTGGATGCCGATGACCCAACGACGGTCATCGACACCGGCAGCGACAACGACGTCGACGTTTGGACTGACAAATCCGGTCAGGTCAACAATGCCAGCCAGGCGGTGGCGGCCAGTCAGCCGCTGATCGCCCCGGCCGGCATCAACGGTCGCACCGCGATCAACTTCGACGGCATCCTCGACCGGCTGGATATCGCCGACGACACCGACATCAACAGCGGTGGCCCTTACACCGGCAAGACCGTGATGATGGCGTTCCGCACCGACAGCGACGTGACCAGCCGCCAGGTGCTTTACGAACAGGGCGGTCAGAACCGCGGGCTCAACTTCTATATCGACAATGGCGAAATCTATCTCGGCGGCTGGAACTTGCCGGAAGACGTGTGGGGCCCGAGTTTCGCGAAGGCGGCGATCAGCGCCAACACTACCTACGTCGCGACCTTTGTGTTCGATCAACCGGCGGGCACGGTCGAAGGCTTTATCGATGGCGTCTCCATTGGTTCGGTCGCGGGCGCCAGCTTCCTGAACGCGCATGCCCAAGACATCGGCATCGGCGCAATCAATGAAAGCGCGCGTTTCCATGACGACCCGCTCGAAGGAATTCTCACCTTTCCCGATTTCTTCTTCTTCCAGGGTCTGTTCGGCGAGTTCGTTTATTACAACCGGGCGCTGACCAGTGGCGAGCAGTCCGGCGTCGAGAATTACCTGCAGAACCGCTGGCAAGGATCGGCGAACAACTTGCCGGACGCTGTTGATGACAACGCGGCAACGGACGAGGACACGCCCGCCACCATCAGCGTGCTCGCCAACGACAGCGATTCCGACAATGGCCCGCTAAGCGTGCAGGCGGTCGACACCTCCGGTACTGTCGGTACGGTCACCAACAACGGCAGCGATGTCGATTACGACCCGAACGGCCAATTCGAAAGCCTGGCCGTCGGCGAGACCGCGACCGACACCTTCAAGTACACCGTGACTGACGGCCAGGGCGGTACCGACACGGCGACGGTGACGGTGACCATCTCCGGCGTCAACGACGACCCGACCGCCGTCGGCGATAACGTCGATTCTACCGATGCTACATCGTCGTTCACCACCGCCGACGTGCTGGTGAACGACAGCGACCTGGATACGTCCGATACGCTCAGTATCTCCGACCTGGATACCTCGGGCACCGCCGGCTTGGTCACCAACAACAGCGACGGTACTTTCGGCTACGACCCGAACGGGGTCTTCGAGAGCCTGGCCGTCGGCGAGACCGCGACCGACAGCTTCAAATACACGGTGACCGACGGCCAAGGTGGCACCGACACCGCGACGGTTACGGTGACGATCTCCGGCGTCAACGAAGCGCCGACGGCCGTCGGCGACAATGGCGGCTCGACCGCCAATAGCGCGTCGTTTACCACGGCCAATGTGTTGGTGAACGACAGCGACCCGGATACTTCGGATACGCTTAGTGTGTCGGCACTCGATACTTCGGGCACCGCCGGCCTGGTCACCAACAACAGCGACGGCACCTTCGGCTACGACCCGAACGGTGCCTTCGACAGCCTGGCCGGTGGCGCCAGCACCACGGATACCTTCAAATACACGGTAACCGACGGCCAAGGCGGCACCGACACGGCGACGGTGACCGTTACCGTCACCGGTCCGGCGAACGTGCCGCCGGTGGCGGCCGACGACAACGCCGCGACGGACGAGGCCACGCCAACCACCATCAGCGTGCTGGCCAATGACAGCGATTCCGACGGCGGCACGACGAACGTGCAGGCGGTCGATACCTCCGGCACGACCGGCACGGTCACCAACAACGGCAGCGATGTCGACTACGATCCGAACGGCCAGTTCGAAAGCCTGGCCGTCGGCGAAACCGCGACCGATACTTTCAAATACACGATGAACGACGGCCATGGCGGCACCGACACGGCGACGGTGACGGTAACGATCTCCGGCGTCAACGACGACCCGACCGCCGTCGGCGATGACGTCGATTCTACCGATGCTACGTCGTCGTTCACCACGGCCAATGTGCTGGTGAACGACAGCGACCCGGACACCTCCGACACGCTCAGTGTTTCGGCGCTCGATACCTCGGGCACCGCCGGCCTGGTCTCCAACAACAGTGACGGTACTTTCGGCTACGACCCGAACGGCGCTTTCGAAAGCCTCGCCGTCGGCGAGACCGCGACCGACAGCTTCAAATACACGGTGACCGACGGCCAAGGCGGCACCGACACGGCGACGGTGACGGTGACCATCTCCGGCGTCAACGACGACCCGACCGCCGTCGGCGATGACGTCGATTCTACCGATGCTGCGTCTTCGTTCACCACGGCCAATGTGCTGGTGAACGACAGCGACCCGGATACGTCCGACACGCTCAGCGTCTCAGGCCTGGATACCTCAGGCACGGCCGGCCTGGTCACCAACAATAGCGACGGCACCTTCGGCTACGATCCGAACGGCGCCTTCGATAGCCTGGCCGGCGGCGCCAGCGACACGGATACCTTCAAATACACGGTGACCGACGGCCAAGGTGGCACCGATACCGCGACGGTGACGGTGACCGTCACCCGCGCAAACACGCCGCCGGTGGCCGTCGACGACAATGCGGCAACGGACGAGGACACGTCGACCACCATCAGCGTGGTCGCCAACGACAGCGATAGCGACGGCGGTGCACCGGGTGTGCAGGCGGTCGACACATCGGGCACCATCGGCACGGTTACCAACAACGGCAGTGACGTCGACTACGACCCGAACGGCCAATTCGAGAGCCTGGCCGTCGGCGAAACCGCGACCGATACCTTCAAGTACACCGTGTCTGACGGCCAAGGCGGCACCGACACGGCGACGGTGACGGTGACCATCTCCGGCGCCAACGACGATCCGACGGCCGTGGATGATGACAGCGATTCGACGGAAAATGCGGTGTCGTTCACCACGGCCAACGTGCTGGTGAACGACAGCGACCCGGATACTTCGGATACGCTCAGTGTCTCAGGCCTGGATACTTCGGGCACGGCCGGCCTGGTCACCAACAACAGCGACGGCACCTTCGGCTACGACCCGAATGGCGCCTTCGACAGCCTGATCGAAGGCACCAGCGACACGGACACCTTCAAATACACGGTGACCGATGGCCAAGGCGGCACCGACACGGCGACGGTGACCGTCACCGTCACCAACGACTTTTCGACCACGGCGCCGAATTCGGTATCTGATCTGGTCGTCTGGCTGGATGCCGATGACCCAACGACGATCATCGACACCGACAGCGACAACGACGTCGACGTTTGGACCGACAAGTCCGGCCAAGTCAATGACGCGAGCCAGACGCAGGCCGCCAGTCAGCCGCTGATCGCCCCCGCCGCTATGAACGGCCGCACCGCGATCAGCTTCGACGGCATTCTTGACCGGCTGGATATCGCCGACGACACCGACATCAACAGCGGTGGCCCTTACACCGGCAAGACCGTGATGATGGCGTTCCGCACGGGCGGCGACGTGACCACTCGCCAGGTGCTCTACGAACAAGGCGGTCAGAACCGCGGGCTCAACTTCTATATCGACACTGGCGAGATCTATCTGGGCGGCTGGAACCTGCCGGAAGACACGTGGGGTCCGAGTTTCGCGAAGACCGCGATCAGCACCAACACCACCTACGTCGCGACCTTCGTGTTCGATCAAGTGGCGGGCACGGTCGAAGGCTTTATCGATGGCAATTCCATCGGTTCGGTCCCGGGCGCCAGCTTCCTGAACGCCCATGCCCAGAACATCGGCATTGGCGCGGTCAATGAAAGCGTGCGCTTCCACGACGACCCGCTCGAGGGCACACTCACCCACAGCGGCATATTCTTCCAGGGCCTGTTCGGCGAGTTCGTCTATTACAACCGGGCGCTTACCGGCGGCGAGCGGTCCGGTGTCGAGAACTACCTGCAAAACCGTTGGCAAGGGTTGGCGAACAACCTGCCGGTCGCCGTCGACGACAATGCTGCGACGGACGAAGATACGCCCGCCACCTTTAGCGTGCTGGCCAACGACAGCGATTCCGACAATGGCCCGCTGGGCGTGCAGGCGGTCGACACCTCCGGCACCACGGGCACGGTCACCAACAACGGCAGCGACGTCGATTACGACCCGAACGGCCAGTTCGAGAGCCTGGCCGTCGGCGAAACCGCGACCGATACATTTAAGTACACCATAACCGACGGTCAGGGCGGCACAGACACGGCGACGGTCACCGTGACCATCTCCGGTGCCAATGACAACCCGACGGCCGTCGGAGAAAACGGCGGCTCGACCAGTGGTGCATCGTCGTTCACCACGGCCAATGTGCTGGTGAACGACAGCGACCCGGATACGTCCGACACGCTCAGCGTCTCAGGCCTGGATACCTCGGGCACCGCCGGCTTGGTCAGTAATAACAGCGACGGCACATTCGGCTACGACCCGAACGGCGCCTTCGACAGCCTGACCGGTGGTGCCAGCGACACGGATACCTTCAAATACACGGTAACCGATGGCAACGGCGGCACCGACACCGCGACGGTGACGGTGACCATCACCGGTGTCAACGACGCGCCGACGGCCGTCGACGATGACGTCGATTCTACCGATGCTACATCGTCGTTCACCACGGCCAATGTGCTGGCCAACGACAGCGACCCGGATGCGTCCGACACGCTCAGCGTCTCAAGTCTGGATACCTCGGGTACGGCCGGCCTGGTCTCCAACAACAGCGACGGCACTTTCGGCTACGACCCGAACGGCCAGTTCGTGAGCCTAGCCGTCGGCGAGACAGCGACCGATAGCTTCAAATACACGGTGACCGACGGCAACGGCGGCACCGACACCGCGACGGTGACGGTAACCATCTCCGGCACAAATGACGTGCCGACGGCCGTTGGCGATAACGGCGGCTCGACGGACGAGGCAGTATCGTTCACCACCGCCAATGTGCTGGCAAACGACAGCGATCCGGATACCTCCGACACGCTCAGCGTCTCGGCGCTCAACACCAGCGGCACCGCTGGCCTGGTCACCAACAACAGCGACGGTACCTTCGGCTACGACCCGAACGGCGCCTTCGCCAGCCTGGCTAACGATTTCACCGACACGGACACCTTCAAATACACGGTGACCGACGGCAACGGTGGCACCGACACCGCGACGGTGACCATTACGATCACCAACGTCATCCAGGCCACAGTGCCGAATTCGATCGCCGATCTGGTCCAATGGTTGGACGCCGACGACGGCGGGACGATCACCGACACCGGCGGCGACAATGACGTCGACGTTTGGGCGGACAAGTCCGGTCAAGCCAACAATGCGAGCCAAACGGTGTCCGGCAGTCAACCGTTGATCGCCGCCGCCGGCATCAACAGCCGTACCGGGATCAGCTTCGATGGCGTCAACGACCGGTTGGATATCGCCGACGACGCCACACTCAACACCGGCGGTCCATACAGCGCCAAGACTCTGATGATGGCGTTCCGCACGAGCAGCGACGTGACCAGCCGCCAGGTGCTCTACGAACAGGGCGGCGAACTCCGTGGGATCAGTCTCTACATCGACCAGGGACAACTCTATTTGAACGGCTGGAACCTGGCGCAAACGCAGTGGGGCCCGAGTTTCGCACAAACGGCGATCACGGCCGACACCACCTATATTGCGACTTTTGTTCATGATCAGGCGTCGGGCACGGTCGAGGGCTTCATCGACGGCGTCTCCATTGGTTCGGTCCCCGGGGTCAGCGCGCTGCACACGCATAACCAGAACATCGGCCTTGGCGGTGTTGATGAAAGCACCCGGTTCCACGACGGCTCTTTCGCCGGCGACGGCCACTTCTTCGATGGCCTGATCGGCGAATTCGTTCAATACAACCGGGTGCTGACCAGCGAGGAGCAAATCGGGGTCGAGACCTATATGCAGAACCGCTGGCAAACCCCGCCGAACACGCTGCCGGTGGCTGGCGACGATAACGCTGCGACGAATGAAAATACGCCCACCACCATCAGTGTGCTCGGCAACGATACCGATGGCGACGGCGACCCCTTCGCCGTGCAGGCGGTTGATACATCCGGCACAACGGGCACGGTTACCAACAACGGCAGCAACGTCGATTACGACCCGAACAGCCAATTCGAGAGCCTGGCCGTCGGCGAGACCACGACCGATACCTTCAAGTACACCGTATCCGACAGTCAGGGCGGTACTGACACCGCGACGGTGACGGTGACCATTTCTGGCGTCAATGACGCGCCGACGGCCGTGGACGATGGCGGTGAGACGATCTTTAAGTCTTCGTCATTCACCACGGCCAATGTGCTGGCGAACGACAGCGACCCGGATACCTCCGACACGCTCAGTGTCTCGGGCCTGGATACCTCGGGTACGGCCGGCCTGGTCAGTAATAACAGCGACGGCACTTTCGGCTACGACCCGAATAGCGCCTTCGACAGCCTGACCGGTGGTGCCAGCGCCACGGACACCTTCAAATACACGGTGACCGACGGCCAAGGCGGCACCGACACCGCGACAGTGACCGTCACCATCATCAGCCAACGGCTACCGATCGCCGGCGACGACAACACGTCAACGAATGAGGATACACCCACCACCATCAGCGTGCTCGGTAACGACACTGATGAGGATGGCGATACGCTTACCGTTCAGGTGGTCGACACCTCCGGCACCGTCGGCACGGTCACCAACAACGGCAGCGACGTCGATTACGATCCGAACGGCCAGTTCGAGAGCCTGGCCGTCGGCGAGACCACGACCGATAGTTTCAAGTATACCGTGACCGATGGCCAGTTCGGCACTGATACCGCGACGGTGACGGTGACGATCTCCGGCGTCAACGACGCGCCAACCGCGACCGACGATGATGGCGGAGCAATCGATGCTGCGTCTTCGTTCACCACGGCTAACGTGCTGGCGAACGACAGCGACCCGGATACTTCCGACACGCTCAGCGTGTCAGGCCTGGATACCTCGGGCACCGCCGGTCTGGTTAGCAACAACAGCGACGGGACCTTCAGCTATGATCCGAACGGTGCTTTCGACAGCCTGATCGAAGGCACCAGCGCCACGGATACCTTCAAGTACACGGTGACCGACGGTCAAGGCGGCACCGACACCGCGACGGTCACCGTCACCGTCACCAACATTACCCCATTGACGTCGCCGGATTCAGTCGCTGATTTGGTGATGTGGTTGGACGCCGACGACGGCGCGACGATCACCGATAACGACAACGACGATGACGTTGACGTTTGGGCGGACAAGTCCGTCGAAGGCAACGACGCGAGCCAGGCGGTGTCGGCCGAGCAGCCATTGATCGTCGCCGCCGCCATAAAAAATCGCACCGCAATCGACTTCGACGGCGTCGACGACCGGTTGGATGTTGCCGATGACGCCACACTCAATAGCGGCGGCCCTTACGCCGCCAAGACCCTGATGATGGCATTTCGTACCGGCAGCGACGTGACCAGCCGCCAGGTGCTCTACGAACAGGGCGGCCAAACCCGCGGGATAAGTTTTTACATCGACCAGGGACAAATTTATCTGAACGGCTGGAACTTGGCAGAGACGGCCTGGGGCCCGAGTTTTGCGCAGGCGGCTGTCACCGCCAACACCACTTATGTGGCGACATTTGTTCATGATCAGGCGGCCGGCACGGTCGAGGGCTTTATCGACGGCGTCTCCATTGGTTCGGTTTCGAACGTTAGTTTCTTGAACGGCCATGTCCAGGACATCGGCATCGGCGGGGTGAATGAAAGCGCACGGTTCCACGACGGCTCGTTCACCGGCGCTGGTCACTATTTCGATGGTATGATCGGCGAGTTCATTCAGTATAACCGAGCGCTCACCAGCGGCGAGCTGTCCGACCTCGAGACCTATATGCAGACCCGTTGGACCAATGCCTTGAATGTGCCGCCTGTCGCCAACGACGACGTAGCGTCGACGGGGATCAACCAAGCCAAAATCGTTTCCGTTTTGGACAACGACACGGACGCCAATTTCCTCGATGTCCTGACGGTAACCAACGCTTCCGGCGCGACGAACGGCACGGTGTCGATCCTTGCAAACACCAAGGTGACGTATACGCCAAACGGCGGATTCAGCGGCACCGATACCTTCACCTATACGATCGATGACGGCAACGGCGGAACCGACACCGCGACGGTGACGGTTTCGGTCACTGCGACACCGTCGCCCGATCAATTCGACGGTTTGGCGTTGTGGCTGGACGCCGACGATGCCGCAACGATTACGGAATCGAGTGGCAGCGTATCGGCTTGGCAAGACAAAAGCGGCAATGGCCGAGACTATTCGCAAGCAGTAGCCGCAAGCCGGCCGACCCTGACCGCGTCCTTGCTCAACGGGCTGCCCGGCATCCAAACTGACGGAATCGACGATTACCTAGAGGCCAATTTGACCGGGTTCTCCCTCAACGGCATGACCCTGTTCATGGTCGCGAAGGTCGATCAGACCAATGCCGACTCGGGAATTTTCAATTTCTACGACGATACAGCGTTGCACGATACGCAGGATGAAGATGCCTTCTCCCTGCGGTCCGACGGCGACAATGGCGGCGTTTCGCTGTCTCGACGCCTGGATGACGGCAATCCGCTGGATTTGGCCGGCTTGGATGCCGGGACGACACCGGCAATTCTGGTCGCGGCGTTGGCCGCAGCGACCGGCAAATTGGAAGTCAACGGCGGGACCGACGTCGTTGATTCCTATGGCGATACCAATGCAATCGACCCGACCGACGGCACGCTCGGCGCGCGTTGGATTAATGGCGCGATTTCCGGCACCGAATTCGGCGCCAACGATTTCTTTGAAGTCTTGGTCTACGACCGCGTAATGACGAACACCGAGATCAATGACGTCAACAACTATTTGTCGACCAAATGGGGCGTCGTGACGACGCAAAGCGACGTCGACTATGAGTTCGTTCCGTTTGCCGGACAATCGAATGCGGAGTCCCATTTCACAACCAGCGGTGGGCAGGGCATCAATCAGTTCCTTAACGACCTGTCCGGGTTCACGGCCGCGGATTCGGTCACCTCGCTTAACACCGCGGCCGGTGCGAGTGCCGTCGACAGACGCGCGGTACAGACGACCGCCACCGACAATTACTGGTGGGACCTGGACGCCGGTCAGCCGGGACCACTGCTGACAGCTGCGGTCGCTGATATCAAGGCGCACGGCGTAACCCCGACGGGCGTCGTCTGGGCGCAAGGCGAGCAGGACGCCAAAAGCCTAGCCGGTTTGGTTACCAATCCGCCGACAACCGTCGATCGCTATAAACAGGCAACAGAAGACGTATTCGACTATTTCCGTAGCGAACTGGGAATTCCGGACCTGGCGTTCTACATTCAGCAGATTGGACCAGAGACGGCCGCCGATCGGCATGCCGCGCATCATTTGATCCGTGAGGCGCAAACCGAAATGGCGGCGGCGCTGCCCGACGTCCACATCGCGGCGTTGTCGTATGATCAAGACTTGGTCGACAGCGTTCACTTTGCCGGTGCCGGCTACGCCGTTCTCGGCTCTCGGTTAGCGCGCTTCATCGCCGATGAGCAAGGCGAGGCGGGCGTCACCTACGGCAGCGGGCCGACCATGCTGTCGGCTGCAGGACAGAGCGGCAACACAGAAGTGGTCGTGACGCTGCAGCATGCAGCGGGCACCGACTTCACGCCGGCAACCCTCATTGACGGATTCCTGGTCGAAGATTCTTTAGGCACGGTGACCGTCAATTCGGTCGCGCGCCAGTCGGCGACGGAGATAATACTGACGTTGAACACGGCACTTTCCGGTGCCTCTCAGGTAAGCTACATCAACGGTGTTGCGGCGTGGGATAATACCGACATCGTGACCGACAATGCCGCGCCGTTGACGTTGCCGCTGGCGCCGGACTCGCTGGATATTCTGTTGGCCTGACCTCAGCTTTTCTTCAGGCTGATATACTCGTCATAGGCCGACCGAAGCATGTCGACGTCGCTATGTGCCGGTTGCCAACCGAGTTCCCGTTCGATTTTCTCGGTGCTGAGAACGCAATCTTCGTTGGCGATGATGTACTGCTCGGGATCCATCAGCGGCGTGCCTAAATGATCTAAGGCCGAAAGGCAGGCCTTCACGAAAGGCGCCGGTGTCGGCACCAAGATTGACTTGCTTTTAACATCCTTAATCAACCCCCCAAGCAGCTGCCGTACCGTCGGCGGGTTCTTTGAGCCAAGATTGTACTCCGCGTTGGGGACGCCATTTTCCGCCGCCAATAAGGACGCCTGCACGCAATCATAAACCGAGATGAACTGATAGAAATTTCTGCCGTTGCCGATCATCGGGACCGGCAGGTTTAGTTCAATCAACTTGAACAGCTTGGTCAAAATGCCAAGGCGGCCAGGCCCGATGATCAAACGCGGACGAAAGATAGTGATCCGCATGCCGTCTTTGCGATATTCCTCGCACAGCAGCTCAGACTGCAGCTTGCTTTCGCCGTAAGGGCCCAACGGTTCCCGAAGATCATCCTCCTTGCGCATCTCGTCCTTGCCGCGGCCGTAGACCATATCCGTGGTAAAATAGACGACCCTGCCGCTGCCCTGGTTCTTGAGATATTTGAGCAGATTTACCGTGCCCGTGTAATTGACGTCGAAAAAGAAGGCGTGGCGCTCTCGCCTCGGCGGAATCGGTACCAGCAAATTGGCGGCGAAGTGATAAATCGTGTCGTCGGGTCCGGCACCGATGCTTTCTAAAGTCTCGGGCTGGGTGACGTCTATCTGCTTGAAAGGAACGGAACGCAGGTCCTCGCTTTCCACTGCTGTCTTATCACACAGTAAAACGTCCCGATTATCCTTTAGCAGCGCTCGGGCCAGATTCTGGCCGAGAAATCCGCTGCCTCCGACAACAATATCCAACTGATCCACTCCTGTGAGACTTAACGCATTTTGCCTGTCATAACCGCTCGCCCCTTTTCGAAGGCCGCTTGTCCGTCATCAACTGTAGGAAATCAACACGGTTCCGACCACAATCAACGCGATGCCAGCGATTCTGAACATACCGAGGGATTCCCCGAATAGGTAAACTGAACAAACCGCGACCAAAACGTAGGCCAGACTGAGAAACGGATAGGCGAAACTCAACTCGACCTTTGAAAGTACCACCAAATGCGATGACATGCTGACCACGAACATTGCCAATCCGGCCAGCACGAACGGATTGAGGGCGATCGCCGGAACCGCGCGGGAAAGGTCGGATGCCGACACCGATATTGGTCCCAGCGAAAGCATCCCTTGTTTCAACAAGATTTGGGCAAGACCGTTGGTCAAGACCGTAAATAGAATAAGCGGTAGATGAACTGACATCGTTCGACCTTCAATGCGTAGTGATTATGCAGTTGCCGGAGGAGATATCCGGCTCGCCCATGCTTTGAATGGCGTACAGTCGCGGCGGGCCGCTCATTGATAGTTGATGCTCGGGACATGTCAATCGTGATCTCGACTCACGCCGGCACCCCGACGGAATGCGCCTGTGTTGGGGTAACCCGGATGCGGGGGCGTGTCGGAACTCGAAAATCATATATACGCTACTCATAAGTCACGTTTGAAAAAAAACTGGACAAGCGTCGGTCTAAAGCACGGAAGTCTCGCTACGCGGCCGATTTCGTTCGGCGGAGAGGCGGTCGACCTTCGGCCGCACGAAGCCGTTAATGATCCGCCTGCAAGGCTTTTCGTAGTAGGTGAGTGACAGATGGGAAAGCAGAATGAGCGCAATCCAAAATCCACCGAAGGCGACATAGGGATTGATCTGCAAGGCCTGATGCAGTTCCCAAGCATAGACGAGGAGGGGCACATGCACGAGATACATGAAAAAACTCACGGTACCGAACCATCGCATGATCCGTGAGGACAGAAATCCGTGCAAAACATCTTTTCCAGCCGCGGCGAACAGCACGATGAGACCGGTTAAAACGGCGATCAAATCTTCGTCCCAAAAACCGTGGCGCCAGCCAAATATGGCTTCAAAATTGTTCGGCCAAGACACAACGAAGATGGCCAGCAGAATCGGAATCTCGAATCCGGTCGCGCGGCTCCGAATTTGGTCGCCGAACCGTAGAAACAGCAGTCCCGCCGCCAGGCCGGCGAGAAAATACTGAATGTTACCGGTCAGGAAAGCTGTGGCCGTTTCTTTTCCCTGCAATGACAGAAACACCAGTACTGGTACGGCAATCATGATGAATATCAACAAGCCGTGCCGAACGGATCCGATCAGGCACCAAATTGCCAAAAAGACGACATAGAACTGAATTTCCGGTGGGATTGACCAAAACACACCAATTGTACCAGCTGCAAGGCTATGGCGCACAAACTCCCAGAATGACATGTCATACGCGAAGTTTGGATCAATAAAGGTATATATGATGAACGAACAGAGGATCACCAGAAAATAGATGGGATAAATTCGTGCGAACCGGGCAGTGGCGTATTTGATCGCGCCCGCCATCGAAACTTCTCTGTCGATATAGAGTACGGTGATCAGAAATCCACTCAACGAAAAGAACAGCATGACGCCCGACTGGCCACCCGCGGCCCGGATCAGTGGCGGTAAAAATTCGTGTTTCTCAGCATGCGAGAACACCACGACAAGGGCAGCGATGGCTCGGATACCATCAAGGCCGGTCATGTACTGGAGCGAATTTTTTTGAGAGGTCATTTACGACACCGAGATAATACGCATACTGTTGAAAATCTATACGACAATTCATTATCTGTCAATCGGCCGGCGATTGACCCAGACATGGTTAATTTGACTGGGCCCTATCTAGCATACACGACGTGAGGCGCGCGGCGGCAACCATTACCGCGGACTAATCAGCCACGAGACCGGATCAGCTCGAGCATGGTTGTTGCCAGCAGGCCGATCGTCACGGCAAACCAAATGGTCGCTAACCGCGAAAGAATCGCGGCAGCGACGGCCGTCGGTGTATCTGCGCCAAACATGATTAACAGGAGGCTCATGGCCGTTTCGGTAGAACCGATGCCGCCGGGAATCATTGAAAATGCACCGACCAGGATGCTGGCGGTGTAGACGCCGATCGCCGCGGCCATCGGTAAGTCGATTCCGACGCCCTTAGCAATGACAAACAGTCCGATCCCTTGCGCGGCCCAGGCGCCAAGCCCCAACGCGGAACCCAGCAGGACGGAGCGAAATTTCAGTAGATCGGATGCCGATCGTAGCATCCGGCCTACGTGGTTGAGAACAGCAGTTGTCCTTGAAGAGTTCTCCGATGACGCAAGTGTTTCAAGCCATTCGATAACGTTCTTGGTGCGGGATATAGCTAACACGATAAAGACAGCGCACCCGACCAAGCCCGTCAGCCAGCGGCCGCCTGCGAACTGATCCACCAAGAGCGTCGCCAGAATCGATACGATAAGGACGTCAAGTAATCGCTCGGAGAAAAAAGCAGCCAGGCTCTCGCTGTAGCGGACGCCATATTCTTCCAGGTAAATTGATCGAATTGTTTCGCCGACCTTTCCAGGTGTCGTCGTCAAGGCGAACCCTGCGAAATAATGCACGATGTCGACGGAAAGGGGCAGCCGATAACCGAATAACCGCAGAAAGTAGCGCCATCGGAGAAACCGCAGGGCAAGATGAACGAGTGATAGTCCCAACGCGATAATCAAACATGAGACATCCAACCGGGCGGCCGCGGATCGTATTTCATCGCCTCCGACAACCAATACACCGATAATATAGATGGCTATGGCGATCGCGACCGAACTTGCGATCCTACTCAGATGTCGTTTGAAATCGTACATCGAAATTACTCTACTTCAACGGAAGATTTTTATTCACCTTTTGCGTAATATGTCAAGCGAGCAAGGTAGTGGCGACCGAGCAGAAGACTGCTGGAAACTCCATGCCAATGGCGTTCCTCCTTCGATTTCTTGGTTAATGCCGATGCCGATAGGGCGATGGCAATAGTCGATCGATGAAAATTACCAACGGCATCGGACCAACGGCTGGACGAAACCCGGTGATTCGTGGTAGGACTCGAACTGGATAACATAAAGCAGTTGGGCGTCTATTGTTGTGGGCTAGTGGCCATTTCGGCAAATTAAGTGCTCTGAAATTCAGTATGACGGCGTTTCGTTGTAATTTTCGGAAAGTAGTGTGATGTCAATGCGCATTTTGGTAACTGGCGGGGCGGGGTTTGTAGGCTCATTCTTGTGTGAAAGGCTGGTGAACCAGGGAGCTGAGGTTCTCTGTGTTGATAATTTTTTCACCGGCTCCAAAGCAAACATTGCGCATCTCTTGGATCGATCGAATTTTGAAGTGATGCGTCACGACGTAACGTTTCCGCTCTACGTCGAAGTGGACGAAATCTACAATTTGGCATGCCCGGCGTCGCCGGTGCATTATCAGTTCGACCCGGTTCAGACGACCAAGACCAGCGTCCACGGCGCCATCAATGTCTTGGGCTTGGCGAAGCGGCTCAGGGCAAAGGTATTTCAGGCATCGACCAGCGAGGTCTACGGCGATCCGGCTGTCCATCCGCAGCCGGAATCCTATCGCGGTGACGTCAACCCGATCGGCCCGCGAGCGTGTTATGACGAAGGCAAGCGTTGCGCGGAAACACTGTTTTTCGATTACTATCGTCAACACGGACTCAAGATCAAAGTCGCGCGAATTTTCAATACGTACGGCCCGCGCATGCATCCCAACGACGGTCGAGTGGTTTCCAATTTCATCGTCAAAGCGCTCAACGACGAACCGATCACGATTTATGGCGACGGCAGTCAGACGCGGTCTTTTTGTTATGTCGACGATCTGGTCGGCGGCATCGTCAAACTGATGAATACGCCGGATCACGTGACGGGCCCGGTGAATTTGGGAAATCCGGTCGAGATGTCTGTCCACGATTTGGCTACGTTGGTTATTGAGCTGACGAATTCGCGATCGCCGTTGGAGTGGCATCCGGCGCCTGAAGACGATCCCAAGCAAAGATGTCCGGACATTTCGTTGGCTCAGGACCTGATCGACTGGGCGCCTAGGGTTAAACTGAGGGAAGGACTCCTTGAAACGATCGCGTATTTTGATCGCTTGCTCGGACATCGTGAAGCGCCGCCCTCGCACGCGGCAATCGGCCAGTCTGGATGAGAATTCGGGAAGGGACGTGATGGTGCTCCGGGCGCTTCGGCCGAAACGTGGCATATGTAGCCGCGCCGTCGGGCTGACAATTGTCATGGTCCGGCGGGAGACGGGCATAAATGACGCCGAAAAGCCCAATGGCTGAACACCACGGGCCGCCCGTGCGGACACTTGCCAAGGTGTGAGATTTGTCGGACACTGAAATGATAGTAACGTGTGGTAAGATTGGGCAGGGGTGGCTAATTGAAAGGCGTAAATGGCTACATCGGACAGCTTCGTCCGATGCCCGGGGAACGGAAGCTGCGGCGAGCGAAAACCTGGAATTCTTCATTCTTAGTTGTATTGCAATGGCTTTTGTCGGCCGAATTTGCATATTCAGTGAAGGAATAGCGTCGACTTAAACGACTAGGGTAATTGGTGTGTTGACATGGTAAAATTTCATCCAATGAAGGATGTTCAACCGAGTGACGGGCTCCTTCTAGCGGGCGGTGTCGATTTCGACATAAGGAATATGGTTGGGCTACTTTGGCGTCGCCGCTGGATGATAATTGGTATCGTTGTGCTGATTGTAATTGGAACTGCAGCAGCCTTGCACAATATCAATCCGCGATATACGGCGAACACATTGATAATGGTCAACAAACGTCAAAACAATATTTTGGCGGTCGAGAACATTATCAGAGGCCTGGATGGTGATATCGAAACCTTAAATGGTGAGATCGAAATTCTGCGGTCACGTGAATTACTCAAAAAAGTCATCGATCGCCTGGAACTTGAAAACGAGCCTCTAATCAATTCGGCACTCCAGCCCCCAAGCCTAGTTGACAGCCTTATTCAAACGGTCGACTTGCGGAAGCATATTCCAGCGGAATGGCTTGCCATTTTCGAACGCGACGACGCAACCGAAAAAGATGTTTCCGTTGCACGAACCGAACCCGATGCTTTGACAAGGTCCTTGGTTCATGTCGAAAACGCCGTACTGGGAAGTCTCGGTGTGACACGCAAGGGACGGTCACGCGTCCTTTCGATCGCTTACACATCGGAAGATCCTAGATTGGCGGCGGAGATCGCCAATACGCTGGGTGACGAATACATCACGTCACAATTGCTATCGAAATTCGAGGCGACGCGATTGGCGACCAAACTGCTTAAAGAACGGATTGGCGTGCTGCAAGATCGGGTTGACCGGTCAGAGCGCGCCGTGGAGCATTTCCGAGAAAAACATGGTTTGGTCAAAGGTAAGGGATATGATCTGATATCGCAGCAATTGGCGGAGTTGAACACTCAGACGCTGAATGCGAGATCCGCTCGTGACGCCGCCGACGGCCAAGTACGCGAGGCCAAAAAAATCATTGATGGGGCGGGCGGTGTTGCGATGGCGGCGCAGGTTCTGCAGTCCGCGATGATGGATTCTTTGCGGTCACAATATATTGACGTTCAGCGCGCTAAGGCCGAACTGTCGACGATCTATGGTCATCAACATCCGAAAATGTTGAATATTGTGGCGGAAGAGCGGGACGTTAGCAGCAAGATCCAATCCGAAGTGTCGAAGATCGTGCGCAACCTCGAGAACGCAGCGCGTTTGGCTGATGCCAGATTGAGCGCTTTGAAGAGTAATCTCACTGAGCTGAAGAAGCAGGCGGCTACGGCCAATGAGGCGTCTGTATATTTGCGAGCGCTTGAGCGTGAATCCAATTCGGACAAAACTCTGCTGGAGACGTTTCTGGCGCGTTTCAAGCAAAGCCAGGCGCAGGAGGATTTGGGCATTCAAAGCGCCGATGCGCGTGTGTTTTCACGCGCGACAGTGCCGACTTCTCCATCATATCCGAAAAAGGGGCCAACGCTTTTGGCGGCGGCGTTTTCGGCTTTGCTATTCGGTTGCGCCCTCGTTTTCGGCCTGGACAAACTTGACCGCGGCTTTCGCAGTGGCCAGCAAATTACCGAAACAATAGGCGTTCCCGTGTTTGGGCTGGTGCCGGCAATGACGGGCAGTCGCCGAACCAGCGCAAATGTCGCCGACTACATATTTGAGAATCCGACTTCAGCGATGGCCGAATCCTTGCGAACCTTGCATACGGGTTTGCTCATGTCGCAGGTGGACAAGCCGATCAATACGGTGCTGGTGACGTCGTCTGTTCCCTTGGAGGGCAAAACCACCCTGGTCACGAGCCTGGCGCGGTCGCGATCGCTCGCCGGCCAACGCGTCGTCATAATCGATACAGATCTCAGAAAACCGTCAATTCATGCCATCCACAAGATTCCAAGCGAACCGGGATTGGTGGAGGTTCTGATGGGCGAAGCAGAACTGCAAGACGTCATCGTTAAGGATGAGAGAACCGGCGTATTTTTGGTTCCAGCGGGAAGTTACGCACCATCGCCCGCCGATCTGCTGGCTTCCGTTCAAATGAGAAACATTGTCGCGGCCCTGGAGGGGGCATTCGATCTTGTGTTGCTGGACTGTGCACCGTTGTCGGCGGTATCGGACGCGCGGCTGTTGTCGCGAATTGTGAATTCGACAATTTTCGTGATCCGCTGGGCCGACACCCGTCGAGAAGTGGTCAAAGGCTGCATGGAGAAACTGATCTCGGATGGCAACCGCCACATCGGCGTTGTGTTGTCCAAAGTCAATGTCAAGCAACATGCGCGCTATGGCTATTCCGATTCCGGATTGTATGTCGGTAAAAACAAGAAATACTACACCAGCTATGACCGATTGCGCGAATCATCGCGCAAAGGCTAGTGCAGATTTCGGCTATACGAAACGTGCTCTAAACCCAAATATCATCGAACTCGCCGTCACCGTTGCCGACGCCGAAGACCTCCGGCCACGGATTGCTTGGGTCGATGAAGGTAATCGAGAAACCGGCGACGCCATCAACCGTTAGCGCGACGTCGTCGTCGTTGCCATCGTTGTCCAAGTCCGCTTGTTGCAGGACGATGGCGTTGGTCCGGTCATTCAGGTCGTCCGAGCCGTCGACGTAGATACCGCCGAGTTGGTCAAACAAGCCCTTCAAATTGATCACGTCATGGATGCCAGCCGCCTCAGTATCAGATTCGCCGGACAAATTGTCGAAATTACTGACAGTGATATGACCGGTTTTTTCCGCGTCTGTTACGACGAGCATCCCATCGGTTAGTGTATAGCCAGAAGCGGGGGCGTCGCCTTGCGCCACTTCAATCTCAGACGGCGTCAACACCTGGCTATAGACCAGCACATCGGCGATCTCACCGCCGAAAAACTGATTGGCGCCGACGCTGGTAAAATCTTCCGCCAACCCGGTCCACGCGCCGATAACCAAAGGCGCAAAATTGCCGTCTCCTCCGGAGGTAGCTCCTAGGCCGCCTGTGTAGTCGTTTTCGGCTTGCAGGGCGCCGTCGAGATAAAGGGCAAGACCTTCCGATCCCCAAGTGACGGACACGGTGTGCCATGAATCCGCCGTGACCGTCCCGGCTGGCGACGTCAATTTATAGGTTTCATCGATGCTTTGGATGCGGAACTGAAGCTGATCACCCACAAGCCTGAGGCCGAAATGCCCGCCCGTGTCGTAGCCGAATGAATCCTTGGAAACCAGACCCTGCGTACCGTCGAGGTCGTCGGCCTTGAAGGCCAGACTTATGGTTCCTTGATCGAGCAGCAAGTCGTCGGAATGAGGCACTTCGGCAAAGTCGTCGATGCCGTCGAATTGGCCGGCCGATTCACCATCAAACTGAACCACGATTGGGACTGGGCCTGCGGCGACCGTGGTGTTGGTGGTCGTTTCCGTCGGCTCTTCGGTGTCCGTGGTTTCCCCGGTTGTGTCGCTTGGCTGTGGATCGTCCGTCTGCGTCGACGGATCGGTATCGGGATCTTCGGTCGTGGTCGGCGCCTCGTCCGCCGCCTCGGCCACCTTAAAGGATTCGACTTCCCAGGGTGCGAGCGCTTGGTCGAAAATCAGAACGTCGGCAATATCGCCGCCGAAGAACCGTTGGACGCCCTCCGACGTGAAGTCGTCGGCCGTTCCCGTCCAGGCGCCGACAACCAGCGGTGCGAAATTGCCTTGGCCTCCGGACGTTGAACCTAGGCCACCGGCATAGGATTTGCTGGCAACCTCTTCGCCGTCAAGGTGAAGCACCATGCCTTGCTCGCCCCAGTTGACGGTCGCGACGTGCCATGTATCGGCTAGTATGGTATCCGGGGCAGATCGCAAATAATAACTCTTGTCAGTGCTTTGCATGCGGAACACAAGCCGGCCGTCGTCGATGAAAATCGAAAAATGACCGCCCGTGTCGTAGCCGAAGGAATCTTTCGATACCAGACCTTGGGCCCTGACCGCGTCGTCGGCTCTGAACGATAAGCTAATCGTACCGTTGTCCAGCAGGTAGTCGTCGGAATGCGCGACTTCGGCGAATTGATCGACGCCGTTGAAATTGCCGGCGGTCTCGCCGCCAAAGCGGATCATGATGGCCGAACTGTCGGGGGTCGAGCTCGCCTCGCCGTCGGTTTGCGGGTCAGTGGCGTCACCACTGCCGTCGTCAGCGGGCGGCGTAGTGTCCTCGGTCGTCGTCGTGTCGGGAGGCGTCGGCTCGTCGCCACCGCCGTCGTCAGCCGGCGTCGTGTCCTCGGTTGTCGTCGTGTCAGGAGGCGTCGGCTCGTTGCCGCTGTCGCTGACGACCTCGTCGTCTTGCTGCTCGACGGTGGGCGGGACATAGATCTTCAAATCCGGAACAGTCAGAGTTTGGTCGGCGAACTGCAGAAGTTCTATGTTCTCAAGCCTGTCGGTGCCGTCACGCTGCTCTACGGAATCCGTCACGATGACGATCCCGCCCGATATCTCGATTTTGTAATCGCTTCGATTGCCGACAAACACGGCTCTATCGAAACCAGCGCCACCATCTATGATATCGTTGTCCGTCTTATAGAGTGTAACTTGACCGCCGCCTTGCAGCGTGTCGTCACCCAATCCGCCGTGAAGGGTGTCATTGTTGCCGGCGCCGATCAGTTCGCCTCCGTAATCGACGGCATGCGCTTCGTCATGGTGCTTGGTGGCCTGCAGATATTCGAAAACAGTGATATTTGCATCGGGGTCTGTCGGTCCACCTGCATAAGAGCCGTTGACGTTGGTCCTGACGGCCCAGGGATCCCAGTCCCGCCCACGCATCAGGATGGATTTTTCGACGATGACCGTATTGTCATGATCCTGGCCGCCATGCCAATCGATGTTGGTATCGGTAAAGCGGACTTTGAATAAATTATTCGTACTCGATTGATGGCCAAATGCGGTCACGCCATGGCGCATGCCATAGTCTTCGATATCGGTAAACACGCTATGGTGGATGCTGCCATACTTGAATGAACCGCCATTGCCGGCCGCCTTATTATGGGCGCCGTTCGCAACCAGCTCAGATCCTTGTATTTCAAGACTTGTGATAAATTCAAAGGCAGTGCTGCCGGAATTTTCGACTGTTATGTCAAACAGCTCGGCGTTGGCGGTCCGAAATAACCGCACGGCGGTGTTGTGACCCCACACGGCATATTCAGGCGCCGTGTTGGTCATGTTGGTGTAATCAGCAACTCCTAAGGCATCCTCATAGGATACAGTGAATTGGCTGAGCTTGACGTTCTCAGCCATATTCAGCTTCTTGACTTCCGCTACCCCGCCTTCGAAATCGAACTCCAAGTCATGTTCGAATATGACCTGATTTCCGGATATCTGTGCGACGCGCGCCAGGCTATCCCTCAGCCAGCCGGCACTACTCCACGAACCGTCGCCAAGGGTCGCTAAATAATCGGCGTCGTTAGCCTGGCGGACTTGCAGGACGTCGCCCACTTCTATGCGCGAGGTATTGTTCAGCGTAATGACGTTGCTGCCTTGAGGGGCATCGTTCTGCAGGGTAAAAACAAGACCGGCCGATCCCTCGACCTGGATCAGGTTGTCAATTTGACCGTCGGCGAATTTTGCCTGAATGATGGTTTCACCTGACCCCATTCCCCGCAGTTCGATATCGCTGCGGCTAATGAGCAACTGGTGAGTGAATTCATAGGTCCCGGCGGCCAGTTGAATGATTGAGCCCGGTTCGGCGTTGTTGATGGCATTCTGAATCACTTGCACGCTCGCGCCGGCGGCGATGTTTATCACCGGGCCCTGTGACTGCAGATCGCTGCTATTGATATCGACCATGCCTGCAATATCCCTCTGATTGAGTTCGTGCTATTTGTGTTGCGTAGTGTACCCGGATACGAAAAAATTCAAAGCGTCAAAACTGTGGCATCATCGTTGACATTATGTTAACCATACTAAGTAATAATTTGATAACGTCTACGACCGTCGCGCTACGATGTTACGGATGACGAGAACGTCGCAGGATTGTATTCTGCGCTTGATCATTTTCATGTCCGTATATGTTGGCGCCGTGCTACTCGGCGGTAGTGCTAACGCCTACGGTCGGAGAATAAGTTATCTAGGGTTGCGGATGGGGTTGCCCTGGTTTGACTTCGGACGCCGCGGCGATCGCACGATCGTCGAGTCTATAGGACTCAGGTTCCATTGTTGCTGCTTTCGATCGATCGCGAATACCGTTGTGCGTCGTCGGGAACCCCGATTATTGACCATTAGGGTTAATAATCGGTGTTTGTCATGAACTTAGCCACCAAACTGCCGCAATCCTTGAAAACAGCTCAGATATCGTGGCCGACGGAAGTATGCGAGCCCTGCCGGGTGAAGGGCGGATTAAGACATTCGCAACGACTTGATCCCAGCATGGTATTGGGCCCGAGAATAACGGGTGGCGCCAACCCCTATTCAAAATGTCTAGGAGCACCCAATGCAGCCATCGAGCCGGACTCTGCGGCACGTCGCATTCTCGGCATTGATCGGCATGTTGTTCTATGGGCTATTTGTGCTCATTGCCAATCGCGCCGAAATCGAAACGGCGGTGACGCAACTCAACATTTCGATATGGTCGGTCATCCTGGGACTGTCCTTGGCCAACTACGCCCTCCGATTTGCACGTTGGCACGGCTTTTTGCGCTCGCTGGGCTATCGAATTCCGCTGGCACTCGATTGCACCCACTACTTCGCGGGATTTGCCTTCACCGTGACACCGGGAAAGGCCGGCGAAGCTGTGCGATCGATATATCTCGAGAAGCAAGGTGTTCGCTATAGGGACAGCCTTGCGGTGTTCGTCACCGAGAGAGTACTTGATTTACTTGTCATCACCGCGTTGTCGGCGCTGGTCGCCGTGCAATTCGTCGATGGTCGTTGGTTAATCGCCGCCGGCATCTCCGCCACGCTCGTCTTGCTCGTTATCATACGCACGGCGCGCAGCGGCAACCATATAAGTAGAATCTCGATTTCGGCAGGACCGACGTGGATTGCTGAAGCATTTCAACGATTTAGTGGGATTCTGCGATCGTCCTCTCAGCTGTTGCGGTCGCGTTCCGTGTACGGCGGCTTGGCTCTTGGCTGCATGGCTTGGGTGCTGGAGGGGATGGCTGTTTATCTCATTGCGGCGGAGTTGGGTGTCGAAATTTCGCTGACCGCCGCTGTTGGGATCTATGCGGCCAGCGTTCTCGCTGGCGCGTTTTCAATGATTCCAGGTGGGATTGGATCGACGGAAGCGGCCATGGCGCTATTGCTGACAATGTTCGGCGCCGATTTGTCGACGGCAGTGGCGGTCGCCATCGTCTGCCGGATTGCGACCTTGTGGTTCGCTGTCGCCATCGGCGGCATGGCTGTATGTGCACTTCAACTCGATTCGTCACCTGTCGCAGGTCAAGCGAATTGATACCAAATGTGTCGCGAAGCGAGTCACGGCAATAGATCGGATATTTTCGTGCCTTCCCCTGCCGGGGTCATTTAGGAAATGTTTACGCCTCTCGGCAATCGTGATTTATGTGGCCTTTGACGAGTTCGGTCAAAGCCCTTTTTTTGGGGAGTAACGCGCCATGATGCATAGCCGCGCCGTTCACCGCGAACAAATGCTTAGTCAGCAACAGGCCAACAGGCCCAGTTTTCTCATCCTGTGGGTGCTGATGTTTTGGTTTTTGGGTGCTGTCGTGCTCTCGACTGGAACGATCGTCGCCGTCGAAGCGATTCTCAATTGGTAGGTCTTCAGGTTTAAATCTAGAGCCGATTTGTTCCCATCAAACATTCCGTATGGTCGATCATGCTCTAGTTCACTGCTTTTAGAATGCCGTCGCGAAAATTCGCGACCATGGCTTCGATGCTGTAGTGGTTTGCCGATTCGCGGGCCCCGGTTTGTAGTTTCTCGAACAAATCTGAATCTTCAATGCATCTGATAATAGCTTGAGTATAGGCTTCCTTGTTAGGTGCCGTAATTAAGCCATTGTAGCCGTCTTCAAGATACGCGATTTCCGGGCTGTGGATGTCCAATTTGGTGGACAATAATGGCAATCCGGCCGCAAAAGAATCAAGTATTGCCAATCCTACGAGACCTGGGCATAGAAAAAGGTCCGAGGCCGCGAACAGCGGCGCGACGTCATCGCCGAACATTGGCCCGCAATAACGGATCGCGGGGTTGGCAGCGGCAGCCGATTCGGCCTTTCCGCGGTCTTGTCCGTCACCGACTATGAGCAGTCGAAAATTCGGGTGAGATTTCGTGATCTCGCCGACGCATTCCGTGAGAAAGGGGATCAGTTTGTTTTCGTAAAGGCTGCCGCAATAGAGAGCCACCGAGCCGTTCGCGTCGACTCCGAGCGACGATCGCAATGCGGCAACATCGTCGGGGTTTTGCGAATCGATAATATGTTTGAATTTTTTCGTATCGGTGCTGTTGCGCACGACGGTTACTTTGTCCTCGGACACGCCACTTTCGGCCAAGTAGTTTTTTGTCCCATCCGTATAGGCGAACCACCAATCGCTGTTATTCAAGAAAATCTCTTTTATCTTCTCGGCGATTCCCGATCTATTTTTCTGTAGATTACGACCGTGCCCCCAATACGCGAACTGCGTTAATTTCAACGATCGTGCGGCGATCAAAAAGTAGTTCATGATAAGGCGGCTGGCTTGTTCGACGATGATGAAATCAGCCCACAAGAGATGCCGGATCAAAGACTGGTACTGAACCTTGTGATTGAGGAACCAATGGCTCGGGACGATTACACCGAATTCGGCTGGAAGTTCAGCGTTATCGCTCCTCAGTTTTTCAACCGTATTCGGTTCGCTGTAGGCCACGCGCAACGTCATGCCCGCCGCGGCAAGAGCGTCGTGAAGTTGCGTGAAAAGGGGAACCCGATAATGCTTTACTTGTGATTGAATTATCAGGATATTTTTCATTGTTAGATTGAGCCCCTGCAATAAGTATGTCGTTGACTGGTTCGCAACTGGTAGCTTCGCGGCTCGCTTGTCATGATGTTATCGGTCAAGGTCCCGTGCGGCGACCGATTCTTGAACTACAATGCGCAAAATATCAACGCTTCCGAGATGTCGAGCCGTCGTCTATTGCATTGCGAACTGCATTCTCAGACCAACCAAATGTCGATCGTGTCTGGCTCGAGCGGCAATGTCAGTGGGCTGGCATTGTCCGTCACGATGTCGGTATTGTCCCAACTATCGACGCCATTGATGTAGCGTACTTGGGAGGCCCCGGAAAGCGCCGTGGCCAAAGTCAGTTTGACCTCCGTTGCCGATTGGCGTTCTACCGAATTCACGGTTACCGCGCCCAACGAGTCTTCGACTAAGAAGCCGTCGATGGCGGTTGCCGGTGTGAAGTTGCTGCCACCGTCATGCTGCAGCGACACGATCACTTCCGTATTGCTGTTCTGTGCCTGGGCCGACAGCATGGTCGGTCCGCCACCGTAGGTGACCCCCTCTTCGCCTTGTTCGTTGGCAATGTAGCGCGCTAAACGAGAGCCAATGACTGCATATCCGGCCCCGGTAAAGTGCACGGAATCGGCCAAATCTTGGTCATACGTCAGAGCCGCGATATGGACATCGGTGAGCGTTGCCGCCAACTCGGATTGGGCCTCACGGATCAGATGATTGGCGTCCTGTCTTGCGGCTCTTGTCTCGGGGCCGATCTGCTGGATGTATATAGGCAGATCCGGTATTCCCAACTCGCTACGGAAATAGTCGAAAACGGCCTCGGTTGCTTGCTTGTAGCGATCGATTGTCGTCGGCGGGTCGGAAACTACGCCGGCTAGGCTGTTAGCGTCCTGCTCGCCCTGCGCCCAGACGATGCCGGATGGGGTCACGCCGTGCGCCTTGATGTCGGCGATTGCAGCGGTCAGCAGCGGTCCCGGCTGACCGGCGTCCAAGTCCCACCAATAATTGTCCGTGTTGGTCGTCTGGACTGCGCGTCTGTCGACAGCACTCGCGCCGGAGGCGGTATTCAACGAGGTCACGGAATCCGCTGCTGTGAACCCAGACAAGTCTGAAAGGAACTGATTGATGCCTTGCCCGCCGCTGGTCGTGAAATGTTGTACCGCGTTCGATTGGCCGGCAAACGGGACGAACTCGTAGTCGACATCGCTTTGCGTTGTTGCAAGGCCCCATTTCGAGGACAAATAGTCATTGATGTCATTGATTTCAGCGTTGTTCAGAGCCCGGTCGTAAAGCAGAATTTCATGGTAGTCGTTGGCGCCGTAGTCAGTCGCTGCGATGGCACCGCCCTGCCATCTTGCGCCAAGCGTCGCATCTGTCGGATCGATCGAATCGGTATTGCTGTAGCTGTCGACCAGGTCACTGCCGCCGTCTACTTCCAGTTTTGCCGTGCCGGCGGCGATGGCGGCCACCAGGATTGCGGCATCGGTGCCTGCATCCAAGCCGGCCAAGTTAAGCGGATCGCCGCCGTTGAGCTGCCGCACGAGGGAGACGCCGCCGTTGTCGCCGTCGGATTGCAGGACGAACGCGTCGGTGTCGGTGGTGTCGCTGCTCGCGGTGTCGTCGTAGAAATTGAATATTCCGCCATTGGCGTCAGCCTGATCGTTTGCCGAAACCATAAACAGCGTCATGCCGTTCAATGAAACCGTGCTGACGTCTGACGTTAGAAAATCGTTTACACCGTCCGTGCGAATGCCGGGGAGGCTGTTGAGCAAAGTTGCGACCAGGGTCGGTTGACGCGCCGCATCGGGCTGCGTGAACGTGTGGCCGTTGCCGCTCTTGTCTTGCCAACTCGACACGCTACCGCTTGATTCGGTAATGCTCCCGGCATCCGCGGCGTCCAGCCAAAGCGTCAATCCGGAGAACTGATCGGGCGAGGATACGGATCCGCCGACATTGACCGATACCGTGGCAGTATCGGTGCCGCCGTTGCCGTCGCTGATGGTGTAGGTGAATGTATCCGTGCCGCTGAATCCGCCGGTTGGCGTATAGGTCACGGTGCTGCCGGCGTTGACGGCGAGCGAACCGTTCGATGCGCCACTGGCATCAGTCACGTTAAGCGTGTCGCTTGTGTCAGGGTCACTATCATTGTTGAGCACGGCGATGATCCGGGCCTGATCGACGGGCGTCGATGCCGTTTCACCGACGGCAGTCGGGCCGTCGTTGAGGCCTGTGACCGTGACCGTAACGGTCGCGGTGTCGGTACCGCCTTGGCTGTCGGCCAACGTATATTTGAACGTGTCCGTTGCGGTCTCGCCCAAGGCAAGATGATCAAACTGACCGCTCGGGTCATAGTCGACTACGGTCCCATTCTTGGTTGCTAGACCCAACGTTCCGGTCAGATCCAACGACTGAATGACAAGCGTTCCGCCGTCGGTATCGGTATCGCCAACCAATACGTCGATGGTTATCGGCGTGTCTTGATCCGTCGCGCCGAAATCATCGTCGGCAACCGGCGGCACCGTCGACGGGCCTTGATCTCCGGTCAGTTCGATATAGTCGACGACGGCATGCGACCAATTGTGGCCGTCGGCGGTTAGTTTGATTACGTCGCCCTGATCCAAATTGATCGTATAGGTCTTCGTCGCGAAGGAGGCCGCATCCGGTCTGGTTCCTGCTGACGCGGAGTAGATATTGAAACTATCGATTTCGATGCCGTCGACTTCAACCGTTATGACCGACGCGCCATCGCGTTCCTTGAAGTAACCGACTTCGAGCTCGTATTCTCCGCCGATGCCGGTATGGCTGTATTGCGCCATGCCGGTGACGCCACTTGTCGGTCCGCTCCTTGGCAAGGTAATGGCACTGCCGGCCGATGCGGCACTGAAGCCGTTGATGCTGTAGCTGCCGCTCAGCGACATGGTTTCGGCTTCGATCTTGGTTGTGCCGGACTGGCCGCCTTGACCAATTCCTTGAACCGTGACGGTGACCGTCGCCGTATCGGTGCCGCCTTGGCCGTCGGACACCGTATAGGTGAACATGTCCGTGGCGAATTGGCCGGTGAGCAAGTAGTCGAACTGGCCGTTCGGGTCGTAGGTCACGTTCGAGCCGTTGTTCGTAACCTGACCAACGGTGGTGGCCGCATTGACCGCGGCGACGGTCAATGGGTTGCCATCGACGTCGCTGTCTCCGGTCAGCACATCAATGTTGACGGCAGTGCTCTCGTCGGTCGTGGCGCTATCGTCATCAGCGGTCGGTGGATTGTTGACCGGGGCGACGCCGACATCAACAGTCACGGTCGCCGTGTCGGTACCGCCATTGCCGTCGCTGATGGTGTAGGTGAATGTGTCCGTGCCGGTGAAGCCGCCGCTCGGCGTATAGGTTACAGTGCTGCCGCCATTGATCGTCAATGTGCCGTCCGTGGCGCCGGTTGCATTGGTGACCGTCAGTGTGTCCGAGGTGTCGAGGTCGCTATCGTTGGCGAGAACGGCAATGACTTTCGCCTGTCCTTCATTGGCCGATACGGAATCATCAACGGCAGTCGGGCCGTCGTTGAGGCCAGTGATTATCACAGTAACGGTTGCAGTATCGGTGCCGCCCTGGCTGTCGGCCAACGTATATTTGAACGTGTCCGTCGCGGTCTCGCCCAAGGCAAGATGATCAAACTGACCGCTCGGGTCATAGTCGACTACGGTCCCATTCTTGGTTGCTAGACCTAACGTTCCGGTCAGGTTCAACGACTGAATGACAAGCGTTCCGCCGTCGGTATCGGTATCGCCAACCAACACGTCGATGGTTATCGGCGTGTCTTGATCCGTCGCGCCGAAATCATCGTCGGCAACCGGCGGCACCGTTGACGGGCCTTGATCTCCAGTCAGTTCGATATAGTCGACGACGGCATGCGACCAATTGTGGCCGTCGGCGGTTAGTTTGATTACGTCGCCCTGATCCAAATTGATCGTATAGGTCTTCGTCGCGAAGGAGGCCGCATCCGGTCTGGTTCCTGCTGACGCGGAGTAGATATTGAAACTATCGATTTCGATGCCGTCGACTTCAACCGTTATGACCGACGCGCCATCGCGTTCCTTGAAGTAACCGACTTCGAGCTCGTATTCTCCGCCGATGCCGGTATGGCTGTATTGCGCCATGCCGGTGACGCCACTTGTCGGTCCGCTCCTTGGCAAGGTAATGGCACTGCCGGCCGATGCGGCACTGAAGCCGTTGATGCTGTAGCTGCCGCTCAGCGACATGGTTTCGGCTTCGATCTTGGTTGTGCCGGACTGGCCGCCTTGACCAATTCCTTGAACCGTGACGGTGACCGTCGCCGTGTCGGTGCCGCCTTGGCCGTCGGACACACTGTAGCGAAAGATATCCGTCGCCGATTGTCCGCTCAGCAAATAGTCGAACTGGCCGTTCGGGTCATAGTCGACGTTGGTGCCGTTGTTGGTGACTGTACCGGTCGTCCCGGCCGTGTCGACGGATTGTATCGTGAGCGTGTCGCCGTCTGTATCGGTGTCGCCGTTCAACACATCGATGGCGGTCGGCGTTGCTTCATCCGTCGATGCCGTATCGTTGTCCGCCACCGGCGGATGGTTCACCGCGACTTGCCATCGATTGTGTAGATACGACTCGACGCCGGCCTGTTCACCGCTTGTCAGCGCCCGATTGTAGTAAACAAACTCGCCGAACAGGCCCCCGAAGAAGAAGAACTCGCCATGGTCGAGTATGCCCGTGAGCGGGTCGTCGTGGAAGCGCACGCTTTCATTGACCGCGCCGATGCCGATGTCCTGGGAATGGGCGTGCAGGAAGCTGGCGCCTGGGACCGAACCGATGGAATTGCCGTCGATGAAGCCTTCGACCGTGCCCGCCGCTTTATCGAACACGAAGGTCGCCAGGTAAGTGGTGTTGGTGCTGATCGCCGTGTTCGCGAAACTCGGACCCCACGCGGTGTCCGCCAGGTTCCAGCCGCCCAGATAGATCTCGCCATTGTCGATATAGAAGTTGAGCCCGCGGGTCTGACCGCCCTGTTCGTAAAGCACCTGGCGGCTGGTCACGTCGCTGCCCGTGCGAAACGCCATCATCACGGTCTTGCCGGTGTAGGGGCCGCCGCTGTTGATGTCGGTGTCGTCGGCAATATCCAATCGGTCGAGAATGCCGTCGAAGCTGATCGCGGTGCGGTCGTTGATGCCGGCGGGGGCGATCAGCGGCTGACTGGCCGCCTGCGCCTGGCTGGCGTCATTGCCTTGGCCGGACTTGTCGGCCCAAACGTCGACGTCGCCGTCGCTGCCGGTATCGGTGATCGTCGCAGGATCGTCGGCATCCAGCCAGACCACCAGATCGGCTATTGTATTTGGCGCCGCCGCCGGCGTGCCGTTGGAGACGGTAACGGTCACCGTCGCGGTGTCGGTGCCGCCTTGGCCGTCGGTCACCGTGTATTGGAAGGTATCCGTGGCAGTGGCGCCGCCAACCAGGCCATCGAAGGCGCCGTTCGGGTCGTAATTGAAGGTGCCGTCGCTGTTGTTGGAGACCAGACCGGCCGTGCCACTGGTATCGAGGCCTGAGACACTGAGCGTGTCGGCGGTGTCCGGGTCGCTGTCGTTGTCGAGCACGTTGGCGGTGGTGTAGGCCGATAAAATGTCGGTTACACCGGCATCATCATCGATTGCCGTCGGCGCGTCGTTGACGCCGGAGATCGTGACGGTGACCGTCGCGGTGTCGATGCCACCTTGGCCGTCGGTCACGGTGTATTTGAACGTATCGGTCGCGGTTTCGCCGACGGCCAGGCTCTCGAACTGGCCGTTCGGGTCGTAATCGACGTCGCTGCCGTTGTTGGTGACCGTGCCGGTGGTGCCGGATGTGTCGACCGCCTGCACGGTGAGGGTGTCGCCGTCAGGGTCGGTGTCGCCGTCCAGCACGTTGATGGTGACCGGTGTGGCCTCGTCCGTTGCGGCGCTGTCGTCGTCGGCCACCGGCAGCTGTTGACCGCTAATGGTAACGGTCACCGTTGCGGTATCGGTACCGCCTTGGCCGTCGGTCACCGTATATTTGAAGGTGTCGGTGGCGCTGGTGCCTTCGGTCAGGCTGTCGAATGCGCCGTTCGGATCGTAGCCGAAGGTGCCGTCGCTGTTGTTGGAGACCAGACCGGTGGTGCCTGAGGTATCGAGGCCTGAGACGCTGAGCGTGTCGGAGGTGTCCGGATCGCTATCGTTGACCAGCACATTGGCTGTGGTGAACGACGCGGTCTTGTCGGTTAGGCCGCCGTTGTCGCTGACGGCGGTCGGATCGTCGTTGACGCCGGAGATTGTGACAGTGACCGTCGCCGTGTCGGTGCCGCCCTGACCGTCGGAGATGGTGTAACGGAAGGTGTCGGTCGCGGTCTCGCCGACGGCTAGGCTCTCGAACTGGCTGTTCGGGTCGTAATCGACGTCGCTGCCGTTGTTGGTGACCGTGCCGATGGTGCCGGAGCTGTCGACCGCCTGCACGCTCGGCGCGCCGCCGTCGGAATCGCTGTCGTTGTCAAGCACGCTGAAGGTAGCGGCCGTATCTTCGTCGGTCGCGGCGTTGTCGTCGACGGCGACCGGCGGATTGTTCGCCGATCCTTGCCAACGGGTCTGCAGGTAGTTTTCGACACCAGCCTGTTCGCCGCCGGTCAGCGCCCGATTGTAATAGACGAACTCGCCGAACAGGCCCTGGAAGAAGAACAAATCGGGAAAGGTGAGTATGCCCTCGAGCGGGTCGTCATGGAAGCGCGCGCTTTCATTGATCGCACCGATGCCGATGTTCTGGTCGTGGACATGCAGGAAACTGGCTCCTGGGACTGAGCCGATCGAGTTGCCGTCGATGAAGCCCTCGACCATGCCCGCCGCCTCATTGAACACGAACGTCGACACATAGGTGGTATTGGCGCTGATTGCCGTCTTCGCGAAACTCGGGCCCCAGGCTGTTTCCGCTAGGTTCCAGCCGCCAAGATAGATCTCGCCAGCGTCGATATAGAAGTTGAGCCCGCGGGTCTGACCGCCCTGTTCGTAGAGCACCTGGCGGCTGGTTACGTCGCTGTCCGTGCGGAACGCCATCATCACGGTCTTGCCCGCGTAAGGGCCGCCGCTGTTGATGTCGACGTCGTCGGCGATATCCAATCTGTCGAGGATGCCGTCGAAGTCGATCGCGGTGCGGCCGTTGATCGCGGCGGGGGCGATCAACGGTTGACTGTCAACCAGCGGCTGGCTGGCATCATTGCTTTGACCGGATTTGTCGGCCCAAACGTCGACGTCGTCGTCGCTGTCGGTATCGGTGATCGTCGCAGGATCGTCGGCATCCAGCCAGACCACCAGATCGGCGACCGTATCCGGAGCGGCGCTCGGCGTGCCGTTGGTGATGGTCACTGTCACCGTTGCCGTGTCGGTACCGCCTTGGCCGTCGGTCACTGTGTATTTGAAGCTGTCGGTCGCAGTGACGCCGATGGCCAAGCCATCGAAGGCGCCGTTCGGGTCGTAGCCGAAAGTGCCGTCGCTGTTGTTGGTGACCAGGCCGACGGTGCCCGAGGTATCGAGCGCCGATACACTGAGCGTGTCGGACGTGTCCGGGTCACTGTCGTTGGTCAAAACATTGGCGGTGGTGAAGGTCGCCGCCTTTTCGGTCGAGCCGCCGTCGTCATCGGTCGCCGTCGGCGCGTCGTTGATGCCGGAGATCGTAACGGTAACCGTCGCGGTGTCGGCGCCGCCTTGGCCGTCGGTCACCGTGTATCTGAAGGTATCGGTCGCGGTTTCGCCGACGGCCAGGCTCTCGAACTGGCCGTTCGGGTCGTAATCGACGTCGCTGCCGTTGTTGGTGACCGTGCCGATGGTGCCGGAGCTGTCGACCGCCTGCACGGTGATGGGGTCACCGTCAGGGTCGGTGTCGCCGTCCAGCACGTCGATGGTGACCGGTGTGCCCTCGTCTGTCGCGGCGCTGTCGTCATCGGCCACTGGCAACTGCTGACCGCTGATGGTCACAGTCACCGTCGCGGTGTCGGTGCCGCCTTGGCCGTCGGTCACCGTGTATTTGAAGGTGTCAGTGGCGTTGACGCCGCCGGCCAGGCTGTCGAAGGCGCCATTCGGATCGTAACTGAAAGTACCGTCGCTGTTGTTGGTGACCAGGCCGGCCGTGCCCGAAGTATCCAGGCCTGAGACACTGAGCGTGTCGGAAGTATCCGGGTCGCTGTCGTTGACCAGCACATTGGCGGTGGTGAATGAGGCGGCCCTTTCGGTGAGGCCGCCGTTATCGCCAATCGCCGTCGGTGCGTCGTTGACGCCGGAGATCGTCACCGTCACCGTCGCCGTGTCCGTGCCGCCTTGGCCGTCGGAGATGGTGTAACGGAAACTATCGGTCGCGGTCTCGCCGACGGCGAGGCTTTCGAATTGGCCGTTCGGGTCGTAATCGACGTCGCTGCCATTGTTGGTGACGGTGCCGATGGTGCCGGATGTGTCGATCGCCTGCACCGTTGGCGTACCGCCGTCGGTATCGCTGTCGTTGTCGAGCACGTTGAAGGTGGCGGGTGTGTCTTCATCGGTCGCGGCGTTGTCGTCGCCGGCGACCGGTGGATTATTCACCGATCCTTGCCAGCGGTCTTGCAGATAGTTTTCGACACCGGACTGCTCGTTGCCGGTCAGTACCCGGTTGTAGTAGACGAACTCGCCGATCAAGCCATCGAAGAAATGACCGTCGCCGCTGAACGAAACGTCATGGAACCGGGTGCTTTCATCGACCGCACCAAGGCCGATGTTCTGGGAATGCGAGTTCAGGAAGCTGACGCCCGGAACCGAACCAATGGAGATGCCGTCGATGAAACCCTCGACCGTGCTCGCTGCCTGATCGAATACGAAAGTCGCGACGTAAGTGGTGTCGGCCGTGATAGCCGTCTTCGCGAAACTCGGGCCCCACACGGTTTCCGCCAGATTCCAGCCGTTCAGGTAGATCTCGCCATTATCGATGTAGAAATTGAGCCCGCGGGTCAGACCACCCTCTTCGTAGAGCACTTGGCGGCTGGTGACGTCGTTGCTCGTGCGGAACGCCATCATCAGGGTCTTGGCGGTGTAGGGGCCGCCGGTGTTGATGGTCGTGTCGTCGGCGATATCCAACCGGTCGAGGATGCCGTCGAAGCCGATCGCGGTGCGGCCGTTGATGCCGGCGGCAGCGATCTCCGGCTGGCTGGACGACTGCGTCTGGCTCGCATGGTTGCCTTGGCCGGACTTGTCGGTCCAAACGTCGACGTCGTTGTCGCTGCCGGTATCGGTGATCGTCGTGACGTCGTCGGCATCCAACCATAAAACCAGATCGGCGACTGTATCCGGGGTGGCGGCCGGTGTGCCGTTGGTGATGGTGACGGTGACCGTCGCGGTGTCGGTGCCGCCTTGGCCGTCCGTCACCGTGTATTTGAAGCTGTCCGTGGCGCTGGCGCCTTGGCCCAGGCCATCGAAGGCGCCGTTCGGATCGTAATTGAAGGTGCCGTCGCTGTTGTTGGAGACTAGGCCCGCCGTGCCCGAGGAATCCAGGCCTGAGACACTGAGCGTGTTGGAGCTGTCCGGGTCGCTGTCGTTGCCGAGCACATTGGCGGTGGTGAATGACGACGCCCTATTTGTTGAGCCGCCGTCATCGCCGACGGCCGTCGGCGCGTCGTTGACGCCGGAGATCGTGACGGTAACCGTCGCGGTGTCTGAGCCGCCTTGGCCGTCGGTCACGGTATATCTGAACGTATCGGTCGCAGTCTCGCCGACGGCCAGGCTCTCGAACTGGCCGTTTGGATCGTAATCGACGTCGCTGCCGTTGTTGGTGACCGTGCCGATGGTGCCGGAGGTGTCGACCGCCTGCACGCCCGGCGTGCCGCCATCGGCATCGGTGTCGTTGCCGAGCACGCTGATGGTGGTGGGCGTATCTTCGTCGGTCGCGGCATTGTCGTCACCGGCCACCGGCGACTGCTGACCGGTGATGGTGACGGTCACCGTCGCGGTATCGGTACCGCCTTGGCCGTCGGTCATCGTGTATTTGAAGGTATCCGTGGCGTTGGCACCGCCGGCCAAACTGTCGAAGGCGCCGTTCGGGTCGTAATTGAAAGTGCCGTCGCTATTGTTGGAGACCAGGCCGTCCGTGCCCGAGGAATCGAGGCCTAAGACACTGAGAATGTCGGACGTGTCCGGGTCGCTGTCGTTCGCCAGCACGTTGGCGGTGGTAAACGTAGACGTCTTAGCAGTGGAGCCGCCATCATCGTCGATCGCCGTGGGTGCGTCGTTGACGCCGGAGATGGTCACCGTCACCGTCGCGGTGTCGGTGCCGCCCTGACCGTCGGAGATGGTGTAACGGAAACTATCGGCCGCGGTCTCGCCGACGGCCAAACTCTCGAACTGGCCGTTGGGGTCGTAATCGACATTGCTGCCGTTGTTGGTGACGGTGCCGACGGTGCCCGAAGTGTCGATCGCCTGTACCGCCGGCACGCCGCCG
>Ga0315336_1001369_pt1 | contig 48409 bp, 61 predicted proteins | sample ASW5metaG_FD_204512 | JGI IMG/M metagenome (GOLD analysis project Ga0315336, IMG submission 204512) | Ammonia-oxidizing marine archaeal communities from Monterey Bay, California, United States - ASW #5 | ecosystem: Environmental > Aquatic > Marine > Intertidal zone | place: USA: California...
TTTCTGCTTTTTTTTCATCTATTAGCGTCATAACACTTTTTGTAAGATTATTTTTTTTTATGAATTCTTCATCAACTTCATATAAAACATCGACTACTGAATTTCCAATTCCTAAAAGATCAAATTGTTGCATTTTTTTTTATTTTAAAATTTTTATTTTTAAATAAACATAAATCATTTACTACACATTTATAGCATTCAGGATTACGTGCTTTGCAAACATATCTTCCATGTAAAATTAATAAGTGATGAGCATGGTTTTTATATTCTTTAGGAACAATTTTTTCTAAACCTAGTTCAACATCAATAGGTTTCTTTCCTATTGAAATTTGTGTTCTATTTGAAACTCTAAATATATGCGTATCCACAGCAATGGTTGTTTTTTTAAAAGCCACACTTAAAATAACATTAGCAGTTTTTCTTCCAACACCTGGAAGAGTCTGAAGCTCTTCTCTTGTTTTTGGCACTTCACTATTAAAATTTTTTATTAAGATTGCGCTTAATTTAATGATATTTTTTGCTTTTGTATTAAAAAAATTAACAGTTTTTATTAACTTTTTTATTTTTACTTCACCTAATTTAACAATTTTTTCAGGAGTATCTGCAATAGAAAAAATTTTCTTTGTTACTTTGTTAACACCAGTATCAGTCATTTGTGCAGACAAAACTACGGCAAGTAATAAAGTAAAATTATTTGTATAATTTAATTCAGTAGTAGGTTTTGGATTTATTTTTAATAATCTTTTAAAAAAAATTGTTATATTCTTTTTTTTCATTTTTTTATAATTTAAGTCTATATAATAGTTTTAATTTTTTTGATTAAAATTGCTAAGTTATTTCATTTATGAAAAAAAATAAAAAAATTTTAGTATCAGGTGGGGCAGGATTTATCGGATCTCATATATGTGAAAAATTGGTATTAAAAGGTAATAAAGTTTATTGTATTGATAATTTATTAACCGGGAAAAAGAAAAATATTGAACATTTAATAAATAAAAAAAATTTTAAATTTATAAAGAAAGATATAAATCAAAAAATTTTTCTTAAAGTAGATGAAATATACAATTTAGCATGCCCTGCATCACCTCCAAAGTATCAAAAAAATCCTATTGAAACTGTAAAAGCTTCGGTATTAGGATCAATAAATTTATTAGAATTAGCAAAAAAAAATAATGCGAAAATTCTACAAGCATCGACAAGCGAAATTTACGGTGACCCTAAAGAGCATCCTCAAAAAGAAACTTATAATGGGAATGTAAACCCAGTTGGCATTAGATCTTGCTATGATGAAGGAAAAAGATGCGCTGAAACACTATTTTTTGATTATCATAGAGAAAAAAAAGTAAAAATTAAGGTTGCAAGAATTTTTAATACCTACGGACCAAAAATGGATTTTTTTGACGGTAGAGTTATTTCTAATTTTATTATTCAATGTATAAAAAATAAAAATTTAACAATTTACGGAAAGGGAAAACAAACAAGATCATTTTGTTATATTGATGATATGGTTGCTGCTTTAATTAAATTTATGAATTTAAAAAATAATTTTACTGGTCCCTTAAATTTAGGTAATCCGTACGAAATAAATATTTTCAAAATTGCAAAAAAAATTAAAAAATTAACAAAAAGTAAATCTAAATTAATTTTTAAAAAATTACCTAATGATGATCCTGTTAAAAGAAAACCAGATATTTCGTTAGCAAAAAAAACTCTAAAATGGCTTCCAAAAATTAGTTTAAATGAAGGTTTGTTAAAAACAATTAAATATTTTCAAATAAGAATATAATAAAATTATTTTTTCACAAGATTAACGAATCTTTCTACAAAAAATTTTTTAGATTCTTTTTTTAAATTAAATTTAGAATAAATTTCTCTACCATAATTTGAGATTTCTTCTATTTTTTTTCTTTGATTCAAAATATTATTTAAACAATCATTAAAATCTTCCATATTCCAATTAAAAGAAACATATGATTTATCTTTTATATAATAATTTGGCCAGGTTTCTATCAAAGACATATCGGGTTTAACTAAACAAGAATGGCAAATAAATGTTTCAAAATCTCTGATACATATCTCTCCCCAACCAAAAGGAGATATGGATAATTTAGAAGACTTAAGTTCTTTAAAATATTTTTTTCGGCTCACTCTAGTTGTCTCTGTAATATTTTTAAGTAGGGATTTAATTTTTAATCTTTGAAATTTAACAGTTTCTCTATAATAATCTATTGATAATCTGCATGAAACATCTCTCGATTTAGTAATATTAGAATTTATTATTTTAGGGTCTTTAATAAAAGAATCTATTTTTAAAAATGAATGCAATTTATGAAAAATAGGAGAATGCAGATCAAAATTTGTTAATCCCATATTCCAAGATATCTGTATTTTTCTTAGTAATTTCTTTTTTTCAATTTTTTCACTTTTTAATTCTTTCGAATCTTTAATATTGAAATGTTTATTATTAAAATCTGTAAAAAACCTTCCACCATAATGAACTCTTTTATATAAATTTAAATTTTTTAATTTTTGACCTTTCCAATAATTATCAAATATTGTTAAATTTTCTTTTTTAATTAGGCCTGTGCTATCTGAAGTATCTACAAAAATCTTTTTAATTTTTTTATTTAAGCTTTTTATTTTTCTTAAAAAAATTTTTCTTTTTTGATAATCAAAACTATTTAAAAATTTATTTTCAACAAGTAATAAATCGCAATCAAAGGTTCTTTCTGTTACATTATAAAAAATTTTTATTTTATAACCTTTATCTTTCAATGAATTTCTATATTTTATTAATGGACTAACAAATGTAAAAGCACCAATGTGGTTATAAAAATTTTTAATTAATAAAATGTGAATTAGCATTTTTTTATCTTAAAGGTATATTAGGCGAAAAAATTATTTATATAAAAATGTTTATTAAAAATAAAAGATTATATGAAATAACCTTGTATCCGTACAGAAGTCTAAATAAATTAGGTTTTTTTATACTCATGTTTGTTTTGGCATTTATTAGTTTTGTAGCAGGTATAATATTTATGTTAAAAGGAGCTTGGCCGGTTTTTGGTTTTTTTGGACTTGATGTTTTGTTAGTTTATATTTTTTTTAAAATAAATTTTAAAAGTGGAAAAAAAAAAGAAGTAATTATTTTAACGAAAAATAAATTAATTATTAAAATTTATAATTCAGAAAAAACTTTTAAAATTTTTAAATTAGATTCGAGTTGGTTAAAAATAAATTTAATTAAATTAAAAAACCATACAAGTAAATTGCAAATATCATCAAAAAACAAATCAATTATAATCGGTTCTTTTTTAAGATATCATGAAAAAATAGATGTAATTTATTCATTAGAAAAAGCTTTAAAAAAATACCATTTTAACTACGCAAAAGTAAATGTTTCAAATTAATAAAAGTGTTCTAAGTTTTATTTTACTTTTTTTACTTGGTTTGATTTGGGGAAGTTCTTTTTTATTTATTAAATATTCAGTTCTTTCATTAAAACCTCTGACAGCTGTTCTTTTGAGAATGAGCGTTGCCTCCTTGTGCTTATTTGGTTATTTAAAAATAAAAAAAATAATTTTACCTTTAAAAAAAAAAGATATTATTAATTACTTTGTAATTGCAATTATTGGAAATGTACTTCCTTTTTCTTTAGTAAGCTGGGCAGAAATATCCATCAATTCAAATATCACAGGAATTATTATGGGACTCATGCCAATAACAACTGTTTTTCTTGCTTATTTTTTTGTCAAAGAAGAAAAAATTAATATTTATACATTTTTAGGAATTTTTTTAGGGTTTCTTGGTTTATTTTTTCTTTTAGATATTATCACAAATAAAAATGGTGAGTTACTTTCTCAAGTTGCTGTGATTATAGGTACAATAAGTTTTGCCGTTGGTACAATTTACATAAGGAAAATTCCTAATTTTAATCCATTATATATATTAACTGGATCAACATATTTTGCATTTTTTATATTAATTCCTATTGCCTTTATTTTTAATGATCCATTAAATGCATCTCCAACAAATCAAAGTATAATTTTTGGAATAATTTTAGGAATTCTTAACACTGCAATTGGGGGATTAATTTTTTTTAAATTAATTAAATTATCAGGCGCAGCATTTACCTCTACAGTAAATTTTATTACCCCTTTTGTAGCTGTAGTTTGGGGTTACATTTTTTTAAATGAGTCTTTAAGCTTAAATCAAATTTTAGGATTTATTTTTATATTAGTAGGAATATATATAGTGAAAAAATCAATTAATTCCCAAAACATCTGACATGTTAAAAAAACCTTTTTTTTGTTTAGATAACCAAATAACAGCTTTTATAGCGCCAATAGCATAAATTGATCGATTAAACCCTCTATGTTTTAATTCTATTTCTTCACCATTATTTGTAAAAACAACAGAATGGTCTCCAACAATATTATCTTGTCTTTTGCAATAAAAATTTATTTTACCTAGTTGTTTTTTTCTTGTTTTATTAGGTTTCATTGTAGATTTGCTTTTTAGATTAAAATTTTTTCCTTTTGCAACTGCAGCCCCAAGCGCCAAAGCTGTTCCTGATGGAGCGTCTTTTTTATTTTTATGATGTATATCCAAAATTTCAACTGAAGTATTATTACTAAATAAAATATTTGATACTTTATTTACAAGTTCTAATAATAAATTTACGCCTATACTCATATTAGGTGCAAATACAATTGCAGTTTTTCTTGATGCACTTTTTATCTTAGATACCTGATTAGCATTTAATCCTGTTGTTCCAATTACCAATTTTTTTTTTAATTTTGTAGCATATTTAACAGTCTCTAAAGTACTTTCTGGTAAAGAAAAATCTATAATCGTATCTGCTTTTCTAAAAGCCGTTTCTTTATCACTTGTTATTTTTATTTTTTTAATATTTTTATTTATTTTAGGTGAATTCTTTTTTTCAATGGCAGCAATTAAATCCATATTTCTAAAGTTTTCTATTTCTTTAATAAGTTGTTGACCCATTCTGCCAGCGCAGCCTACTACGACTAGTTTGATTTTTTTCATAATTTTGATTATATATTATTTTTTATTCCAAAGATCTTTTAATCTATCAAAAAAACTTTCTGATTGTGGACTTGTTGTTTTTTTATTCTTTTCAGTATCAAATTTTTTTAATAAATCTTTTTGACTGCTAGATAAATTAACAGGTGTTTCAACAAAAGCTTCCAAATATAAATCTCCTCGTCCACTTTGTCTTACTCTTGGCATTCCTTTATTAGATAATCTAAAATTGCTTCCTGATTGTGTTCCTGATGGAATTTTAACTTTTACTATTGATCCATCTAAAGTTGGAACTTCAATATTTCCTCCCAAGGTTGCTGTTGTCATTGGTATGGGTGCTTTACAATACAAATTCTCAGCATCTCTCTTAAAAATTGAATGAGGTTTTTCTTTTATAAAAATATATAAATCACCATATGGGCCGCCTTGGTATCCTACTTCTCCTTCTCCGGATAGTCTTATTCTAGTTCCATTTTCGACACCTGCAGGTATTTCAACTGATAAACTTTTCTTTTTATCAACTCTCCCAGTACCATTACACGAATTGCAAGGATTTTTTATAATCTGACCTTCGCCTCTACAATCTGGGCATGTTTGTTGAATTGTAAAAAACCCTTGAGAAGCTCTAACAGCGCCCTGTCCTTCGCAGGTTGGGCATGTTTCTGGCTTTGAGCTTGCCTCGTGACCATTGCCATTACAGGTTTCACATTTAACTTTTGTTGGAACGTGTATTACAACTTTTTTTCCTGAAAAAATTTCCTCTAAAGGAACTTCCATATCATATCTTAAATCTGCACCATATTCTTTTGCGTTTGTTCTTCCACCTCTTCTCCTTGTTCCTCCGAAAATACTTCCTATATCATCATCAAAATCTCCGAACATTTCTTCAAAAATATTAGAAAAGCCGCCTCTAAAATTAAAGTCTTTAAATCCTGTTCCTCCATTTTCGAATGCCTGGTGACCGAATTGATCGTATTGAGATTTTTTTTCTTTATCTTTTAGAATGTAATAGGCTTCATTTACTTTTTTAAATTGCTTTTCAGCTTCTTTATCCCCTTTATTTCTATCAGGGTGATGTTGCATTGCTTTTTTCCTATAAGCTTGTTTTATCTCGCCATCACTAGCTGAATTGTTTACTCCAAGAGTTTCGTAATAATCTTCTTTAGACATGATTAAACATATAAGTGTTTAATGTGAAAAAATGAAGAGGTTAAGCTGATTTTTTATTATCTTTTTTATTTACTTCTTCAAATTCAGCATCTACTACTTTTTCCTCTTTTTTACTAGATCCTTTTTTTGACCCTTTTGGTGGTTCACTTTTTCCTTGTTTAGTTTGTTGTTTTTGTGCTTCTTGCTGAGCTTCTTTATAAATTATTTCTCCAAGTTTCATTGACGCTTGTGTTAAAGCATCCACTTTTGCTTTTAATTCTTCTTTATTATCACTGTCTTTTACTTTCTTAAGCGCTTCTATACTTTCTTCAATTTTTTTCTTTTCTTCTACACTAATTTTTGAACCATGTTCTTTTAAACTTTTTTCTGTTGCATGAATTAATGCATCTGCTTGATTTTTTAATTCAATTAATTCTTTTTTCTTTTTATCAGCTTCTGAATGTTTTTCGGCATCTTTAACCATTTTTTCTATTTCTTCTTCTGAAAGTCCTCCAGAATCTTTAATAGTTATTTTTTGTTCTTTATTCGTGCCTTTATCTTTTGCTGAAACATTTAAAATGCTATTTGCATCTATATCAAAAGTTACTTCAATTTGTGGTATTCCTCTAGGTGCTGTAGGAATGTTTTCTAAATTAAATTGGCCTAAAATTTTATTATCTCCTGCCATTTCTCTTTCACCTTGAAAAACTCTAATTGTAACAGCTGATTGATTATCTTCTGCAGTTGAAAATATTTGACTTTTTTTTGTTGGTATAGTTGTATTTTTATCAATTAATTTTGTAAAAACACCGCCCAATGTTTCAATGCCTAATGTTAATGGGGTAACATCTAGTAATAATACATCTTTTACATCTCCTTGAAGTACTCCAGCTTGAATTGCTGCGCCAGTTGCTACCACTTCATCTGGATTAACGCCTTTATTAGGTTCTTTTCCAAAAATTTTTTTAACAGTTTCTATAACTTTTGGCATTCTAGTCATTCCACCAACAAGAATAACATGTTTAATATCACTAGCATTTAATCCGGAATCTTTTATAGCAGTTTCACAAGGTTTAACTGTTTTTTCTATTAAATCTTCAACTAAAGATTCTAATTTTGATCTGGATAAACTTATGTTTAAATGCTTAGGTCCAGATTTATCTGCAGTAATAAATGGCAAATTAATTTCAGTTTGAGAAGAGTTAGAAAGTTCAATTTTAGCTTTTTCAGCTCCTTCTTTTAATCTTTGTTTTGCAAGCGGATCTTCTCTTAGATCTACTCCTTGTTCTTTTTTAAATTCATCTGCTAAATAATCAATAATTCTATTATCAAAGTCTTCTCCTCCAAGAAATGTGTCACCTGAGGTTGATTTAACTTCAAAGACACCTTCTCCTAATTCTAGAATTGAAACATCAAAAGTACCGCCTCCTAAATCATATACAGCTATTGTTCCAGAGTCCTTTTTATCAAGTCCGTATGCTAAAGCTGCTGCTGTTGGTTCGTTAATGATTCTTTTAACATCTAATCCAGCAATTTTTCCCGCATTTTTTGTTGCTTGTCTTTGAGAATCATTAAAGTATGCTGGCACAGTAATAACAGCCTCTTTTACTTCTTGGCCTAAATGTTTTTCAGCTGTTTCTTTCATTTTTTGTAAAATAAAAGCACTTACCTGCGCTGGAGCATATTTTTTACCATTAGCTTCAACCCAGGCATCTCCATTATCACCTGATACAATTTTGTAAGGAACTAAATCTTTATCTTTTTCAACTTCTTTATCCCCAATTCGTCTTCCTATTAATCTTTTAACTGCAAATAAAGTATTTTCTGGGTTTGTTACAGATTGCCTTTTAGCTGACTGCCCTACTAATGTTTCTTTTCCATCTTTAGAAAATGCAACCATTGAAGGTGTGGTTCTAGATCCTTCAGTATTTTCAATTACTTTAGTACTTTTTCCATCCATGATAGCTACACATGAATTTGTTGTGCCAAGATCAATACCAATTATTTTGCTCATTTTTTTTATTTACCTTTCATAATTTCTAAGCTGGTGCTCTATATAATAATTTTCTTTATTATGTACAAGTCTTTGGATAAAAAAAAATTATTTTTTTTTATTCTCCTCTTTTTTTGCTATTACAACAGAGGCTGGCCTCAAAAGTCTATCTTTAATAAGATAGCCATCTTGAATAATTTTTATAATTTCTCCTATTTCTTTATCATTATTTATTTCTTCAGATACTGCTTGGTGGAAATTAGGATCAAATTTTTTTCCTAAACAATCAACTTTTTTAATATCAAATTTTTCTAAGGTTTTAAGAAAATCTTTAAAAATAAGATCAATGCCATCAATCAATGGCTTCACATTATCATTATTATCTTTTTTAATTAAAGATATGCTTTTCATCAAACGAGTAAAATTATCCTGTACTAAAATTATTTCATTTGCAAATTCTGTTACAGCATATTTAAAAATATCTTCTCTTTCCTTCTCAAATCTTTTCCTCAAATTGTCAATTTCTGCTAGATGCCTCAAACTATCTTCTTTAGTTTTTTTAAGCTCATTTTGTAAGTTTTCTAAGTTAATTCTTAGATTTTCTTTTTTTTTTATATTTAAATTTTTATTAGATTCTACTATTCTTGGTTTATTTTTTTTTAATTTATCCATTATAAATTGTAATTATAATTAAAATGTATGTAAGATAATTTTCAAAAAGTTCAATATCCATGAGTAAAAACATAAAAAAAATAAATTCTATTGTAATTGCAAGCCATAATTCTGGAAAAATACAAGAAATGCTTCCTTTTGTAAAAAAATTAAATGCAAAAATATATTTTGCAAAAGATTTTAATCTTAAAGAACCTAAGGAAGACGGCTCAAATTTTATAGAAAATGCATTAAAAAAATCCCGCTATGTTAATAATATAACAAAAAAAATTTCAATTGCAGATGATTCGGGTTTAATTATTCCATCAATTCAAGGAAGGCCTGGCATATATTCCGCTAGATGGGCTGGAAAGAAAAAAGATTTTAATAAAGCAATGAAAAAAGTTAATAGCCTACTTTATAAAAAAAAAACAAATGCATATTACATATCTGTAATTGCTATTTCATGGAATAAAAATGAGGAGAAAACATTTGTTGGAAAAATCTTTGGTTATATAACTTGGCCTCCTAGAGGTAATCTAGGATTTGGTTATGATCCAATATTTGTTCCGAACGGATATAATAAAACATTTGGAGAACTTTCTAATAAAACTAAAAATAATATAAGTCATAGAGTTGTGGCTTTTAAAAAACTATTAAACTTTATTAATTAAAAAGATTTTTTTTTAGCTAATTGTTCAATTTTAAAACTATTTTGTTTAATTTCTAATATAGAAAGTTTTCTTTTTACTGTACCATTTGATAAAAAACTAAAATTACCATCAATACCTGTAAAACCATAGGAATTTTGAAAATCAATATAATTTAATTCTTTTATTCCATCATTTTTTTTTACTATTGAGAATACAGCAGTTAATGAATCATGTGCTAATGAAGATAAACGAATAGGTTCATAATCATATAATTTATAAAATTTTTCTTTAAATTTTTTCCATAAAACAGGACTTGGAGCAACAAACCACGCGCCTACCAACCCAGGTTCTGCACCAATATTATTAATATACCATTCTCCAGTTCCAATTAATTTTACTTTTTTAAAATCTACTCCATAATATGTTAGTAAAGCAACTGCTTGTCTTAGTCTATTACCAGTTTCTATTAACAACAAAACATCAAATCCAGGATCAAAATCTTCAATTGGGTTTTCGCCAGTTTCTTCATCTTTTTCAATTTGTGGGTTTTTATCAAGACCTACTAAATTTTGAATATTTTTTTCAAAATCTTTACTGTCCGATTCATATAATTCAATTTTATTAAGTAATAATTTATTTTTTTTTAAAACTTCCCTATAAGTATTTAAAACTCTCTTGCCATATGTAGATTTAGGTAATAATGCTGCAAATCTTTTATATTTTTTCTTTATTGTATATTCTGTAACATTGATAATTTGTTGCTCTGGTTCAAACCCCATTAGATAAACACCTTCTTGCTTTTGATTTCTATCACTAGAAAAAGATATTAAAGGGATATTTTTATATTTTGCTATTTTTAAAGATTTGTTTAAAGACGATGAAAAAAAAGGGCCTAAAATAATATCAACATTTTCTTCAATTAATTCTTTTGTTGCTTTTTTTGCAAGTGAAGGATTTGCTTTTGTATCTTTAATTATTAATTCACTTTCTATATTCTTATTTTCATAAACTACCATTTGCATAGTATCAAGAAGTGATTGACCAATATATGAGTGCTTTCCAGTTAGGGGTAATAATACTCCTATTTTTAGTTTTTCAGGATCTGTTGTTTTTTTTTCAACATTTTTTTTTTCTATTTTATTTTTTTTTATTTTTTTTTTTTTTTTTGATACTCCAAAAAAATCAAATGGGCTTTTTTTTACTTTCTTTTCTTTAATATCTTCATATTTAATATAATCTTTTTTATTTTCCGAATCTTTAGTTTGAGATTCGATATATTTGATTTCTTCTTCTGTTAGTACTTCTGATATAGCTAAGTTACAAATACTTAAAAAAAATATTAAAGAAAAAAAAATTAGTTTAAGGTATAACTTATAAAAGATTTTTTTTACAAACATATTTCTATATTTAATTTAATGTTAACAATTGACAATATTTTATTACCGAATGAATTATATATTGTTTCAACCCCAATTGGTAATTTAAAAGATATAACAATTCGTGCTTTATCAATTTTAAAGAATTGTAATTTAATTGCTTGTGAAGATACGCGTGTTACGAAAAAACTACTATCCTCATATAAAATTAAATCCAAAAATCTAGTTTCTTTGCACGAACATTCGTCTAAACAAAAATTAATATTTTTAATTGATAAAATTAGGAAAGGAGAATCAGTAGCATTAGTAAGCGATGCTGGTACCCCCGTTATATCAGATCCTGGGATTAAATTAATTGTTTTAGCAATAAACAATGGTATTAAAGTAACTCCAATCCCTGGCCCTAGCGCGGTAACTGCCTCCCTGGTTGGATCTGGATTGGCTTCAGATAAATTTCTTTTCATTGGTTTTCTTCCAAATAAAAAAAATCAAAGGATAAATACATTAAACAAATACGAAAAAGTTAATTCATTGTTAATTTTCTATGAAAGTGCAAAACGTATTAAAGAAACAATAAATGATATGTTTTCGATTTTTGGAAACAGAAAGTGCGTAATTGCAAGAGAATTAACCAAGTATTACGAAACATTTTATAGAGGGGATCTTATCAAATTTAAAAATATAAAAGAAAATCTAAAAGGTGAAATAACAATTATCATATCACCTCCTGAAAATAAAAAAAAAGAAGTATCCAATATAGATAATGTTGAAATTAAAAAAATAATTTCATTTACAAAGAAAAAACTTAGTACAAAAGACTTATCAGAACTTTTATCTATAATATATAAAAAACCAAAAAAATTTTTTTATACAAAACTAATTAAAACTGTTAGATAATAAAAAAATAAATTTATGAATATATTAATTAAAAACTTTCTTTTATTAATTTCTATAATTATTTTATTAAATTCCTGCGCAGCAATTAATGTTACAACTTCCAGTGTTAAAGAAAAGGGCATAAAAGAAGCAATTAGCGACGGAATGATTGATGCAGCAATAAATAAAGAATTTTTTAATCATAATATAAATATGTTTATAAATGTTGAAATAGAAGTTGTAGAAGGAAGAGTTTTGCTCACAGGAAGTGTAAAAAAACCTAAACATAGACTTGATGCTATAAAATTATCGTGGAAGGTTTTAGGAGTAAGAGAGGTTATTAATGAAATTGATGTAACTGAAAAAGGTGGTATTAAACAGTATTTAATTGATGTAAAAATAAAAACACAAATAAGATATAAAGTTATTGCAGATAAAGAAATTTCATCAATAAATTATAATTTTGAAGTTGTTAATGGTATTTTGTACATTATAGGAATTTCAAATAATAAAAAAGAATTAAAAAAAGTTGTAGAACATGCCAATAATATTAAAGGTGTTTTAAAAGTGGTTAGTCATGCAATAATGAAAGATGATCCAAGGCGCAAAAAATATCAAAGAAAGCTCCAAGAAAAAAATGATTAAATTGCAAATAGCAATTCAGATGGATCCTTTAAATAAGCTCCACCATAAGTCTGATAGTTCTTTGATACTAGCCGAAGAAGCTCAAAATAAAGGTCATAAAATATTCATATATGAACCAAAAGATTTAACACTTATAGATAATCAATTATTTGCAAAAGCATATTCATTAAAAATAGAGAAAAAAAATAAATATACTTTCAAAAAAGGAAAGGATCGCATTATTAATTTATCCTCAATTAATGTGTTGCTTATAAGACAAGATCCTCCTTTTAATATTAATTATATAACCGCAACTTACTTACTAGAACATTTAAGCCCTAAAACATTAATTATAAATAATCCCAAAAGTATAAGAGATGCTCCAGAAAAATTGCATGTTACTTATTTTAAAAATTTAACACCTCCAACCCTTATATCACAAGATAAAATAGAAATTAAAAAATTTATAAAAAAACATAAAAATTTAATTGTAAAACCTCTCTATGAAAAAGGTGGAAAAGGAATTTTTAAAATAACTTCGAATGAAAAAAATTTAGATAAAAAAATAAAAAATACCTTAAAAAAAGAAAAACTTCCAATTGTGGTTCAAAAATATATTCCTCAAGTCAAAAAAGGGGACAAAAGAATTATTCTTCTTGATGGAAACCCAGTTGGTATTATGAAAAGAATTCCTAGAAAAAACGAAGTAAGAGCCAACCTTAGTAGAGGAGGTAATGCAGAAAAAACTATTTTCACAACAAGAGATAAATTTATTTGTAAAAAGTTAAAGCCGTGGCTTAAGAAAGAGGAAATTTTTTTTGCTGGTATTGATATTATTGGAAATTATTTAACTGAAATCAACATAACATCGCCTACTGGAATTATTGAAATAAATAAATTGGAAGATACACAAATAGAAAAATTTTTTTGGTATCTAGTTGAAAAAAAATTAAAAAGATAATATAAAATAATAATGCTAGATTTTGAAATTTTAAAAAAAAGTTTGAACAAAAATCATGTTCTTCTACCCAAAATAAATTCTGAATTTTTTGAGTGGCAGTCATTAATTAATTTATTTGATGATAATGTTAAAATGAACAGACCTATTAAAGACACAGGTAATTTGGGTTTTGTTATACATGATGCAGAAAAAATAGAAAAAGTAAAAATAGTAGCAGATGAAATTCAAAAACTTTTTCCAAATAATAAAATTTCAGCCCATGCCTATTTTTCTTTTCTAACTGGGGCTGGTACTTTTGGTAAACATAATGACAATGAAGATGTTTTAAATTGGCAAGTAATTGGAAATACTAAATGGACAATATGGGACAAAGAAACAAAAGAATATATTTTAGAGCCAGGTGATTTTATCTATGTTCCAAAAGGAATGGACCATAATACGGAAGTTTTAATGCCTAGAGCTTCTGTTAGTTTTGGATTGGAATAACAAGATTAAGATTTATTAAGAGCATTAATAATACTTTCACACATTTCTTTTGCATCACCAAAAAGCATCATTGTATTGTCTCTAAAGAAAAGTTCATTTTCTACTCCTGCATAACCAGCTCCTAGAGATCTTTTACTAAACAAAACAGATTTTGCGTTTTCTACTTCTAAAATAGGCATACCGTAAATTGGACTTTTAGGATCTGTTTTAGCAGCTGGGTTTGTAATATCATTTGCACCAATTACAAAAACAACGTCTGTTGATGCAAAATCTCTATTAATTTCATCTAATTCTAAAACTTCATCATATGAAACATTTGCTTCTGCAAGTAATACATTCATGTGTCCTGGCATTCTTCCAGCAACAGGATGAATTGCATATCTAACATTTACTTTTTTTTTCTTTAAAATATCGCACATTTCTTTTAAAGCGTGTTGGGCTTGTGCTACAGCCATTCCATATCCTGGAACTACTACTACTGATTCTGAATTTTGCATCATAAAAGCTGCATCGTTAGCATCTCCGCTTTTAACTGGTCGTTGTTCTTCTTCTTTATTTCCTTTTACTGTTACATCTTCACCTCCGAAACCTCCCAAAATTACACTTATAAAAGATCTGTTCATTCCTTTGCACATTATATAGCTCAGTATTGCGCCAGATGATCCAACTAATGCGCCTGTTATAATTAATAGATTATTAGATAGAGTAAATCCAATACCACAAGCAGCCCATCCTGAATAAGAATTAAGCATGGAGACAACAACTGGCATATCCGCTGCTCCTATTGGAATAATAATTAAAAAACCAATAATAAATGCAAGAATAGTTAGTCCCCAAAAAAAATTTTGAGTTTGATTTAAGCAAAATAAAAAAACTATAAATATCAAAGCTATTACAAATACAGCATTTAAAAAATGTTGGAATTTAAAAGTAATAGGATTACCAGACATAATTCCTTGTAATTTTACAAATGCGATTATCGAGCCAGAAAAAGTTATTGCTCCTATAGCTGAGCCTATACTCATTTCAATTAAACTTGCAACTGGAATGTTCCCTATATCTCCAATTCCATATGCACTAGGATTATGAAAAGCAGCCCCTGCTACCATCACTGCTGCTAAACCTACTAAACTATGAAATGCGGCTATTAATTGCGGAAGTGCTGTCATTTGAATTTTTAAAGCGATAGAAGTTCCGATGGTTCCACCAATTAAAATCCCTAGAGCTATCAAAACATAACTTTCTATTCCAGGAAGAAGTAATGTTGTAATAATTGCTATTATCATTCCTGAAATACCAAAAATATTTCCTTTTCTAGCAGTCTCCGGTGAAGACAATCCTCTAAGAGCTAAAATAAAAAAAACTCCAGAAGTTAAATATGCAAGTATTGAATAATTTTCCATTTATTTTTTTTTCTTTTTAAACATCTGCAACATTCTTTGAGTTACAATAAAACCACCAAAAATATTAACTGCCGCAAGCATTACAGCAATAAAGCCCATTATTTTTGAAATACCAAAAAGTGCGGGACCAACTGCAATAAGAGCGCCAACAATTATGACACTGGATATTGCATTTGTTACTGACATCAAAGGGGAATGCAAGGCAGGAGTAACACTCCATATCACATAGTATCCTACAAAAATAGCTAGGATAAATACTGTTAATTCTTGTAATAAATGTTCCATAATTTATAAATTCATTAATTTTCCTTGATGTGATATTAATGTTTTTGCAATAATCTCATCTTCTAAATTTATATTTATTTTTTTACTTTCGTTATCTATCAAAATTTTAACAAAGTTAAAAACATTTTTTGAAAATAAAGTGCTAGAATCTCCAGGAATCCTACTTGGATAATTTGAATATCCTATAATTTTTACACCCTTGTGCTTAATTATTTTATCAGCTTCTGATAATTCAGCATTTCCTCCTGTTTCAACTGCAAGATCAATAATTACAGATTCTGTTTTCATTTTTTCTATAATTTTTTTTGAAATTAATTTGGGAGCTGGTTTATTAGGTATTAAAGCAGTACAAATAATTATATCATTTTCGGGAATAGCTTCTTCTAAAGCTTTTTCCTGTTTTTTTTTATAATCTACACTCATCTCTTTTGCATAACCACCTTCAGTTTGGCTTTTTTTTAAAACTTCTTCGTCAAAAATAATAAATTTTGCTCCCAAACTTTCGACCTCCTCTTTTGCTGCTAATCTTACATCATAAGCAGATACAACAGCGCCTAAACGTTTTGCTGTTGCAATAGCTTGAAGCCCTGCAACTCCAGCTCCTAAAACTAAAACTTTTGCTGGTGTAACAGTGCCAGCTGCAGTCATCATCATTGGAAAACTTTTTGAATACTCATGTGCAGCATCTAAAACTGCTTTATACCCTGATAAATTACTTTGAGATGATAAAACATCTTTATCTTGTGCTCTGGTTATTCTAGGAATATTTTCTAATGCAAAAGCAGAAATTTTTTTTTTGTTATAAAAAGTATTTTCAGATGAATTTTTTTTTGGTGATAGAAGTCCTATTAAAATTGCACCAATTTTTATTTCCTTAATTATTCTTGTGTCTGGTTTTTGAATTTTAATAATAATATCGCTTTCTTTAATTGATTTTTCTACGTTCTGACTGATATTTGCACCGTATTTTTTATAATCTTCATTTAAGAAACCAGCTTTAATACCAGCATCTTTTTCAATTGTTACTTTAAAACCAAGATCAAAATATTTTTTTACTTCGTCAGGTACTAATGCTACTCTTTTTTCACTTTCAAATGTTTCTTTTAAAACTAAAAGATTTATCATAATAATAAGATAAAAGAATAATTTTAATCGTAAAGATAATATGAAAGTAAAACAAAAATCAAATTATGCAATACTTTGCCTTGTTTTTTTAATTGGTATATTCATAGGTAATAGTAATAATTTTTCAAAAACGAAAAGATTTCACAGAACACATGCTGCTATTGGTATAGATTTAAATCTACAATTAACATACTTGGAGGATTCTATTCATTATGTACTATCTATTACTGATTTTAATCAAAAGAAAATAGAAAAATATAAATTTCCATATAATAATAGAATTCCCATAGGAATTATTAGAGACACTCTACCTGCTATCGAAATAGCTACAATTCTTCTTAAAGATAGATCTGGCATTGCTGTTTTATATAGAAAAGATATATTATTGAGCTCTTTTTTATCCCATTACTGTGGATGCTCAATTAATTTTAGAGGAAGAATTGAAGAAGCGGATGTAACTGATTTAGAAAATTTATGGAAAAATACTAATGAATTTCAAATACCAAGTAGTTTTCTTTATGACAGAGGCAAAATGTTCTCGGAAAGTTTATCTTTTTAGGTTTTAGAAATCATAGGCCCTAATGGTTGTTTTCCAAAGATATGAAAATGAAAATGAGGAACTTCTTGACCTGCATTAACTCCGTGATTTGCTAATATTCTATATCCTTCTCCAACTAAATTTTGATCTTCTGCAACTTTTCCTACAACTTTAAAGAAACCTTCTATTTCATTTTTTGATGCATTTTTAGAAAAATCTGCAAAAGAGATGTGTTTACCTTTAGGTATAACTAGTATATGTATTTTTGCTTGTGGATTTATGTCATGAAAAGCTAGCGCATATTCGTTTTCATATACTTTTTTACAAGGAATTTCTTCTCTTAAAATTTTTGCAAAAATATTGTTGTTGTCATAATTCATATTTTTTTTTTCATTTTTGGTTTTTTCATTCTTTTGTCTAATTCATTCCAAATTTCATTTGGTTTTATTCCAAGTTTTGCCCACATAACTATTAAATGATAAAGTAAATCGCAGCTTTCTTGAATAGTTAATTTTTTTTTTCCTTTTATAGCTTCAATTATTGTTTCTGCAGTTTCTTCTGAAACTTTTTGAGCTATTTTTCCCATACCTTTGTCAAATAAAAAAGATGTATAAGATCCTTTTTTTTTTGTTTTTTTTCTTTCGTTTATAATAGAGAAAAGAGTATCAATTATTTCTCCGTTCTTTTTCATTTTCATTTAAATTCTAACTGCTATTCCTTTTTGTTTCATTTTATTTTTTACTTGCCTTAAAGTATACTTGCCATAATGAAAAATTGAAGCAGCTAAAACAGCTGATGCTTTTCCAATTTTTATTCCATCAATAAGATGTTGGATATTTCCTACACCTCCTGAGGCAATTACTGGAATATTAATACTATTAGATATTTTTTTTGTTAATTCTAGGTCAAATCCTGATTTTGTCCCATCTTTATCCATTGAAGTTAAAAGTATTTCACCAGCTCCAAAAATTTCCATTTTTTTTGCCCATTTAATTGCATCAATTCCTGTTTTTTTTCTACCGCCATGAGTATAAATTTCCCATTTATTTTTTCTAATTTGTTTAGCATCTATTGCAACAACGATACATTGATTTCCAAATTTACTTGATGATTTTTTTATAAGTTCAGGATATTTTATTGCAGCTGTGTTTATTGATATTTTATCAGCTCCGCATAAAAGTAATTTACGTATATCTTTAACTGATCTAACTCCACCTCCGACTGTTAATGGCATAAAACATTTTTGAGCAGTTTTTTTTACAACATTGTAAAGAATATTCCTTTTATCACTACTAGCAGTAATATCTAAAAAACATAATTCATCTGCTCCTTGCTTGTCGTAAATTTGGGCTTGCTTAACTGGATCACCAGCATATTTTAAATTTATAAATTTAGTTCCTTTAACTACTTTTCCGTCTTTGACGTCTAAACAAGGAATAATTCTAATTTTTAACATATTAATTTATTCCAAATATTTTATTTGCTTCTGTAATATCGATTTTTCCTTCATATATGGCTCTTCCGCAAATTACTCCTTCAATTCCAATTTTTTCATTATCTTTTAAAATTTGCAAATCTTTTAGGTTAGTTACTCCTCCTGATGCAATAATAGGTTTTTTAAAAATATTTTTATTATTTAAAATAAAATTTAAATCTATTCCTTTCATTGCACCATCTTTTTTTATATTTGTACAAATAAAAGACGCAATATTTAAATTATTAAAATTTTTTGCTACATCAGTAGCGCTTATATTTGTTTTTTTTACCCAACCTTCAATTGCTAATCTATCATCTATTAAATCTATTCCTAAAACAATTTTTCCAGGATACTTTTTAATAGCTTCTTTAACTAAATTTGGATTATTTGCTATCAAAGAACCTATAACCAATCTTTCCACTCCGATTTTAAACCATTCATCAATTGTTTTTATATTTCTAATTCCTCCCCCTAATTGAATTTTTATATTAACTGATGATATTATTTTTTTAATTATTTCTTTATTAACAGATTTTCCTTTAATTGCTCCATCAAGATCAACAACATGTATCCATTTACAACCCTTAGATTCAAAAATTTTAGCTTGATTTACCGGATCTTTATTAAAAACGGTAGCTTCATCCATTTTTCCTTGGACTAATCTAACACAAGAACCGTTTATAATATCTATTGCAGGAAATAAGATCATATTAATAATTCCAAAAAACAAAATTTTTTAATATTTCTAAACCAACCTTTTGACTTTTTTCTGGGTGGAACTGAGTTCCTATTATATTTTCTTTTCCAACTATAGCTGTAATTTTTTGTTGGTAATCACATGTAGCTAAAACATTTTTTTTATTTTTACAAATAAAATTATAACTATGAACAAAATACGATTCAAATTTTTTTCTTTTTATAATTGGATGTTTAGAAGTAACTTTTACTGTATTCCATCCCATATGAGGTATTTTTATTTTTTTATTTTTTTTTATTTTTATTACTTTTCCTTCTATCCATCCCAATCCTTTGTGATTACCTTTTTCTTTTCCTTCAGTAGCCATAAGTTGCATGCCTATACATATACCTAAAAATGGTTTTTTTTTTTCTAACACAGCTTCATTTAAAATATTTATCATGCCAGAAATAGATTTAAGTCCTTTCATACAATCAGCAAAGGCCCCGACTCCTGGTAAAATTATTTTATCAACTTTTAGTAAATCTTTTGAATTAGAGGTTACAAAAATTTTTTTTTTATGATCGCTTACTAATTCTAATGCTTTATAAGCTGACTGTAAGTTTCCAGACCCATAATCTATTAAAGCAATTTTCACTTTTTTTTATAATTTACCTTTGGTTGAGGGAATTTTTCCTTTTTCTCTAGTATCTATAGATATTGCTTCCCTTAAGGACCTCGCAAGTCCTTTATAACATGTTTCAATTATGTGGTGATTATTATCCCCATATAAATTTTCAACATGCAAAGTTATTCCTGCTGCTTGAGAAAAAGCTTGAAACCATTCCTTAAACAACTCGCTATCCATTTTTCCTATTTGCTTATTTGTAAATTTAACTTTCCAAATTAAATAGGGTCTATTAGATAAATCTATACTTACTCTAGTCAATGTTTCGTCCATAGGTATGTATATATTACCAAATCGTTTTATAGATTTTTTATCTCCTAGAGCTTTTGATATTGCTTCGCCTAAAGCAATTCCTATATCTTCAGTTGTATGATGATCATCAACTTTTAAATCACCTTCAGCTTTTAAATTAATATCAATGAGACTGTGTTTTGAAAGCTGTTCTAACATGTGGTCTAAAAAGCCTATGCCTGTTGAAATATTAAATTTACCATTTCCATCTAGGTTTATTTCTATGTAAATGCTAGTTTCACTAGTTTTTCTATTAATTTTTGATTTTCTCATTTTTTTTTTATATATAGTCTTACATTTTTAGAAAAATACATTATTTATCCAATAGTAACAAATATTAATAAATTGTAATGATAAAAGAAAATTCAAATAATAATATGCATGGAACGACTATTTTAGCTGTAAGAAAAAAAAATAACGTAGTAATAGCTGGAGACGGACAAGTAAGTTTGGGAAATACTATTATGAAATCAAATGCTAAAAAAGTTCGAAGATTAGCAAATAACAAAGTTATAGCTGGGTTTGCTGGAGCAACAGCTGATGCTTTTACTCTTTTTGAAAGATTAGAAGGTAAGTTAGAAAAACATCAAAATCAATTAACTAGAGCCTGTGTTGAATTAGCTAAAGATTGGAGAACAGATAAATATTTAAGAAGATTAGAAGCAATGATGGCAGTTGCTGATAAATCAGTATCATTAATCGTATCTGGGACAGGAGATGTGGTAGAGCCAGAAGATGGTTTAATAGGAATAGGTAGTGGAGGAGTATATGCTTTAGCAGCAGCAAGATCACTTATGGACCAAGAAAAATTAAGTGCAGAAGAAGTTGCAAAAAAAGCAATGTTGATAGCTTCGGATATTTGTATTTATACTAATTCAAATTTTACAATTGAAAAATTATAAGCAATGGATGATTCAGTAAATAAAAATTTTGTTAACAAAAAAAAAATTGAAAAGAAAAACTATACTCCAAAAGAAATAGTTAAGGAGTTAGATCGTTATATAATTGGTCAAAATGAAGCAAAAAAAGCGGTGGCTCTAGCATTGCGAAATAGATGGAGAAGGCAAAGAGTTCCTGAAGATTTAAGAGAAGAAATTCTACCAAAAAATATTTTAATGATTGGGCCTACTGGTGTTGGAAAAACTGAAATATCAAGAAGACTGGCTAAACTTGCAGAAGCTCCTTTTTTAAAAGTTGAAGCAACAAAATTTACTGAAGTTGGCTACGTCGGAAGAGATGTTGAACAAATTGTCAGAGATCTAATGCAAATATCAATTACAATGACTCAAGATAAATTAAGAAATAAAGTTAGTCCACAAGCCCAACACAATGCAGAAGAAAGGGTTTTGGATGCCCTAGTTGGAAAAAATGCAAGTCTAGAAACTAGGTCTAAATTTAGAGCCCAACTTAGAAGTGGTAAACTAAATAAAAAAGTAATAGAAATTGATCTTGTGGAAAATCCAAGTGGGGGCGGGCTTCCTACTCTTGATATTCCTGGAATGCCAGGAAGTCAAGTTGGTATGATTAACCTAAATGAGTTACTAGGAAAAGGAATGGGGCAAAAAAAGAAAAAAAAGAAAATGTCTATTGAAAAAGTTTATAAACCATTAATGGAAGAGGAATCGGATAAATTAATAGACCAAGAAAAAATAATTTCTAGTGCAAAAAAAGAGGTAGAAGAAAATGGAATAGTTTTCTTGGATGAAATGGATAAAATTTGCGCTAGGTCTGAAAGAGTAGGAGGAGATGTAAGCAGAGAAGGAGTACAAAGAGATTTGCTTCCAGTAATTGAAGGTACAACTGTAACAACTAAATATGGCCCTATTAAAACTGATCATATTTTATTTATTGCTTCAGGAGCTTTTCATTTATCAAAACCATCAGATTTGCTCCCTGAATTGCAAGGAAGATTGCCTATAAGAGTAGAATTAAATGCATTAACAAAAGATGATTTTATAAAAATTTTAAATGAACCAGAAAATAGTTTAATAAAACAATATAAAGCTCTTTTAAAAACAGAGGAGGTTGATTTGGATTTTGGAAAAGATTCAATTAATGAAATTGCAAAATTAGCAACTGAAATAAATTCAAATGTTGAAAATATTGGGGCAAGAAGATTGCATACTGTATTAGAAAAATTAATCGAAAATATCAGCTTTAATGCTACAGAAAATAAAGGGGTAAAAATAAAAATTACGTCTAAGCAAGTAAAAGATGAGGTTGGAAAACTTGCAAAGAATATTGACTTGAGTAAATTTATTTTGTAAAAATTTCTTTTTAAAATTTTCTTAAAAGAATATATATTGCGCCACTACCACCATGTTTTCTTGAAGCATAATTAACAGCTAATATTTTGTTACGAAGATTTTTGGTATTTAACCAGGATACAATATTATTTTTTATAATACCCTCTCCATCTTTTCCTTTTCCAGTAATAACTAAAACTAGTTTTTTACTATTTTCTATTGATTCATTTATAAATTCTTCAAGTATATTTTTTGCTTCAATTTCAGTAAAACCATGGAGATCTAGTTTTCCATCTATACGAACATTTCCTTTAGTAAAGTTTCTAATATTTTTTTTAGTTAACGCTGTTCCTTGACCAATTTTTAACTCGTTAAATTTTTTGGTATTATTTTCAAAATTTGTAGTTTTAGAAATAGATTTTTTCTTATTTTTTCTTGAAAATTTAATTAAATTCTCGACAAAAAGATTCCATAGAGTTTTATCTTCTTTAGATAAAGTTTTTTTTTTATTATCCAGCTTTTGTAACGATAAGTTTCCAATTTGGATTATTAGATTTTAGGTTTTTAGAAAATGTCCAATAATTAATATGATTTTCTACATACTCATCGTTCCCCTTTAAAATTTTTCCTTTTTGATTTTTTAATAAATTTACTTGTTCAGAAACAAATTTTACAACTATGTCTGCTATTGAAGATTTAACATTTATTTTTTCAATACCCGCACTTTTTATTGATATTAAAGTATGCTCTAAAACATGTTTTTTTCTAGCTCTAGATTTTATTTCTCTTGAAAAAATAGAAAAAACATTTGCACCCAATAAATCTTTAATTTTATTGATATTGCCTTTAGTATAAGATTCAATAATCATTTGAAATGCTGTTTTGGCCCCAGACAAAAATTTTTTTGGCGAAAAATTTCTATCAAAATAATAAATTTTTTCTAATGTTGTATTATTTTTTAAATTATTTTCTTTATTTATTGATAATTTTCCATAAATTTTATCTTTTTTAGATTGATTTTCATCAACAATCTTTTTCTTCTCAGCATTCAAAGTAGTATCTTGATAAATAAAGATATCTTTTGATTTTTTTTCATTACCAGTTCTTTTACCTAATACGCTTCTTAATCTTATAATTAAAAAAGCCGCAACTAGTACAAAAAAAATTAGATCTGGTGTTAAAAAAGTATTCATAAATTAATTTATACTTTAATTTGGTTTTAAAGTAAACTGAATGAATAATAATGTAATTATTTTTTTTAATAAGCAAACATGTTTTTTTTATTTTTTATAGCAATACCCATTATAGAAGTAATACTATTCATCACAGTGGGGAAATACATAGGCTTGTGGAATACTATTTTTATAATAATAACAACTGGTATTATCGGAGCAATATTAGTTAAAAGCCAAGGAATTACTATTCTAAATAATACATTAGAAGAAATTAGGTCAAATAAAATGCCTATATATTCTATATTTGAAGGAGTTGCCATTCTAATTGCCGGTGCCTTTTTGTTAACACCAGGTTTTCTTACTGATACAATAGGATGTGTTTTGCTAATACCAAAAGCAAGAAATATAATTATTAACTATATAACTTCATATTTAAAAAAAAGAACAATATACAAAAAAAAAACCACATATTATTCAAATAAAGAACATGCGGAAAATAAAACTTTTGAGGGTGATTTTAAAGAAATTAATGATAATGATAAAAAAAAGTAGATTTTTTTAATCCTATGGTTAATATTCATAATCTATATAAATAATGGCTAAAAAAGTAGAAAAAAAACCAGGACAAGTAGAAAAAAAACCAGGTTTTGTACCTGAAAATGCTCCTCCAGGACTTTTTATAAATGCACAATATTTAAAAGATTTATCTTTTGAAAATCCAAACCCTTTAGATGCTTTTACAAAGGCTGGCGAAAAACCAGATATAAAAGTAAATGTAAATACTGCTGCTAGAAAACTTCCTGATAATGCATTTGAAGTTATTTTAGATATAAAAACTGAAGCAAAAAATAAGGATAAAATTTCTTTTATTGCTGAAGTTAGTTACGCTGGAATTTTTACATTAAACAAAGTTCCACAGGAACATGAAAAACCTCTTCTTCTAATTGAAGCGCCTAGGATGTTGTTTCCTTTTGCAAGAAATGTTCTAGCTGAGACAACAAGAGATGGGGGGTATCCTCCTTTAATGTTAAATCCTATTGATTTTGCCGCTTTATATCAAAAAAATGAAGAGAAAGAAAAACAAAAAGATAAAAAAGATTAATTCAAAGTTCTTAGTTCTTCCTAAATTTTACAATTATAAATAGGAATATTTTTCATATATTTATTTAGCTTTCTAATAATAATATTTTCAAATTTTTTTTGCATTTCTTTTGTATAGGAATAGATTCCATTATTATTTATAAAATCCAAAGAACTAATTCTCTTATTAAAATTTTCTTTAATTATTTTTTTAAACATTTTTTTTGGAAATCTCATCATTCCAAAACTTATAGAATGTATACTTTCATTTGGAATATTCAAAGCTATATCCTTAAATAAATTATCGTAAATTTTTGCAAAATTGCATGATGGGACTATAGGATCAAATCTTAAACCTATCTTCCATCCTTCATTTGCTAACCTTTTCATAACATTTATTCTTTTTTTAACTGTTGGTACTTTATGTTCAATTAATTTTGAAATATTTTCAGGAGTAAAACTAAAAGCAATTATACAATTATCAATTGGCTTATGTTTTAATATTTTTTGTATTTGGGTGCTTTTTGTTCTAAGTTCTAGAACAGCATTTTTATTTTTTTTAAAAATCGGAAGAAAATATTCTACAAAACCTGTTATTCCATTTAATGCTAATGAATCACAGTCATACCCAGAAAAAAAATAGGACTTTTCAAGTCTATTTTCTTTAATCTTTTTTTTTATTTCATTATAAAAATCTTCATAGTTAACAAATAAAAGGTAATGAGCTGACATATGTTTTCCTTGTAAAAAACAATATTCGCAATCATAAATACAGTTTAGCATGTGGGAAAAATAATAATTTTTTTTTCCTCCTATACTAAAACTGTCAGGTATATTATGGAGTTTTTTACCTTCTTTTTTTGCTAAAATAAGTGAAGGTTTTTTTTTTTGAATTCTAAAATTTTGAGATTTAATATTAAAAATTTCTCCATAGTGGTCACAATGAACAATTTCTATTTTTTTTTTAAATCTAGATAAAATTTGTTTAGTTCTAGGATGATGTTTTATCTGGCTTTCAATATAAATTGTTTCAATCATTAGTATAAATTTTTTAATAATTTATTTTTTAAATCTTTTATTGGTTGTTCCCAATTATTTTTTTTCTTTTGTCTAAATATTTCTAAACTTTTATACCAAGGAGAAGTTCTACCATAATTTGTCCATGGCCAATTTGGGATCTTTGGCTCTAACATCCACACTTTTTTCCCTATAGCCCCCGACAAATGAACTATTGATGTATCGGAAGAAATGATTAAATCGAGGTTTTTTATAATAGCCGCAGTATCTATAAATGCATCCTCACCAGTATCAATATTATCGTTATTATCAATCATATATTCAGAAAACCTTGATTCCTTTATTTGTTCATGGCCATTTCCTTTTTGAAGACTAACAAAATCTACGTTTTTAAAATCTAATAATACTTCTAAATCTTTTAATTTTATTGCTCTTTCTATTGCGCCCGATGATTCAATATTTCCTTGCCAAAAAAGTCCAATCTTAAAACCTTTTTTTCCTTTTAGTTTATTCTTCCATTCATTAACTAAATTTTCCTCTGGTTTAATATAATAAAAATTTGGAATATTTTTTAAATTTGTTTTAAATAAATAAGGCAAACTCATAAGCGGTATATAAAAATCATAATTTTCAATTTTATCATCCAAATCATAAAATTTATTTATACACCCTATAGAACTTAAAATTCTAAATAATTTTTTATTACACTGCAAATAAATTTCAGAAGCATATTTTTTTAACAATTTTAAATACCTAACAAATTGTAAAACATCTCCAAGCCCTTGTTCGGCCACTGCTAGAACTTTTTTATTTTTTATTTCATCTAAACTTTTTAGTTTTTTTTTATTTTCATTAATTATTAATGGATAATCTGAAGCTTCTAATCTGTGTTCATAATTTTTTAAGCCTTCTTCATAGTTTCCTTCTCTTAGTAATTCAATTCCTAAACTATATCTGATATCTGCTTCCATCTTATTGTTTAAATTAGATTTATAATTATTCTTAGAAAGTAGATCTTCAAAGTTTCTAATACATTCTTTTGAATTCCCACTTGCTGAATGTGCAACTGCTAGATTAATTTTTGCTGGGACGTTGTTATTATCTAATTCTGTAGTTGTTTGAAAATATTTAATAGCTTTTTCTAAATCATTTTTTTCTTTATATACATTACCTAGATTATAATAAGAATGAATAAACTTTTTATCTAATTCAATAGATTTTAAATAATTTTTTATTGCATCATTGAATTTTTTTTGTCTTAGAAAAGAATTTCCTAAATTATAATATAATGCAGCTAATGAGAAACGCGCATCTTTGTCATTAGGATTTTTACTTAATAAATCTTTTAATTTCTTTTCTAATTCCAATAATTCATTTTCTTTCATTGTTAATTATATTTTGTAATTTCGAATCTAAGTTTGAATATATTTTTTCTATAACTATTGGTTTAAAATATTTTCCGTGAAAACCAAATACTGAATTTATATCTTGTCCATATAAATTATTGGGATCTTCAATTGCAAATTTTGACGCTATATCTAATGGTGCAAAATTTATTCCCTTTTCAACCATATCTTTATATAAAAAATGACAAATAATAGTGTCCTCATTTTTAATTGGAAACTCTAATTTATCAAAGTCTATTTCAGAGCTTGTTTTTACTAATTTTTTACTTCTTAAAGAAAAGCCTCCATTTCCAACTTTATTTTCTTTAAGTCTTAATTCTCTATATCCTAATTTAACTTTTACACTATCTGGCCAAGGAGCACCTATATAATCATAATTTAAAAATTCATCGTCCCAAAAATTTGTATCTATTATAAAGCCGTCTTCTTGCACCACCAAACAAAAGTCTGTTTCAAAATATTTGTGTAAATCTTTTATAATTAGTCTGCTATAGCCGTCGATATCCATTTGAGGGATTGGAATATATTCAAAATTAGAATTTTCAAAACTTGGTTTATAAGAAGATAGGAGTTTTACTGAAGCAAATTCAATGTTTTGTGAAGAAATAGACAAAGCAATTTGTGCTTGATCTACATTTACACTAGTTGCTGCTATTAATGTTACATTTGGTAGTGATATTTTTTTATTCATCAACTTAAAAATATTTTATAATATTTTAATCTAGCTTATATGAAATATATAGAAGAAAAATATTTTGAATTATGTAAAACACCTTCAGATATAAATGAACATTTAACTACAATTCTAGAAAAAAAATAATTAAATATTAAATATCTGAAAATTCTTTAATTAATTTATCAATAATATTAATTTTTTTATTAATCCAGTTCTCTATTTTGTTTGATGAAATATTTAATATAGAACTATCTTTGTTATCTGAAATTATTTTTATACATTGTACTTTTTCTGGACCTACAAAATTCCTTGCTCCTTTAAAAAAACCTGCTGCCTCCATATCGTAAAGGTAATCAGCTGTATACCTAATTTTCGGAAAGGCTACAGTTATTAATGAAGCCTTTTTTATTTTTGTTTTCCAAAGTAAAGAAGGATACCAACTATATTTGTTTTTATTATCTGTTATTTTTGAAATCAATATAACTTCTCCCAATTTATAACTTTTATGTCCAGCTATTCCAATATTTAAAAAAAAAGGGTTATTATTAGTCTTTTCACCAAGATATATTGTTGCTTTTTCTGCTCTTTTTCTTCCTATACCAGAAATTATTAAATTAATTTTTTTTTTTTTATTTGAATAAAATTTTTTTGAATTTTCTTTTAAATCCCAATAATTGATTAATGGCTTTGCTTCTCTTTTCATAGCCACAACAATGTTTATTTCATTTATTTTATGCATGTTTTTTTATTATATTTTCGTAGTAAGTAATTTCTTTTTTTTTTTTTCTTTTTTTTAAACCTTGAAGATATATATTGCTTTTTTCTTTCAAAAATTTTTTAGCCATAATTTTATTTTTTTTATTTAAATAATCCTTTTTAATTAAATTTTCTATAGCCATAACTCTAAAACGATCCATTCCCCAATATTTTTTTGATAATTGATTTAAATGGCCCCCATATTTGATAGTAAGTTTCTCATCTAAATACAAAACTGGAAATTTTGCTGTTATTCTCAGCCAAAGATCATAATCTTCGCAAACTGGCAATTTTTCATTAAACACGCCCACTTTATTAAAAATATCTTTATGAATAATTACACTAGAGGGAGATATTCTGCATAAATCTAAACATTTATTAAAAATAAGACCGCCGTATTTTTTATGTTTTTTATGTTGATTAATTCTAACACCTTTTCTTATCCAAATTTCATCAGTATGGCAAATTTTATATTTTGGATTCTTGGCTAAATAATTTATTTGTTTTTCTAATTTTTTTGGGTGCCACCTATCGTCTGAATCTAAAAAAGCTATCCAATTATTAGAAGATATTTTTATCCCTTTATTCCTTGCCGAACTAACACCTTTATTTAATTGTTTATATATTTTTATACTTGGATATTTCTTTTTTATATATTCCATGCTTTTATCACTTGAACCATCATCAATAATGATTAATTCTAAATTTTGATAAGTTTGATTTAAAACGCTATCAATTGCATGTATTAAAAATGATTTTCTGTTATAAGTTGGAATAATTATAGAAATATTAAACATCTTTTAAATACTATGAACAAATTTAAATTATTATATTCTTTTTTTATTTTTTTTGTTTTTCTATTATCTAACTTAAATGTTGTTAATGCTGATTATGGAACAGAAAAAGAAAAAAATGGATTTAAAGAAATAGATTTAGATAATAATGGAAAAATTAACTATTATGAATTTCAACAAATCAGACAAAGAAGGTTTAACCGTTTAGATTTAAATAATGATAAAGTAATTACAGAAGAAGAATATGAATTAAGAAATCAAAAGTTTTTTTCAGAAATTGATAAAAATAAAGATAAAAATTTAACAAAAATAGAAATGTTTAAAAAAAGAAAAAAAATGAGGAATATTCTGGAATAAATAATTTAAGAAATATTATAAATACAAGATTCTCCGCATGACGGCCTACTTATTTTTATTGATCGTACATTAGAATATTTTTTTTTTAATTCTTTTCCAATCCAGAAAGAAATATTTTCTAATGAAGGTATGCCTATTTCTTTAATATCATTTATGCACTTATGATCTAATTTTTTTTTTATTTCTTTTAAAGACTTTGATAATTCATCAAAATCTGTAACCCATTGATTATCTTTGCTTTTTTTCCCATAAAAAGTAACCTCGACAACAAATGAATGTCCGTGAATTTTTTTATAAATATGTCCTTCAGGCATATTAGGAAAATGATGCGCAGCTTCAAATGTAAATTGTTTTGTAATTTCAAATATATCTGTCATGGCATATCTACTATTTTATGAATTTGTAAACTAACATTCCACTTTTTATTTCTATTACAAAAATCATAAGTTTTCTTTATATTATTTTTTAAATTTGGACCGTCCATCGGTTGTAAAAAGAAATATTTGAAATTTAAATTTTCTAAACTTTTAGGATTTATTTTTTTTTGAGGGAAAATTAATTTTAATTCATCCCCCTTTTTCAAAACAAAATCATTTTCATGTTTTGGACTTACACAAACCCAGTCAACTTTACAAGGTAAGTCTATTGTTCCGTTAGTCTCAATGCCTATTTCAAAATTTGATAATTTTAAAAAATTTATTAGTTTTTTATCTAATTGCAATAATGGTTCTCCTCCAGTAAAAACAACGTAAGGTTTATTTTTGTTATCTTTATTTTCCCATAAAGAAATTATTTTTTTTCCCAATTCTTTTTCATTAAAAAACTTTCCCCCATTTATTCCATTGTTTCCAAGAAAGTCAGTATCACAAAAATTACATTTTGCATTTTTTCTATCTTTTTCTCTACCAGACCACAAATTACATCCGGAAAATCTACAAAATATGCTGGGTCTTCCTGAAAAGGCGCCTTCGCCTTGAAAGGTATAATATATTTCTTTTACGTTATACATAAATAAATCTATTTTTTAGTTTCTTAAAACCCAAAGAGGGTCCTTTATTCTTGCTTCATTGAAACCATTATCTCTTAAAATACATGCATGGCATTTGCCGCAACCTCCTTTTACCCCATCATAGCAGGTATGTGTTTCTTTAAAAATCTTATTAAATTCTTTTATATTTTTACATTCTTTAACAGCAATTTTGATACTTTCTTTTTTTGTTAACTTCATTAAAGGTGTTTTAATTTTAATATATTTTTTTGATCCCAATATTCCTAATCCTAAAGAATTTTCCATACTATCAATAAAAACTTTTCTGCAATCTGGATATCCTCCGTAGTCTTCTTCACAAACCCCTGCATAAATTATTTTACAATTACGTAAAACTGCCCTGTTACTAGCTATTGTTAAAAACAATATGTTTCTTGAAGGTACAAACGTAGGTTCAACTCCTTTTTGAATTTCTTTTGGTGAATTATATTTTTCTAGTTTTTTTTTTTTATTAATTAAAGGAGAGGAGCTTTTTAAAATATTTGGAATTTTAATAATTTCATGTGTTTTAAAATTTAATAATCTAGCTATTTTTATAGCAGATTTAATTTCAATTTTGTGCTTTTGTCTATAATCAAAAGTAACACCATGCAATTCCTTACATTCTTTTTTTGCAATTAAAGCTGTAGTCGTGGAATCCTGGCCCCCTGATAAAACAACTAGTCCTTTATTTTTCATTGGTTTTTTTAAAATTTAGTGAAGCAGAATTGATACAATAACGAAGGCCTGTTGGCTTAGGCCCATCAGAAAAAACATGTCCTAAATGCGCGTCGCAGTTATGGCACACCGCTTCAGTCCTTTGCATGTTATTTGATAAATCTTCTATTTCTTTAATGCTATTTTTTTTAATTGGTGAAAAAAAACTAGGCCATCCGGTTCCTGAATCAAATTTTGTGTCAGATGAAAAAAGTTCAGTTTCACAACAAACACATTTATATATTCCACTATCTTTTAAATTCCAGTATTTGCCGCTAAAAGGTGCTTCGGTTCCTTTTTCTCTACAAATATTATGTTGTTCAGGTGTTAATTTTTTTTTATTCATTCAAATATTTAATAAAAGTCGGTGATTAATATATTATAATAGCAAATGAGTTTTTTCTTTGTTATAAAAATAGTATGTACACAATATTAGCAGACATAGTTGTTTGTTTTCACTTTGCGTTTGTTTTTTTTGTTATTTTTGGTGGATTTATTTATTATTTTTGGCGTAACTGTCCTTATTTGCATTTACCAGCAGTTTTTTGGGGTCTTTGGATTGAATTAAGTGGTTCTATTTGTCCTTTAACGCCGTTTGAAAATTGGCTACGTCAACTTGATGGGACAGGTAGCTACAGTTCTAGTTTTATAGAACAATATATAACACAATTTATATATCCAACAAATTTAGATCAAAATACTAAATATTATTTAGCAGCTGGTTTAATTTTGATTAATTTTATTGTTTATATTCATATAATTAGAAAAAGAAGTAAAAAAAAAAATATGAGTGTTCATGAAAGAATTAATGAAAGGGCTCGAGAACAAGAAAAAAAATCTTTTTTTTAATAATTTTCTATAAAAAAGTAATTATGTTGCTGCGAAGAATATTTTGCTTTAACTTCTGGTATCCATTTTCTAAAATTTTCAATTCTATTTTCATTTGAAGGATGTGTACTCATAAATTCAGGAGGGGCTCCTCCTTTTTCTTTTGTATGCTTTGCCATTCTCTCCCACAATTTAATTGTTTCTTCAGGCTCATAACCCGCAATAGTCATAAAAATTAATCCTAAATAATCAGATTCTGTTTCTTGTTTTCTTCCAAATGGTAAAAAAATTCCATATGCTCGTAGCAAATTATAAGCTGTTTTAGTTCCTCCTTGGAGAGTCGCCCCAGTTGCCGTTTGCGCTGTTGCTGTTGCAATATCAATTAACAATGCCTGACTCATTCTCTCATTTCCGTGCCTACCTATAACATGTGCCATTTCATGGGCCATAACTGCAGCTATACCATTTTCATTTTCCGCGATATCAAGCATTTTTGTATAAAACGTTATTTTGCCCCCCGGCATTGCCCAGGCATTTACCTGGTCTTCTTCTACTAAATTTATTTCCCAATTATATTTTTTTGTTGGATCTTCTTTATTTTCTAAAATAAAATATTGATGTATTGCTTGCTTTATATTCTTAGCTATAGTTTGTAGTTCTTTATTCCTAGGATTGCTTTTACTAACAATATTAGAATTTTGCAAAAATTGTTTATAAGCAATAGCACTTTGTTTATTTATATAACTATCCGGTAGTAAAATTAATTGTTTACGTCCACTTACAGGAACAGTTTCACAACTAATTAAAAAAAATAAAAATAAAATAGTAAGAATTTTTTTCATAATTTATTATAAAATATAAACTACAATAATATGAATTTAAAAATATTTAATACATTATCGAAAAAAATAGATTCCTTCAAACCTCTTAATGATACAGTAAAAGTTTACGCATGTGGTCCAACTGTTTACAGCCACCCTCATATAGGAAATGCAAGGCCAGCAATAATTGGTGATATTTTAATTAGAATTCTTAGAAATATTTTTAAAAAAGTTATTTATGTAAGAAATATTACTGACATCGATGATAAAATTAATGATAAAGCTAAAGAAGAAAAAGTATCAATTGAAGTAATTTCTTTAAAATATACAAAAGTTTATCAAGAAAATATGCGCGCTTTAAATGTTCTGCCCCCAGATATAGAACCAACGGTTACTCAAAATATACATTCAATTATAAAAATGGTTTCTTCTCTTTTAGAAAAAAAAAATGCTTATGAAGCAGAAAATCATATTTTATTTCATGTACCATCTTTTAAAGATTATGGAAACTTATCTAAAAGAAAAAAAGATGAAATGATAGAAGGGGCTAGAGTTGAAGTTGCCCCTTATAAAAAAGATCCTATGGATTTTGTTTTATGGAAACCATCAAAAAAAGATCAGCCTGGTTGGGACAGCCCATGGGGAAGAGGAAGGCCTGGGTGGCATATTGAATGTTCTAGTATGATTGAAGCTTACTTAGGCGAAACTATTGATATTCATCTAGGTGGTAATGATTTAATTTTTCCTCATCATGAAAATGAAATTGCCCAAAGTAATTGTGCCCATGATGGAAAACCTTTAAGTAAATATTGGATACACAATGGATTTGTTTCTATGGATAAAGAAAAGATGTCTAAATCAGTGGGTAATATTATTTTAGTTAACGACATATTAAAAAATTTTACTGGTGAGACGATTAGGCTTGCTATGCTAACAGCTCATTACAAACAACCTTTAAATTGGAATGAAAAACTACTGGTTCAATCAAACAAAAATTTAGAAAATCTTTATGATATAATTGGAGATCAAAAAAATTTTAACAATGTTAAGCCGCCAAAAAAATTTTTTGCAGCGCTTTTAAATGATTTAAATACACCGGAAGCTCTTAAAGAATTATATGAATTATCAAAAAATAAAAATGCAAGAGATCAGATAAAATCCGCTGCAAATTATTTAGGAATATTACAGTTAACAAAAACTGGATGGTTGGATCAAAGAAAAAAAATAAAAAATATAGATCAAAAAAAAATAGAAAAATTAATAAACGAAAGAGACAAAGCAAGAAAAGAAAAAAAATTTCCACACGCTGACAAAATAAGAAACGAATTAGCTTTAGATGGTATAATTTTAGAAGATTCTCCTTCAGGTACTAAATGGAGAATTAGTAATTAAAAAATGAAATCATTAGTAATTATAATTTCTTTATTGATTATCTTTCTTCTACTTTATTTAATAATCAAAAAAAAAACAAAAAAGAGAAAAGAAAAGATTATTGATGCTGATTTTGAAGATTTAGATAAAAAAAAATAAAAATAATGTTAGAAAATTATACTATTGCTTGTTCTCTAAATTTTAATAATTGATTTTATCTAAGAGAGTAATCGAAAATTTGATATTTTTGACCTACTTTGTGCCATATTTTTTGATTATATTTAAAAAATCAGTGGAGGAAATTTATGACTTGGTATACACCAAAAGTCGCAGAGGTAGCCGTTGGGCTTGAAATCAACAGTTACGCTTGCGCTGAAGTCTAAAAAATAGCCCTTTAATTTTTTAAAGGGCTTTTTTCTTATTAGATTAATTAAATTTTTGTTGGGTTAGAAAGTCCTTTATATACTTTTTTTGGATCAAAAACTTTTTTTTTTTCTTTAAAAATCATTCTTATTTTATTTTTTTTTTTAATTGGTACCGACCTATAAAAACAAGATTTATATCCAACATGACAACTAGCTTTTGTATTGACCTTAACCCAAATAGCATCTTGGTCATCATCAATTCTAATTTCTCTAACTATTTGAATAAACCCACTATTTGCCCCTTTATGCCAAATAACTTTTCTTGATCTACTCCAATAATACACCTCGCCTGTTTCTATTGTTTTTTTTAAGGCTTGTCTGTTCATGTAACCATGCATTAAAACATTTCCTTTTTTGAAATCAGTTGTGATAACTGGTATTAAACCAAATTTATCAAATTTTGGCGCAAGTTCATTGCCTTCTTCAATTTGTTTGATTGATTTTCTTTTTATAAACATAATCTGATATTTCCCCTGGTCTTGTAAACCATATATTTTTCTTTTTTTTATGGTTTTTTACATATTCAAGCATTTTTTTTAAATATTTAAATCTAAAAGGTTGCCCAACTATAAAAGTGTGCAAAGAGAGGCCGCATACGACCGGATATTTTTCTGATTCTTCCAACAAAACATCTAATTGGTCCATAAACATTTTAGCAAATTGTTCTGGGGTATGATGTCGATAAAGCATTGCAGGAGCGTCGTTTATTTCAACTGGATATGGGATTGACAAAATTTTATCTTTTTTTGTTTTCATCCAAATAGGTTGATCATCCATTGGCCAGTCCATTAAATATTTATATCCATTTTCTTGAAGAAGATCTGGCGTATGGTGGCTTTCTGAAATCCATGGACCCATCCAACCTTTAGGTTGTTTTCCTTCATTTTTTTTTATTGTTTCTGTTGCTTCTATTATCAGTTCTCGTTCTTTTTCTAATGATAGTTCGCCTTGACTCTCTGCATTAGTTCTTCCGTGTCCAATGATTTCATCTTTTCTTTTTCTAATTTTTTTTATTATTTCTAACCCATGATCATAAACTGATGAATTTACTAAATGACAAGCGGGCAATTTAAGTTTATCAATTAAATCAAAAAATCTCCAAATACCTACTCTTAATCCGTACGCGGTCCAACCATAATTTCTCACATCAGGCTGGGGCGTGGTATAAGACGGGGTGTGAATTTTCCCTTCACCAAATGAAAATCTTTCAATATTCATAGCAATATAAAAAGCTAGTTTTTTTTTTTTTGGCCAGGTAAATTTTTTTCTACTAATTATTGATGAATACGGATATCTATTATGATGTTTTAGTTTCAATTTTATTTTCTAGTTTGAAATAATTATATCTGCTAATTTAACAAAAGTTTTTTTTTTTTCTACTCAGATTTCAAATATATAGTACCACAATATTGGCATGTAATTTGTTTTTTACTACCAAAATTGTAGTAAACAGCAGGATGTCCTGTAAATTTTTCCCCTCCTGTGCAACAAATTACTTTTATATTAGATTTTATTTGTTTTGTTATTGGTTTTATATTTTTACTTAAGCCTGTATCGATCATTTATTATTAGATCCGTTGCCATTTGTTCCCATTGATTGAAAAAATTCAGCATTGTTTTTTGTTGCTTTTAATTTATCTAGTAAAAAATCCATAGAATCGCTTGTTCCCATTGGCAAAAGGATTCTTCTTAAAATATGCATTTTTTGTAGAGTTGGGCCATCTACTAATAATTCTTCTTTTCTGGTTCCTGATTTAGCAATATCCATTGCTGGAAAAGTTCTTTTTTCAAATAATTTTCTATCAAGTAAAATTTCTGAATTTCCTGTTCCTTTAAATTCTTCAAATATTACCTCGTCCATTCTTGATCCTGTATCAACCAGAGCTGTTGCTATTATTGTTAACGATCCTCCTTTTTCTATATTTCTAGCTGCTCCAAAAAATCTTTTAGGCCTTTGTAAAGCATTAGAATCAACTCCCCCAGTTAAAACCTTTCCTGAACTTGGAATAACTGTATTATATGCTCTTGCCATTCTAGTAATTGAATCTAAAAGGATTACAACGTCTTTACCATGTTCTACAAGTCTTTTCGCTTTAGATATTACCATGTCTGCAACCTGAACATGTCGCGATGCCGGTTCGTCAAAAGTAGAACTGACAACTTCTCCTTTTACACTTCTTTGCATATCTGTAACTTCTTCCGGTCTTTCATCTATAAGTAAAACAATTACTATTGCTTCTGAATGGTTTTTTGTAATTGAGTTAGCTATATTTTGAAGCATTACTGTTTTCCCTGCCTTTGGGGGGGAAACTATCATTGCTCTTTGGCCTTTACCAATTGGAGATATAACATCAATAACCCTCGGGGTTAAATCTTTTGCTTTACTATCTTCAATTTCTAAAGTTAATTTATCTTCAGGATATAGAGGTGTTAAATTATCAAAATTAATTATATGACGTTTTTTTTCTGGATCTATGTCATTAGTTGTGTTTACTTTTAAAAGAGCAAAATATCTTTCAGAATCTTTTGGGGATCTGATCTCACCCTCAACATTATCTCCTGTTCTTAAACTAAATTTACGTACTTGACTCGGACTAACATAAATATCATCTGGACCCGGTAAATAATTAGATTCGGGTGACCTAAGAAAACCAAATCCATCTTGTAGAGTTTCTAACACTCCTCCTCCTTCTATTATAATATTTTTTTCAGCTAAAGACTTCAAAATAGCAAAAAGCATATTTTGTTTTTTTAGCGCACTAGGATTATCAACCCCAACTTTTTCTGCATAAGCTAAAAGTTCATGCGGTGGCATTACTTTTAACTCATGTAAGTTTACTTTATCTGATGCCAATTTGTTTTATTTATTTATTCAAGATTCAAATTTGTGATTGTTAATAAGATTTAACCGGTAGAAATCATTATATAATAATTAATGAATATAATGTCAACACTTTAAAAAGGTTTTAAATAAACAAGCAATATTATTAATATTAGCAATACCGTTGGTATCTCATTGAGTATTTTATAAAATTTCTTTGAATGGATGTTCTTATTTAAAAAAAAGTCTTTTCTATATTTTGCTAATAAATGATGTACTGATAATAATAAAAAAACTGCTAAAAGTTTAAAATAAATCCATTTTTCACCCCAATTAACAATTCCATTTGTTTTTAATAAAAGTATACCAAATAATAAAGTCGATAACATTGCGGGGTTCATAATGTATTTTTGTAACCTGTACTCCATTATTTTTAACATTTCAGATGTATCAGAATTCTTTTTAACTGTAGTATGATAAACAAAAAGCCTAGGTAGATACAATAACGCAGCCATCCAAGCCACCATTGAGATAACATGGAAGGCTTTTATTAAGGAATAATTGTCTACTAAAAAATTATTAAAACTTTGCATTTATTTATTATGCCCTGGCCATCCTTTCAAATGATTTAATATGAGCAAAGCTAACATATTCAAATGTTGTGGGTTGTCATTTAAACATTTTATGTAATTAAATTTTTTTCCACCAGAGGATATAAAAATTTCTTTGTTTTGTATTTTAAGTTCTTCAAGGGTTTCTAGGCAATCTGAACTAAATCCTGGTGATATAATATGAATTTTTTTTATGTCCTTGGAGGGCAATTTTTCTAAAGTTTTGTCTGTATATGGTTGTAACCATTCATCTGGGCCAAATCTGGACTGGAATGTTGTTATATATTCTTTTTCTTTTAATTTCATTTTTTCTGCTACAAGCCTTGTTGTTTTTTGACAAAAACAATGGTAGGGGTCGCCTTTCAATAAATACTTTTTAGGTATGCCATGATAACTAAATATTAGTTTTTGGGCTTTGCCAAATTTTTTCCAGTCGTCTTTGATGCTTTTTATTAAACAATCTATGTATAAAGGTTCTTCAAAATAATTATTTATAAATCTTACTTCTGGTACCCACCGCCATTTTCTTAAAACTTCTGTTACTTTATCAAACGTGCTTCCTGTTGTTGCTGCGCAGTATTGGGGATAAAGAGGTAATATTAAAATTCTTCGGCATTTTTGTTTTCTTAATTTCTCTAACCCTAGTTTTATATTTGGGTTGCCATATCTCATTCCTATTTCAATTTTTATTTTTTTTTTTTTACTTTTTAGAATTTTTATTATTCCTTTTCTTTGCTTTTCTAACATTACTAAAAGAGGCCCGCCTTCTTTTTTCCATATAGATTTATATAGCCTCGCCACTTTTTTTGGTCTTAAATTTAATATTATTGTTCTTAAGATTAGCTGCCATAAAAACCTTGGAATCTCTATCACTCGTGGGTCTGAAAGGAATTCTTTAAGATATGCTCGAAGTTCTTTCGTTCTTGGTCTGTCCGGTGTTCCTAAGTTCGTAATTAGCACTCCTAGGTTTTCTTTTGTGCCGTGCTTGTAATTTTTTTCCCCTTCATACTTCATTTTTATAATTCCTAATAATTTTAACTAATCTTTTTACGTTTTTTATTGGGGTTTTTGGCATTATTCCATGAGATAAATTAAAAATAAAGGGTTTCTCTGAAAATCTACTTAATACTTTTTTAGTTTCGTTTTCTAGTTTTTTTCCTCCGTCTAATAACACTTTTGGCGACAGGTTTCCTTGTATTATTTTTTTTTGTTGTATTTTTTTTATTTCTTTTTTCTTAATATCTTCTCCCACACTTATACAGTCTATGTGCTTGTATATATATTCTCCATATCTTGTCCCAACATTCCGCGGAAAAACTATAATAGGTGTGTTTGGTTTCTTTTTCTTAATTAGGCTGGAGATTCTTTTTATAGGATCTATAGAAAAAACCTTAAGTTCCTCTCCTTTTGCCACGCCTGCCCACGTATCAAATATTTGTATAACTTGTGCTCCGGCCGTTATTTGTCCTATTGCATATTCCGCCGTTGCTTCTTCTAATAATTTAAAAAGTTTTTTAGCTTTTTTATTATTTTTTTTTAAGAAGGTGAGTATTTTAGGATATTTTTTTTCTTTTTTATTATCAAACATAAAAAAACTTACAGTTAAAGGACCTCCTACAAAACCAATTAGGCTTGTGCCTTTGCCCATCTTCCTTCTTGTCTTCCTGATCGCTTCATAAACTAATAAAAGTTTTTTATTGTTTTTATCAATTGAAAAATCAGTGATCATTTGATCTAAGGACATTTCTTTCAATATCGGGCCTTTGCCCTCTTCGTATGTTAAGTCCTGACCCAATGAATCTGGAATAATTAAAATATCTGAAAAAATTATAGCTGCATCAAAGCCAAACCTTTTTATTGGTTGCAAGGTTATAACTGAAGCAAGTTCTGGGTTATATATCATATTCATAAACCCCCTAGATTTTTTTTTTAGTTTCCTGAATTCCGGTAGATATCTTCCTGCTTGTCTCATTATCCATATTGGAAGCTCTTTTGTTTTTTTTTTATTTAATATATTTATTAAATTCATTTATTAGTTACTACTACTACTATTATATATCTTTAGGTTGTTGTTGTTGTTGTTCAGTTAATATAGATGATAAAAAATAATTAAGAATATATAAAGAAAAAAAGGGAAGTGTTAGTGTTTTGTTTATAAAATAAAAAAAAGTACTATTTATATTGAAGATTAAGTAAAAACAATAAAAAAAAAAAGCTAACAATGGGGATAAACACATTTATCTACAACATTGGCGCATGTGGAAAAAAAATACCAACATGTTATATTAATGTTAGTAAAGTTGGTTTTTCCCAGAAAGAAATTAATTATTATTACTTTATGTATACAACTTTCTTAAAACCACAATTAATAAACAGCTTTATCAACAAAACAAAAAAAAAATGAGTAAATTATTATTAGCCTCCGAGAGCCCAACAAGAAAAAAAATACTGATAAACACAGGAATTAAGTTCTTATTTAGATCCCCGGTTATTTGTGAAGAGGAAGAAAAAAAAAAATTAATAAAAATTAAGAAACCAGAAAAAATTTGTCAACAACTAGCTAAACAAAAATCAATAACAACATCAAAAAAATATCCCTCATACTTTGTGCTAGGCGCTGATACCTGTCTTATTTATAGAAAAAAATTTTTATCAAAACCAAAAACAAAGAAAAAGGCAAAAAAATTATTAAATATATTAAATGGAAAAGAACATAAAATTTATTCTAGCCTTTATATTTCAAAAGAAGGAAAAAAAGTTTGGAATTATAATGACGAAGCCAAATTAAAATTAAGAAAACTAACAAAAATGGAAATTATTAAATATATAAAAAAACTAAAACTAAAGAAAATTCAATCATCCGGCTTATATCAAATCGAAGATTTAGGAATTACACTCTTTGAAAAAATTGATGGAAGTTATTTTACGGTTTTAGGACTTCCTTTATTGCCTTTATTAAAATTTTTACACAAAAAAGGACTCCTGATTTGAAAAAAGAAAAAATAGCTATTCTAGGCCAACCAATAAAACACACCCTTTCACCTAAAATGCACAACTATTGGCTGAAGGAATTAAGAATTAATGGCAAATATGAAGCCATAAAAACATCGGTACGTGATCTAGGAAAAACAATAAAAAAACTAAACAAACACGGATATAAAGGGGTAAATTTGACAATACCTCTTAAAGAAGAAGCATTAAAATACCTCGATAGAAAAGACAAGGTTGTAAGTATTACTGGTGCAGCAAATGTTTTAATATTTTCAAACCAAGGGCAAATAGAAGGAAAAAATACTGATGTCTACGGTTTTAAAAAATCTCTTATAAATTTAGTTAAAAATAAAAAAAGAGAAACAGCAATTGTTATAGGTGGAGGAGGAGCAGCCAGAGCAGTTTTATGTGTTTTAATTCAAATGAAATATAAGAAAATTATTTTGTGTAATAGAACAAGAAAAAAGGCAGAATTGGTAAAAAGAAATTTTATAGAAAAACTTTCTAGTAATTTAAAAACACACATTATATGTAAAAATCTAAAAGATATAAAAGAAAATGCGAAAGAAGCAAACCTTCTAGTAAACACAACCCCAATGGGGATGAAAAAATTCCCAAGTCTAAATATAGATATTAAGAACTTAAAAACAAATTCTACTGTATTTGATTTAATATATAATCCATTAGAAACAAAATTAATCAAGGAATCAAAGAAAAGAGGTATAAAAAATACAAATGGTTTAGAAATGTTAATGTACCAAGCACAAAAGTCATTTTATTATTGGTTGAATAAAACGCCAAAAGTAACTAACAAATTAAAAAAAACACTTGAGAAAGAAATTAAATGATTCTTATTGGATTAACAGGAACAATAGGTAGTGGAAAAACATTTGCACTGAATTTTTTTAAATCGGAGAAAATCGCAACCTTTTCTGCTGATGAAGAAGTAAAAAAAATTCTTAAAATTAAAACTATAAAAGAAAAAATTTATAAATTGTTTCCTGAACCTTTTTTTAAAAAAAAACTAAATAAAAGCATACTGGCTTCAATAGTATTTAATGATAAAAAAAAACTAAATAAATTAGAAAAAATTATTCATCCACATGTTAAAAAAAATAAAAAAATTTTTTTAAGAAAAAACAAGAAAAAAAAAATAGTAGTTATGGAAATACCAATAATTTTTGAACAAAAAAGTAAAAAATATTATGATTATATTATTTTAATGAATGTAAATAAAAAAATACAACAACAAAGAGTAATGAAAAGAAAAAAAATGACCCTCAAACTATTAAAAAAAATTTTATCCAATCAAATATCGAACAAGAAGAAAAAATATGCCGATTTTGTTATAAACAACAATGGTCAAAAAGATGAGACAAAACAAACCTTAAAAAAAACATTAGATAAAATAATAGCCACAAACCTATAAATATTTTTTTTAGAATTTATTGGTTGTAGTATATAATTATTTTGTGATACAATATCTTGTATAATTAATTTATATGATAAAATTTCTAATTGCTTTTATATTATTTTTAATAACTAGTTGCTCAACATATACTATTGCTTCATTAAGCACTAATGTTGTAACTGTTGCATCTACAGGCAAAACAAATACCGATCATGTAGTTTCTTTTTTTACTGGAAAAGACTGTTCAGTTTTTAGAGTTGTCAAAAATCAAAAAATTTGTAGTCAAAACAACACTGTTATTGCTTTAAATAAAGAAAAAAATAATTTTGATAATACAAAAAATAATAAAATTATAGAAAAAACTATTAACATGGCTTATCACATAACAAAAAATGTGGTTAAAGATCATGCAATGGGAGGGGCGCGAATTACTGATACAATGAAATTAACAAACGAATTGGAAAAAAAAATAGAATCAATATTTGATGGTTCTAGCCAACCAGAAAAACAAATCAAATTAACTAAAGAAAATTTTAAAGAAGAAAATCTTAAAGAAGAAAATTTTAAAGAAGAAAATTTTAAAGAAGAAAACCTTAAAGAAGAAAATTTTAAAGAAGAAAACCCTAAAGAAGAAAATATATATAAAAAAGATTTTTGGAGAGAAAGAGTAGAACAAGAACAAAAAAAAAGAGAAAGTATCAAACAAAAATTTTTAACAGTTTTTAAAAAAGTTAAATTGTTAAATAAAGATAAAATATATGTTTCAGATAACAGCAAATAATATATGCAGGAAATTGTTTTAGATATAGAAACAACTGGTTTAGAGTATAAAGATGGACACAAAATTATTGAAATAGCTTGCATAGAACTTTCAAACTATGTCCCCACAGGAAAATTTTATCAAACATTTATAAATCCGAAAAAAGAAATTAGTTCAAGTGCGAAAGAAAAACATGGTATAACAGAAGATTTTTTAAAAGATAAAAAACTTTTTAGTGAAATAGTTCCTGATTTTTTAGAATTTATAAAGGATTCTCCACTAATCGCGCACAATGGAATCGCTTTTGACATACCATTTTTAAACTATGAATTAAAATTTAATAAATTGAATATTATAAAAAATCCTACTATTGACACTCTTGTTCTTGCAAGAAAACAATTTCCAGGAGCCTCTGCTAGTTTAGATGCATTGTGTAGAAGATTTGATATTGATTTGTCAAATAGAAAGACGCACGGCGCTTTGATTGATGCAAAATTATTAGCTAAAGTTTATTTAGAATTAAAAGGAGGACAACAGCCAAATTTAGTTTTAGATCAGAAAAATGATGAAAGGGAAATAGATAGAATCAACACACCTGAAAGAAAAATTTTAAAAGATAGAAAGTTTTTATTATTAAATGATGAAAAAATAAAACACAAACAATTTCTAAAAAAAATAAAAAACCCTATATGGAATCAATATAATTAAAAATCGCCAGATTTATTTTTAAGATTATCAGATTTATTGTAAAAAACTCTATAATTAAAACTTACCCCAATTCTATTTTTATTACTTAAATTTTGCTGTACTGAATGTGAAACCCAACCAGGAAACATTATAGTTTTTCTACTTTTTATATTTACACTATAGGTATCAAAAGCTAATGGCGATTCTGGTTTAAACATGGTTCCCATAGCTCTGTTATCATATGGATCATGAATATTTATATTTCCCATTTCTGGTTCAGCATTAACATAATAAGTGCCGCTACATGCACTAAGAGGATGAATATGTCTTGGATGTACACTTGTTGGTTTATTAATTGTGCACCACATATCAACACAATGTATTTCATCCGGTGGGACTGCTTTTATAGAATCTAAAAATTCTTTTACATGTGGTATTAGTCCTTTAGCTAATTCATTAAAAATATCTTCTTTTTCATGTAATTTTTGTTCACTACCGTAACTTGTAAAACCTGCCCCATAAAACTTGGTGCTCCAATTTATAGCCTCTTCATTAGATTGAGAATAATTAATAATCCATTTTTCCAACCTTTTGTTGAAATCTTCAGGCATGGCATCTTCTTTTTCAAAAACAGGTGTTGGATAAAATAATAATAACCCCATGATTTAATTATAAACATTATGGATAAAATTGTCTATATATAGCAAAAAAACAGACACTTTTTTTTTTTTTAAAAGATTAAAAAAAAATTATAGTTTATTGTATAAAGAATATTATTAAATTTTTTGTTATAAAATAATTATGATTTTTTACATTTTAAAAATTTTAATAACAGCGGTAATAGTTGTTGTAGCTGCAGAAGTAGCGAAAGAAAAATCTTTATTAGCCGGATTAATTGTATCAATGCCAACAATTACAGTGTTAACTTTGATCTGGCTTTATTGGGATACACATGATTTGCAAAAAATTAAGGATTTAACTAATAATACTTTATTAATGATTTTGCCTTCCTTAACATTTTTTATTTTTTTACCTGTTTTACTTAGGCTAGAAATAAATTTTATATTATCAATGCTTATTGCGGTAACAGGAACCTCTATTTGTTATTGGGTTTATACTATTATTTTATTTAAATTTTTTAATATTTCGTTATGAGCCAAAATTTTTTAGATAAGTTATTTATAAAAGCTAGAAGCCATTATAGTTGGAAAAAAAAAGATATTGATGAAAGGATCTTAGAAAATTTATACGAATTAGTAAAAAATTGTCCAACTAGTGCAAATTCAGAACCAATGAGAATAGTTTTTTTAAAATCGAAAGAATCTAAAGAAAGAATAAAACCATATCTTTCTGAAGGAAATGTTGAAAAAACTATGACAGCACCTGTTGTAGCAATAATAGCTTATGATAGTAAATTTTATGAGAATCTACCTAAATTATTTCCACACAACCTAGGAATGAAAAAAATTTTATCGAATCCCCCATCTAAAGCTGCAACAACTGCATTTAGAAATTCAACTTTGCAAGGTGGTTATTTTATGATAGCCGCAAGGGCTTTAGGATTAGATATTGGACCCATGTCAGGATTTGATAATGCAGGAGTCGACAAAGAATTTTTTTCAGATGGAAGATTTAAATCAAATTTTTTATGTAATTTAGGTTATGGTGATGAAACTAAATTACTTAATAGACTTCCACGTCTAGAATTTTCAGAAGTTTGCGAAATTTTATAATTCTTTTATGAAATATTTCGTCGAGACAGTAACAAATTTATTTCCTCTTTGGGTATTTCTATTTTCACTCTGGGCCTTTTTAGATCCTCAATATTGGTCAGGTTTAAGTTTTCTTATAATTCCTTTATTAAGTTTAATTATGTTTTCAATGGGACTAACTTTAAAAGTTGAAGATTTTTATAGGATTTTTAAAAATTTCAGAATTATTTTTTTTGGTGTTTTATTACAATTTTTAATAATGCCAGCTTTAGGTTTTTTATTAGTAAAAATTTTTTATATTGAACAAATTTTGGGATTGGGTGTAATTTTAGTCGGATGTGCACCAGGCGGCACAGCGTCTAATGTTGTTTGTTATTTGGCAAAAGGGGATGTGGCTTTATCTATTTCCTTAACAGTAAGTTCCACAATTTTAGCTATTTTTTTTATGCCCACCCTTTTTTGGCTATATACAGGATCAAATATAGAAATACCAATTTACCAAATGATGATTAGTATTTTTAAAATAGTTATAATCCCAGTAGTTTTGGGCATCTTTTTAAATAGTCTAAGTTTCATAACTATAAAAAAAATAAAATTATGCTTGCCTTTAATTGCCGTCATAGCAATTGTTCTTATTATTACAATTATAATTGGATCAAATTCAGCTCAAATATTTAAGCACGGACTAAAAATTTTTTTTACCGTTATATGTCACAACCTTTTAGGTATTTTTTTAGGCTTTTATATATGTAAAAAAATGAATTATGGAGAAAAAATAGCAAGAACCTTAGCAATTGAAATTGGTATGCAAAATTCAGGCCTTGCAACAGCTCTAGCTATTAAATATTTTGTGCCACTTTCAGCTCTTGCAGGAGCTTTTTTTAGTATTTGGCACAATATTTCTGGACCTATTCTAGCTTCTATTTGGAAAAGAAAAAACTTGGATTAATCTATTTTATAAATTACTTTTATCGTTTTTAATCCTTTTTTTTTATTAGTTAAATATGGTACATCATTATTATGCCTCATTTTGATGATGTTTTAACACAAAAAGCTAATTTAAAATTTGTTTCTAAAGCAATGAAACAACCGCTCCTTTCTCTAGTTGATGAAAAAAAAATAACGAAATTATGGAATAAAAAAAAAGATGTTAAATCATTGCATAAGCTTATTAATTCATATGAGAAATTAGTTATTAGTTGTGCTATTAGGTTTAGAAACTTTGGATTACCATTCGGAGATTTGTTACAAGAAGGTAATATAGGAATTTTAAAAGCAGCCCATAAATTTGATATAAGCGTTGATGTAAGATTTTCTACCTATGCAAGGTGGTGGATAAGATCTTCTATGCAAGAATTTGTTTTAAGAAATTGGTCCATTGTTAGAATTGGCACTACATCTATTCAAAAGTTACTTTTTTTTCAATTAAGCAGATTAAAAAATAAAATACAAAATGCTTCACATGAAAACGATAATTTGGAGCCAATTAACAATAAAATAGCTAAAGAGATGAAAATTAAGGTATCCGAGGTTGAAAAAATTTCACAAAGAGTTTTAAAAAAAGACCTGTTTTTAGATCATTCTTTAAATAATGATGACGATGATAATAGAACGCCATTAGATTTTTTAAGTGATACATCAGAAAATCCTGATGAAATTGTTTTAAACAATGACATAAATAATAATAGAAAAAAAGTTTTAAAAAAATCTCTAGATGTTTTAAATGATAAAGAAAAATATATTATCTTAAAAAGACATTTAAATTATACACCTTTGACATTAGAGTCTGTAGGTAAAGATTTAAATATAAGTAAAGAAAGAGTTAGGCAACTTGAAACCAGAGCACTTCTTAAATTAAAAAAAAGAATTCTAAAAACAACAAGTAAACAAGATTTAATTTAAAAAAAAGTTTTTCTTTAACTTTTAAATCCATATCACTATAATCGCCAACTGATTATAAATTATGGGGTATCCAAAAAAACACAGAGGAAGAAGAAAAAGAGGAAGTACATGGAGAAGAAATAAAAGAAGAAATAAAAAGAAATAATACTTTTTCAAATAATTTAATTTCCCCCTAAATATTTATTTAAACATTTTCCTTTTTGAGGATGTACTTTATGTTCTTTATTATCTGGGGTTAATTCAAAATTACCATTTTTTAAATCAATTCTGAAATAGATTTTTGATTGAAACCACGAATCATAACCCAATCCATATACTCCAAAACCAGTAAAGGATAATGAGTTTATTTTACTATTATCAATTTTCATTTCTCTTCCTTTTTGAACCCATATAACCCTATTTCTTGAAGGTATGTAAAGGAAGGTATATTCTTTTGATATATTGTTAGTTTTACAAATAAATTGAATATTTTTTTCTTCAGTTTTAACAAGCTTCAATCCAATGAATAATCCAATAGAAA
>Ga0315336_1001370_pt1 | contig 48387 bp, 52 predicted proteins | sample ASW5metaG_FD_204512 | JGI IMG/M metagenome (GOLD analysis project Ga0315336, IMG submission 204512) | Ammonia-oxidizing marine archaeal communities from Monterey Bay, California, United States - ASW #5 | ecosystem: Environmental > Aquatic > Marine > Intertidal zone | place: USA: California...
CACCACGATTTGGGGCTTCAACCGAGAGCATTTAGACTCGGGGGATTACACCGAGAAAACGATGCTCGACGATCTTATGTATTGGTACAGCACAGTCGAGTATCAGGAGAAAGGCCCTCACCGCTTCACGAGTTAGCCTCGTAAAAATGTAGGATGACCTTATATTCTTTTTTACTGATGTTCAAAAGGTGGAAGTAACATGAAAGTTTCAATTAAAAATTTGCCAGTTACGAACCGTTCGGCTTTAAATAAAATTAAAAAAGGTTTCGGCTACAGCTTTCAAACTTTGCTGAGTCCACCAGAAGCTAACCCGAAGATTAAAAAGAATAATAAAGTAGGTGTCTTGACAGCAGGTATGCACTTGTCGCCAAGCGATAGTGCTGGTGTTCATTACAGTAAATCTTGGAACGTTTGCCCTAACGCATCTGACGGTTGCAAGGCAATGTGCTTACATACGGCAGGTAATCCAGCATACATGAAAGGTAAGATTCGTGCGAGGCTTGACCGTACTCGAATGTTTTTTCTTAATCGAGATTTGTTTGCTGCATTATTAGTAAATGAAATTACTTCTCTTCTGCGGAAAGCTACTAAGGCAGGTATGCAATGTGGTATTAGGTTAAATGCTACGTCAGATATTTGTTGGGAGTGGTTTTATATTGATAATCAATTACTTATGGACATGTTTCCTACCGTAGAGTTTTATGATTATACTGCTATCGCTAACCGAACTACACCAAGCAACTATCATTTAACATTTTCGCTAAAAGAAAATAACATGCACGAAGCAATGAATGAATTAAATCGTGGCTCGAATGTCGCCGTAGTATTTGATACTAAACGTGGTCAAGAGTTACCAAGTACATACTTAGGGTATGATATTATTAATGGTGACGAGCATGACTTCAGACCACTAGATGCTAAGAATTCTATTGTCGGACTTAGGGCTAAAGGTAAAGCAATCTATGATGTTTCAGGGTTTGTTCAAGGAGTTTGATTATGATGATTGCAAGTTCAAAAGAATATTTCGGTGAAGGTATAGGTATCGTACTTAAAACTAAGAACTTTTTATTCGATACTTATATCACGAAACAATTGCGTTTAAAGTTTAATGCCGGATTAGATTCAAAATATATAATCTTATTATTATGGGTCGGGCCATTCGCCTTTGAAGTAACTCGTACTTTAAGGAGAGAAGATCTTTATCTTAAAGTTATTGAAGATTCTTTAGAGTAAGTTCTAAAACAACTAAGAGTTGTATAAGTTTTTAGAACAACTAAGAGTGTATAAGTTTTAGAGTTTATGTTTTTAAAAGAGTTCTAAAACTATTTTAGCATATTTTTTAATCTTTGTAAAGGGCTATGTGAGATGGATTTTGATACAATGAATATATTTTATTTAGATGAAAAGACTAGCGAAGCCGCAAAGCTACACTGTGACAAGCATGTAGTTAAAATGATTGTAGAGTACGGACAGTTACTCAGCACCGCTCACCGCGTACTAGATGGTGAGATGTATATAGATAGTAGTAGTGGTCGTAAAATAAAACGATGGCGTCACCCTGAGCCAGACTTCGAGGATAATTTATACAAGGCTTGCTATGTTAATCATCCGAGTGCTATATGGGTGCGTGAATCCACATGGAATTATAGCTGGTTACACGCTTTATGGTGCAGCCTATGCTCTGAATATAAATATCGGTATCACAAAGACCACGCAACTTATATAAATTTATCCAAGGTAATTGCAAATTACCCAGTAAATTTATCATTCGATAAAGATGCAACAGTAGTACCACAATGTATGCCTGACGATGTTAAAGCAGATAATCCTGTTGACGGCTATCGAAACTATTATAAAAAATATAAAAAAGACTTTGCACGTTGGACTAACAGACCCATACCTAAATTTATGATGGAGGCAGCATAGAGATGGAAAAATTTGGACACGAGACAACAGTATCAGGACGAGTTAAAGATATAACCTTTGAAAGGTATTTATTTAATTTTAATAATGGCTATGGCGCATCTGTAATTAAAGCTGACTATTCTTATGGCGGCTCGGATGGTCTATGGGAAGTAGCCGTACTTAATACAGACGGTAGTATTACTTACGAAACACCAATCACAAGTGATGTATTAGGGTATTTAACTGATGATAAAGTAAAGGAGATATTAAATAAAATTAAAAACCTAGTACGTGTGCCGCCCCACGGATATAACTTTGAGCTATTAAATAAAAGTTAGATTGAAAACACGGGGCTTGACAGCGGTTGCGGAATGCGCTAGACTGTTTCGCGTTGATACAAACACCTCTAACGGAGAAGAATATGTTAACAGCATTAAATGACAACTATGAAGCAATTCAAGAACTAAGAGACACCGGCTATGGTGCGGCAGATTTTGAAGTTAAGAAAGCGATGGTAGAATTTTCTATCCCTGCATCTATAGGAGTAGAGCGTCACTTTTTCGCAAATAAAGAAGTTTATTATCGAACTGATACTTCAGAGCCGATAGCGGTTCACGGTCAGCGGTATAAGCCTTTGCAGTATCGCGAAATGATTGATAAAACTAGGGACATGATTGAGCGTTGCAACTTAGACGCAACAGGAATCAATGAAAGTATACAGGTATCACCGAATGGTGGTATGTGTGCAGTTAATTATACCTTACCTGCCAAAGAATACTTAACCCCTGATGGTGACAAGGGATGTGTCAAGGTAATGGCGCTATCTAGCTTCAATGGAATTTGGAGCTTTATATTATCTTTAGCATTCGAGCAAGGGGCCTGCCTAAATTCTCAAATCTTTATCAAGAACCCTGCCTCAATATACAAGGCTCGACACACTAATAAACTTGATATTGATAAGGGTGTTTATGTACTTGGAAAAACTGCCAATATTATTGAAGATGAGATTCAACTTTGGCACGATTGGTATAATACTCCGATCAATCAGGTTGAAAGAACTGTAATCTTTGCGAAGTGTGCAAATTTTAAGGGTGATTTTGACAAGCTACTTCAAGATATGAGATACTATAATAAGTTAGACCACGCGACTAACAAAACTCTAGCATATTTAAATGAAGTATATAATACTAACTATGGCCCCCGGATGGGTCACAACCGATGGTCAGTATATAATGCTATTACTGATTGGAGCACTCACGCCCCATCATCTAGTAAAAATACGATAGCATTGTCACAACGTAGAACTGAAAAAGCTTCAGAAGTAATTAACGAGTACCTACTAGCAGCATAAACTAAACTTAAAGGAAAATGAAAATGGAAAATGTACTTGCACATAAAGCTAAAGTAACTTACTTAACTATTCAAGATTCTCAAGCACCAACACGTAAGACTCAACCACACTCTGCTTGGCGTGACCTATTTGTTCCAATGAAAGTAGGCCAGTGGATGTTTATTCGTAAGTCAGATTACGGTAGGGTATGTGCTGCCGCTAACAGTTATGTCAAGGGATGTTATACAATGTATCAAGTGCCTGAAGGGTACTGTTTCCTAAAAACTAAGTAAAAGGAGGTGTTGCGCCCCGTATAGCTGTGTGACCTGAGTAAGTCCAAAAACTTCTCATCCTTTTTAAATTTAAAATAGCGAGAAAATAAATAATGGAAACTGGATCACTAACAATTCACCGGGTTAATAAAGTTAAAGAAGAAATATATTATATTAATTCTGGGAAAACACAGGTTAGAAACTATGATTTTACTAACGGTTTAGGAACGTTTACTGTTACTTTATTTATGATAGACGAACCGGGAAGTGAAATAGTTAATGATGATGATGATAAAATTCCTGTGGACTCTCGTTGGGCGCTAGATAATGTCTCGTAAAGGAAATTAAAACAATGCTATATAAAACACACAACGAAACAGACGATATTGATATTGATTTTACTTCGCTTAAAGGCTCTATTAAAACAAGTTATAATAATATTTTAAATAAACTTGGGCCATCCCAAAAAGATTTTGATAATTTTAAAGTTGATGCAGAATGGACTATTAAATGGGAGGATGGGGAGATAGCCACACTTTACAATTGGAAAAATGGTAGAAATTATTGCGGGGACTACGGTGATAGACTAGAAGATATTATGGATTGGAATATTGGTGGGTTTAATTATGATGTTGTTGGTAGACTACACAATATTTTAAATCCAAATGAGTTCAGTACACTGACAAAATTAATTTCAACTGGACTGTTAGCTGATAGCCTATTAGTTGAGGTGCCTTATGACAAATGACGATCCCGAAATAATTATTGATGACTTATGGACAAAGTTATTTGCACTACATATTGGGTGTAAGTGTCCTAATGAAAGGGTAAAGGAAAAGTTTATTAATTTTATACTCACTCTTAAAAATGACCAAGCACCTGATAATCATTTAACAGAAGAATTTGTATTCTCACAATTTCCGAAATTTATTAATTATCTAGCGGAATATTAAGTGAAGATAGGGGTTGACACCACACCTCGGCTGTGCTAAAGTGGTGACGTAGCTGAACAACTAATTAAAGGAGAGATATTTTATGGTTTATGAAGGTACAGCTTATTGGGCATCCGTTACTACACCGAATACTAGGTTTGAGCCTAAGTATACTATTGATTTAGTGGTGGATGAAGACACTGCCGAACAGCTTCGGACTAGTGGTATAACTATTAAGGATAAAGAAGAGGGGCCAACTGTTACCATGAAGCGTAATGTTAATGGGCCGAATGGTATGGTTCGTCGAGCGCCACGGCTCATCGACCGGAATAAAGAAGAGTTAGATTGTCTGGTTGGCAATGGTTCTAAGGTAAGGGTTCAAGCAAAGGAATGGGAAATCAACCGCAATGGTCAGGCTTTTAAGGGACTCGAACTCCAAGCTGTGCAGGTTTTGGATTTAATCGAGTACAAGTCTGGTGATGGGGACGAGTTTGATGCTTTCCCAGATGAGGCTGAAGTTGATAGCTTGTGAGTGAAGAAAAGAAACAAGTTATCTACGCAAAGAATAATTCTAAATACAACGTAAATAACTTTACCGACGAAGCTAAAATATCATATGCTTATATTATTGAAATTAATCAAGAAATAATGGCGCTAACAAAACGGATCACTATATTACAAGCAGCTTCCGTTACGCTAGGTCAAAAGATTGATGATCAATTAACAAGTGATATGGTTATATCAGATGATGATGATGAGGCTGTTGATAAGCTGACAGCTAATGAGCATCTCGGATATTAATTCCTGAAAGTTTGACCTCGGCAAGTCTATAAACTGCCTTTTTTAAATATAGGAGAAATGTATTGGCTTTTGTAAAATACCATCAGCCGTGTCCCCTATGCAATTCCAGTGATGCTGCAAGTCTGAATGACGATGGGTCAGCATATTGCTTTAGTTGCGATAAGAGGATTAGTAATTATCAAAACCTTATAGGAGAACCAGTAACAAATAATGTAAAGGAATTTAAAATATATAAAACCAATTCAATCAACGACATAGAGGGTAGCTTCGCTGCTCTAACTGACCGTAATATATCTTTAGACACCGCGAAAAAATATAATGTTAAATCACTTTCAAATTCTGACGGTGCAATCGTAAGACATTTTTATCCTTATTATATAGCCTCAGAAATTACAAGTTATAAAATTCGTGGGGCCGATAAACATTTTTCGTGGCAAGGAAATTCAGAAGGTACTGGGCTATTTGGAGAGTCTACATTCAAGGCTTCCGGTAAGTTCGTTACTCTTGTGGAAGGTGAGTGCGATGCAATGGCGGCTTACGAATTACTAGGATCTAAATGGCCCGTAATTAGTCTTAAAAGTGGAGCCGCTGGAGCAGTTAGGGATGTCAAACATTCAATAGAATTTTTAGAAAAGTTTGATAATATAGTTATAAATTTTGATAGTGATAAAGTCGGTAGGGAAGCCGCGCAGAAAGTCGCTCGGTTATTCACTCCCGGCAAAGCTAAGATTTTAACACTTCCCGATGACTTCAAAGATGCCAATGAAATGCTCAAGGCAGGACGAGCACAGTCCTATGTTGATGCATGGTGGGGTGCCAAGTTATATACACCGTCCGGTGTTTTAAATATCTCCGAACAAAAGGAAAACTTTAACAATCGTAAGAGCCGAGAAAGCATTCCGTATCCTTGGGAGGGTTTAAATAAAAAGCTATATGGACTTCGCAGTGGAGAGTTAGTAACGCTTACCGGAGGCACTGGCTTAGGTAAGTCTAGTATTACGAGAGAGCTGGAGCATTGGATTATAACACAAACTAGAGACAATGTAGGTGTGATAGCCTTGGAAGAAGATTGGCGACGTACAGTGGACGGCATCCTTTCTATTGAAGCTAATGCTAGATTATATATCGATCAAATACGAGAACGATTTTCACAAGAAGATTTAGATAAATATTTTGATAATGTTTATAGCGGTGAAAATAAAGATCGAGTATGGATTCATAGTCATTTTGGAATTACAGACCTTGATGAAATTTTCAGTAAGCTTCGGTTTCTTATCATAGGTTGCTCATGTAAATGGGTAGTAGTAGACCATCTTCAAATGCTAGTAAGTTCTATGGTTGAAGGGGATGAGCGAAGATCAATAGATAATATTATGACTCGACTCAGAAGCATTGTCGAAGAGACAGGCGTAGGTTTGATTTTAGTGAGTCATCTAAGGCGTATCGATAGTAATCGTGGGCATGAGAATGGAATAGCGGTAAGCTTGTCTCATCTGCGAGGCTCTCAAAGTATTGCACAATTGTCTGATTGTGTGGTAGCATTAGAACGTGACCAGCAATCAGATGATCCGCAAGAAGCTAACACAACTCATATCAGAGTATTAAAATCCAGATACACAGGTGATGTTGGGATGGCTGCGCATTTAATTTATGACAAAGAAACAGGGAGACTTAAAGAAACATTTATTGATGAAGATGAAGAGGTTGAATTATGAAATCTTTAGTTTTTGATATTGAAACTGATGGTTTGCAACCAACTAAAATTTATTGTATGTCAGTTTTAGATATAGATGCTCAAGAGCAATTTAATTTTAAACCAAAAAATATCACAGAAGGTATTGAGCTTCTTAGCAGTGCCGATAAATTAATCGGGCATAACATTATTGGTTTTGATATTCCAGTAATACAAAGACTATACGGTATTAATTTATTTGAGAAAAAGATAATTGATACTCTTGTACTCTCAAGATTATTTAATCCAGTAAAATCTTCTCATAGTTTAAAAACTTGGGGTTACGATCTCCAGTTTCCTAAGATAGACTTTGATGATTACAGTGCTTACTCGGAAGACATGATGCAGTATTGTGCTCAGGATGTCCTTGTAAATTATAAAGTTTATGAAAAATTAAAGCAAGAAAGCAGAGGTTTCACATCCGAAAGTGTAGATTTAGAAATAGAAGTTTATAAAGTTGTAGCCAAGCAGCGGGAACATGGTTTCGTATTGGATGAAGACCTGACCCACACTCTGCTTGCAGAATTTTTCAATCAACTTACTAAGACCGAAGATGAAGTACATAAAACTTTTAAACCTAAAATTACTGAGCGTATTATTTATCCTCAACATACAAAAGATGGTATACTAAAAAAGCTAGGTATAGATAAAGAGGGGCAACAGACCAGATTAACTAATGAGGAATACAATAAATTTATAAATTGTAATTCATCGCAAACCATACGAACTACTGAAGAAACATTTAATCTTGGTTCCCGTCAACAGATAGGCCAATACTTACAAGAGTTTGGGTGGAAGCCTAAAGATTTTACTCCTACGGGACAACCAAAAATAGATGAGAAAATTTTAGGTACTGTAAAAAATATACCGGAAGCAGCACTTATAGCTAAGTATTTAATGCTTCAAAAACGTATTGCACAAGTTCAATCTTGGTTATCATTCTTAACTGGTAAGCGGGTACATGGATCAGTCATATCTAACGGTGCTATTACTGGTAGAATGTCACACCGAGATCCAAACATGGCCCAGATCCCTAGTTTAGCATTGCCATACGGCAAAGAATGCAGAGCTTGTTGGACAGTACCTAGAGGTTATAAACTTGTGGGCGTCGATGCTAGTGGCCTTGAACTACGAATGCTTGCACACTATTTAAATGATAAGGAGTTTATTAATGATATTCTCAATGGCGACATACACACAGCTAATCAAAATAGGGCAGGACTGCAATCAAGAAGTCAGGCTAAAACTTTTATCTATGCCTTCTTATACGGAGCAGGAGATGAAAAAATTGGAAGAGTGGTTGGAGGAAGCAAAGCTGAAGGTAAAAGAATTAAACAATCTTTCCTTGATAATTTCCCATCACTTAAATCTCTTAGATATAGAATTACAAGAAAAGCTGACGAAAATGGATTCATCAAAGCATTAGACGGTCGAAAAATATTTATACGAAGTTCTCATGCAGCCCTAAATTCTTTATTACAAGGGGCGGGGGCCATCATTATGAAACGAGCGTTGATAATACTAGATAGTTATATAAACGATACTGATATTGACGCGCACTGTGTAGCAAATGTACATGATGAATGGCAGATTGAAACATGGCATGAAGATGTTGATAGACTTGGAGAATTAGCAGTGAATGCCATCAAGTTAGCTGGAGATTACTATAAATTAAAGTGTCCATTAGATGCTCAATATAAAGTAGGAGAAAATTGGAGTGAAACTCATTGAACAACTTTCGCTTTCTTTTGAGGATGACCACTATGACTTGGGTGGGGGCGACTATAAGTTATGCAGTAAGTGTAATAAAAAATTATCGTTGTCTGCATTTAGCAGGACTAGCGGAGGAAATTATCTTAGGCCAGAATGTAAAAAATGTAATAATGAATTAAGAAAGATACGCGCTAAACTAAACGAACAATATGGAATGCCTAAAGAAAATTATGTGTGCCCAATATGTTTAGGCGATGAAGAAGATGTAAATGGTAGGGGGAATACAAGAAATGGTTCATGGGTGTTAGACCATTGCCACGAAACAGAAAAATTTAGAGGATGGCTTTGTCATAAATGTAATAGGTCATTAGGCGGGTTCGATGATAATATAGAAATGTTATTAAGAGCTATTAAATATTTAAAAGGTTAGAAATTTTTATGAATAATTATACAGAGAAAAATCTATCAACACTGGTTGAAGAAATTTATCAAACGGTCTCTGATTTAAATTCAGGAGACAAAGATATTCCAGAAGAACATTTAGAAACCTTAACTGCTGGGATTAAAAAGTCAATATCAGATTGGGCTGGACCCAAAAATAAAAATGGCTTTTCTATTAGAATGTCTAACATTGGTAAGCCAACACGACAACTTTACTATAATAAAAAATATCCTAGCAATAGCATTCCCGACGCGCCTACACTAATTAAGTTCTTATATGGTCATATACTGGAAGAAGTTTTACTATTCTTAGTTAAACTATCTGGTAACGATGTTACAGACCAACAAAAAGAAGTGACAGTTAATGGTGTGACAGGGCATCTTGATTGTAAAATTAATGGGGAGGTAGTTGATGTTAAGACCGCTTCCAACTTTGCCTTTAGAAAATTTAAAAATGGTACACTTAGGGAAGATGATCCGTTCGGGTACATGAGCCAGCTTGCAGGATATGAACACGCAGAAGGGACAAGCCACGGAGGGTTTTTAGTAATCAATAAAGAATCTGGTGAGCTTACATTGTATCAGCCAGAAGAATTAGATAAACCAAATATAGAAACTTTAATAAATAAAATATTTAATATATTTAAATTAGATACACTTCCAGAGAAATGCTACCAGCCTATTCCCGCAGGAACTAAGGGTAACATGAAGCTTCCAATAGGCTGCGTTTACTGCTCCCATAAGATTGAATGTCATAGTGATACTAACGATGGGAAGGGGTTACGTTTATTTAAATATGCTAAGGGCATTGAGTATCTAACGCAAGTTAATCAACTACCTAGAGTTGAAGAAATAATTACAAACGGCGAATCATTCTTATCAAAATGAGAAAAAAGATCTTAAAAAGAATAGAAAATAAAACATCTAAGTTATTAATTGAGTGGCTACGAGGCATTGTGAGTGAAGAAGATGCAGAGAAAGTAACCGAAAAAAATTATAAATCTTTACTTCCAAAAGAAGAATATATCTCAATAAAGAGAACTTATTATCTAGCATTGTACACACATAGGTGGGCTAAGCAAAACATTAAAAAATTACTAAAGAAAGGTATCAAGTTAGAAGATATTACAATAGGAGATTTAATATGGATTCAGAAGAAGACAAAGAAAAACGACCTATCGAGTATATTCTAATAGCTTTAGCTTGTAACGTGCAGCTACGACAAAGCGAATTAGAATTAGATGAGTTGCTTTTTCTTAGAGAAGAAATTAATGAAGCGATTAAAAATTATGAGATAGAATTACATTGAAAAGAATACCAAGGATTAAACGACCAAGAACCAAACGTGTAAAAGGATATGATAGTATTTGGGAATATGTTTTACATGATACCTTACTCAAAAATTGGGAGCACCATACAGATAAAGTTGAATACAGTATAACTCATTCCTACGAGCCAGACTTCACAAGGACTTTACAAGACAAGCTGATTCTGTTAGAATCCAAGGGTCGCTTTTGGGACTACGCAGAATATTCTAAGTATATCTGGGTCAGAAAAAATCTTCCCGCCAATACAGAATTAGTTTTTCTATTTGCTAATCCTTCCGCCCCAATGCCCGGAACTAAAATCAGAAAGGACGGAACCAAAAGAACCCACAGTGAATGGGCAACCGCAAACGAATTTAGATGGTTCACAGAAGAGACATTGCCTGATGAGTGGATAGATATTAAAGTTAGAAAATCAGAAGAGTTTATAGAGAGACAACGAGAAAATGAGGAATCTAAAAATGACTACTGAGCAAGACGAGCAAGACGAGCAGGCGGGACGAAAATTTAAAAATGGTTTAAAGGAGTTTAAATATTTTAGAAAAAAAAACAGGTCAAAAATGGAAGAGTTTGTAAATAGTCCAGCACATTACAATAATGGGAAGATAGAATGTATCGACGCGATAGAAGCAATGCTAACTACCGATGAATTTATTGGTTATCTTCGTGGCAATTCATTGAAATACCGATGGCGCTTTAGATATAAAAACGAACCAGTTCAAGATATGCTTAAAGCTAAATGGTACGAAGAGAAACTTCTACAGTTCTATAAAAATAGTAATATTCCATTGGAGAAACAAGGTGAGCACAGACAGAAAAATTGATCGCGCAGCTAAGTTTAATAAAAATCAAAAGTCTAAAAATAAACAGAAGTTTAAAAGATATATAAAAGAAAAAAAGGAATATGATAATGACTTTAAAGACACAAGAATACCTCGGAATACAAATAGATCTGAGTAAAGAAAACGACCTTAGTAAATTTTCAATTAATACATTACAAGACAGATATTTTTGGGAGAATGAAACTTATGCTCAACAAGCTTTTGCGAGGGCTTCAGTATTTGGCGCAACGTATAAAGAAAATACTGACTACGATCTTGCACAACGACTTTATAACTACGCAAGTTCTTGCTGGTTTATGTTTAGCACTCCTATACTTAGCAATGGGGGAACCTCTCGCGGCCTTCCCATTAGCTGTTTTCTTAATTATGTGCCTGATTCAAGGGTTGGCTTATCTGATCACTATGATGAAAACATATGGCTGGCGAGTTCAGGTGGAGGTGTCGGTGGATATTGGGGTGATGTTAGGAGTAGTGGTACTTGGACTTCTAGCGGCAGTAAGTCTACTGGATCTATCCCTTTCATGCACGTAGTCGATTCTCAAATGTTAGCATTCAATCAAGGCATTACGCGGCGAGGAAGCTATGCAGCCTATATGAATGTTAGTCATCCTGAAATCGAAGAGTTTATTGCAATGAGAAAAACTACGGGTGGAGATTTAAATCGTAAATGTCTTAACTTACACAACGGAATAAATATTACAAATGAATTTTTAGATGCTGTTAGTGAAGATAAAGATTGGCGATTGATAGATCCGAAGACTAAAGAAGCAGTAAAAAGTATAGGAGCTAGAGATTTATGGTGGCAGATAGTACATACTAGAGCCGAAACAGGCGAGCCATATCTTATTAATTTAGATAATTGTAATGCTAGTCTTCCAAAAGAACAAAAGGATTTAGGACTTGAAATTAAACAAAGTAACCTGTGTTCTGAAATAACACTACCAACTAATGAAGAACGCACAGCCGTGTGTTGTTTGTCCAGCGTTAATCTTGAAAAGTTTGACGAGTGGGAAGCTGATGATTTATTTATTAAAGATTTAGTTATTATGCTTGATAATGTCTTAGAACATTTTATTGAAAGCGCCGTTGATACCGATGAGTTAGGAACATATCGGGCAGGGCCAGAACGATTTAAAAATTATATTAAGGAGGGGAAAAATGGATATAAAAAATCAGCTTATTCTGCTTACAGAGAACGTAGTATCGGCCTTGGAGCAATGGGGTTCCACAGCTATCTCCAAAGCAAACTTATTCCTTTCGAAGGTCTCTTCGCGAGTTCATTTAACCATAGAGTATTTAGTCATATCAAATCTGGTGCTGTTGAAGCAAGTAAGGGATTGGCTGAAGAGAGGGGGGAAGCACCTGATATGGTTGGGAGTGGACTGCGCAATGCTCATCTGCTTGCCGTTGCTCCTAATGCTTCTAGCTCCATTATATGTGGCGGCACAAGTCCTAGCATTGAGCCTTCGAGGGCTAACGTTTATACTCACAAAACTTTAACAGGCTCCTATAAAGTGCAGAATAAATATCTTGAAAAACTTTTAAAATCTAAAAAGAAAAACACCACTGAAGTTTGGACAGATATTTCTGCACATGCTGGGTCCGTGCAACATTTAGATTTTCTGACAGAAGATGAAAAGAACATATTTAAAACGGCACCGGAGCTAAATCAAATATGGGTAATAGAACATGCTCATCAAAGACAGCAATACATTTGTCAAAGTCAAAGCGTTAATTTATTCTTTGCCCCTCCTAAAGCCACTGAGCCACAGGAAATCCACAATGACTTTTTACAATACGTTAATGATGTTCATTGGATAGGAATCAAGAAGTTGAAATCTCTCTATTACTTACGCTCTGACGCGGCGAGGAATGCAGAGAACGTTAATATAAAGATCCCAAGAATTAATCTTGAAGATGTAGAATGTTTAGCTTGCGAGGGATAAATAAAAATGAGTTTACTAAATAGTAGAGATTATTATAAACCATTCGATCATCCTTGGATGTTCGATTACTACGTTCAACAAAATCAAATGCACTGGTTTCCAGAAGATGTTCCGCTACATAACGACGTTAAAGATTGGCAAGATTTAAACGACACGGAACGTAACCTACTAACACAAATATTTAGATTATTTACACAATCTGACGTAGACGTAGGATCTGGTTACATCGATAAGTATATGCGTATCTTTAAGAAGCCAGAGGCGCGTATGATGATGGCGGCGTTTGCTAATATGGAATCAATTCACCAACACGCCTATAGCTTACTACTTGATACGGTCGGAATGCCTGAAACGGAATACAAAGCTTTTTCAGAATACGAAGCTATGTCAGATAAGCATGATTATATAAATAAAATAAAGGTTTCTATTAAGGACAAAGAAAGTATTGCTAAAACTTTAGCGGTATACAGTGGCTTCACTGAAGGTCTTCAGTTATTTAGTAGCTTTATAATACTACTGAACTTTCCTCGTTTTGGCAAGATGAAGGGTATGGGACAGATAATAACTTATAGTATTCGAGATGAGTCCTTACATGTGGAGGCGATGACCAAGCTGTTTCAAGAATTTATAAAAGAAAATATAGATCTCTGGACAGATGATTTTAAAAAAGAAATATATCAAGCTTGTCGAGACATGGTAGATTTGGAAGATAGGTTTTTAGATTTGGTCTTTGAGATGGGTAATATCGAGGGGCTAACTAAAGTTGAGATGCGAGAATACATAAGATATATAGCAGATAGACGCTTACTACAACTAGGATTGAAGACTAATTATAATGTAAAGAATAACCCCCTAACGTGGCTTGATGATGTACTTGGTGTAGAGCATCAGAACTTTTTTGAGGGGCGCTCGACCTCTTACATGAAGGCAGGACTACGCGGTAAGTTAGAAGGGATAAAATTTCAATGAGTAGTAATGAAGGAAATATAATTTCGTTTCAAGTTCTTATAGATAAAAAAGGAAACTTGATGACAGAATATAAACATCTGCCGATTGAAAAAATATCAACAGTTTTCGATAAGAATGATACACCGTTCATACAAAAAATAATACGAGAAGTCGCACCTAAACTGGATAACCTCCATGAATATTTAGAAAAAGAATTGAGTGCCATCGCCGCCCCGCCCCTTTAATTTCTTACGGTTATAATCCTTTTTAGATTTATGCGCGTGGCTCTTACGGAGAATAGTGGGCGCTCCTACTTGCTTTCTAATAAATTTTTTCTGCTGTGATTTACTCACTTTGCTACCTCTTTAATATAAGGAATCCATTGATTAGCCATCGCTGCTGCAATACCTTCATAGGTACGTGAGCGCAATTTTTGACGGGCTTTACTTTCGCCTAACCTATTCTGCCCTAAATCAGTCTGATTTCCCCATCTCTTTTTACCATCAACGATGCGCGGCTCCACGAATGAAGTGGGCTGTAGTGGAGGTAAGTTTGTAAGCCATAGCCCAGTTTTTTTACTGGCGTCATGCCCAAAATTGTATGGCTGAATATATTGTGTAGGAAGATGAATCCGTGTAGATACACAACCAACCGGATTTTCAATACAAATATGTCGAACGGGGGCGTTCATCAGCGAGCGAACAAAATCTAACGCCCGTTCAGTTTTTTCTTCACGTTCTGGTCGCCGCTTATTCCAGTGCAGGCCAGAGCTAGATAGGTAAGTACAGGGCGGATGAGCGATTAATAAATCAAATTGGTTTGTTTTAAGTATATTCAAAACATCATCTTGAATATGATTAGATTGGTTTTGATCTGACGGTAGTAAATCGCATGATAATGTGTAATGATTATACTTACAAAATGCTTGAGATACAATACCACTAGTCTCACACGCGACGAGAACCCGCATTATTTTTTCATTTATAGAAAATTAAACATGTTCTAAAACATAGATTGCTATAATAGTAATTGTTAAAACAATAACAAAGAAGTTACGTGATTCTTTAGAGGAAAAATCTAGAGTTTCTTTAGTTTCTTTTTTCATAAGTCTTCAAATTCATACCATTCATTAACGATCCCCCAAGGAATTATCATGGGTGTATTAATAATATCTTTTTCAATATCATATAAATCTGTAGCTAGGATAATACATTCAGCAGTTGTGCCGACAAGATACCCTATAGTTTTACGGCGTACCGGAGAAAGTTTTTTTGCATCTTCTAAGGAATAATCTTTTGTTTCAATCCAAGCATCTCCCCAGTGTACTTCTACAATAGGGAAGCCCTCCATTATTTTTTACCCATAAATTTTGCCGCACCTCTAAATCCAAAACTCGCCGCCACAATAGTGCCTAACAAATACTGATACCATTCAGGACAATTACCGAGAGCTACAAAGAAATTATTAACCCTCTCTTCTTCTCCAAACAGCAGTAAAATTAAAGGTAACGTAAAGACTACAGTAAGCCATTCATCCTTCCATGAAGTCTCGCTGGCCTTTGCTTGAGCAACGTCCCAATCGATTTCACCAGCAGCTTTCTTTTGCATAACAGTGGCCTCTGCCTCTGCCTGAGCAACTTTAACTTTAGTGTTAGCCCTTATCTTCTCGTTCCGACCCTCTAACCAGCTAGAAGCTATCGATCCCAACGGCCCTAAAATTGCCTGTAAAAACATATCATACTACCTCATTTAATTCAATATTATTTAACATAAAAGATTGCTGCTCCTCGAACAACGCTCTGAAATCTTCTAATTTCATAAAGCCTAAACCTGCCATACTCTGATGCTTAGCATATATTCTATAGAAAATCTGTAGCTGTTCTTCAGTATATAAAATCATTACCTTAATTTAACCCTTGTAAAATATTTAAATTTTATTAGACTGCAAACGAACTCCCACAACCACATGTTGAAGTTACATTAGGATTTCTAATTTCAAAGTGGCTCGATTCAAAACTTTCGACATAATCAATTTTAGCCCCTTCAAGATACTGCGCACTGATAGGATCTACTACAAGCTTAACTCCTTGGTTTTTCACTACCACATCGCCATCCTCTTTCTTTTCATCCAAAGAGAAACCATATTTAAATCCCGAGCATCCCCCGCCTGAGATAAGAACACGTAAATTTAAATTAGTGTCCATCTCACTATTGTAATCTGGATCTAGCTCTAAAATTTCTTTTACTTTTAAAGCTGCAGCATCCGCAAATATAATCATTTGTATCTTCCTTTTTTTTAAATAGCGCAGTGATGAAAGGCCAAACCCACTATCTCATTACCTTTGTAACCTTCAGCTTCTAACTTATCTATAATCTGATTAGCTTCTAAAATTTCTGTCTTTCGTGCATTGTATTGTGCTATAGTAATTATGTTTTTTCTAAGCCTACCATTTAAAAATACTCTCCATTTACCAATTAAAACATCTCTATCTTCTTCAGGAACTAAAATCTCTACGAACTTAAGAATATTTGTACACTTAGATGGGGGCCACGGAGGAGCCGCAGCCGCTTTAGGTACAAATAAAAGAAGTATTAATAGAAGTGTTTTCATTTTTATCTGTATTGATCATATAGGTTATACGTTCCCGATCCCACTTTATAGATGAGTCCCGGTATGGTGTTTAGCGCGGCTACGATGGTGCTTCCTACCCCCCCTATCACTCCTAGTGATGTACCGCTCGTGGTTAGTAATGTACCTGTCACTCCCGCTCCACCATAGGCTGTTGATCCTGCTGTACCCAATGCTGCTCCCGATGACCAAGCCGCACCACCATATGCTGCCCCTCCTGCTGCTCCTCCTCCTGCTGTCGCCGCCCCATACAGCCCAACTCCTCCCGATATTACAGCCAACGCCGCCGCAGCTATTCCCATCGCGTCACCAAAACCGAAAGGTTTCTCACGTTGATTCTTCTGTTGAAGCTGACGCTGAACGAGATCAAATACGGCAGCTTTGAAATCCCCCGGTATTGCAGCCAGCGCTTCGGGCGTAGTTATTGATTTTGGATCTATTCCAAGTTTTTGAAACGCTAGTATATATTCTTTGTTAGTCAGCCAATTCCGAAGCGTCGCCTGTTGCCTTTTAAGCTCCTGATTAAGTTTTGCAATGTCCAGTACATTTTGCGGTACATTACCTATCTCTGCCATCTTCTCCGCGCTAAGAAAGCTATTTCCGCTATAAAGGTTTTGCTGGAGATCTGACAAACCTGCTATTGGACTTTTCCACTGAGATGAAAACGCACGATCAAAAGCCAAAGCAAAATTACCACCACCCGCAATACCTGAACCAGTAACCGTATAGTCGAAACTCTCATAGACGCCCGAAACCGTTCCGGGTCTTTTTGGAAATGGGTTATCCCAATTAAGAGTTTCTTCTGTGTCACCCCAAAATTCTGCTGCAGTTGGTACTTCGAGTAACGAAAGCCGTTCAAGCTCTGCATCCCGTGCGGCCTTTCCTGCGGCAATCTCTGCGGCTTGTCTATCCGCGTCGGCTTTTGTTTTAGCCGCTGCCGCCGCTTTCATCTTCGCCTGATTTTCCGGTGAGAACATACCCGTCTTATTTCTAAAATCAGCTCCTAGACCACCGAACATGGCGGGTGTAGTAGTAGGGGAAGTAGTAACAGGAGTAACAGGAGTAACAGGAGTAACAGGAGTAGGGGCAGTGGCAGGAGTAGTGGCAGAGGCCGTGGAAGAAAGATTAAACGCACCACTGCTTATCATATCTTGTATCGACTGCGTACCTGCGGCAGTAAAATCATAAGTAGTAGCAGGAGTAGTAGCAGGAGTAGTAGCAAGAGTAGTAGTAGAGTCAGTAGTAACAGGAGTAGTACCTTGTTGAAGGGCTTTTACGATAGAAGTATCTCCTCCCATCATTTCTGCATAACGGGCGCGTACAGCAGGGTCACTTATAGTAGCTAGAAGTGTATTATCTAAAGCTTCGCCACCCTCTTCAAATCGGTTTCGGGATACTGTGTCTTTTCCCCCTCCAAAAATACTTCCAATAAGACTACCTTCTGCAAACTCTTCTCGGGGCCTCATTAATTCAGCGCCATACCGAGCGTATCTGTCATTTATTGAATCCGCATAGTCCGGGGTCGTGTCCTTCCAATCGTTTAAATTAGCGACGGCCCCAGAAAAATCCCCTCTTGCGATCTCTTGGTAAAGATTTAACTTTCTGTTGCCATATTGTCGGTGAGCACTCGCTACCACTGTTCTCCATTCTTGCGGTAATTCTTTAAATTGTATGCCTTTTGTTCCTGCAATCGCATTATAAGTATTTTCTATTTTTGGCTCTTCATTTTTATTATACATATTTTGTATACTACTTCCATGAGTCTCCAAAAACAAAGATGCTTTATCGCGTAGTTCTGAATCAAGATTACTAAAAGCATTCCTAGCCGCTCTTCCCTTCAAGCCTGAAATTTTATCTACAGCCTTCTTAAAAGAGCTGCTTTCTTCTGCGGATATTCCTAAGTTCTTTAGTATACTATATACTTTATTTTTATTACCTTGACCAAGATCTATACCTTCTAACATTGTGACACCGCTTTGTTCGTCTGGGGAACCTCCTCCTGCCATCACGTAAAGTTCTGGTATATAACCTTCATCTTCTCTAATTCTTTCCCAATTTATAAGGGCTTTTTCCGGTTCTTCTAACGATGAAATCTCACCACCTGTAGCTTTAAGAAGGTCAGAACTTTTTGCTTCTTTTAGATCAAACTCTGCGTGTCGTGATCGTATATTATTTGTATCAAAAATAATTAAAGAATCTTTTTTCTTACGACGTTGACCCGCATATTCATACATATTTTTATATATAAGTGAATCGTATCCTTGATCCTGTATGAATTTTTTAATTTCTCCAACTAAAGATATAGCTTTCTTATCTTTATAATAACTATCAACGTCAAAAATCTTAGAAGAACTATCGGCAGGGTCTTCCCTATAATAAGGTTTTTCAAGTCTTCTTGCTCGTCTTCTAAAATTTTTAAGTTTTTTAACTATTTCTTGATCAGTAATTTTTTCTCCACTACTAATTTGTAGTTTTTTAATTAAATCACTTTCAAGTAATCCATCAACTACTTTATCTATTTGTCTCCACTCTATGTCGTGCGCTATTCGTAAAGGATTTTGAGCTTTAACAAAAACTGGTATTATATTAGCGCCCCCTATATAGTCCTCTAAAGAAGGGCTTTCTTGTAATCTATTAGCTTCTGCATTAAGTTCTTTTCTCATTTTAGGATCTAATTTTTTATCCCTGAGTAAGTCTTCAATATGTTCAGCCTCTTTGTTACTCTGAAAAATTTCATCTCCCATACGTTCTTCTTCTATTCTATACTTTATACGCGACCACGCCTGCTCTGGAGTTCCTACATGAATACCGAAATCCGTACTTTCAATTTTAAAAGCTTTAATATTACTTAAAGTGCCATGAAAAGCCTCTGTCGTAAGATCTAAATCTACGGCGCGTTCTGCTGCGACTCTATCAGGTATAACTTCTGTAATGGATCTAGAAGGAACTATGCGCTTTATAGTACGTGCTGCTACACTACCAAGCACAAAACCTAGTCGGTCTTCACCATCTAATACGGAGCTTCCTCCCGAAAATCCAAGCCTTACTAGTGGGTCTACCGAACCACCACCTAGAAAACCTAGTCTTCTTAGTGGGTCTTCTTCATCAACAAAGGCTGGCCCTGCTTGTTGATCATAAGGCAGTCCTGTCATCTTGTCAATGCGTTCATCAGGCTCTGTTGGAACATTAGGAACATTAAGAACTTCGCCACCTTTTGCATATAAGAAAGGATTTACAGGGGCCTTTACATTTTTTCGTTCATCTTTAAAATGAGGTAAACCAAACCTTTTCAATTGTCTATTCAACTCATTAGCATACGGAAGTACACTAAGAATATCTTCAATAGCCCCTTCATAATCTTGATCTTCAACTAAATTTTCATAGGCACTACCAACAGCTTCTGTAAACCCAGCACCCCAACTCCACGAAGGACTCGCCGCCTGCGCTAAACTTTCTCCTTGTTTTAATTTATATTTCCAAGCACCTCCGACCCTACTAATAAACCAGTTATTGAAATCAGATCCCATATCTAACGCATGATGCAAAAAATTAACAGGCTCAAAATCTTCATCAGGATCAAAAGAAGGCTTCGCTACATCTTTAAAAAACTGAATTGCTCCGTTTGCTATAATATTCGCACCCAGTATTCTAACAAATAACTTAGCATCTCCTTCTTCAATACGTCCTATAAGGGCATTTGTCTGGGAAGTTTTAGCTTGCATCCAAGACGCAAATTGTCCGAGTTGCCGAATAATAGGATCTCTATGTTGAGTAAATAAAAGTCTGTTACCTACCTTTGGTATAAGCCTATCCCTATCCATCACCTTCATCCCTGCCCTAGTAAGAATTTCTTTTCCTAGGTCATCATCAAAAGCTTCGTTAGCATTTTTAAATTTTGATATATGAGAAAGGTCTGAGGTTTGTAATCCCATTTCTCTAAGCTCACGCTGTAGTGCAAAAGTCATTTTTTTATTTCGTGCAAATCCTTTTGAAATATCAAAAGCTCTAAAAGCTCCTGCATCAAATGCAAATCTTCCTGCTTGTTCTGTAATTCTTTTTAATTGAACAATTTTAAAAAATCTTCTTTGCTCTCTATTTATAATATCAGTGTAACTAGATAAGGGATCGTCACTCCGAACCATAAAAGCCTGCATTTCTGCTTCTAAATCATCGTTATATTTCAATCCAACACGCCTAGACGGGCTAGATTCAGAGAGGCTAAGCCTAGATCCAATTGCTTTAGTCGCGGCCTTTAGAGATGTGCCTTTAAACGGAGCAACAAAATCTCCTAAAGAAGGTATGGCTACTCTAGTTAGATAAGTCATATTAGCCAGAGCTACCATAGATTGAGAAGGAAGAGATATAAGTTTAGAGCTAGCGCCCGGAGTAGAATAAATTCCGTATTTTCCGAAATAAGCATTTATGCTGTCCCGCATATAATCTTTATAAGTTGTATATTCAGGACTACGGGTGGAAATACCAGCCTTCTTAAAAGAAGAATTAACTAACTTAAAAGCTTCTGTTATAAATTCTGAATTGGGACCAAACACTTTAGCAAATTCTCGAATATCAATCGTTTTTTTAGCGTATGTTTGGAAAACATCCCTAGAATTTAAATTTATAAAACCAGCCTCGGCCAATGCTTTTCTTGTTGCTGGGTCTTTAATAAATCTTTCTTGTTCAAAATGATTCATAAGCGGACGCACTTTATAATTTGGACTTACAATACTATCCAATGCATAATGTTTTCTAGTTTCTGCATATCCAGCTCTTCTCATAAACATTTTTTCAAAAAAATTGTCTATTTGTGTCTCTTTGTTACCCACATCCCCAGATAGTCTGTACTCTCTAGCGGGTAAATTATCAAATAGAATTTTTTTAAACTTTTCTGGGTCTTTATTTACCTCTCGAAAATTATATAACTGGGCCATACCGTAATCATCAAGTCTTTCAAATGGGATATTAAGACGTTCAATACTAGATGCTAATTCATCTCTTTGTCTCTCAAGCATTGGAACAATTCTTCTAACTTCATTAATCTGTTCTTGAGTTAATGGTGTAGCTAACCTATTTCCTAGTCCTCTATATCCCGCTTTAATATTATAAGCATTACCGTCCGCAGCAAATTTATTGAGAACTTCTCCAACAGTTGTTAATACATCATCATCATTCCTTGATCTTCCTAATATTTTCGCAAGATCGAGATTCCAAGCAGTCATTTCTTCGAAGGCTTTGCTCTCTATGGAGTGAGTACCGCCTCCGGGTCTGTTAAATAATAGATTACCTACTACTTTACCAATACCTCCTAAAGAATCTAATTTTGTACTTACTGAAGAAGCAGTTAAAAATTTAAGATTTGTATGGCTCATCCATTTACGCCACTGGTCATTGATAGTCATTTCTCCAGTTTCTTTATTTAACTGGGAAATACTAGCGGCTTGTATTTTTCCCTGCCATTTCATTAAAGCTGCACCACCGACTGTCCAAGCTACTGTAGATCCATAACCATCTTCAGTGTCAGCAAAAAATTGACTTGCTGTAAACCCACCTATTGCACCAAAGGCTGGCCTAGCTAAGTGTCCAAATATCTGGTCTGTGCTACTTCGTATAAGATGTTCTACCATCGCAGGGTTAAGTTTTTCTTGTTTAATTGCAGCATCAAAAGTTGCTTCAAACAAATCGTGACCATCCATCATTCTATTTATTGTATTTTTAAAATTCCTTAATGATGCAGAAGCTAATTTTTCTTTTAACTCATTTTTAGTTTTTTTAAGATCTTTTTTAGTTTGTTTAAGTTCTTTTAGCTTTGCTTTTTCTTTTTCAGTCTTACCCTTACCTATTTTATTTATCTGTGATGAGACATCTTTTATCTGTGATGGGATCTTTTTTATCTGTTCAGTCCACCCTATTATTATACGTAGATCTTCTGAAAGATCTGTAGCTATTTTAGGATCAGGCATAAATTTAGAATTTGGAGCATTTATTAAGTCTTCGGTAGTTTGCTTAACAAAATCTATAGTATCTTTTTCAACCTCGTATCGTCTACCAGATAATAAAAATTCTCTATGTGCATTTGCAAGTTCAGCATTAGTAGCGTTTGCTGGTAGGCGATTAATACTACCTAAGCCCTCCCTCCTATCTCTTAGAATTTCGCGTATAGGACGCATATCATTTTGAACTGGATCACTATCTACAACCTTTATGGGAGTAGGTGTCTCATTATCAAGCGTATTTATTGTTCTTGCAATTTCGTCAGATTCTCCAACACTTTCATTTACAGTTCTATTTAAGTTTGCATTCTCAACTTCTGTTATAATTTTATTACTTTTTCGTGTTGTCCAAAATTTTTGGAGGCCGTGACCAAAACCACCTAACACACCACCAAAAGCGGCTGTAAGCGCTAAACTACTAGGGGAGGTCAAATATTCATCTCTTTCTACATGACCAAAACCTGCCTGAAAAGTGGCAGCATAAGCACCACTAAGTCCTGCCGTACCTAGATAACCCATTCGAGCCGCTTTTCCCCAAGGTAACATCCAAGCTACCGGGTCTATAAAGGCAACCCCAAGACGCCCCGCTGTCATATAACCGTCTTCTTCGTAAAAAGAAACGCCTCTAAATTCTGGAAATTCTTGGTAAACTTTTTCTAGATTTTCGACGCTTACTTCATCCATAGCTTGGGCATAAGTTTTATCTCCATCGAGCAAAGCCCTGCCCGTAGCTTTACCCATATCCCATAGTATTCCAGCAACCATAGGTTCCCTAGCTGCACCAAATTGAACTCTGCGATCTGTAGAGATGTGAGAAAAGTCACCATCTATTTCTTCTTTAGACAATGACGCATCTAATATAGGATTAAAAACGTCTGCTTCTGTACTAATTTCTTGTCTAGTAGATATTGGCGTGGCTAGTATAGGATTAAAAACTTCTTCTTCTTCTTCTTTTTTTTCTACACTAACTTCTTGTTCGGTGGATATTGGAGTATCTAATAAAGGATTAAAACCCTCTGGTCTTAACTTGCTATCTACCACAGCCAAACGCTCTTCCTCTGAAGGTTGCTCAGCAGATTGAGTTATTAAAGCGCCTTGATAGGTTTCTTCAGAAGACTCAGTACGTTTTAGATCTTCTAATAACTCTAGCGCTTCTTCTTTAGTTTTACCTTGAAATATTTCTTGAACTTCTTCTAAATCTTCAGAATAGGAAAAACTATCTGGGTCTAAATAGCCCGGACCTAAAAACGATAAAATTTCCGCCTGTGTTAAACTTTGTGCCATTTAGTTAAGATGCTCTTGAAAGTAAAGAAGGCTGCTTACTTTCTGCTTCCATTGCACGTATATAATTTTCAATCTTACCTTCATATGTAGTTACCCGCTCTTCTTTAGATAAATTCAGCCAACCTTTCATATGTACTTGTCGGCTTTTCGTTACCTCTTGAGCTTCTTCAAATTTATCTGCAACCCAACGCCTTCTCACTTTGGCAGGATGTTCCTCTTCTATAATACCCTTACTTTCCGATAGGGATGACGGCACCTCTGTTACATTTTCATCCTTTACAATAGAGACTTCTATATTTGGTTCAGAGTCACCTAAAGTTCCACCCTCTGCATCAGATTCACCACTTATAATTTTCCTTAAAAAAGTGTCGTTTTTGTCTAGAGGTATTCCGTAGTTCTCTGCAAAGCTCTCTCTAACGCCCTGCATATAAAGATAAGTTGAATTATGCAAATTTTCATGCCCTGCCTCTTCTTTTAAAATATGTGCGGCATCTACCATATTTCTAGTGACCGTATTTAAATTTTTTATTGTCGGCGCTTCTCCCAATAATTCATTAATAGACTCAATACCTAGCTTTTCGCTAAGGTTCTTTTTACCATCGTCTGTTATACTCCAACCATCAGTAAGTTGTTTCTCGGTCAAGGTTGTATTTATACCATCTTGATTTATTTTTATTTCAAGCCTCTGAGCATCGGCATTATCTGGCCCTGCGTTGGGCTTGACTATATTACTTCCAGCACCTCGCTTATTTAAAAAATCCTTTATAAGATTTTGTCCGCCTTCTTTATCTAATATATCCAGCGTTACGACAGGAGTTGTCTGCTGAGTAGTTTTATTTGTATGTGAAGAAGTTTTTAATCCTACATTATTAAGAATCTGAGTATTAACATATTTGGTATATAACTCTTTTACTTCACTTTCTCGAAGTGTAGGTAACTCAGTCTCTGCTATTCTTAAATCTTCCATAACTTTCATATAGTCGCCGCCAAAATTATTACCAACAGTCTTTATCACATTCTCTACTCTAGTATTTAAGTCGGTTATTGTGCTTGCATATGTAGTAGGGTCTTCTCCCATCTTAGCAATAGTTAGTGGGGAACCTTCAAAAACTCCTGTAGTAGGATCTATATCCCTATCTTTTGAAAAGAAACCAGATTTGTAAGGATTATAAATATGATTAGCTTGACTCATGAGAGAAGCCCTAGCAGTAGGACTTGCCGCTGTTAATACATTTTGGTTCATAAAGTTTATATACGGAATCTGTTTTTTAATATAGCCTTGATTTAATATATTACTAAAATTAATCGCTCTCTCTTCTGAGTCTGGCATTTCCTTATAACTTGGCGCTACAGCAACCATCGCCCTTATTTGGTTAGGATCACCTGCCTTAATATCCCGTAAATAATCAATCCACAATGGGTTTGGATTTTCGCTACCTGTAGCCTTATCTATATTATCTTGTATTGTCCTCTGAAATAAAAAAACATCGGTGCGTCGATGAGCTGCTCTTGCTTCGTGCTCGCGAAATTTAACAAGTCCTTTATCATCGTGCGCTTTTTGAATTATACTTCTCATTGCTTCATCAGATTCTAAAAATGTACCGTGCCAAATGGTATTTATATCTTTCTGAATTTCTTCACCACTTATAAAATCCTTCCATTTTTCTTGATTCCCTTCTGTATTTTTAAAATTTATATAATCACTTCCTAATAATAATTTTTGAGTAGCCTTTCTAATTTGGTCATCGGTACTTTCTCCTGTAAAAAAATTTTTAGCTCTTGTAAAAATTCTACCGCCTGTCGTCTTGTTCCACCAACCATCACTCTCTTCTACTCTTCTATTTAATTCCTCTAAACTGCTAGGTAGATGATCATATTTCTTTTTTAATGCTAAAAACTCTTCAACATCTTTATTGACTTCTATCGTTACCTCTGGCAAAGAAGCGTCCCAATATTCATTCCACATTTGTTGATTATTATCCACACCTAATGCGCCATGGTTTTTTATCCAGTTTGTTAGCTGGCGTTGTTTAACGTTTGCTAATGCTCCTTCATTAATATTTCTTGAGTCCCCCTTCATGCTCTTTTCTCGCTCCACTATCACTCTTTTGTTCTCAGCATTATATTTTATCATGCTTTCTATATCTGTACCGCGCTGACCTTCCATAAGACCTTTAGAATGCCTACCTAAGAAAAGTTGTTTAGCTCCTTCACCAGCTAAACCTACTACTTCCTTAACTACGGGGCCTGCGGCTTGAGCCAGAAGCAATTGTTGCCAGTAAGGCATACCTCTATCATCACGCCTAGCTCTATATCGTTCAGCGCCCATACCCATGAGACCTGTTAATCTACTCGCCATTTTATGTCTCTCCTCTTTTTGCCATTAAAGACGGAGCATTTTGTATTTTCTCGTCTAAGTTTATTTCTTGATCATTCTGAGGATTTTTAATTGTTTGAAGTTTATTACGAAATATATTAGTATCATCCGGCTCTCCTTCGTCATCTTCATCTTCATCTAATATAATAATATATTTAATATCTTGCTGTTCTGCTAACCCCATTAACATATAAGCTAAAGGCTCTGCAAGTAACATCATTAAATCTGGATTAACAAGACCATTTTCAAAAGCTTGAGTTAAGAACATTTGAACAAGATCCATTATTGGTACACGCTCTTTAATAAGCTTCATTAACTCAGGAAAAGTTTCTTCATCTAAGAATAAATCACTAAAATAATTAATGGCTTCTTCTTTTGTTGTAATTTGTGGGGGCTTTTCCCAAGCATTAGGCGTTTCTGGATTGTCAGTTAGAGACTGCCCCGGAATAGGGCGCTCTGTCCTAGCTGCATGTTTTCTAAAGTCTTCGTTAGAAATTTCCATTATTTATCCTATACCTGTCCATAGTTTTGTAAATTTGGAAAGTGTGCAGCAAGGTAGCCCGGATCGTTGTTATATAAATCCCCAAATTGGGTAATTTCTTGACCAGATCCACGCGCAGCCACTGTTTCAAAATAAATATCCTTTTGCCTTCCTCGATCAAACGCATGACCATATGCAAATCGTCGTGGATCATGAGCACCCGGTCCTTCATTTATTTTTTGTATTGCTGCCGACGTAAGCGTATTTTTCGTCGCGTCCCTCCAGCTAGGATAAGCATCTTGAAATCCTTCCACACCTTCCCCCCACGCTTTTTCCAAAAGATTTCCGGTTTCTTGTTCCGCAGATAGTGGAGCTAGTGTGCCTTCTGGGTAATAGGATTCTGGTAGATATTCTGCACGTACAGATTTTGGATCTAAAGATACACTAGGTTTAGCCTGAGTATGCCACTCTTTTTCCCTCGCTAAGTGATAAGTTTCGGGATCTTGACTATATTCTAGTTTACTAAGAGGAGTTGTATCTTGATCTATAAGTTCTGTCCCTACGTCACCCCTTAAAAACTCTGTTCCTTCTTCAGTACCTAAAAACTTTTGTACTTCTGCTTGCCCCTCTGGAGTTTTTATAAAATGCTCTGGAGAGTCAAGCCACGCACGTTCATCAGCTTTATGATAGGCTACTTCTTTAGTGACTGATTTAGAAATAGGCTTTCTATCAAATAGAGAAGGCTCTGCTTTTGTAGTAAATGTTTCGTATCGAGGCGCGTATTTTCCTGTTGCTGTATCACCTACAATTTTTCCAATATTTTTTCCTTTTGTTGCGAGATCACCCCAGCCGGTCTGAACTTTATCCGCAGCGTTATACAATGTTTGACTTATTTGATTACCTGTTTTTGTTGCACTTCCAGTAACGGAAACTGGGTCTATAAAAAATTTAGATCCCGATGCAGGCCCACCTATTTCTGCACCTACTTTTGATATTGTATTACCCACCATTCTGGCTGAGTCTGTTACAAGACCAACCGCAGTATCAGTAACGCTTGTCACTGCTCCTTTGATCGCTGAACCTGCTTCTAAGGCAGTAGATAAAACGGCATGAGTTACTCTAGCTACCCCCGCTGTAAATCCTTGCCCCGCTGCTGTTGTCGCTAAACTCGCCATAAAGCCCGAGCCTAACGAGGTTAAAGCCCCCATCGCAAAGTTAGCTAATCCGGGCATAATTAAAGCCATTCCAATTTGACCAAAGATACCTAGTTTGTTTACAAATTTTCCTACAGCACTAAACCCTTTCATAATCTTTCGTCCTATCCATTTAAAACCACTACCGATACCTTTAAAAATTTTTTTAAAAATCCCCATTACGATCTCCCTTTTATAAATACATTCCGAATATAAGTTTTTCCAACGGATCAGCAATTTGCGCAGCAGCCTGTCTAGCACTACCATCGCCCATTAATTCTGGATTGCCATATATAGATGCTAGTAGTTGCATTGCTCTTTCTTTGTCACTTTGTAATGCTTGCTGATCAAAGGACGCAGTATCTCTCATTTTCTGCCACAAGTAATTTTGCTCTCCCATACTCATATTAAAAGTCATTTGAGCAGCCGCTTGATTTGCAGCGTTTTGAGCAGCCGTATCTATTGTATTAGCCTGTCTCCTCCAAGCAATATTAGATTGTTCAACAACCTGTGCATTTTGTGCATTCCATTGATCTCTTTTAAATTCGTTTGTCGCATCAAATAAGGTTACTTGTTGTTGGGCTTGACTATTGTATTGATCTGCCGCCAACTGATTTTGTGCATTAATAGCATTCATACGATTCAGTTCTGATGAATTAAATTGACTCATTGCATTCAATGCGGCAGTATTAGAAAGTTCTATCTGCTGTGCAAGTCCTGCCATAAATTGATTTTTTTGATTTTCAGAAGTTGCATTAAATTGGCCTGCAGCATTTTCAGCAGATTGATTTGAAAGTAACCTTTGTTGTGTAAGCTGTTGGTCAATAATAATACCCTGCTGTTCATTATTTAAATTAGCCATATTCATCTGTAAGAAGTTCTGTGCGTTGGTTATCGCTAATTTTGTATTTTGATCAACCGTCGCTAAATCCATTGTCGCCATAGTCGTAGCATTTTGTATTGCACTTTGTTGCCTTGCATTAAAATCTGTTACAGTCATAGACTGCATAAACTTACTGTTGGCTATTTCTACTTGCTGAGCAGCATTAAATTTAGACATGTCTATATTAGCAACTGTGGCTGCGTTAGTTACGGCTCTTTGCTGGTCAACATTTAATTGAGCAAGACCCATTTGTGTCGCAATACTTGCTTGGAGCTTATTCGTTTCTAAAGTTTTATTTAGATTTGCAAGTTCTGTTTGTTGAGATGCTGTAAGATTTTCTGAAGATGCTTGGTTTAGCGCAGATAAATTAGCGAGTCTCATTTGCTGATCGCTAGAAAGGTTTGCGAGATCCATTTGCTGTTTAAAGCCAGCATTCTTTGCTAGGAAATCCGCAGCTACTTGAAACTCTGCAAGCTTTTCTTGATTTTCAGCGGATTGATCTGCACCTGCCCTTTCAGCCTCAACTTGCAAGTTAGCCATTGCCATCTGCTGCTCGTTACCTAAATTTTGAGCATTCATAGCTTGTTGGTTTTGTACATTAAGCACAGCGGACTGTTGTCGATTCTGCAAGTTTTGTAGTGATGTCTGCTGCTGCTGCTGTGCTGTAAGCATTACACCTTCTTGTTTAAACTGACTCTGCATGACTTTCATTTGTTGTGACATCTGTGCAGATTGTGATTCAGAAGTTTGACGATTAGCAAGGTTTGCCATACGACGCTGCATATCTTGAGTAGATTGTGCTAGATTGGCCTGCTGTTCATTACTTAAATTTTGAGCGGCTCTTTGCTGTAAAGCCTGAGCATTACTTTGGGCTATTGGTAAAGCACTTTGAATAATGGCATTAAATAGAGCATCTCTTCCTACAGAAGAAACTGATAATCCTCTTTCTGCCATTTGCTGATTAATTGCAGCGACTGCTGGCCTAGCCCACACAGGAGTTTTGCCTTCGTCCATCCCCGCAAGAAGACCTTCTATTTGAGAAGATACCAAGGCTTCTGTAGGCAGTGCGGCAACCGCTGCTTGAACTTCCACAGGCTGGTCATCTATTTGGGCTGTTACAGAGGCGGGATTTTCTACAATAGCTGCTGAAATATCGGGTGGTAAAGCACCAGTTTCGGCAATCATAGACGCTGCCGCCGCAGTCGCTGCAGTCCCTGTTACAGTTCTACGTTGAGAAGCTTCGTAACCTGCTGTATTTATAATTTCTGCGGCTTGTCCCGATGCAGGCCCACCTGTAATAGCTTCACGTTGCGATTTTTCAGCTTCTGGAGTTGCGGCTACCGTGACTGTTGTTCCTGTGACTTTATCTACCATCGACTCAGTAGACATATCATAGTCCGCTACTTTAGCTTGTGCAGCAGCTTCTTGTCCAGCATCTCTCTCCGCTGTTTGTACTTTACGAGCCTCTATACCTTCTTTTTTCTTTTGTAAATTCCAAAGCTCTGTTTTTTCAGCCCCTGTTAGCTCTCTAATTAGATTACCATCAGCGTCTGTTTTACCTTGATTAGCTTGTAATGCAGATAAGTTAGCGATCTGTCTTTGTTCCTCAACAGAAAGAGTTAGAGTTTCAGCTTCAGCCACCCGTGATACCGTTCCTTGTGCAGCTTGTGTAGGTGTTAAGTCTCCTACTTTTGCAACCGGCATTTTCGCCGTTGTAATGGGATCTTGTTTTCCTGCTTCAGCAGTGACACCATATGACGCTCCTTGGTGAAGAGCCGCTACATCTTCTGGCGCATCAGTTGCTTCTCCAGTTTTTATTACAGACTTGAGTGGGTCAGCCTCTGCTATTGTGTCATCTGTATAGGCTGTTTTAATTTCAACTCCGGGTATTTCACCAACAGTTTTAGTTGTTCCGGGCAAAGCTGGAGTTGTAATTGACCCTCCGTTTGCTGCACCGAGGTCTCCTCCTTGGTCTCCTCCTTCATCTCCTCCTCCTTGATCTCCTCCTCCTTGATCTCCTCCTCCTTGATCTCCTCCTCCTTGATCTCCTCCTCCTTGATCTCCTCCTTGTCCTTGGTCTCCTCCTCCTCCTCCTTGATTTCCTCCTCCTTGATCTCCTCCTTGTCCTTGATTTCCTCCTCCTTCTCCAAGACCCCCTGTCCAAGTAGAGTTCGCTCCAGTTCCGTATGTTGCGATGTGTGTGCCGTATACTAGTTTCGAACCTTTATGATAATATACACCATCTCTAAGCTCGTAATCGCCTCCGGGATTAAAAAAACCACCACCTTCAAACTTCTTACGGTCTACATAACCACCCTTACGAAAGTCAGCCCGATTCTTTAGCGCTCTTATTCTAGACATGTGATAACCCCACTAGTATTGACCCCATACAACTTACCATTGTTATAACAATAAGCCAAGCTAACTTCTCCCACCGTGCCGAATGAGCTTTGGTTGCTGTTTTTAATTCACGTAATTCCACAGCAGATTCTGCCCATCTCTCGGCACATTCTTTTTCGTGCTTTGCAATTCTTTCGAGTGCCGCTAATGCAGCTTCATCTGCATTCATTAAACTGGTTGATTATCTTTTAAATAAATATCCTTGTTTCCACCAGATACTTTAGGTGGGTCTGGATTAGCAACATCATTCGCGCCGCCACTAATTTTTGGAGCATCATTAAGATAAATTGGAGTGCTCGCAACTTTAGAGACTTCTGGTGAATAAATATCATTAACGCCCCCTGGAATACTTGCAGGGCCTCCGTTGGGTGGATTCAGCTTATCTTGCGCTGAGGGCTGCATACCACTTTTAGGATATGGAAATTTTTCTCCGTTCATATCAGGCATTTTATTTTCTCCTTTTAACTATTGTCTATTTTAATTTTACTCATCGACGTAGGCTTTTCCCGCTGCGACCGCTTCGGTATAAGATGTTTTATTGTTGCTTGACGCGATATACCAATCTTTTGCCGCTTGAAGCTCAAGATGCCCAGTATTACTAGCTATCATCCGCTTCACTTCGGCAGCAGTGCGGCACATTTGTAATGCTTCAGTATCGTCAGCAACAGTTGCGTTGATTAGTGTGACACTATCGTCCATAGCGGAAAAATGAGCAGCGATCTCCTCTTCGGTTGGTGCATCAGGCATTTAGCTTCTCCTTTAGTTCTTTGACTTCGGCGGACAGTTCTTGCACTGCTTTAATCAGGGGTATTACAAACATCTCACGACTAACGGTCTGGCTACCATCCGACCGCTCATCCCAACCTCCGAAGGTATCACAACCCGATTTATCGAGAGCTTCTTTAACTTCTTGAGCAATCATCCCGTGCATAACAGCGTCAAGATTCATAGTGTTCTCTTCGCTGTATTCATCCCACTCCTCAGGAAACTCATTTGAAGGTTTCCATTGATGAGTAACAGTTCTCAAATTGTTGATAAACTCAAGACCCAAGGTGTCATCTTCAATGTTGCGTTTTTTACGTCTGTCTGAAGTTCTTGTCCAAGTGGCATCTGTATCGTATTCGTTCTGAATAACATTTCCGGCTGAACCAATCGTAACTTGAGAGTTTTCTCCTCCGGTTATGTTATATCCGATGACAATTTGTAAATCTCCACTGTTGGCAGAAGGATCAGTGTAAGCACCAATACATATATTCTGGTCCCCAGACGTAATTACATCTCCAGCTTGATACCCCAGTGCAGTGTTGTGTGCCCCGGCAGCGGTGTTCAACAGCGAAAAAGATCCGACTCCGGTGTTGTAACTACCAGTGCCGTAATAGATCGATTGATGCCCGATACCGACGTTGTAGAATCCGCTGTCCACCGTAAAAACAGCCAAGTATCCTATTGCAACGTTGCCATAGCCGGTTCGACAGTTATAGAGCGTGGCATGGCCGTAAGCCTGATTGTAGCTGCCGGTCGTACTTAACAGCATCGATGCATATCCCGTTACGGTGTTGGAGAGCGCTGTGGTCGTGTTCTGCAATGATTGAGAGCCACAGCCTGTATTGTAAGACCCTGTAGTGAGAGAGGTTAGCGTGTTATAACCTACTGCGGAATTAGAAGTGGCGACAACTTCTGGGTCTCCAGCTTTATTCGCGCTCTTAAGCGTCAGACTCCCAATCGCGGTATTATAACTATTCGTGGTGGCCGCTTCGAAAGCTGCATGGCCTAACGCTGTATTATAAGTACCCGTGGTTAGGTCGTTTCCCGCCTCAGCACCTATAAGATTGTTGTAATTACCCCCAGATGCAATGTTGGTACCGGCATTAACACCCGCCCGGAAGTTCGAGGTTCCTGCCGTGGCAGTAATGAGTTCCGCGCCAGCGGCAAAGGTTACGTCTGCGGCAAAGTTAACAGCACCGTCTACATCTACTGCGTCTAGGTTTGCAGTGCCATCTATGTCTATATTTCCTGAAATATCAAGTTCAGTAGCAATAATCTTATCATTAAAGGTAGCTGCTCCTGCTTCACTCATATCCAGCGTTAATGCTGTAACTGCACTACCGCCGTCGTCACCTTTAAAAATAATATCTTTATCTTGTACACCGGAAGTAATGACAGCATCACTAGAACTATTAGTAAAGGTTAATATCGCTGTGCCACCGTCTTTAAAGATTACGTCAGCACCATCAGCGTCTAATATAATATCTCCAGCAGAATCTAAAGTAATTGTAGTACCGTCTGCTTCAAAAGTTCCATCGGCTGTTATAGTTATATTGGCTGCTGCGGCTGCGGCATCTGTCGTAACAATACTAAGTGTTCCGTTTGTTCCAGCAGTAAATACCGCAGTATCACTTGACGAGCCTGTCATTGTTACTACCTTGCCGTCAATAGCAACATCATCTACGGTCAGTGCGGTAAGAGTTCCAAGACTTGTAATATTAGTCTGTGCGGCAGTAGTTACTGTGGCTGCTGTACCACTAGCATTTCCTGTTACGTTGCCTGTTAACGGCCCTGCAAACGCATCCGCAGTTACTGTACCATCAAAGAAAGCATCCTTAAACTCTAATGAGCTTGTTCCTAAATCTATTTGATTATCTGTTACAGGATATAAGGCTCCCGATGTTAGTGTTAATCTAGCGGCATTATCTACTTTAAAATCAATTTCATTAGCTGTACCAAAATCAATAGCAGTCTGAGCATCTTCGCCTAAGATTAAATCGGTAGCATAAATTGAAGTAATGCCTGTTTGTGCTGCATCTACAGCAAGGTCAATTGTATTATCTCCATCTTGATATGTTACTGTTATACCACTTTCAGTATTACTTGAGAACATAGCTCCTGATGTATCTGCAATATATTCAGCTAATGTAGTCCCATCAACTGTAATAGCATCAGCCTCTAATGTACCATCAATATCTGCATTGCCTGATATATCTAATGATCCCGCATCTAATTCACCCGATATTGTAAGTAATCCACTTGAGGGATTATAAGTTAATCCTGTATCTGTCTCTAATCCTTGAGTTCCTGTAGCACCATCTACAAATGTGGGGTATACAGTTTCATCCGTTGAATTATTAGCTGAAGCAGTAATGCTTGTTGCTAGATCAGCAGTACCAGTTACATCCCCTGTTATATCTCCTACAAAAGCAGTAGAAGTAATTGAAGTTGCACCTGTGACTACCCCCGCATCTATACTAATTGTACCATCTAATAAAATCGCAGAACCAGAAGCAGGTTCAATGTTAATTGCTGCACCAGAATCTAAAGTTAAAACACCTGCCGAATCAATATCTACTGTACCATCCGCTGTGATTTGAATGTTTGCTGCCGCTGCTGCTGCGTCCGTCGTAACAATACTCAGTGTTCCGTTAGTGCCAGCAGTAAACACTGCGGTGTCACTTGCTGAACCCGTCATCGTAATAACTTTGCCGTTTAGGTCAATGTCATCAATAACAGCTTGAGTGATTGCGCTGTTCGTACCTAACGTGGCTCCGTCTATGGAACCTCCATTGATGTCAATAGTACTGAAGGTGTCTATGGAACTTTCAAAGTAAGTCTCAAAGTCCGTAAGCGCAACCTGCTTCATTGTTCCTGCATCATTTACTACAACTCTATCCGCGTCTGCGAGAGTTGTGCTAGTGGCACTTGTATCACCATCTATAATATTTAGTTCTGCTGCGGTACTTGTCACACCATCAAGGATATTAAGTTCCGCTGCGGTACTTGTCACACCATCAAGGATATTCAGTTCCGCTGCGGTACTTGTAACACCGTCAAGGATATTCAGTTCTGCCCCTGTAGACGTTACTGCTGTGCTTCCTATTACTAAGCCACTTGCAGGTACAACGACTCTAGCAGCACCACCAAGAATTAAATCATCTGCTGAAGTATCCCAGAGCATGTATGCACTTGCAGTGTCACCAAAGAACTTAACGTCATATCCAGTATCATCTACGCCTACCGTAACTGTAGCGTCAATCTGAACGGCTCCATCAATATCTACAATATCTAAATTAGTAGTACCATCAATGTCAGCATTACCACTAATGTCCAGTGTAGCTGCATCTAGTTCTCCTGATATAGTAATATTAGTACCACCAGTTATTGCACCATCCATTGCAACAGCACCATTAATATCTATTGTAGTTGCAGTTAATTCTATTTCAGTATCACTTACAAGGTCTAATACGCCGTCTGCACTTTGATAAATATAAGTACCGCTATCGCCAAACTGTAGTTGGTCGGTACTAGAAAGAAGTATTCCTGTATCTGCAACGTGCGTGATGGTGACATCTTGGTCATCACCAAAATTTATAACTGCTCCATCGGCTAAGAATAAATCTGAGAACTCTAATGCGCTTGTTCCGAGTGCAGCACCGTCAGATGCGTCAGGTACAAAAGCGGTTGTCGCGGTTATTGTAGTACCTTGAATAGTGCTGGAACCTGTTAAAGCTCCTGTAACTCCTAATGTACCAGCAACTGTAGCATTGACATCGACATCTAAAGTATCAATATGGGCTGTACCATCTATAAATAAATCTTTAAATTCTAACGAAGATGTTCCTAAATCTATATCGTTGTCTGTAACTGGTGAAATAACACCATCAGATATTCTAATTTGTTCTACTGCACTTGAAGAAACTTGTACAAAAACACCCCAACGGTTATTTGTACTGTCCGCTACGATCTTATTTAGAAAATCTTGATCACCTATTGTATGGACATTGCCACCTTCACCAGCAGTTCCATCATGTTGATGTCCCGTAGTTCCAGATGAAGCATAGGATAAAGAAGTTAAAAGCTGATTATATTCGTCATTAAATAATGCCGCTGTAATAGTATCGCCATCTGAAAATGAACTTTGTCTTGTGTATGCCGTTCCCATTCACTATCTCCTATTTGCTGGTGTGTAGTCTACATAAAGGCCATTTATGGCGTAAGGGGGATTAGAATCGTCTGTTCGTATTCTAAAATTAGAAGTAAACCCAGCGCCCTGTACTGCCTGCCTAACCATTGGATCATTAGTTCCTCCAAAAGTTGAAGTAGCAAAAGTACCTTCTCCAAAAAGAGATGGTAAAGGTATTGCAGAAAGAGTATAGTCTGAAGGTTGAGGTCTATTCGTATCCTCGTAATCATATCTAACTCTTAGTATAGGCTCTGCCGTACCTTCAGGACTTACAGAAATTTTTACATAGTTTATACTTTTCCTAGTTCCAAAATCTCCAAAATCATAATTGGGCGTTTCATAAGTTGCTCTTATATCAGCAGTCGTCCCCGAATGATAAAAAGAATTTCCTGAGTCATGAAGATATACATATCCATCACTATCTCCATGATATATTTTTTCAATACCAGCATAATTAAATCCTGATGTAACTGCTCTACATTGCACTCCTTTAGTTTCTGACCACTCAAAACCGTTAGATGTAAGTGATCCTATAATTCCTTTCGCGCCTGAAGACGCCTCTGAAGTAGTAGTATAAAAAATTCTATATTGAGATTTTTGTCTAAGAACTACACTATCCATTACATAAGTATCAATTTTTTTTGCTATATCATTTATAATAGATTGAATTTGACGGCTTACTGAACTAAGTTCTACGTCACCAATTCTTGCTGTCCCTGCAATAGTTCTTACACCATCTGGACTTAAAAATACTAAGTCGCCTCCAATTTCCTGTATGCTATGATTATCTAAACAACCTACATTTTTAGTTACCGGAGTAACAGCTATTGTTGAACTATTGTTAATATTTTGAAGTTTATAAATACTATTTTTACAAAAAATTACTAAGTCTTCTCGGAAAGATCTAATTCCAATTACTTTATCATCGAGTTTAATTGTGCCTGAACCTGTACTTGTAAAATCATCTATATCACTTGTACCACTATAATAAATTGTATTAGGATTATTACTATCGCCTGCTACAACTAAATGTGTATCATGTATTATACATGTCGTAGGATAAACCGTACCAGACACTGTTATTTCTTTAGCAAAATAAGTGCGGTTACTTAGTACTCCCGTACCCGTCATTTTAAAATAAAAAGGTTTAGTGGCTGAAGATTCATCGGTGATTACTAATTCACCATAAATTGAATCGCCTTCGTAAACTGTAAAATTACATTGGTCTTGACTAGTTCTAGCCGCTACAGACCTCCCTGTAAAAGTTGAATAATTATCTCCGCCCCCAGCTACTGAAGCCCTGTTGATTTGCAACCAAGTTTCACCGTCTAGTGTGAAATAAACATTTGTTCCAGAGCAAGCAATTAAGCCATCTGCATAAACAAAAAGACCTAAAATAGGATTAGTACTATTAGGTCGTGCCGCGTCATCACCGCCAAAAGGTGCAAAACCATTAATACGTCTATAGCCCCCATCGGAATCTACTTCAAAGTTTTCAAGTGATGTAGCAACTCCGGGTTGTGCAAGCATTTCAAACTGATTTAAATTAGTATTTAAACCTCCTTTGCACGAAACGCCATAAGGCATTGACTGCGCCATTATACGAACCTTATGCGGTCATCTTTAAAATAATTTGGAGTCGAGTCCATCAAATGTAGTTTCATTGTCTTTAATCCACGCTTATAATCTTCCATTGCAAAAGCAGAATTTTGTGCGTTATCTTTAAACTGATGTACATAATATCTTGCTCTATTTATAAGAACAGGTACATATAAGTCTGGAAAAACTATTTCGTCGCCATGTGCAGATAACTCTGTTGGTAAATTATAAGCATAAAACCAAATACGATATACTTGGTCTGGTATAGGAGACAACCCAAATTTTCTGTTATCGGGGCTTTTAATTACTCTACTTGGCGTTCCTCCCGTGGCTTGATCAGCATCGTCTTTATTCTGTCCGACACGAAAATAATCTTTCCACTCTTCGGTACTCGTATATCTTAAATTACGAACAGTATAGGGCGCACTCTCTCCACTAACGCCCACAGTTGAAAGCAGGAAATTATCCCAATCTACAGATCCATAATCATCTTTAATACTACTAGCGGCTGTTTTTAGCTCATACCAACGGGTTCCTGCAACGGTTTCAATATATGTATTACCGTACATGGGATCAGTCGCACCTGATTCTGCAACAGCTAAGAAGGGCCACTGAGGTTCTTCATTAACCATATCAAGATACGCACGGTTAACAAGGTCTTTAACGTGTGTTTGAATACCTTTAGAGTCACTAAAATTAGCAACTGTTAATTCTACTTCATTAAGCTCTCTTAAAAGCTCATTAGATAGTTGAAGATACGTCGTCGCCATTTATTAATATCCTAAAGTTCTCATCCGTTGTTCAGAGTTGTATTTCATTCCTTGTTTGTGACCAGAATTATCAAACTTATCTTCTAGTTCAAAAATATTTTGATGGTTTTGTTTACCATCAGGAACTTTTACCATATCAGGCTCTTCACCCAACATACTAAAGTCGAATATCATTGGTATCATTTTATCTTCTCCTTTTCTTTAGTCTCTTTCTTAAAGATCCGATCATAGTTTTCATCGTATTTCTTTTTATCAAAACCTTTACGAAAACGACTTTCTTTACTCACAACTGTTCCTGTGTGCATTACAAAAGGTTTTTGTTCGCTTCCTAGTTGTGGCATTTTAAATTCCTAAAAAAGGCTTGGGGGCCTCGAAAGACCCCCGCACCTAAGTGAAGTTAGTCGATTCCGTAGAACGCTGATACTAAAGCGCCGTCCCGTAGAACTTTGGAACCATATACGTGTAGACCACGCACAATGTCACCAAAGCTATCAGGGTCACGAATGACTTCCGTACTGGTTATTGTCTGAGCAGTTGCAGTAGACGAAATATGTCCACCAATACACTTACCAGCAGCGTTGCTAGTAGATGCGATATTGTTGGTTTTATACATATTAAATCCACGTAACTTACCAGAGCTAACTAGACCATTACGGATCGAGCCTTGACCAGCATTATAATCTACTGACAAGAGTTTCGAGGAGCTTTGAACAAGCACTTCGTAAAACTCTGGGTTCGCTAGAAACCAGCGGCCCTCTTCCGGCACATTCTGCTCGTCAAGAAGACGGGCCATGTGTGAAAGAACATCAATAGGATCATGCTCAGAAGATCCGAAACCGATGTCCAAGTTACCAGTACCGTCAAAAGTACCAGCAGCAAGGTCAGTTGCGCTATCTGAACCTAATATGTGGTTAGGACTCGAAGCGGATACTCCAGCAAACATAACAGCAATTACGCCCTCATCGAAAGCATCACGCAAAGCGTAAGCTGCCGCAGACGTAGCTGCCTCTCTCCAATTAACATGCGACATATTGGTTTCAATATCATCAACGATGAATTTGAAAGCATTCGCAGTATCTATGATTAGCGTTACTCCAGCATCTGTCAGGGCCGTTTTTGTAACATCAGCCCCACGCTCATACTGATAAACAGTGATTGAGGGTTCTTTGATAATATTTACCGTATCACCAAAAGAGTTTATTTCACCAGCATAATCCGTATTCGTAACTGCTTCGACTACAGAAGACTTTCGAAAAAAGTTAAGTACCTTTTTTGAATAAGCCTGCGGTAAAAAATTATTACTGGACATATTACTGCCCGATGATTGGGCAAAATTTTCGTCCGATGGATTATAAGCCATATTATTGACCTCCTATAAATTGAGTATTATTTTACTACTCTGCCCTCAGTTATAGCTTGATCAATTTCATCTTCATGCTTATCAAACTGATCTAAGGACATCGCAGCTATTTCCCGTTCAGTCCAAATTTTAGGTTGTTTAGTATCTATAGTTGTCGTTTTAGTCGAAACTATATCTGCCGCCGAACCTTGTTCTTTGGGCTGTGATTTAATTTGAGTTTGCAACCCATGCTCCATTTTAAAAAGATCAATGGCCTTAGAAGCTAATACAGCATTATTTGAATTATTATAAATCCACTCCTGTATTGCCTCTGGCTGACTCTTTGCCCATTCGTGAAACTGATCAGAACCCCGTATGTCCTCAAAATCAGGATGTCGGGCCATTAAAGCAGCTTCTGCTTCCCTTCTAAGTATATCAACTTCACGTTGTTGCATAGATTGAAGTTGGTCTTGAAGCTGATTAACTTGTTCTGCGCTTCGTAAATGAGCTACAGTTTCAACCGTGTCATATAAATCAGGATATTCTTGTTTAAACTTCTCCAGCTCTTCTGGAGTTTTGGGAGTTTGATATTCTGATGCAGTAGTTTTTGCTACCGCCAGAAGTTCTTGCTCACGTTGTTTAAACTCTGATACCCTATCATCATAATGACGCTTTAAGTCATCGTATCTTTTTTTATAGTTAGTACGTTTTTTGGGAGCATCAGCTTCTTGTTCAGGGGCCTCGGTATCTTCGGGGGTAGCCTGTTGCTGTGGGTTCTCAAAAAATAATTGTTCCGCAGTATCTGTGGGTGGGCCATCAGCTTTATGCCAAGGCTTAATCATATTATACGGATTTGGAGTTTTCTCCTTAGTTTGGGTTGCTTCACTCATATTTTTTCTCCTACGGGGCTTGTACTCTGCAAGGTAGCCATACTAATTCTTTCTTTTGGCCCAAGAAAAATTTATGGGGCTTGGCTTGTCAAGGTAGCCGTAAATTATAATTATCTAAGACTTGGAGTTTTATTAGCCTTGATGCTCATTAACTTTCGTATATCATCATCAGTGCTACTTTCTTGTCCTAGTATTTCTTCATCATCTTGAAGGACTCCTCCAAGATAACGTTCTTCTCTCATTAGCCCACCGTCATAAGCCCGTTCTGCTTCATCCATTAATGTTTGAAGATTATCGGGGCCTAATTGTTCAGTAGCCTTTTGAGTCATCACAAACTCTCCATCCGACAACCTAGCCGGTATTGAGTCTGATATACCATCTCCGGGGCCTTGGACTTCGCCTGACCCCGAAAATTCAGAAGCTGTTTCTACAACCTTGTCAAATATCATGCTTAGTTGTGGATCACCTTCTAAAGCCTGCATTAAATATTGTTGTTCTTCTGGATTTAGAGATTCATTTAAAATGAATACCATATACTCTACTTCCATTTTTTTATCAGGTTCCTGAGCGCCTTCGAGTTCTTCTGGTGTGGCGTTAGGATAGGTGTCTACTGGAACTCCTTCGTCACCTAGTTCCTCACCTACTGGAATTTCTTCCGGTACTGGTCCCATTTCTGGTGGAACCATTAAGGAGCCTTCTTGCTTTCCTTTTCGATTTCTTGATTTACGTTTTCGATTTTTCTGTTTACGCATAAGGAACTCCTTAGTTCTCGTCTTTCTCTTTTAATACAACCATAATATTATCCTTCAACTGCTCTAGGTGTACCAGAGAACTCAGCCTCCCCTGGCTGCGGAACAGTTCCAGTTCCGATGTTGCCCCCGCCAGTACCTGTTGCTCCAAGGTCTTGCGGCTGTTGAGGTACTCCTTGAGGGATTCCCACACCTCCTTGTTGTTCACCAGTGGGAGGAGTTTCTTGGCCTGTAGTTTGTCCATTTTGCATTCCTATAATTTGTGCCATGATCGCCGCTTCTTCGGGATCATTCAACAGTTCATCGGGATCTAAGTCTAAGCTATAAGCTAATTCAGAAATTAATTTATTCATCTTAACAAAAGGCGCTATAGCTGGATTCTGAACAGTCTGTAAGAACATAGTCAGTCTCTGTGACCTAACTTCTTTCTGCATTAAACTATTAGTACCTGTTGCTTTAATTTCTAAATCACCTACAGTGCCTAGATTCTTTTCAAGAAATTGCATATTCCATTGGAAGTATGACTCGCCCAAAGGCTTTAAAAGAAAATCATCAAGATTTTTTATTACAGTCTTTATATTTAATGAGGCCGCACCTAATAACATAGACATACCAGAAGCCGTTCTTGTCATACTTTGAACGCCTGTTTGACCGTGCGAATAACTTGGTATTCCTGTTTGTTCATCTGCAAGCTGCCTAAACTTATCAAACATCATCATATTTTCTTGAGATGTATTAGGGAATTTCAAACCGTGTATAGCTGTACCCGGAACTCCAGCCTGTCGTTTGAATACTTTACCGGGATATATCTCCATATTCTGTCCGCCAACTAAGGCAGTTTCGTCAACATCGAATACCAGTGAGCCAGATAACGCTAAATTATCAATAGCCATTCTTGCGTGTCCATTCATTATCTGTTGTGAGTCGTCCATGTTTTCTGCGACACCAATACCAAAAAAGCTATACGGATTTCGTTCATAGGGGAAAGCTTGGTAAGGAACTCTAAAAGGTGTAAACGGATTTACAACAGAACGAAGTAATTGTCCATTACAAATCCATGCATTGATCTGAACTTCATCTAAATCATCTACATCTTCTGGTATATCCATACCTACTTCACGGGCATACTCCGCATCCATTACACCCCAATATTCTAAAACGTCAAACTGACCAGATCCAAACTCTTCAGAAACATCTTCATCTCTTAATTCATGTTCGTAATCTTTTTCTACATAATTAGGCCCCATTGTTAGGCATTGTCGAATAGCGTCTTTATCAAAGTAAGGCATCTTTCCGAGACTTCTTAATTGCGTTCTATTGAATTTATGACGATGGAAAATATATTCGGCCTCATCCATATTCGTAGCGCTTGGATCAGGGAAAAAATCCCAAAGAGATACAAACTCAATACGTGGGACTCGAACATCTACAGGTTTAAAAATTCTTTCGCCTTCTTCGTTTTCATCCCATCTATTTAATGTTTTATTAAAATTGAAGGGGCCTTTTATAATTCCTGTGCCAAATAATGAACACTCAAAAAGAGCAGAACGTAGTTCAGATGATCCTTTAGATTCTTCAATTTGATCGTGTATTAGTTTTTCCATATTTCTTGCAGCCTTTTGAGCAGGACTTACTTCCAAGGCTTGCGGAAGTGGACTCAACCCTTCGTCCATTTCTAATTCTTTTTCAGGTCGCACCACCTCAAACTTACCTGCTCCGTAGGTCGCTCCGGGTTTTAATACGCGGTCATCACCTTCATATCCAACATCAAAAGGACTATCTTGTTCTTCTTTTTCGGGTTCTTCCATTTGCTGTGGCGGCGGAGAAGTTTCCAGAGAAGGATTAAAGTTGGCGTGTTCTTCAATCCCCTCTGGAACTTTCGTTTCGGATACACCAATAGGAAATTTATTACCTCCGAAAATAACATCAACTAATTGTCCAAAAGCAGCTAGTACTTTTGTCTTAGTTATTTTTACAAAAACTCTAGACTTTTCAGATTCTCGAAAACGTATACTCTTTCCGTAAAGTCCACGATAGTTATGGTAGGCAGTGAGCCAACGGCTTTCGTGTTGATCTCTTGAAGACTGAGCTAAACTATAACGAGATAGCAGTAAAGAAACAAAGCTGTTACGCAAAGACTCTTCGAGGTCTAGCGTTTTACCATGCTCGTTCTCTACCTCTTTAAAATAGAGTTCGTTAGCCGTTAATGTATTTTCTTCGTTTTCTTCAGCCATATATTATTACCATGTTTTTTTATACTTAAATTTCCAAGCCAAGGCACCTACACTATCATAATTTACAGTACCTTGGACTTGACTCGTATCACTTAACGGTCTAGTTGCTGTAACTTCTGCGGCCCCAGTTTTCAAACCATAACTACCATGTATGTCAGTTTGTCTAACTTTTGTACTTGCGTGAACTGATTCAGCCGATGGGTTTTGGGTAGAGCCACGAACGCCAACACGAGTTCTATTCGTGCCAATATCAGCCGAATAACGATTTGGATCAAATTCAACGTTTAAATGTCCAACACTAGGCAGGTTCGTAGAAAACTTAACGGAGCCACCCCCATCATACTTAGCTCGTTTTTTCTTAGGCATGATTATAACTTCTCCTTATCATTCCTTTTCTTTTTTAATGAACTCTACTAACAATTGAAGACCTATTTTTATTTCAGCAATATCGACTTGTAGCTTACTAATAGCTTCTGCGTGGTGAATATGGTAACGTCCAAATTCATTCTTAACATCAATTAAGCTCCACGAAACAAATCTATATAAAGCGTAAATTGCCCCAAGTAAAAGAACTAAGGGCAACCCATACTTTTCAACCGTTGCTAAACTAAATAAACCTGTTGGTTCCATTTATTTTAAAACTTATTAGCTGGCCTGAGTCGTTGTAATACCGTCCTGCACTTTGCACATGCCGTCAAGATACCAATTAGTGCCATCAGACCACACATGAACATAGTCGCCATGAACAGCCTTACTTGCTACTAATGAAATAGTATCGGCATCTGTAACGGTAGCAACATTTCCTGCTGCATCTTCAGGTGAAGAAACATTACCTACAATAACGTTTGCACTTGAAGCTGTTACAATTGTATGACTACCAGTAGGCTCGGTAGCACCAACATAGAACCAATACTCAAGTCCAGCAGCCGCCGTTGGTAGGGTTTGGATTCGAGCAGTCGCCGTGTTCATCACGAAACGAGTACCTGATTCCGCAGCCGTAATAGTGTTAGCCGCTGTAATTGCTTCTGTATCTGAAGGTTTTTGAACTTTTTCAGCTAGTTCACGAACATCGCTAGTTTTAGCTGAGTTTCGTCCTGTATCTCTAATATTTACAATCGCCATAATTTTCTCCTGTGTTTAGTATCCGAATGTGGTGTCAGAAGGCGTATAAGCCTGCTGTAAATGTAAATGCCTTAATTGACTATATGGATCATTTACTCTTGGTCTTGACATAATCAAATATCTTAACGCATCATAAGCGTGATCAGCCGCGTGTGTATCAACATCCTCCGGGTTATTCTTATCCAGAGGAATACCTTGTAGTTCGCGTATCAGGTTAGGGCAAGTATTAAATATTTGCAATCGTGGCCTTCCGCTTTGCTGAACTCGTAGATATTCATGGATTTGAATTTTACCTTGAATGCGATTTTTATCCGCCCTGCGGAGCTTATGACCTGCACGTTGTAAGGTTTCCCCTACAGTTGGCCCCGTAGTTCCGGTTCGCGCCCAAGCCGATGTATCTAGTACGCCTTGAACACTATAAGGGTCTCTTACTTCCATATGAGTAATCATATGCGCTAAATCAACACCCGTTAAATTTTTTCGATAAAGTTCCCTATAGATAATTAAAGTACCGTCTGTGGGGTCAACACTGCCCCATATACAAGCACTTTCAGAAGCATAACCATAGTCAATTCCCTTAACTCGTTCCCATCCTAGTGGGATCTCAAAAGGAATAATTACATGTGCTTGTAAATCAAACTCAGTAAAAGCTGCTCCTTCCGCCACATCCCAATCGCCCTCCAAAAGTTGCTTTCGCTGTACATCTGGTAAAGCTCGTAGCATATGCTCATAACGACCATCCTGACAAAGATATGGATTATCTTGTAGTCTTGCCGGAATAAACTTTCGTGTCAGACCGTCCGCACCTTCAAAAGATTCATTTGGTGGAGCAGATGTCACATATCTTTTTTTAACCCATTGTGATCCTACACCACCGGGGTTAGCCGTACAACGTAAATACGGCGTTATTTCCGAATCTGTTGTACGCAATCTCGATGCTAAATAGTTCCAAGAGAATTCTGTTGGCAGATGCGTGATCTCATCAAACCCTATCCATGAATAAGCTTGTCCTTGATAACGATAAACATCAGCATCTCTTTCTAAAAAACCAAATTCTATTTTAGCACCACTCGGAAAGTTCCATAGTTTTTCTACTTCTCTAAATTTACATCCGGGGAAAGCTTGTGGATAAAGTTCTCTTGATTTATCGATAAGCTCTCGTAGTTCAGGCATTGACCTTCTTAATATTAAAGCCCGATGAGCAGCCCTGTGTGCATACCGCAAAGGGTCTACTAACATCGCATAAGACTTTCCGCCTCCTGCTGCTCCACCATAAAGAACATCTATCTCCGGTGAAGCTAAAAAATCTGTTTGCGGACCATCATTAGGTTTAAAAACAACATTATTATCGATTTCTTTTCTAACTCTTAAGGGAGCATTCTCAATAACATCCGTTGTTGTAACCTGTCCTGCCTTTGTTGTTTTGTTCTCATTAAGTTTATTTAATAATTCTTTCGAGTTATTTAATGCCTTACGCTGATTCTGTAATTTTGTTTCAACTGCTTTAACTCTTTTTTGCTTAGTTTTAACAGCCCGTTTAGCTTGCATACGTGCTTTTGTATCGCTATGGTAATTATATCCTCTACCTTTTGAACCTTTTGCGCGACCAGTTTTCTTACAGGGTGTACCATCCTTTTTAAGAATAAAACTTCCGTTGTCATCTGTAGCATATTTCTCTGGGTGCAGCTCCCAATCAGGCTTAGTAACGGTCTCTGATGACATTCTTTAATCCTTGGTGGCTTATGTTACGTCCAGTTTTAAAGGTAAGCCAAGCTGCTCCATCACGAAGAGATATTGATTTATCCGAAACTAGTGTTTGGATCTTATCAAGTGCCTCTAGTTCTTCTGGAACCTCTTCGAGTTCCTTTGAACCTTCTGTATATGGTCTATAGCCAAATGGCGTTTTACCTAACTTCGGCCTCAATGATTATTTCCTCCTTTGCTGGTAATATAAACACTCCACCCGAGACTTCGTGTTTAACCTCTAGTGAATCCTTTTTACCTAGCCCTACGCGGTCTAAGATCGTCTGCGCTGCCTGAATTCTCATACTTGCTTGTGGGATTGGTTCATTAGATTCCATCACATCTACAAGTTTTTGTGCTGCGAGTGGAGCTGATTGAGCAAGGATAGTCGAAGCCATCTCTAAAATTTCAGATTTAAGTGCTTTGACTACATGCCAATGAGTTGTATATCCTGATAGTTCAGCAGCTTTTTTAGGATCACCTCCCGTCGTAATTAAGTTTTCAAGAAAGCTTTGTTGTTTAGTTGTTAACTGTTTATCGGGCATTAATACTCTACACCAAGTATCAGTTCTAGATCACCAACAGAAAGCTCAGGAGTTACGTCCGTACCAGTAACAAAAGCAAAAGTATATACGGAGGTACTTCCCGCAGCAGCCTGTAACAGAATAGGAAACCTTGATTTCCATTGGTCAGTTGTTGAGTATGTTTCGCTTTGTCGATCAAAGTTATGAACTCTACCGTTGCCATAATTGTAGTTATCTGCTGAACTATCGAGCGTTAGTCTTCCTAAGACTTTTGCAGTAGCCCAATCAGAATCAGATACGCTTCGAGCAGCGTTTACAGTACCCATAGATTGATTCACAGTACAGAAGAACAGTTCAATATCAAAAAGAGAATTAGATTTGGATGAAATCATAGCAGAAACCAACTTAGAACACTCGCCCTTTAATCCAACCGCAAGAGGAACTTCTGTCGTATCAAACAATATATCGTTGTTTGAGTATTGAACTCCTGTAACAGTAGGTGTTACTCTAATAACTCGTCTAGCGTTTTGATTAATAGCCATTGGTTCTCCTTAATGAGTCTTCATATTATTACATTATAGGGCTGTATTTCAGGTTTGTCAAGTAGTTTGATAAAAAAGGGCTTGACAAGTTCCATATTCAACCCTATAATACTAAGTGTACCCCCCAGGGTTGCAGCACTATTATAGAAGCCCGTTTTAAACCCCTCCCTTGTCAGTTAAACTCCGAGGTTAGCTAGGTGCAGTACAAGACCTCAATATAAAATACCTATAGGAAGAATAAGTGACTATGAGGTATTAGCGAAATAGGGGCATCCCAAAAGTATAAGACTATTTTCAAGCCCTATTAGGGAGCATCTCAGAGGCTCAGCTAGTGTGTATCAACTTTACATTTGAAAATGGCTCAAAATGTTTGTGATTTAGTTTATATGGTGGGTGGGGGGGTATGGTCTCCTGCCCCGTCCAAGCCTCCGAGGCTCTCCGAAATCTTAAACCTAAGCTATAACATTCACAATACTATATAACTAATTGTTTTATCTC
>Ga0315336_1001372_pt1 | contig 48344 bp, 49 predicted proteins | sample ASW5metaG_FD_204512 | JGI IMG/M metagenome (GOLD analysis project Ga0315336, IMG submission 204512) | Ammonia-oxidizing marine archaeal communities from Monterey Bay, California, United States - ASW #5 | ecosystem: Environmental > Aquatic > Marine > Intertidal zone | place: USA: California...
GGTGTGGGGATAAAACGCCCAGTCCTGGTGCCAGTTGATCTCAGCATTCGTCCCGGGGTGCTTGAAGTTCAGTTTCGAGTGATCGAACCGAACCGTACCTCCCAGCAGTTCGCACACGGGATCAATAATCGGGCTGCATTCTGCGATCTGCTTAAATAGCGGATCCCGGAGGTGGGGGTCTTTGAGTCGTCTGACACGGGGATTATCTGCCGAGTGCGACTGATCGAGGTCATAAATCGAGTTACTGGCTTCGACTGTACGCGATGCCTCGATGAAACGATCCACCGTTTCACGCAGGCTCGTAAGTATGCTACTGGGAATAGCCTGTTCGAGCAGCAGGTAACCGTTGTCTTGGTAGAAGCAAATTTGATCGGTGGTTAGTGCCACGTTCGACCTATATGGCGGTTTAGGTGAATGTCATTCTACAAACTTTAGGCCCGTAGGTCATGGGGAGTTGCTGTTCTGATCGTGCTGGGTGATCAACCTCAGTCAGAGTCAAATGCCGAATCTGAGCCCCGATTACCACAAGCAACTTGCCATGCTTTGGGCAATGTCGCGCAAAACATTTAGATAGAAATCAGGGCCTAGGGTGAACTGGGTTCCGATTGGGTCAATCACGCGAGCCTTAACTGGGGTACCATCCACGACGGTTGTGACCAGTTCCGGGTTGAACTGGGGTTCAGAAAACACACAAGTAATGTCCAATTCTTCGACTGTTTTGCGAATTTCTGCGATGCGTGCTGGACTCGGATCTGTGACATCTCCCAGCGAGATCGAACCGGCTGCTAAGACATCAAATCGCATCTCAAAATATTGATAGGCATCATGGTAGACAATGAAATTCGTACCACGAAATTCTGCCAACGTTGCTTCTATTTCAGAAATGACAGCGTCGATATCCGCTTTGCCTTGGGTGGCATTGGCGAAGTAGATATCAGTATTTTTGGGATTTATTTTTGATAGCTTTGTCGCGATGACATCGAGCCAGATTTTACCGTTAACTGGATCGAGCCAGCCGTGGGGATCAACGTTTACAGTGGCATGCCCGTCTTCGTCATGCCCTTCTTCGTCATGTTTGTGCTTGTGACTGTGTGTTTCGAAGGTCACACCTTCTCGGAAGGGTAGTACTGTGGAACCCTTAGCATCCATCAGTTCAATGACTGTAGCGTCTCTAGCCAGCGTTTTTAGAGCACCATCGAGCCAGGGTGTCAGCCGATTGCTGGTCCAGAAGACGAGATCGGCTGCTTCCAGCGATGCTGCGTTGGATGGTCGCATCGAATACTCATGTGGTGATGCCCCTGGGTCGACAATCACATCGGGCGTACCAATTCCTACCATCACTCTGGTGACTAGCGAATGCGTTATCGGAGTGTCTGCTGCGACCTGCGGTACATCGGCCGACACCATGCTGGATAGCAATAGTCCTAAAATAGCTGACGAAAGGGTTACTTTGGCTGTCAGGTGCATGTCGATGATTGTTGGATCTCAAATAAATGTTATGATATAACATAACATAATATGTGCTAGATTATCTACCTAGATGTTTTTTATCTGGAAAAGGAGTGCATATGGATGCAATTGGTTTTGGGCAGCACAACCATGCTGAGTGCATCAGCAAAGGCTTGGATTCGGTTGATGCCCAGTGCAGAGCGGCGGGATTGAAGTTCACACCAGTACGTCGTCGGGTATTGGAAATGCTCCTGGCAGAACACCGAGCACATGGTGCTTATGAAATTCTGGATAATCTTCGCGCCGAGGGTCTAGGGTCACAGCCACCAGTATCCTATCGAGCGCTGGAATTTTTAGTCAAGAATGGTTTTGCGCATAAGATCGAGCGGCTCAATGCTTTTATCGCCTGTGCCCACTTGGCAGAAAATCATGCCCCGGTCTTTTTGATTTGTCGGGCCTGTGATTCGGTTGCAGAAACCCACACCGATCTTACTCGGAGTGTGTTGGGTCGTGCTGCAAAAACAGCTGGCTTTCAGATTGAACGAACTGCGGTCGAGATCGAGGGAATCTGTAATTCCTGCCAGGGAGGGGGTGCAGCATGAGTCTCGTCGAAATCGACAATCTAGATATCCGTCTCGGCAGAAACACTGTTCTGCACGACATCGAAATGCATATCGAGCCTGGGGAGATCATTACTATCGTCGGACCTAATGGATCCGGGAAAACTACTCTCCTAAGAGCAATCATTGGTGCAATTAAACCGAGTGGCGGGGGGGTCAAGAAAAACCCTGAGCTTCGCATCGGCTACGTGCCACAGCGACTGCATATAGACGAAACACTCCCTATAACAGTAAGGCGTTTCCTCAGTTTGCCACGCCCGGTTTCCGATACTGTTGCGCAGGCCGCGTTGACCGATGCAGGCGTGGAAAACTTGGGGATGCAACAAATGGCAGGGCTTTCCGGCGGGCAATTTCAACGCGTGCTGTTGGCTCGCGCTCTGCTTGGTCGGCCTGAACTTTTACTTCTTGACGAAGCCACGCAGGGTTTAGATCAGCCCGGATCAGCTGCTTTTTACCGGCAGATTGAAATGGTGCGGCAACGCCTTGGCTGCGCAGTACTGATGGTCAGTCACGAGTTGCATGTGGTGATGGCTGCTTCGGACCGGGTGATCTGTCTGAATGGCCATATTTGTTGCCACGGTGCACCTGGACAGGTAGCTACGGCACCGGAATATCGAGCACTGTTTGGCTCTGGAACACAGGGTGCGCTAGCACTGTACCAGCACGAACATACACACTCACATGATCACGAGGCCACCGCATGACGGGGCTGGATAGTTTCCTTGTTCGTGCGTTACTGGCGGGGCTGGGTGTTGCAATTGCCGCCGCACCACTGGGTTGTTTCGTAGTGTGGCGTCGCATGGCTTATTTTGGTGACGCAACAGCCCAGGCTTCGATACTTGGTGTCGCACTGGCGCTAGCCTTTTCGACTTCAATCTTTCTCGGCGTTTTGGTCGTGTCGCTTCTCATGGCCGTTACGGTCTCGGGCCTCAGTGGGCGAGGCTACGCAATGGACACGCTGCTGGGTGTGCTTGCCCATTGTGCGCTGGCGTTTGGTCTTGTGGCAGCCTCTTTTCTGTCTGGAGTGCGGATCGACCTGATGGCCTACCTCTTCGGGGATATCCTCGCTGTTGGAAAGATTGACCTTGCTGTGATCTGGGGTGGCGCGGGATCAGTTTTGTTTTTGATGTGGTGGCGCTGGTCGGCGCTTTTGATCTCAACTTTGAATCCCGATCTCGCCCACGCGGCGGGGATCGATCCTCGCCGTGAGCAGTTGATTCTAACTGTGGCGCTGGCGGTAGCGGTAGCGGTTGCCGTAAAGGTTGTAGGAGCACTGCTGATTGTGGCTTTGCTGATTATCCCTGCAGCCACGGCAAGGCCCTATGCGAAAACACCGGAACATATGGTGCTCATTGCCACAGTAATCGGCGGCCTGTCGGCGGTTGGCGGACTACAAATGGCCTACAGTTTCGACACTCCCACTGGCCCCACTATTGTGTGTATTGCTGCTGTGTTTTTTGCCCTGTCAACCGTGGGTGGTTTGATCCGTGGCCGGGTTATGGGCTGAGGAGCTATGCGGTTGGCATTCGAACGCTAGGAGTCACTAATCATGTTCACACATGCGATCACGCGCCAGCCATGCAAAGCCATGATCGATGGCATCAGCACAGCCGGACTTGGACCACCTGATTATGAGTTGGCCTGTAGTCAACACGCAGGTTACGTTGCTGCACTCCAAGCCTGTGGACTGGTCGTAAGTGTATTGCCGGCCGATCAAGAATACCCCGACTCGACATTTGTTGAGGACACCGCCGTTATGCTACCAGGCGCTGCAATTCTGACTCGGCCCGGTGCTGTGTCTCGCCGTGGTGAGGTTCTACAGATACGACACACACTGGAAGCGCTGGTCGGCGATATTTCAATTATCCAGTCGCCAGGGACATTGGAAGGTGGGGATGTCATGATGGTCGGCACACATTTCTATATCGGCTTGTCAGAACGAACCAACGAGGCTGGCGCCCGACAGATGATTGCAATTCTCGAGAAGTGCGGACTGACCGGGTCGATGATTGCGCTTGGCGAGATGTTGCATCTCAAGAGTGGGGTCAGCTACATAGAATCTGGTAATCTCCTCGCTTATGGCGAATTTATTGGCAAACCAGAATTCAAGCAGTTCGACACACTGAAAATTAGTGAGAGTGAAGCTTACGCTGCCAATAGCCTGTGGCTGAACGGCACAGTGCTCGTCCCACAAGGTTATCCAGACACGGCGATCGCTATCGAGTCACGGGGTTACACGGTGAGGATGCTGAATGTCTCGGAGTTTCAGAAACTCGATGGCGGATTGAGTTGCCTGTCGCTTCGGTTTTGAGTTCGATTGTTAGTGTTTCAATAGGAGATTGGTGTTAGGCGAGTCCTGATTTAACGGCGCTCAGGATGAGACACCAACCCCCGACCACTTGGTGTGAAGCTATCTACCGCCCATAAATGTAGTGCCCCAACACCATGGTGTTGGGGCACTGAGCAAGCGTATTAATTCAGTTTACGCGGGATCTGGCCAGACAAAATCGGGGTGTAGGCCTTCATGGACAGGACGGCCGTCGTCAGGGGTTGGAACGCCAGTGGACGGATCAAAAAAAGCGTGGTACGTCGCAGGCAAGCTTTCTGAATCATATCCCATCAGATTCGGGACAATTACCCTGATTCGTCGCTGTTTGTCATTAAGCATAATAGGTGTGCCACAGGTTGAGCACGTACACAATTCTAGTGGTCCATCAGGGTTCTGGTCGTTGAACGGTTGACTGTCTAAGCCATCCAAATTGTCGACTTCCAGGTCTCCGTGGTTAAACATGACAACATGTGTTGTATCCTGACCAGTAACTCGTTTACAGATTGAGCAGTGGCAGGTATGACTGTCTATGGGTCCATTATCTGAATAAGTATGAATATGATCACATCCTCCAGCATGTTTATGTGACATTACTCGTTACCTCTCTTCGTTGGTGTGAATTGTTGTTGGAAAATAGATGACGCGATGAACTTATCAGAGCCTACTATTACAAACTCAACAACATTTTGCCAGAACGAAAGATTCGGAGAAATAAATTCATCCGCAAATCAAATAATGTTGTTGTAACGCCTTGATTTTGTGGTGTGTTTGGAGGAATTTGACACCCCAACGACCGGGCTCAAAGCCGGGTACTCAAAAAGGTGTTTGGGATTATAAAAATAGAGATTATCGTACTACGGCTGTCCCAAATAATTCGAAGTTTCAGGAGTTTTCTGGCTATAGGGGCAGAGTTCTGTAATTCTTTTGGGGCAATGGTGTTACAGGGGTGGGCTTCAATCTATAGTACTTAGCAGCAGTCAGAGGTATCGGCGAAAAGGCTTAACCCAGTTCGATCTTCCCAACATTTGATCGGTGAAAATGTACATTCTTCCAACCATCTCCAGTCTTGTGCCAGATACGAGTTTCTTCAAAGGCTGTAGTGCTGTGCTGGCCATCACTCGTACTGCTTTGTACCAGTCTTACGTAGGCAACCACAGCGGTATCGCCTAGCAGGCGTATATGAGGGACTCGAACACTCGACTTACGTTTGCCTGAGGCGGGACTACCAAAGTACGTTTCATGGAAACCCAAACCTTCCACTAAGTTGCCGAGTGCTTCTGGCTCGAAAGCTGTTAAGGACGGATCACATAATTCTCTGTAAGTCTCCAAGTCGCCATTATCAATGGCATCAAGTAATTGCATATTCAGTGTTTCAATCGTTTTAGAAGTCATGGCTTGATGTTTTATTCCAGTTGTTGACTGATTATAGGTGGGATTAGATATTCGCCAGGCGTTCGTGCCATTCAGTGATTGATTCGTCCGGATACTCACCAAAACAAAGGTCGTCGCCAGTGGCAAAGGTTTCGATCCAGTCCGGCTTGTACTTCAGCATGATATGTGTGTAGTAGGGAGCTTTGGGTAAAGCAGAATCAACAGAACTAGCCACTGGATGTAGCAATTCAGGCCACGTACTATTCCAGGCCCAGAGATGGCTACCGCAGCGTCGGCAGAACCGACGGTGATGGTTACTCTGCGGTGCATCGGGTGACAGCAAGGCCCGGTAGGTTTCGAGGTATTCTTCCCCGTCAATATTCAATGTCTGAGCATCTGCTGAGACATTAATCGTATATCCCTCTCCGCCACTCGTTTTTCGACAGATCGAGCAGTAACACTTTTGGTATGGATAGGGTCCATTTGACTCGACCTCGTACCTTATGGCCTGGCAGTGACAACTTCCTTGTATCTTCATAGTGATGCTTCCATAAGTGTCGTCAAGACTACTTCAATATAATGCTTCATGGTTACTCTCCTTTAGCAAAGCCTAAAAGCATCAGACGATCTAGACAGGTGAAAAGTTATCCATGACTACCCACTTGGGTCGAGATGAACCGTGATGTTTGTTCTCCACAGAGTTCAGGGTTAGCGAAATTAGGACACGATCCCAAGGTGACAAATTCGACGCGGAACCATGAATGATGTTTGTATTGGCAAATATGACCGAGCCAGCAGGTCCTTTGGGAGCAACCATACCATTCATTTCGACTGCGCTTGCAACTCGACTATTGTCTAGTGCGCGAATCGGGTAGGAGGTAGTTGTGTCGTCCACATCGTTCTTTATAGCTTCAGTTCGATGCGAGCCCGGCACTAGCATCAATGGTCCATTGAACTCGTTGACCTCATCCATAAAGATCAGCACGTTGACCAATCGATTAGCCGGCATACCATCGTCAATAAGGTAGGTTGAGAAGTCCTGGTGCCACTGCCATACATCACCGGTAAATGCCTTTTTGAGATTCAGAACACACTGAAATACATAAACATCGCTACCCAGAATCTGCTTCACTGGATCGATAATTGATTGATTTCTTATCAGTTTGTTTGCCGCCTCACTGTAGGTATGTACATTCATCAAGGATCTGACAGTTTGGGAGTCCTTCTCGAATATGACTTCGGGCTTTTGAAGCGCACAGAGTTCAGGTAACTCGGTGATTACTGCTCTGATGTCGCCGATAGGCAACAGCTCAGGAACGAAGACATAACCCTCATTTGAATAGTCGTGTAGCTGGGAAGTGCTTAACATCGTGTTTCGATTTGCCAGAATTGTTAGATCTAATAATATTATAGAACCCAGTGAGGGTATTGGTTGGGCATCAATTCGTAGGTTTGTTGAAGGTTAAACTAGTTATTTTCAGCTTTAGTCGTACTTGTTAAGGTCGCATAGTCATCCATACTAAGGAGGTAAATAATGCTAGAAATGAAAAATGAATGTTTAATTTGCGATTGTGAGTTATCCAATGCCTCTGAGGCGCATATCTGTTCCTATGAATGTACCTATTGTTCTAAATGCGCCGAACAAAGAGGGTTCAAATGTAAGAATTGTGGAGGAGATTTACAGCAACGACCAAAACGAACAGAAACCTAATTGCTCATCACGTATGAGACAGAAAACGTACATTTTTCCAGTAGTGGGTTAAGTGCAGAAAATTGGATAACTCATGAAATATGCCATTAATATAATTAACTTTGGTGATTGTGGGGATGCCGCGACGCTTGCTGAATTGGCCCGAACTGCGGAGGACGTGGGCTGGGACGGATTCTTTGTTTGGGACCATATTGCTTGGGACGGACGTACTATGCCAATGGTCGATCCATGGGTTGCTTTGACAGCAATTGCTACCAGTACCGATCGAATTCGTATTGGTCCTATGGTCACGCCGCTACCTCGTCGTCGGCCTTGGAAGTTTGCACGCGAAACGGTTTCGCTTGATCGTCTATCGTCTGGTCGGATGATCGTTGGCGTGGGTATAGGAGATGCTTTGGCTGAATTCAAAAACCTGGGAGAGGTGGCTGACCCAAAAACACGGGGTGCTATGTTGGATGAGGGGCTCCAGGTGGTCAACGGGCTGTGGAGTGGTAAACCATTTAGCTTCATAGGAGAACATTACACAGTCAAAGATGCTCAATTTATTCCCGCGACACTACAGCAACCTCGCATCCCAATCTGGGTCGGAGGCAAATGGCCAAACAGGGTGCCCTTTCGACGGGCAGCTCAGTGGGATGGGGTTTTCCCCATTCTAAGTGGCGCCGATCCCGAATCTTACCCAACTCAGATTCGAGAGATGATGCGTTTTCTCCTTGATCATCGGGAAAGTGATGATTCGTTCGATGTCACAGTGCAGGGTACTACACCCGGTAACGATTCGATGCGTGCCGCTGAGGTCGCCGCCGAATATGCCGAAGCTGGTGTTACTTGGTGGCAGGAAGCTATTAATGAGAGTCGTCCCGACTTGATTCACCGAGCGAGAAAAACATCCTGGTTAGACGCCGTTCGCTGGCGAATTCAGCAGGGACCGCCGCGCATGTAAAAGCAATCCAGTACTTTATTGATAAGTGCTTTAACCATGGTTACTACGCATCTTGCTCAGCTAGGGGTTCATTCGTTATTCTTGGTAACCGAGCTTGGACGTATCGAAATACAGCGTTTGCAATCCCTGTGAATAGAAATAGAGCCGCGGCAAACAGGATTGGCCAATAAGCAATACCAGTTGTATCAAATAGCCAGCCAGCAACCCCGGGTGCGGGCGTCGTGATGAGAAAGTAACTACTGAAGAAAACTCCAATTCCAAATGCTCGCCGATGAGGAGCCATGGCCTCCGTTGTTAATGCCATAATAATTCCTGCAGGAGCCACTCCGATTAGGCCAAATAACAGACTCAGTCCTACTGCAAACTGCGTCCACGGCAGCAGAAGTAGCGACGCAATTCCACCGGCTAGGCAAATATATAGAATTGTGTCCGGCTTCTTAAATCTATCGGATATCTGACCACAAATAGCTCCCGAGAACAGCATAACCCAGCTGGCCAGGCTGATAATTGTTGCCGCTCCAGTTGGTTCGTAACCCCCGTTAATCAATACGCTTGCACCGAAACTCAAATAGACTATGTAACCGGCGTTGAATAATGCCCAGACGAGTGAGGCAAGCAGTGTGAGAGTGAGTTCGTTGCTAGGTAGTCCAAACTGAGGTAGATACGCATGGTCGTTGGCATGTGTAGGCATTCGATATACGGAAAATACGCCTAACGCACCCAAACAACAGTATATCGAAGCTGCAACAAATGCCATGCGCCAATCAAAGAGAGCAGCCAACCAAACGTGCCCTACCTGACCCATGGCAATCCCAAACGGCCAACTCATCACAAGCACTGCCATAGCAGTAGCTAACTCCTTACCATCAAACCAATCAGCTACCATCTTCGTGAAATAGATAGTAGTGACCACAAAGCCAATGCCACAGATAATTCTTGCACAGGCAAACATATTGAAGCTGGTTGCAATTATTGCAACAGCGCCACCCAGTGCCAAGAATACCAATCCGATTGTGACGAGTAGCCGGTCACTGGTATAGCGCCCCGCAAATCCGCAGGGCAACGCAAGCACCACTCCAGGTAGAAGAAACGCACCAATTAGCATCCCTATTTCGGCATAGTTGAAGTGAAAATTGTCGACCAAGTGGTCGGATACAGAGCCGAGTGTCTGGAACTGAAAACCAAGCCCGGTGCGACTGGCGAACAACACAGCCAAGATCATCCATCGGTAAGATTCCTTGTTCATGTCGTTGCAGTTTGGTCAGAACATGGTGTTACGATGGTGACTGTCAAGTATGTTGAGGATCTATGATGCTCTGATCCCAGAAAAATACCTAAACAAGTTTAAATATAAATCTGTTGCGGCTTTGTTTTTTCTTCTGGTGGGTTCGCCGTCATAGTTCGTTGTTTTTAAGACGAATCTTCATTCGACCAAAGGCATACTGTTTACATTCGCCGGAATCAAATTCAGGTGTTATGACTATGTGGTCATCGAAGAAATCGACCTTGATAGTCCCATCAATTCCATTGATCCAAACTGGTAGCTGTTTCTGTTCAACCCATTCCCGAGCCTGTGCACCGCGTTCCCCACACCAAATCCACTTTGGTCCTGGTACCAGCACGTAGTCGGGATCAACCTGATCGAAAAATCTATTTGGTGCGATGCTTCTTGCCCCATGGTGAGGCATTTTCAAAAAATTCGAGTTCATCCTAGGATCGCTACTCAAAACGGTACCTACTTTTTCATTCAGATCACCCGTGAATAGTACGGTCGTGCCATTGATTGACCATTTCATGATAAGTGACAAGTCATTCACGTCGATAGTATCGCTAGGCAGGTCATCTTCCTGAGCATGAAGAATTTCTATTGTGGACTTCGGGGTAACTTCATAACGAAATCCTACCTCCGGATGGTGAACGCTGATGCCATGGTCTATTGCTTTTTGCATGAAAGTTTTGATGTCTTTCATGTCGCAACCCCATGGAATCTCCCGGTCACAGATATGTTTGGGTGGGATTCTTATATGGAGATTAGAAACTGTAATTCCAGCCTCCAACAACGCAATTAAACCCTCGTAATGATCCCTATGCGGATGTGATACAAAAAAATGATCTATTGCTTTTACGCCAAGTGCAGTAACGTACGGAATTAGAAACTTTTCCGCCTCGCCATAATACCCGCCATCGATCATGATAACCGAGTTACGAGTCTGGATCAGGTTGGCATCTCCTTGTAGCTTAGTGGCATTGACATTGACTAGGTGCCAAGTGGCTTCTGGTTCGCTGGTGCACGCACACAGTAAAAGCAAGGTTGACAGTAAAACAATTCTGTATCTGCTTATGCGAAAAGCTGGTCTATCGCCTGATAAGATCACGTTTGCTTCAAATATGTCATTTGAGGGATTGTGGTTGCTGTATAGCCCAATCTTGTTGGTATTGTTCGAAGATTGTCTATTGATTTAATCAGATTGCGGATGAATTGTTGTGACAATCACTAGTGAGCTCTATTACAGCTTATATAGGCTTTTCAGTGGGACAAACGCCCGTCAATGAGCTAGCAACTATTCTGATTCGCCATAACTCCTTGATTTAATGGTGCGCCTGAAGAGATTCGAACTCCCGAACTCCTGGTTCGAAGCCAGGTAGTCAAAAGCCGGTTTAAATCTACGAATACAAGTTATTTTGTAAATGAGGGTCCCGAATTTAATCAGATTTTTAGACAGTTTATTACAACTTTAGGGAGTTTCTCTAATTGTTTTGGGTACCGGATTACGGCATTTTTCTAAGTTTCTGTAAATGGGGATAAGATAGCGGTATTAAACACATCTACATACTCGTCTGTTTGATTCTACAGAAAGATTTGTACGTATTGTGGGTTGTTGGGAGCCGGGAATATCATTTAATGCAATAACATTTAAGGAGGAAGCCTGATGCCTAGATATATAACTTTAGGAACCTACACCAATCAAGGTGCTGCGGGACTCGTTGATGGTGATTCTGATCGTAGGGCAGCGATGGAAGTTGCACATAGTAGCGTTGGAGCCACATTGGTCGATTATTACATTACCCGTGGTCAATATGACTTCTGTATCATAGCCGATGCTGATTCATATGAGGTGCTCGCCGCTATGGGTTTAAAAGCCAAAGGAAGTGGCGCTATTGATAAGTTGGTCACTTTAGAATCAGTCGACATTGATGAGGTACGCAGCGTCGCAAAGAATGTTCAATTTACGCCACCAAGTGCGTAATCATTATCAGCGCCCTACACCGTAGGGCGCCTATTTATGGATCAAAATTTTTGCGACTCTACTGACATTCCCCATTGGAAGCTTAGTGGAGTTACAACGATAGGCTTCAATCCGTCTTATTTTGCAGTATTTGACGTGTCAGCATGGCCTGGCCTTTAGATAACTCATCTAACTCATCTGGCAAGGAGAGTTTCATGACTGAGAGCCGTAGTCCTACGTTTGCAATCATGGGCAGTGGTGGTATGGGGGGATATATTGGTGCCAAGCTAAGCCAAGCAGGTTACCGGGTCTCTTTTATAGCGCGCGGGGCTCATTTAGAGGTCATGAAGAATAATGGGTTGAAGATTGAAGGGCCCGAAGAGACATTTATCGTCGATCGAATTCGGGTGACTAGTGATCCCAGAGAAATCGGCCCGGTGGATTTTGTAATTTTCTGCGTAAAGCTTTGGGACACGGAAGTCGCAGGCGATCAGTGTCGATATTTGGTTGGTCCTGATACAGCAGTCTTATCCATGCAGAATGGTGTCGATGCGGAGCCAATTCTTAGGGGCATCTTGGGGTCCGAACATGTCATGGGAGCTACTTCAGAAATTGGCGCCAACATCGTTGAGCCTGGTTTCGTCCGTCGTTTTACGCCCTTCGCAAGCATACGATTCGGAGAGTTTGATCAAATTCGTTCTACACGTTCAATTCGATTTTGTGAAGCTATTACCGCTGCCGGACTCGGAGCTGAACATGCCGATAGCATCAGCCTGACAATATGGGATAAGTTCTTGTGGCTTGTTGGGGCTAGTGCCTTGAACTGTGTTACTCGTCAACCGTTTGGTCCCGTCCGCGAAGATCCGGATACCAGAGCCTTGCTGAGGCAGATTATGGAAGAGGTGATGTTTGTTGCAAATGCAAAAGACATTCCCCTTACAAATGCAAACATCGAAGCACGGTTGGACTACATTGATAGTTTACCCGGTCAAGCAAAGGTATCAATGGCGCTCGATCTGGAACGTGGCAATCGGCTCGAGTTGCCCTGGTTGTCTGGCGCGGTTGTGCGAATGGGTCGGGAATTAAACGTTCCTACACCCGCAAATAACGTAATTTATGCTGTTCTCAAACACTATGTTTCGGGAAGCGTTTGATTTAAGAGCGCGCCCGGAGGGATTCGAACCTCCGACCACCCGGTTAGAAGCCAGCTGCTCAAATATGCACTCTGGCCTATCAATATAGGGATAAATGTACTACCGCTGTCCCAACAATTCAGAGTTTCTCGGAGTTTGGTTGCCACTTTGAGGAGTTTCTGAGGATTTAATGGGAAAACGGGGCTACCACGGTAGGCTTCAATCTATAGTACTTAGCAATAGTTGAAGTGTCAGCATGACCGAGTTTCTTGAATGCTTGACCTAACTCATCCTCAGGCCCAACATAGTCCAAGGTTAACAATTATTAGAGCAATTTGTGTGGAGACAAAAACAATACCCAATTCAACATTGGGTGCGTTCTGCGAAGAAAATCATGTTGCACTCATGCATACCAGCGGAGGCGTACTCGACGGCCTCACATTCGCTGCCAAAGATGTGTTTCATATAGCTGGTTCACGGACAGGTTTCGGGAACCCTGACTGGATTCGAACTCATAGCGAAGAAAAAACGACTGCTCCAGTTGTCAAAAGCTTACTTGATGCTGGAGCGGATATGCTCGGACGTACTTTGACCGACGAATTGGCATATAGCCTATCTGGAGAGAACTTCCATTATGGGACACCTATTAATTCTGCGGCACCGGACCGCATTCCAGGAGGCTCTTCAAATGGGTCTGCAGCTGCCGTATCTGGCCAAGTAGTTGATTTTGCGCTAGGCACAGACTGTGGTGGATCAGTGCGATTACCCGCAAGCTACTGTGGAATCATGGGTATAAGACCCACACACAACCGCATTACAACTGATGGTGTGATCCCTTTCGCTCCTTCCTTCGATGTTATTGGCTGGTTTGCCTCTGACGCGACGACATTTGAAGAGGTTGGTAGCGTTTTACTAGACGAACCAGCGATGTCGCTAGATGTCAAACGGTTAATAATCGCAAAAGATACTTTTTCCCTAGTAGATTCTTCTGTAAACGAAGCCTTGAAGCCAATCATAAAATCGTTAGTTGATAAATTCGAACTAACAAAGGAAATCAATGTTAGCCAAGATAGACTAGCCCATTGGTTCGAAATATTTCGGACTATTCAAGGATCGGAAATCTGGGCCAATCGGAAACAATGGATTAAAGAGTTTCAGCCGGTTTTTGGGTCTGGTATACGCGAACGGCTTGAATGGGCATCGACGATTGACTCACAAACAATTTCCTGGGCGCAGTCAGAATATGTTGAGATCAAAAATTACCTCACCAATCTTCTCGAGCCAGATGAAATTTTATGTCTCCCGACTTCACCACGAGTTGCTCCACTAAGGGGTACTGAAACAAATACACTTGAAATCGTATATCGGACTCAAGCAATGAACTTATTGAGCATCGCCGGACTTGGTGGCTTACCACAGATAAGTCTCCCACTAGTTACCCAAGGTGGATTACCGCTTGGATTATCATTTGTTGGCGCCCCCGGTTCTGACATGAATCTACTCGCCTTGGCAGTTAGTCTGGTTTCCTAACCAAGTTCCTGATCGACTCCTACAAGCTGTCCTGAGTGTCGTCACGAGGCGGGTCGAGTTGATGTACACCTGCTGCCTTGGCCATGTGTTTCCAGATCACGGAAAAATCTTTACGACCCAGACCCGCCGTTCGTCCGCTCTGGTACACCTGACGCGCCAGTCCCGCGACAGGTACGGGGACAGCCACATCGTCTGCAAGGGCCAGTGCCAGGCCAATGTCCTTGTACATGAGGTCGAGCATAAAGCCTGGCTCATCCTGGTTTTTCAGGACTGTATTTGGAAAATGGTTCTGAAGTACCCATGTGTTGCCACTGCTGGTTCCAACGACCTCGACAATCGTCTCCATCGAAAGGCCCGCTTTCAACCCTGTCAGAAATGCTTCCGATGTGGCGATCATTGAAATACCGGTGATCATGTTGTTGACCAGTTTAACCTTGCCTCCCATGCCGGCTTCACTGCCGGCATGAATCAGCTTATTGCCCATCACCGCCAGTACCTCGCGACAGCGGTCAAGCACGGCGGCAGGGCCACCAATCATTATCGTCAGCGTGCCGTTGATGGCACCGGTCTCACCGCCGCTCACCGGGGCATCGATCATCTGTCCTCCTGCAGAATCAATCTCCAGCGCGAGTCGCTTTGATACCATCGGATCTATCGTGCTCATATCGATTACGACGTGCTCGTCGCGAATCGCAGACAGCAGTCCCCGTGCGCCCAACACCACCTGTTCCACGTCCGCCGAACCCGGCAGCATGGTGATTACTGCCTCGCACTGACTCATCACCTCTACGGGATGTTCCGCCCGGATTGCACCCTCGCCGACCAGTTCCTCGACAGCTGCTGCATTCAGATCGAGCACCGTGATTTCGTATCCTGCCTTGAGCAGATTTTTTGCCATTGGCTTGCCCATCATGCCGACACCTATGAATCCGAGTCTCTTCATCGCGCTACTTTTCCTCATTCGTAATGTCTGACAATCCAGAATTCATCAGAGTCCAGATTACAACCGTGCACTGAATCTGAACTGATAGGGCAACGGACAACTCGCCAGCCTTACGAGTCTACCCGTGTTGCGATCAATGTTAGGTCGTTATTACGGAGATTATTGCCTTGGAATACGCCTACATAGAAAATATCAAATTGGTGTTTGGAACCAGCTGAGATGCCGAGTGAATTGGAAATTTCGGATTCATTTGGAAATCTTACATGTCGAGATGTGACTTAAGTGCTTGATTGAATGGCGTATCTAGAGGGTTTCGAACCCCCGACCACCTGGTTCGAAGCCAGGCACTCGGATACGTACATTGATCTACAAATATCGGGATAAGTCTACAACGACTGTCCGATTAAATTCGATGAATTAGAGAATAAAATGCCCAGAAACAATCGGATCATTAAGAGTTATAGAACCATTCAGCGGCGTTCCTGAAGGTCGGGAATCTTTGAAAGGAGCTCCTCTATAATTTGCTCAGTTTGGTCCTCCATCTCCGCGTCACCGGAACCAACCGGACGAAGTATGAATTTCGAAATCCCACAGTCGGCATAGGCTTGGATGCGCTCCAGAATCTCGTCAGCGCCACCAACCACAAGCACGCGGGTGGCTTCCTTGCCAGTTCGTTTCTCGAAATCAGCTGCTATATTCTTCACCAGCTGCTCGTTCCATGAGCCGAATCGAACTCCGAAAGCGGCACCGAAATGGTCCGTATCGATGGACCGCTCTCGCTTAATGGCGGCCGCCAATATTTTTTTGACAACGACACCTGCTTCTTCGGGAGTGTCGAATGAGGCCTGCCAGCCAGTTCCATATTTCGCCGTCCGCTCGATAGCCGCATCGGAACTGCCCCCGATCCAAAGAGGTAGCGGAACCTGCACTGGGCGCGGCATGACCCTAGCCTTGTCGTACTGGAAGTGCTTGCCCTCAAAAGTAACATCGTCCTCGGTCCAGAGTCGCTTCATGATTTCCAGTGCCTCGTTCATCTTCTGGCCGCGCGCCTTGGTCGATGTGCCTGAGGCAATAAAATCCCGCGAACGGTTGCTTCCAAGTCCAAAGGCAGGTAGCAGGCGACCACCAGAAAGATAGTCAATGGTGGCGCATTGCTTCGCTGTCTGCAGCGGATCCCGTAGTCCTAAGGAGGCGACGTTCATGCCGAACTTGATCTTCTTGGTCGTGCCAGCGAGCCCGGCCATAACACTCATGCACTCTAGGAAAGGCTCCTTAGAAATCAGTCGGTCGGTCTGCCACAGAGAGTCGACTCCGGCTGCGTCACAACGCTTTACCCACCGCCAATAACCCTCCGCAGTTGAGAATGTGTATGTCGCCAAACCCAATCCAATCCCGATCGTCATGACGGTCTCCAGTATATGATAGCGATTAGACTGACAACGTAGAGGACCATCTTTGTCATACTGGTAGAATCAGAAAGTCGTTATTATGCAGTTCAAATGGGTGATGCTGGCAGGTGAATGGATAGGCGGCTGGTAATGGAATCATTCTGGATCATATTCCCACTGCTTCCTCTGGTTGTTATCTGGGTTATCTGGAAGGTATTTCTGTTCAAAGGACTCCGTCGGCTGCAAGAGAAATCAGCAGAGGAATGACCAAATGGGCGTAGCCGGAGTCATTTGGGTAACCGTCTTCGGCGTCTTGATCGGTGTCGCAGTGCTGTACTGTGGCATTTTCATCTATCGGTTTATTCGTGCTTACTGGAATGCTGACGGCGAGTATATACCTCTGACTGATAGTTTCAGCATCAAGGATTTCAGGCGCGACACAAACGGCGCTCCATCGTTGACAATTGTTCGGCACGTTGTAGGATCGCATGTCGCTTGTAGGAATTCGACCCTGCTATCTTTTGAGCAACTGAGCGTGATCATTGCTCTGTTTGCGTTTGTTGCATCAAAGCCAGCTACCCTAGCACAAGGAGGCATGTCGTGAAAATTGGAGTCATGATCTTCCCAACGGACAAGTCAATTCAGCCGATTCAGCTTGCAAAGGAAGTTGAAGCGCGCGGATTCGAGTCGCTCTGGTTTCCCGAACACAGTCACATCCCCGTCAGTCGTGAGACGCCTTGGGGTGGCAGAAAGGGCGCACCAGCGCTTCCGGAAATGTATTGGCGTGCACACGATCAGTTTATCGGACTCGCAGCTTGTGCCGCCGTGACTGAGAAAATTCGTCTGGGCACAGGTATTACACTCGTTGCGCAACGCGATCCCATCTGGCTGGCCAAAGAGGTAGCGAGTGTGGACATGATATCGAACGGTCGATTTGAATTGGGTGTTGGTTACGGCTGGTGCGTCGAAGAAATGCGTAATCATGGTGTTGTCTTTAACCAACGACGCGAACTGCTACGCGAAAAAGTTCTATTGATGAAGGAACTGTGGACGCAGAATGAGGCAAACTATCAAGGAGAACACATAGAGTTCGAGAAAAGCTGGGCCTGGCCAAAGCCGATGCAGCGACCGCATCCGCCGATCCTGATGGGCGGCTCGGTGGGTCCCAAAACTGCGGCGCATATTGCTGAGTTCTGTGACGGTTGGCTGCCTTTGGGCGGCGCGTATAGCATCGACTCCGGGCTTACCAAGATTAGGGATGCGTGCGTCAAAATTGGTCGTGATCCTGCAAGTATAGTGTTAAGCATGTTCTATGCGCGCGGGGCTAGCGCGGAGGACCTGAGGACCCATTCCGATCTCGGGGCTCTGCGGGGAATCTTGCCGTTGCCTTCCGAGGGCGCCGACGTAGTTTTACCGCTGCTCGACAATTACGCTGCATTGATGAATTAAATCGTTAAGAAGGTTCCCAATAAATTAGAGTTTCTAAGAGATTTATTACTGCATTTAGAGGTTCCTCTAATTCTTTTTTGGGAACTCAATGGAGTTACAACGGTGGGCTTCAATCTATAGTACTTAGCAGTAGTCAAAGTATCAGCATGACCAAGTCTCTTGGAATTCTTCGCCTAACTCATCCTCAGATCCAATTCAATTCCTGATCATTTGGGTTGCGGCACTATTCGGAAACAGGTAGACCTAGTTTGCCGGCCAAAGCCGAAAAATTATCCACTATTAAGTCGTGCTTAGGGTTTGGCTCGGGATCAGGTGGGCCTTCATCTCCCCACTCATCAGGACGTCGGACAAAGGCTGTTTTGAAGCCAGCAGCCTTCGCCGCATCCAGGTCCCAATTGTGGCAGGCCACCATACAACATTGGTAAGGCTCGAGTTGTAAGTAGTGTGCTGCCCGCTCGTAAGCTTCAGGCAGTACTTTGTATTTCCCGATTGCCTCGCACGATAGCACCGCATCCCAGGTCAGCGCATTTTTCTTCGCAGTATCCATAACAATTCGGAAACTTAGAATCGTGAAAGAGACGCAAATGAATTGCTGGCGAAGTTTTGGAAGGACAGCAGGAAAGTCCGGCCATGTCGTGAGGTTATGTACTGCGTCCCACCAGATACTGTAGCGCTCTTTCTCAGTAAACGAATCTAAACCATTTTCGACACAAACCTCGTCCAAGGCCATGCGATGCGCGTCATCAAAGTTGTATTGAGGAGCTGCGTGCTCGCCTAGATTCACCATTTTCCCTAGTGAACGACGTCGCAAGTCATTGGCTACCCCACCCCAATCTCTTTCAATTTGGTGGACTTTCCCAACACTCTTAAGTGCAGTAGCAAATCCAGTATGCCAGTCGAGGATAGTTCCACCGGTATCGAAGGTGAGAGCCTTAATTTCATTCGTATTCATGGGATCAGTACCGTCGCGCCGAGGGTGGTGCCACTTTAAATAGCCTCATGGACTTTCACGGCATCTTTTAGTGCATATTCATAATTGATGTTAGCATCTAAAACGCTATTATTGGTTCGGTTTGTTGTCGTTGTCTGGCTGGTAGATCAATACCTGAATCGGGGTAGGTTGAGTTCCAGTGGCAGGATTAAGAGCTTCGGGGCAGTTCGACAACACGGCGAGGACATCCATATCCGCCCGTAGGTCGACGTAGTCCCCGGGTTGCGACTTGCCATCCACGATTTTCGCACTGCCATTTTTTACTGGTACATTCATAAAAAAATTGATGTTGGACACAACGTCCTTTTCTCCCATGCCATATTTTTTAAGTTCCCGCTCAAAGTTACGCTGGCATGATTCGCTATTAGTCTTTCCGTAGCGAACCTTATCGAGCTCGAATGAACAACAACCAAAAATTGTGTCGTGAGACCCACAGGTGTCGGCGATGATGGTCATCATCTTACGTGCCCTGGCTGACCATAGTACTGAACCCTGGTTTAGATAGATCTCGCCCGCTAGTTTGATGGTATTGGCGGCATGGTAGCGATCGGCATAGTCAGAAGCGTTGTAGCAGAGAAAGTCGACGGCTTGCTGGCCTTCGAGATCAATCAGGCGTAATACCTGTCCGGCTCGAACCCATCCGCTCCAGGGCGAGCGCGCGGGCACAACTGTGTCCTCAAGTATTTTGCTCCGAGGTAGTGTAGTGCCGACAGTTGCAATCACCTCAGGTTTATCCAATCTATTCACGAGTAGTTCGCGATGGGTAGGCCGAAATATCCGCTGGGGATAGTAATGCCAAGCCCATGGCCGGGAGGCACCGCGATGGTGCCATTCACAATACGTGGTCCGTGCTCTTCGTCGTAGTGTGCAACTTGGTACGGATCCGATATCCAGGCACCACGGCTAAGGTTGGGGTCAAGGGTGGCTCCAACATGAACACAGGCTGCAGCGATGATGTCACCGCCCCATGAATCGTCGCAGCTTGTCGGTGTGTTGGTCGCCTCACACAGATCACGAATTGCACGCATTGCGCTAATGCCACCGACTCTCGTGAGCTTGATGCCGAAGCCGTCGGCCACGCCAGTACCGATGGCGGTAGCGATTGTTGACAAGCCGTCCGCGCACTCATCGAGCAGCAATGGGTGTCGCAGATGCGGTCGTGCGATAGCGCACTCGGCATATGTCGCGCAAGGTTGCTCGATAGCCAGCTTTCTGTGTCTGCATGCTTGCGATACCTGAATTGCTTCACTAACGGTCCAGCCCCGGTTGCAGTCGACGAACAAGTCGACACCTGGACGGATGGTTTCAGTCACTGCGCGGATTGCTGCGATGTCTTGGTCGATGTGACGTCCGCCGACCTTCAGTTGGAGCTTCGTGTGGCCTGCGTCCTGCAAGTTTTGAGCAAGTGTCGCTGAGTCGGCAGGTGTGCCAATCGGAACGACGTAATAAGTCGAGACAGGATCCATACGAGCTCCGCCGAGCAGATCGCATACCCGTTCGCCATAGGCCTTACCAGCCAAATCCCAACAGGCAATGTCAACGGCAGACTTAGCACCATGGCCACCATCCATTGTCGACGTCATTGCGTCGTGAACCAAACCTAGTCGACGTGGATCAAGACCGATCAAAGCTGGCCCCAATAGGGCGAGATCAGCTTGTATGCTTCCGGCATGTTCGGATTGAGGTAGCGGACCGGTAGGGCAGATCTCACCCCACCCGATGTGAGCGGTGTTAGTCACAATTTGTACGATGGTTGTCTCGGGATCACCTACAGTTGCGCTCGACATGTTGTAGCCAGATGCCATAGGCAGTTGCTTACTGTAAACACGCACTTCGGTGATTTTCATGAGTCCATTCCGGTTGGGAACTAAAGTTGGCTTGCTGTACGCCACGCACCTCTATAGCTGACAAAACCCACATTTGTGGGAACTCCTAAATTTTAAAATCTCTCTAACTCCTTGATTTAATGGCGGGCCCGGAGAGATTCGAACTCCCGACCACCTGGTTCGAAGCTAGGTACTCTTAAGCTCACTTAAATCTATAAATCCAGAGGTTTTCTTAATTCCGTGTTCCCACAGAATTCAGAATTATAAAGAGTTTTATTGCGGGTTTTAGGAGTTTCTAAGACCTTTGTGGGAACCTAGAGGAGTAACTACGGTGGGCATCGGTCCGTACTGCTTACGTCGGATTAGTTATGATCATTGTGTCACCGCCGAATTTCGAGTCCTTGTTTAGTATTTTGAGCTCTCTCATAAACTAAAGCTGCAAGCGCTAGGATTCCAATAGCATGCCCAGCGTGGATAATGGCTGAGCGTTGATTTTGGTTTTCACGTCCTGGCTTAATTCCCGATACTAGTTCGGTTAAATCTGAATCATAAGGACCGCCGAATTTCAAGCGCCCATCGCGAAATGTCGAATTAACCTGATCGTGGTCATCTGTTGCAATACGTTCGAATTTCTCGATACCAGAGTCCCAGCTACGTGCTAAATCAACCATACTTACAAAGGTACCGGGCTTAACCCAGTCCGGATTTAGGAATGGTTTGAGAGACGGATAATTCGGTACGCTGGTTACGACAATATCTGAATTCATCACAACCTCTTGAGGGCTGCTACTGCAGCGGGCAATTAGTCCCTTCATCTTGGCTTCGTTAACAAAGTTTTCTGCAGATTCGCTGTTTGAATCATATGCAACTACTTCTTCGATCTGGAAAACCGAACGCAAAGCAGAGAGGCAAGCTCGAGCGGTTGCGCCTGAAGCAATAAATCCGACGACTTTCGAGCTTGTATTGGCTAGATTCTTCGCGGCTACGGCAGTCACGCAAGCTGGCAGCCAGGTTGTTAACCAATGTGCGTCCAAAAGGGCAATAGGCTGTGCAGATCTAAGGTCAGATAGAATTTCTATCGATTGGATGTGATGATACCCTTGGTTCGTTGTATCTGGCGGTGTACCCATTGAGTTGTGGCATATCGCATAGCCTAAATCTTCTGAGCATGCCATAAGACCAAAAAAGAAGTTACCTTCGTTTGTATAAAGGCCAATTTTGCTTTTTCCATTCGCTTGACCGTTCGCTCGAGATCGAAAAATCGACTCTAGCGCTGTAACCATTTCTAGAGGTTCGGGTAGTAACTCTTTTACATCGTCTCTTGATAAATAGATTATTTTTTCACTCATAGTATTTTTCCAACCTGATCTATAACGAACTTAAATGGATCAAAGGTAATTCCCCCTAATGTAATCTTTAGGGTAGGTCTGACTAACCCACTCTTGAATTTTCGGATGCATATCAACTGCGGAACAGACCCTAGATATTTTTGGGTATCCTTTAAGAAGATTTGTCGGAATTCCGTCGAGCATCCCTGACGACAACCATCCCATAAGTCGCCAAATCGCAATGTCGGCAAGACCCATGCTCTGGCCTAAAACCCAATCGCTGTCATCGGCAATATTTTTATCTAGTATCTGTAATTTTCTTCCCAAGACACCGCTACACATCTCTTGGCGCAAGGTTTTCCTTTTTTCATCATCTTCTTCACCACCAGCACTAGAAACTAAGACAGTAATATCTGTCGCAATATCTAAATACTGATCAATTTGAGCAGCTAATATGTCATTGGTCCTAGGATACATACCAGACAATTTTCCACAAACTCGAGCGATGCCTCCAGTTTGAGCAATAGACACTCCATCAACTATTAAACACGGGAATTGGTGAAAGGGAATAATTGTGCCATCGTCTAAATAACCACTTTCTTTAACGCGCTGAAATTCTTCTCCGGTAATTGTTTTATTCTCAAACGCTATGCCTCCAATAAAAAGAGCGATTTTTCCTACTTCCGCTCTCCAGAAGGGAATATCAAAGTAAATAAAAGTTAGTTCCACTCTTGTTCTCCTAGGCTTCAATTGCGATAGTGAAATTTCAACATTTGTTCCCATTTGGATGTCATTAATTTTAAATGTACTAAGTACGTTAGCGAGTGTTTCTACGGCTGACTGACTTAATGCCCGCATTGGCCTACTCAGGTCCTCGCCCCCGTGAACGCAGGCTAATTTAATGTTGTCTACACCGACGCTTTCTAGCGGTTTCAGGCGTTCAATGCGCACACCCAGTTCCATCAGACGGGTGATCACCTTATATAGAAGGGCGACGCTCCGGGCGGTCCAGCCACGGTTGTGCCTTTTCAAGCGCAATCGCAACACGAAAAACTCGCTCATCATCCAGGTGACGCGCCACAATCTGGATTCCTGTTGGAAGGCCATTGCCTCCAATGCCTGATGGTACTGAGAGCACTGGCAATCGTCCTAGCATATTGAAGGGATGAGCCATACACCAACCGTAGAGTGAATCAACGGTTTTGCCATTGATCACAACCGGATCATTTGGGTTTTGATCAGCAGGAATCTCCTGGAAATTACATGTAGGACAAATAAACGCGTAGCAATCATCCATCATGGCACCGACATGCCGAGACATCTTGGCCTGTGTCTCATAGGCCCCCGAGAAGTCCGTCGCTGATGTCTTGCCCGCAGCGTTAGCACAATAAGTGGCCCAGGGAGTTGCTAAGTCTGGATCAGTGTCAACAATTGTCTTGATGTAGCCATTAAATAAGTGGTCTAAGTAGTTTTGGACCGCCCGGTCGGCTTCAGCACTCCATCCGAAATCAACTTCAACGAGTTCCGCCCCTAGGTCTTTCAACAGATCTAGAGTCTTCAGAGTATTGGCACGTACATGCTCATCCACTTCAAAAAAACTGAGGTCCATGGACCAAGCAATTCTTAAGCCTTGGATATCCTCATAGGTATCTGGCAGTACATACTTTGGTCGAATCGAGGCGTTGTCTAACGGATGGGGTCCACACAATATATTTTGCATCATCGCTGCGTCAGTGACGGTTCGGGTCATCGGACCCATAACAGCATAGGTGTCGAAATGTACTGCTGAACCTCCAGGATTCCGGCCGTAAGGTGGTTTATAGCCCACAACACCACAGCACGCAGCTGGAATGCGGATCGATCCACCAATGTCAGATCCAGTCGCCAGTGGAGAACTACCAACAGCAAGCGTTGCACCCGACCCACCTGATGAGCCGCCACAGGTGTAACCTATCTTCCAAGGTGTATGCGTTGTGCCATGAATTGTTGAATCTGAGATACCCGAACAGCAAAATTCACCGGTCGTTGTTCTGGCGTGTACGATTACGCCCGCGTCTAGAAGTCTCTGGATCGAAAAATCCGTTTCGGTGCTGACGTTATCCTTTAAATAAAGTGAACCCATGGTCATAGGTTGCCCTTTGATGTCCGGTTGATCTTTAACCGCTATCGGCAATCCTTCTAATTCACGTATGCTGGGGTCTCCCCTCACATATTTTGCTTCCGCCTCTTTGGCTTGATCCATAGCCTGATCAAACCAACTAAATGCAAATGCATTAATGGCAGGCTCAGTTTCCTCAGCCCGCTTGATCAGCTCTGCCAGATATTCGACTGGAGAAAGGGTACGATCCCTAAATCGCTTCAAAACATCCGTAGCAGATAGATAACAGATCTCTAAATCAGTAGAAGACATAGTTTAATTCTCCGTTGAATCCTGAAAATGTCTAATCAAAGCTTGATTAAACGCTTCGGGTTGGTCTAGGTTTGCAATGTGACCAGCATCAGTGATTAACGTAAAGTTGGCGTTAGGGATTTTGGTCGCAACTCTTTCCATGTCCGACGGTGGAACTCCTTTATCCAATTCTGCTGCGATCAGCGTAACTGGAACAGAAATTCCTTGGAGGTCGAATCTGGTTGTTGGCTTACAGTAACCTCGAACAGAACTAAGGTATGTTCGTCGACGAAGTGCACACAGTCCTTGCAGAATTTCCGCCTGAGTTGTTTCGGTTGTATGGATACAAGTAATGTTAGGCAGTACATTTGCTGAATTTTCAAATGGCTGTAAACCGTTTATCAGTGGTGTCTCTCGCAATTGGCTAAAGTTCTTTCTTGTTTCGTCATCAGCTAGTGTTAGGCCAGTACTGCCAGAGCTCAATACAAGTGTTTGGACTCTTTCTGGGAAGCGATGTTAGTAGTTAAGGGCTAGCCAGCTGCCCATCGATTGACCGACTAGATGTAACTGTTCAACTTTGAAATATTCACGGACTCTTTCTATATCGCTGCAAAGCGCATCCTCTGTTAGTGGTCCATTGTAATCACCGCTTGCACCATAGCCTCGGTAATCTATGGATGCGGCACACAAACTTAGTGATGAAAGCGCGACTAACTGGTTTTGCCAAGTGAGTCGATTGTTGCCGATACCATGCAGAAATAGGCATAGTTCGCCGGAACCTTTATAACTGACAGCCAGGCGGGGTTCTCCCGATAGGAGCACGTGTTCAATACCATCAGGAATTTCAAGGTTTGCACAACCACACCGAGCGGCTAACGTTTGGATGTTAGTGCGATACACAGTCTCAACTTGTGACCACACGCTTGATTGTTGCTCTTTAGGCGCACTGCAGTAACCGTCCCATACGACCATCGTCCAGTCTTTGCCTGGGATAGTTTTGAATTGAAGACGAGACTGATACCCGATCAGATGATCGGGCCCGCGTTCCATGGAATATCGATAACTTTGCTCGCTGTCATTAAATTCAATTAGCCGCTCAGCGTAGACCTGTTCATCATCGGGTACAAAAAACTGACGGACAGCACCAATCTGATGCTCGTCTTTGATGTTTTCGAGCCTACATGATGAAGAAAGATCCCAGGACTGACTGAAATTTCGCGCAATCTTCCAGATATCAGCAGAAGGAGCGCGAATGATACCGATCACATTTATGTGGAGCGGTTTGTTCACCAGAGCTGGCTTGGTCAGTTCAGGTTAAGTAAATAGCCTTACTGAGCCTAGTCTGATTCGTCGCTACGGAAGCGGTAATCACGAATCGAAGACGATACGGTAATTCTGTAGGAAGAAAATACATGATCCTTTGCTTGTTGCATAACCTTCGCATGTTCTGGATGCTCACGCCAGCGCTGTATTGATTCTTCATCCCGCCAAAATGAGAGAGACAAAATTTTGCCTGGTTCACTCAGACTTTCAAACCCTTCAACCGAAATAAAACCATCAATTGTTTCTACTTCTGGAAAGACTTTTTCCGCAAGCTCTGTATATTCTTCTTCTCGGCCTGGTTTGATGAAGTACTCTATTGTTACCGTAATCATGGCGAATCCAGTTGATTGTCATCAATATGCAAAAAAACCGGTACTGGAAAAGTGAATCCAGTACCGGTTGATGATGCTATTGCTAATTAGGGTGCGCCAAGGTCCGCGGCCCACGGATAGTTAAGGTATACAAAACTCTTTGGAGCACCGGTAAGTCCGTTGTTTTCAAAAACTCGAACAGTTGGTGCAACCAGAGGAATCCATGGTAGGTCTCGGACAAATATATCCTGAATCTCTACAACTAGCTTCGCTCGAGCTGCGGAGTCGGTCTCTGCCTTGGCCCGAGTGAGAAGATCTGCCACTTTATCATTCGTGTAACCGCCATAGTTAAAGAGTGCTCCCGGTCCCATCACATCTGCAAGAGCTTCAAGCGGGTCACGTGCGACAGAGAAACTGATAGTAAACCAAACATCGATACCTTCTCGGGCTGCGGGGTCGTAGAACAGAGCACCGTATTGGTTACTGGGTAGTCCAACAACCTTAAAGGGGATACCCACTCGGTTGGCGGCAGCCTCAACAGCAGCCGCCATTTCGATACCCAGCGAGGACCCGGTGGGATGGGCAAAGACAACAGGTCGGTCTAGTTTGCCAACATCTTTCATTATGGCTTTAGCACCTTCTATGTCTCGAGCTACAGCGATTCTGTTAGCAGCTTCTGTGAAGATGTCTTTTTCATATGAAACTAGTCCTTTTGTCACCACAGAATAAAGAGGTTCTGCGCCGCCAGAATAGATGGCCTTTGACATGCCTTTTCGATCAATAGCCATCGACAGGGCTTGTCGGACGCGAACATCCGCTAGCGGGCCCTGTTCGAAGTTTCCAACTATTAACGAGAAGTTTTGGAAAGCATGTTCAGCTTGCCCAACATATAGCTTGCCTGCCTCACTAGACCTTAATGCGCTCATTGATGCTGGCGGAATGTCCCATCCCCCATCGATCTCACCGGAGTTCATGGCATTTGCCACTGTGGCAGGATCTTGAGGCCACACAAAGTTGACGGACCGGACTAATTGTCCGAATTCATCATTCCAGTAATTATCATTGCGGACGATTTCAAGGGACTCACCAGGCACCCATTTGCCCGGTTTATACGGACCAGTGCACATAACGAGTCCGGCAGGGGTACCCCAATCGCCGCCAGCAGCTTCGGTATGTGCTTTCTGGTAAATCGCCCCTGCTGGGCCGGCCATCTGGCCATTCCAAGTATTGTCAGGCTGTTGCAGCTTCACCTGGACGCTTTTCTCACCAGTAGCAGTGACCGAATCGACATTTAAATGAGGCGTGAAGTAAATAGATCCACGTTCTGGGTTCTTATGAAGCCCTAGGCTAAATACAACATCCTCGGCTGTGACCGGTTGCCCATCCCAGAATTGTGCACCGTCCCGTATTGTGTAGTTATAGGTTGTTGCATCAACCTTTTCCCAAGAGGCAACACCTGGCGTCAACGAAAAATCGGGGTTAATCCGAACCAAGCTTTCACATAGATTGGCGGCGATCATCATTTCAGGATAGTCGCCAAACTGAAATGATACGAGTCCGAAGGCCGGTCTGTAGAATGTATACCAGGTGATTGAATCGATCTCACCGGTGGGTTTTCCAGTACGAAATTCATCGGCATTGGCAGCGGTCGGCAGGCTCAGGAATACGGCACTCAGAGCCGCAAGCATCAGTTTTTTCATCGAATTATCTCCTCCATGGATAAGCTCCTGTTGGTACGGGATACGTAATAGTTGGTTGATTACTTAATTTGGAGCCATTAAATTTTACGAGCTGAATATTTAATATATCAAGATTCTTGCTATGTTTAAAATTTAATAGAAGCTTAGAGGCTTAGACTTTTAACTTGGAAACTGAGGAATTTGCGTGAATCATAGTGATATCGACGGTTGTCTACCACAAAATTTCCGCATCTTCAATTATCGATGCTGAGATATCTGCTAAGACAAATGCCGGCGCTGGTTCTGTTGCTGTTGGCGGCCAGTTTTGTAATTTTTATTTCTATTTATTTTGCACCGGGTGATCCACTCGCGACTCTGGCAGGTCAGCGGTCAATGCCACCGGAGCGGATGGAAAAACTACAAGCCCAATATCATCTCGATAAGCCACTCATGCAGCGCTATTTTCTCTGGTTAGGTGATGTGGTTCGGTTAGATTTCGGAGAATCCATCTCATTGCGAGAGCCAGTTAACGACAGGATCCGCGAAGCTGCACCGATAACTATATTTCTCGTTATATACGCTCAGCTACTTGTAGTGCTTATCGGTACCGTTTCCGGTTCTATCGCTGCGTGTTTTCGTGGTTGGCCTGACACGGTTATCATAGTCGCAACGAGTATCGGTGTTGCAATTCCAAATTTTGTGGCAGCGATAATTCTGACGATGCTCTTGGCGGTTAATTTGGACTGGTTTCCGGTTATTGGAGATGGTGAGAATTTTTGGGATCGACTCTATCACCTGACGCTGCCAGCGATCTCTCAGGCTATTGTTGCCTCGGCTTTACTGTCGCGTGTGGCACGTTCATCGATACGTAATGAACTGCAAAATGAACATGTGCAGACCGCAATTGCCCGTGGACTGCCAGCGGGTCTTACGTTTCGTAAACATGTGCTCCGTAACGCAAGTGGCCCGATGCTGTCGGTGGTCGGGTTGCAGGTACCGGCGATGCTGGCTGGAACAGTTGTCATAGACCGAGTTTTCGATCTTGATGGTTTGGGGTCGCTATTGCTAACAGGTGTCAACTCGAGTGATTTTCCGATTGTGCAGGCGGTTGCTTTGATCATGGTGACTGCAACTGTAGTGATCAACGTTGGGGTGGATATTGTTCTTGCATTTCTTGATCCCCGTATAAGGCTGGACAGACGGCAATAGTAATGACCTTCGGACATACTAATCACTGGATGGTTGATTTTCGCCAGAGACTGGGTTGGCTCGGCATATTGGCAGTAGTCGTCGTGATAGTTATTGTAATTGTCTCATTATTGGCGCCTTGGCTGGCACCGAAGAGTCATTTGTATGGAGAGCTGGGCGACCAGTTTGCGCCACTCAGTTCCAATTATCTATTGGGCGCTGATGAAAACGGTCGAGATATCTTGTCTAGGCTGATATTCGGTTCTCGAACAAGCCTGTTGGGCCCGCTCGCAGTGATACTCATCGCCTTGATCGTTGGTGTACCGTTGGCAATTGCCTCAGCCTGGAAAGGTGGGTTGCCCGATGTGATTATTGGTCGATTTCTTGACTTAATCTTCTGTTTTCCTCCGGTGCTCACGGCAGCGTTAATTGTGACGCTATTGAACTATCGAGGCCTAGCTCCTGCTGTCGTAGCTGTGGGGATCGCCTATATTCCCTGGACAGCTCGGATTACCCGCAGTGCCGCATTGCGCGAGAGATTCCTACCCTACATTACAGCCTGCGAGGTTCAGGGCTTCTCGGTATTTTCTATCTGCACCCGGCACATGTTACCCAACCTGAGTCGACTAATTGTTGCACAGTCAACCATAGCATTTGGTCACGCACTCGTTGACATTGCTGCGCTGTCGTTTCTTGGCCTGGCGATTCAATCGCCCAATCCCGATTGGGGTCTCATGGTTGGCTCTACTGGTTCTATAGCGCGGGGCGAATATGGCCAGGCGATTTTTGCCGGCATTCTGATCATCATTACAGTTGCAGCCTTCTCCATTATCGGCAACCGAATATCAGAAAATGAGAGTAATTAAGTGGCTCTTCTCGAAATAAAGCATCTTAGTGTAGTACTTCCGGTGGGTGGTTCAATGCGACCGATAATCGAGGACCTCTCTTTTGAGATTGAACAGGGGCAATCAGTAGGGCTGGTGGGCGAATCGGGATCCGGTAAAACAATGACAGCCCGAGCAATAATGGGACTTTTGCCGGAAGGAGCACAGGTTACGGGAGAGATACTCCTCAACGGTCAATCAGTGCTCAGGATGGACCGATACCAGCAGCGAAAAATGAGAGTCAACGATGTCGCGATGATTTTCCAGGATCCCAGAGCACACATTAATCCTGTGCGCACTATTGGTGATTTCCTTATGGAAACCATGATCATTAACCATGGCTATTCAAAGCACGCCGCTCGCTCTCGTTCGATCAATCTCTTAGAAGAAGTCGGACTGCATCAACCTGAACAACAGCTTCGAAAATATCCACATGAGCTATCAGGGGGAATGCTTCAACGTGTGATGATCGCATCTACGCTTCATTCTGGTGCCAAGATTTTGCTTGCCGATGAACCTACCACAGCACTTGATGTGACTATCCAATCGGAAGTTATGGCGCTAATCAGTGAACTCCAGGTTGAGCACAGCCTTGCAATGATTTTGATCACCCACGATCTGGATCTTGCCGTGTCGATCTGTCAGAACATAGCGGTTCTCTACGCGGGGACAATTATGGAAATGCGAACAGCAACTGATCTGTATAACGATCCGCTTCATCCCTATTCGTCTGCATTGGCTAAGTGTAGGCCGTCGATTGATCATCAATCCGATCGACTGACCACAATTTCTGGGAGTCCTATGTCTGCCTTCGATGCTCCAAAGGGATGTGTATTTTCTAATCGATGCGAACATGCGGTTGATAACTGTAGAACTGAACGCCCAGGCTATACACAGAAAGGTGATGGCATCGTTCGCTGCCATCGGTCTGACGATCTTCGTGGCGACTTAGTACCGAGTCTTCGGTGGACTTAATGAATACAGAAACTCCGGTCGTATCAGCGACTCAACTCAGAAAATTTTATCCGGCTCGCAGTCGTCAGAAAGATGGAGTGCTCGCTGTTGAATCGATAGATTTTGAGCTAGGGCAAGGTCAGTGTTTGGGCATTGTCGGTGAATCTGGATCTGGTAAAACGACTATTGCCAAGATGCTACTCGGAATCGAAATTCCTACCGCGGGCACCATTACCGTCGCAGGGCGCGATAGATCTATTCCCGCTCGGGGTTCTCGCGAACGACGTAAACGGGGGCGTGAACTTCAGATGGTGTTCCAAGATCCCTATGTTTCACTCGACCCACGGCAAACCGGCTGGTCTTGTCTACGAGAAGTAATACAACTTCATTTTCCAGACCAAACGAGAATTCAAGTGGAATCGCGGATCTTGGAACTTGGAAGTCAGGTTGGACTCAGTACCGAACAGCTCCGAGTTCGACCGAATTCCTTATCTGGCGGACAGCGACAGAGGGTCGCTATTGCCCGAGCCCTTGCTTCGGAACCGCAAGCCATTATTCTTGATGAGGCTGTATCAGGCCTAGATGTGTCTATACAGGCACAAATTCTTAATTTGTTGATGGACATTAAGCGTGAAACGGGTGTTGCTTATTTGTTTATTTCGCACGACTTGGCGGTTATTCGCCAGATGGCCGGCTATGTAATTGTGATGGAGTCAGGGAGAGTAGTCGAGGAAGGCGAAACGGCCCACGTGCTCGACAATCCTAAAGAAAACTACACCCGTATGCTACGGGAGTCAGTGCCAGGACCTGGCTGGTCTCCCAAGCGACGCAATCTGGTGTGAACATGGGTCGACAATTAAAGAAGGAGAAGAGTGAATCATGCAGATAGATGAATACGCCAAGTGTGACGGCACTGAACTGGCCCGACTGATCAGCGTCGGTGAGGTCAGTGCCCAAGAGATCGAACAAACCGCGCGAACCGGGATTGAATCAGTCGAACCGGAATTAAACGCTATTGTCGATGATTTATTTGACGAGCCATTGGCGGCTAATTCGGGTGGTCCATTTAATGGGGTACCGTTTCTTATCAAAGATCTTGTGCTGCATGCCGCGAATATTCCGGTAGAGTTTGGTTGCAGAATGCTGAAAGGATTTTCCTTTCCTCATGACACTGAACTACTCAGTCGGTTTCGAGAGGCTGGGCTCACAATGCTTGGGCGCACCAATACACCAGAGCTTGGATTTAGTCCAACGACTGAACCTGTTGCCAATGGTCCTACTCATAACCCCTGGATGCTTGGCAGAAGTCCAGGAGGTTCCAGTGGTGGTTCCTCAGCGATGGTTGCTGCTGGGGCAGTGCCGATGGCGCATGCAAATGATGGAGGTGGTTCGATACGGATTCCAGCTGCTCAATGTGGTCTGGTCGGCCTTAAACCATCGCGCGGGAGGGTGCCACTGGGCCCAGATTTCGACGGGCCACTCGGTGGTATGGGGATTGAGTTTGCTGTGACCAGGACAGTACGTGACTGCGCAGCTTTGCTTGATGCTGTGGAAGGCTCATGCCCCGGAGAATTGTTTTTGATCTCTCCCCCAAGTCAGCCCTACGTTAATGAACTCACCATAGAGCCAGGTGTTCTGCGAATTGCAGTTTCAGAGATCCCCATCAGCGGTGTTGAGATTGATCCGGAAGTAACTTCGACTCTGAATACAGTGACTAAAGTTCTTGAGGATCAAGGACATGTTGTGGTCGAAGATAAACCAGAGGTGAATTCAGAGACTCATTTTAATGTGAACCTGGTTTACTGGACTTCTTTCGCTGCCGAGGTGTTGCAAGACTTGGGAGCTGCTTTGGACGTTACACCGAGCTCGGAAAATGTAGAACACGTCAATCTAAAGGTAGCCGAATATGGATCAGCCCTGAGTGCTGTTGACCTACTTCATGCCGAGGCAGGCCGTAATGAGATCAACCGTGCGGTTTGCAACTGGTTTGAATCTTACGATCTTTTCGTTACGCCAACCTGTGCTTGTCCAGCCTGGGAGCACGGTCTACTGAATAGTAATGATCCAGATCTCGGCGCAGTTGAATGGACCGAACGACTTTTTAAACCAGTGCCGTTTACGTCGCTATTTAATTTGACTGGCCAACCAGCGCTTACGCTACCACTTGGGATGTCATTCGATCATCGTCCGATTGGAATACAGTTCGTTGCCAAGATCGGTCGAGAGGATATACTTTTTCAACTCGCCGCCCAGCTCGAACAATTGTTGCCTTGGATTGATCGCCGTCCGGCGATCCATGTCGTGAACGTGGTTCAGAATTGAAAATCCTCAGCAGCTAATAAATCATATCCTACTAAAGAGAACACCATGACACAGAAAACAGGGTTTGTTTGGCATGAACTTTACATGTGGCACAACACTGGAAATTACGCTGGTGTTATGCCGACTGGATTAACGGTGCAACCCTACGAGCATGCGGAAAACCCCGAGACTAAAAGACGATTCAAAAACTTAATGGATGTTGCCGGTTTAACCGACCAGCTTATAGAGATTTCGCCGAGGCCTGCTACAGAACAGGAAGTATTAATGTTGCATGAGCTTGACTATCTTGAGCGTGTGAAATTATTGAATGAAACGGGTGGTGATGCAGGTGTATTCACTCCGATGGGGGTAGGCTCTTATGACATTGCGCTGCTGTCGGTGGGTGGGGTAATTGAACTCGTGGATGCGGTTCTGGATGGAAGAGTTGATAACGGCTATGCCCTGGTGCGTCCCCCGGGACATCACGCACTACCAGGAATGGGGATGGGTTTTTGTATCTTTTGTAACGGAGCAATTGCAGGTCTGCATGCTTTAGAGAAATGCGGGCTCGAACGCATCGCTTACGTGGACTGGGATGTGCATCATGGCAATGGTACCGAAACAGCATTCTGGGAAGACAATCGAGCGTTGACCATTTCGATACACCAAGATAACTGCTTCCCACCAGATTCAGGCGGAATGGACATGCGCGGTACTGGGGCAGGTGAGGGGTTTAATTTCAATATCCCCTTGCCGCCTGGTTCCGGTTACGGTGCCTACGAAGCAACCTTTGATCGTGTCGTTATCCCAGCACTGGAAGCTTATGCACCTCAGCTGATCATCGTACCCTCGGGCTTTGATGCAGGTGCCCATGATCCGCTCGGTCGGCAGATGATGCATTCAACAGGCTATCGAGAACTAACCCAGAAACTGATGCAGGTCGCTGACTCAGTTTGTAATGGTCGTTTACTTATGTGTCATGAAGGAGGATACAACGCACCGACAGTACCTTATTTCGGATTAGCCGTTCTTGAGCAGTTATCGGGCATTAAAACACCTATCGATGACCCATTTGTACAAATTCTCCAAGGTTTAGGTGGGCAGAATCTGCAGCCACACCAAGATGCCGTTATCCAGCAGGCCGAGACGTTGCTGGATACGTTCAATCTCTGATTGGTGCTTTTCATCCCACTGAACGTTAACTTTTAAGGAATTAAACAATGGAACGCCGGGTCGAGCTTTCAAGTGGTTATGAGGTCTGGACGAATATTGTGGGCGACGGGCCAGGACTTCCACTATTGTTGCTCCACGGTGGTCCTGGCGCCGGGCATGATTATCTAGAACCGCTCGAAGCGCTTGGCTCTGACCGTCCGGTGATCTTCTACGACCAGCTCGGTTGTGGAAGATCGGAAAAACCAGAAAACCGTGCGTTGTGGACCATCGAACGCTTCGCCGACGAGGTGCAAGAGGTTCGTGACTCTCTTGGTATTGAGCGATGCCATATTCTTGGTCAGAGCTGGGGCGGATGGCTCGGTATCGAATACATGCTTCGGCAACCAGCTGGGCTGCAGAGCTTTGTGCTGGCCTCGACCTCATCATCGATCCCGCAATTCTCTGCCGAGTGCGAACGGCTGATTTCCGAGCTACCGGAAGAGCACAGGGAAGCGCTGGAATACCATGGATCCCGGGGTGAATTCGAGCATGAAGCATATGCTGCGGCGGAGGAGGTTTTTTATGGCCGCCATTTGTGTCGACTGAAAGAATGGCCGGATTGCATTTTGCGTTCGGTCGAAAATCTGCATCACAACACAGTCTATGAATCCATCAACGGACCGAATGAATTCACTACTATCGGAAATCTGCGTTACTGGAACCGCACAGCAGATCTGGGCCAGATCAAGATCCCGGTCCTAATTACCTGTGGTCGTTATGATGAGTTGGGCCCCGCTTGCGCCGCCACGTTGCAGGCAGGCATCCCCAACACAGAGGCGGTGGTCTTCGAGGAATCAGCGCACGTCGCCCATATCGAAGAGCCAGAAGCCTACAGAAAGTGCGTTACGGAATTCTTAACGCGAAATGACGATTAGGGTAACGTCGTTTACGCCGATTCCCAAATGATAGACAGGGACATTTTCACACCGGAATCCCAGTACTGACGGTAGTTATCGAGGACGTCAGCGAGGGTTTCTACTGCTGACATAACCCGGATTTATGGGACAGTGCATATTTTCAGTGCGCCGTAACTCCTTGATTTAATGGCGCGCCCGGAGGGATTCGAACCCCCCGACCACCTGGTTCGAAGCCAGGTACTCGAATGCGCGCTTCAGCCTATAAATACAGGGAATATTGTAAAGGAAGGTTCCCAAAAAAATCAGAGTTGCTAAGACTTTTACTTCTACCTTTAGAGGTTTCTCTAATATTTTTGGGAACTCAATGGAGTGACTACGGTAGGCTTCAGTCTGTAGTACTTTTCAGTAGTTGAAGTATCGGCGTGATTAAGTAGTTTACATGCTTCATCTAGATTACCTTCTGAACCAACTAATTTTCTTATTGACCGTTTCAGAGGATTTAATCTCTTTGGGAGACCATTTCCTTCGTTAGCGATATTAATATTCGGACTGGTAGACAGACATTTACCGAAAAGAAATTTGTTAGACCAGCCCATTTCCGGGCGTGGTATCCTGCTGTGCAAGTCTATTGCCCAAATTTTAGGGGCTGCATGAACTGTTGCTCACGACATATAGGTGCCGCTCAAACGTGCTTTGGCTGGATGTCGAAGCGTTATGAGCGTCGATACCGACGCAAAGGACTCGATAATAACCAACTGCAACTTGTGCACGAACTCGAATCGATGGGGCTCGATGGCCTCACCTTGTTAGAAGTGGGCTGTGGTGTGGGCGTCGTACACCAAACGTTGTTGGAGAAGGGAGCATCGACTGCCACCGGTATCGACCTAGCATCGAGCATGTTGCAACATGCCGAGAGACGCGCCAAGGAGCGTGAATTAGAGCAGCGCACGCAGTACAGGCTTGGTGATTTTGTCGAAATGAGTGAGTCGCTCGACAGCGTGGACGTAACGGTTTTAGATAAAGTGGTTTGCTGCTATCCCGCTCCCAAGGAATTGATTCGCGCGACCCTCAACTGTACCAATCGTGTTATCGCACTCACCTATCCGAGAAAACATTTGCTCAGCGAAATCTACAATAAGATTTGGAATTTTGGCTTTTGGTTGTTCCGTTCGGATTTTCGCGCTTTCGTGCATGAGCCCAGAGTTGTCCAGGAATCTATCGAGGCCGGTGGATTTAAGCGTGTCTTCGACCGCGACTCACCGATGTGGCACACGCAAGTGTATATCGCCGGTTAGTGATAGTTGATCCAAACGATCCATTAAAAAAATCGTATCAAGCAGAAGCCTTATAGCTTTATCAGGAAATTATTATGAGTGGAGTCAAAGACCGAGTGGCATTGGTTACAGGTGCTGGAAGTCCAGAAGGTATTGGCTTTGCGACAGCTCGACTGCTGTATTCAGCTGGTGCAAAAATTGCGATCACATCTACCACTGATCGAATAAATGAAAGACGAGATGAAATAGAACGAACTGCCTTAAATATTTTCTCAAGGGCTGCAGATCTTACTGATAGTACGGCAGTTAACACTCTAATTGAGCAAATTGAAAACGATCTTGGCCCAATAGAAATTGTCATTAACAACGCTGGTATGGTCCAGATTGGGCGAGATGAACCCAGCACATTATTTCATGAAGTTAGTGATGAACAATGGCATTATGGTATCGACATTAATCTTACTAGCGCGTTCATGGTTACACGTGCTGTACTTCCTGGAATGATGAAACGTAATTATGGTCGGATTATCAATATTTCTTCAGTAACTGGGCCTAGCGTAGGTATTGCAGGGAGTTCCGTTTATAGTGCAGCGAAAGCGGGTATGTTAGGTATGACACGGTCACTTGCCATTGAGTCAGGCCCTAATAATGTGACGGTTAATTGTATTGGTCCTGGATGGATTGAGACCGCGTCGAGCGGTGATAGCGAGATTACAGCCGGAAATTTCACACCAATTGGACGTTCTGGTACTCCGGAAGAAGTGGGTCATGTAGCTGTATTTCTAGCAAGTGAAGAAGCTAGCTATGTGACTGGGCAGCTACTGATAGTCGATGGTGGTAATACAATTCAAGAATATAAGGTTGCGTTTTGACTATCTTAATTTCGTACAGATACAGTGTAGTTTCATTAACACGTGCCTGAATAAGGAGAAACCAAGTGGATGGCAATGATCTTGTTGCGATAATCCTCAAAAAGGAAGGCGTCGAGTGGATCTCCTGTTTCCCAAGCAATCCCCATCCTAAGTAGAAGGTCACACTGTTGGGTCTACGGTACTGACGGTAGTTACCGAGTACGTCAGCGAGTGTTTCTACTGCCGACATGACTTAATGTGCGTAAGCATGCGGAACGTGAAATTCACGGAGTTCTCCTTTCCTTTGTGCCTGTCTGAATTCTGACTCCTGCCCTACTAATTTAGGCCAGGGGACTAGTTGTGCATCTTGGCGCCTTTGGTGATCTTGTCGACCAGTTTCTTTTCCTCGCGCAGCGCGAGGCCGACGATCGGCAGGTCTTCAGGCTGCCGGGCCCTGACGGTCTCCCGGTTGGCCGCATCATGGCCAGTCGTAAACATGTCCTCTATATAGATAGACAGCGGTACGCCCCGGTCCATGGCCCGTCGGTAGATGGTCTTGATTCTGTTGCCGTCGGCCGAGAGCACGATGATCGGCTGGATCAGTAACGGCGAATAGCTGTTGCCCACGGCATCCTGGTAGTCTTCACCGAGCAGTGATTGATCGGAACCGGTCACGCCAGAGGTCAAAAACGCGGTGACGTTCAGCTTCTGCCAGGTGGCGAGATCATCGCGGACGACGATAGCGATCTTGGTGTCGAAGTCCATTTTTATGGGAACTCCTAAATTTTAAAACCTCTCTAACTCCTTGATCTAATGGCGCGCCCGGAGGGATTCGAACCCCCCGACCACCTGGTTCGAAGCCAGGTACTCGAATGCGCACTTAACGCTATAAATACAGGGATAAGTTTACTACGACTCTCCCTAACTAATCAGAGTTTCTGAGAGTTTTACTACTAGTTCTAGGAGTTTGTTTACTTTATTTGGGAGGACAACGGAACTACTATTGTTGACTTGAGTCTGTAATACCTTTTTGTAGTTGCAGGGCTAGCATGACCTAGCCTTTCCGGGGTATTAAGTAAAGTGATTCACTGAAGACATACAACATCAAATAGTACAGGAAGTTTTGCTGCTGGTAGTAATGATTTACCATAACTCAAATGGCTTTCACCTACTGTTAGGTACTAAACGAAGGTTAATCAGTTATGAAAAAACTAGCCTTTACAAGTGCTTCTTTATATGGGAGGTCTAGATTTCACCCAAGGTTGTATAGATTCAAGTGTTCCGGCAATTTTAACTACAGTGGATTCGTCGTATCTTCGGCCAATGATTTGAAGCCCCGTTGGTAAGCCCTCACTGGAAAATCCGGAAGGGACCGTGATTACAGGGCACTGGCTGACAAAGTTCAAAGGGCAGGTCATGTCCAGGCCTTTATATAGGCCAGCGTCATCGTCACTATCATAGTCTGAGTCTTTGCCCCCGATAGCTGGAGCTGTTAAAGCCATAGTAGCAGTAAGTAAAGCATCATAATTGCTGAGGATTTGACGCAGTTTCTCCCACTGGAGGGTACGAGCTTCTTCCAGTCGTTTGAAATCGGTCGCCTTAATCGACTGTCCAACTTCAATCATGCGTACGACTTCCGGGGTCATGTCATCACGCCATCTAGCTAGGTGCTGTTCGAAAAATGCAGCAAAAAAAACAGCCCAGTGCAGGAACCAGTCATCGACAATTTGTCGAGTCCAGTCTAGATCGACTTCTTCGACTACAGCACCAGCACTGCGTAGCGCTTCGGCACTCGCATGAGTATTGGCTTCCACCTCCGGATCGAGAGAGAAGAATCCTTGATTAGGACAGAGGGCGAGTCGAAGTCCCACTGCTTCTTTCCTCAATGGTAGCGAGATGGGTTGAGTTTCCGGTAAAGACATAATGTCACGATCGTCTGGTCCCTGAGTAATATTCAAAAAGAGCACAGCATCGGAGACTGTGCGACTTAGGGGGCCAAAATGAAAAATGGAGTCAAATGCGCTTGGCAGAATCCCCATAGGTATGCGTCCAAAACTCGGTTTGAGACCAACAATTCCCGACAACGCCGCTGGTATACGGATCGAACCACCCGCATCGGAGCCTTCGGCAATCGGCACACAACCAGTGGCTACTGCAACCGCAGAGCCCCCAGATGAGCCGCCTGCAGTGCAGTTCGAATTCCAAGGATTGCGAGTCGGGCCCCAGAGAGGGCTGTCTGTAAAACTAGAATGTGCAAATTCTGGTGTGGTGGTTTTACCTATCATGATGCCACCTGCCTTATGCAGGCGCTCAACCAAAGGTGGATCGAATTCGGGAATCCAATTTTCGAAGACCTTTGATCCTAGTGTCGTTCGTTTTCCAGCAGTCGGTGTGAAATCCTTAATAGCGAATGGAACACCATGTAACGGTCCAACTTGTTTCCCCGTCTGTACGTCACGCTCCGCATTGCGAGCTTTGTCGATGGCTTCCTCAGCATAGACAAAACAGAAACCGTTAAGTTGAGGATTTACTTCCTCGATCCTACGAAGTGAATTTTCCACTATCTCGACGGGTGAAAGTTTCTTCTCTCGGATATCTCTCGCTAGGTCAAGAGCTGACCTGAAACAAATTTCTTTATCGACCATATTAAATCTAATTTGTGACTAAATGAACAATACATTCTAGATGAACGCATTTCACACGGTCAGTGGATTTGACGAATGCTACCCCACTCAACTGCTTGAGCAGCTATCTGCTTCCTTGGAGGCTGCAACGCCTTGAACTCCCCGTCGCCTAGCTTTACTGGATTGGGTGCTTATGTAGCCACTAATGTTGGTATCTATAGGGTGAAGTTATCCTCTCAATGGGACACCCTACTTTCTGTAAGGTGACCTAACTACTTGTTTTTATGGCGCGCCCGGAGAGATTCGAACTCCCGACCACCTGGTTCGAAGCCAGGCACTCGAATCTGCGCTTCACACTACAAATTTAGGTATAAGTGTACTACGGCTGTCCCGAAAAACTTAGAGCTCCTAACAAGTTACTATTACATTTAAAGGTTTCTCTATTTCTTTTGGGACAATCTAGTCTCTGCTGTAGTTTTCAGTAGACAATTACTTCCGACAGACATCTCTTCACCCCTAACTTGCCTTTCTGAGGCGAGCTTCTGCAGCTCTGGCATGACCTTCCAGGCCTTCCAGCCTAGCCAAAGCAGCCGTATCTAGAATCACATCCTCATCAAGACCAGCGCGACTCGACATCCAGGTACGCATACGTAAAAACGTCAGTATAGAAAGCCCTGCAGAAAAACGCGCATTCCCACCCGTCGGCAAAACATGATTGGGTCCGACCCCATAATCTCCAAAGACCTCGGCTGCACCGCGTCCTAGAAAAAGGGCACCATAATGCTTTAGTCTGGATGTCGCATCGTCTAGATTTTCAACGTGAACCTCGAGGTGTTCAGGCGCCAGGCGATTACAAGCTTCAGCCGCCTGCTCGATTGAATCAACCAACACCACAAAGCCCTTACCCACGGCAATTTCTGCAGCAGCACTGTTTGGCAGAGAACTGATCTGGGAACTAAGAGCAGTATTCACCTGCTCAACTAAGTCTTTCGAGGTGGTCACCAGAATCGGAAGTGCATCAGTGTCGTGTTCCGCCTGGGCAATTAAATCTGCAGCAATCACCTGAGAATCTGCACTGTTATCACCCCACACCACTAACTCCGAGGGACCAGCCAACATATCAATCCCAACCGATCCCGAGACATACCTTTTGGCTCCGGTAACCCAGCGGTTGCCTGGTCCTACAATCACGTCACAAGCGGGCACATCTTCCACACCAAAAGCCATAGCGCCAATGATCTGAGCTCCACCGACAGCGACTAGTGAATCCGCCCCCGCAATCCCCGCCGCAGCCAAAGTCACCGACGTTGGTTTTGGCGAAGCCACCATAATACGCTCGACCCCAGCTACACGGGCGGTCACTGTCGTCATTAATACCGTCGATGGTAGAGAAAAGCGGCCTCCTGGGGCGTAACAACCAGCAGAATCAACTGGAGTAAAAACATGTCCCGCTCGTCCACCTGAGAGCTCAATCTCGAAATCCCGCAGACAACTACGCTGTCCCTGCGCAAACTTTCGGATTCTCTGGGCTGTTCGTTCGAGAACACCTCGTTCACGATCTCCCAGTTCCTGCACTGCTAGCTCGAGTGCAGCTCGATCATAGGCAATGCGTTGCCCAGATGTGATATCACCTAGACGTTCGGCCTCTTGGAGCAACGCCTTTCGGCCCCCTTTTCGAACGTGCTCGACTATTTCTACGGCCGTTGCATAGGTTTCCGAATCCACCGGCTCCCGTTGGAGTGCTTTTAGTTCAGTGATGGTCTTAATCTTAAGCATCGTTAATCTCTGTCATGAATTCTGATGGCAGAACTGTAGCATCACTCTTAGTCGGCCCATCCTGGGAGAACGAATACTGCGAGAGCTTCAATGCCCGCTTCAGGGATGCATTCGTGAACGGGGGAATCTTTTACACGCTCAGGGAAATTCAAATCATTATCGAACAATAGAGGAGACACTAAAATACGATCAGACCACACAGTGCTTTGGGCCACCGGTCAACAGCCTCGGAGATCATCGTCCAGATGGACCAAAGGCCAGTCATGTACTAACATTCAAACAGGACCAGATAACGTAGGCTTGTCAGTTTAGGTTACAGGCTTTCTAAATGTCTTAGGTGAATTCGAGACACAGTGTTCTATGGAAACGATCGGTAATCGTAGAAAAATATTTGAATGAACATGATTACCAAACAGACAAAGATAACAAGAATTACGTAGTTCAGAACAAAATTTACCAACGAATAACTACAAAAAAGGAAATCCAGAAGTGGGAGGTAAAATTCAAACTACCGCGATTAAGATTGAAAATGTAAAGAAGCAGTTTGGGATTGGTGAGAATGCTGTCACTGCCCTTACTGGCATTACGATTGATATTCTCGACAACGAATTTTTTACTCTATTAGGGCCATCGGGGTGTGGAAAGACGACATTGTTGCGAATGATCGCGGGCCTTGAATCTGTTACAGCTGGGACGATTTTTCTGTATGGCCAGGAGATCAAAGACTTATCCGCTAACAAGAGGCCAATAAATACTGTATTTCAACAGTACGCACTCTTTCCTCATATGACTGTCCTGCAGAACATTGGTTTTGGCCTAAAAATGTTAGGTAAAAGCAAATCAGAAATCATAGATCGTTCAGAGAAAATGTTGGAATTGGTTCAGTTGGGCCAATTTGGTGATAGACGCCCATCGCAACTATCGGGTGGTCAGCAGCAAAGAGTGGCTCTTGCACGTGCGCTTGCGCCTTCACCTAAGGTGCTCTTGCTGGATGAGCCTTTGTCTGCCCTGGATTTGAAATTGCGGCAGGCGATGCGTGTCGAACTCAAACAAATTCAGGAAGAGACTGGTATCACCTTCGTCTTTGTAACTCACGACCAAGAAGAAGCCTTGACTATGTCAGACCGTATCGCGGTGATGTCGAACGGGGAATTACAGCAAATCGGATCGGCGCAGGAAATCTACGAGCAGCCCCGAAATCAGTTTGTTGCAGGTTTTATCGGTGAAACAAATCTATTCGACGTAATTATCGAGGATATCCAAGAAGACCAGGCGATATGTCGGATTGGAGGCACATGTATCTCATGCACTGTCACAGGATCAGCGGTAAAAGGCAGCACAAGACAAATATCAATTCGACCGGAACGTCTATCGTTTACGAGTTCCCCGGAGGATGGTCACATTACTGGCGTTATCGAGCGACTTACCTATCTCGGCACAGATACGCAATACCTTGTTCAACTTGATGATGGAACAATAATTACGGTGCGATCGCAGAACGCTCATGAATCTGGGGTTAACGTGCAGCCCGGAGAACGAATCGGTCTTGAATTGGGAAAAGGTGGTGCTCGCCTTCTTATGAACTAATGGCTACAGGTGTAAAAATAGAAAGCGGTGGGGGTTCTTCTAGTGTCTTCGGATCGCTCCGTTATTGGTTGTTAACTCCGTCCTGGCTTGTGATTGGATTCTTTCTGGTCGCACCTGTCGCGATGATGCTTATCTATTCGTTCCTAACCAAAGAATTCAGGGGCGGAGTAATTTGGGAATTTTCTCTCGCAGCCTATGACCAATTCATCTTCGATCGCGGCTTGTTCGGAGACGAACCGCCGAAACTTGAATGGACCTACATTTCGATATTTTTCCGCTCGATCTGGCAGGCCTTTTCAGCCACCGTTCTTTGCTTGCTCATCGGCTTTCCGACTGCGTATTTCATCGCGACACGACCAATCCATACCCGACCTATTTGGCTGTTCCTAGTAACGATACCTTATTGGGTAAATCTGTTAATTCGCACGGTATCGCTAAAATTCCTGATCCGGGATTCAGGCCCTCTTAATCAGTGGCTTATCTCTTTTGGCATCCTAGACAGTCCAATTCATTTGATAAATACAAATGTCGCAGTCCAATTAGGGCTCTTCTATTCTTATTTACCCTTTATGGTACTGCCAATTTATGCTTCTGTAGAACGATACAACTTCGTACTGTCAGAGGCTGCGTGGGATCTGTACGCCAATCGTTGGACGACCTTGCGGTATATCCTGCTACCGTCGGTGAAGTCTGGAATTATTGCTGGGTGCATACTAGTATTTGTTCCCAGCCTTGGTGCTTTCCTGGCTCCTGATCTTCTCGGTGGTGCGAAGAATTTCATGATCGGCTCCCTTATTGAAGAACAGTTTAAGGGAAATGCTGGTAACTGGCCGTTTGGCGCGGCGGCCTCAATGATCCTACTTACCTTGGTGTTGATTGTGCTGATGGTCTATGCGCGTCAACAATCACGCACCGAATCAAAATATAGTTGAGATGGCGCAATCTAGTTCGGAAATTCGTCGGTTTCCAGGCTTCTTGCCGATCACGATCCTTTGTCTCGTGTTGCTCTATGCACCATTAGTTATCGTGATGATCTACAGTTTCAATGACTCGAGATCTATTACGCTCTGGGGTGGTTTCAGCCTACGATGGTACGAGGACGTATTCTTTGGGCTTGAGGCTGCAAAGTTCAAGATCGCGGCTTGGAATTCGCTGTCCATCGCGTCTATGGCGGCGATTACATCAACCGTGCTTGCAACCTCTGCAGCGGTCGGCATGATCCGCGGCGGTTCTTTCCGCGGGAAACCCGCAAGTTTCGCACTGATCAGTTTGCCGCTGATGGTGCCAGAAATCGTTACAGCCGTTGCAACTTTGATCTTTTTTAGCACAATAGGATTTACACGAGGTTATGCATCAATCCTAGTAGCACATATCGTTTTCTGCATCCCATTCGCGTATTTGCCCATTGCAGCGAGGCTGGATGGTATTGAGAGCTTTTATGAACAAGCCGCACTCGACCTCTATGCAAGCAAGGCGCAAGCTTTTTGGAGAATTCTGTTGCCACTGATGGCACCGGGCATTCTTTCTGGGTTCTTGCTTGCTTTCATCATTTCTCTAGATGACTTTATAATTACAAACTTCGTCAAGGGAGCGGGAATAGAGACATTGCCGACTGCAATTTTTGGATCAGTGAAACAAGGCATCAAGCCCAATATCATGGCATTGTCTACGTTAATGTTATTGATCTCGATTTTGTTAGTAACAGTTTCTTTTTTCGTAGGTAAAAGTGGTAATAAATCGGGGCGTTAAAAACTATTTGTGTGGAGACGCCAAGGATGTTAATTCAATAAACAGTTGGGAGGATATTAGATTATGAAAATTCTATTAAGAGCGCTGATTACAGCATTCGTACTTGTACTGGCGTCTGGAGTCGCTCAGGCACAGGAAAAGCTTTCGATTTATCACTGGTTTGAGTATATCCCACAAGAGCTGTTGGATAAGTTCACTGCCGAGACCGGAATTGAAGTAACCATGGATACCTTCGATTCTAACGAGTCCATGCTTGCATCATTAAAAGCGGGCACTCTTGGATCATACGATGTTGCCGTCCCGGGAGACTATATGGTCGAGATTATGATCGGTGAAGGCATGCTCGATTCCTTTGATCGGAGTGAGCTGAAAAATTTCAACAACATTCAAGAACAATGGGTCGACGTCTCTTTTGATCCAGGCCGCAAACATTCGATTCCCTATCAATGGGGCTCCACTAGTTTCGCTGTGAATCGCGACATATATGGCGGTGACATTAGAACAACTGATATTCTATTCAATCCGCCTGCAGAGCTCAGTGGCAAGATAAATATGCTAGACAGCCAGGGTGAAGTGATTTTGATGGCGCAGTTGCATTTGGGGCTCCCCCAATGTTCGTCCGATCGCGATCACTTGAAGGCTATAGACGCAATGCTGCAAGAAGCAAAAGCTCACTGGGCATCCTTCGGATCAGACACTGCAAAGGATGTGCTGGTTTCAGGCGATGCGGCCGTTGGACAGATCTGGAACGGGTTTTCAGCTAAGGCGCGAGTAGAAGGTGCAAATATAGAATATTCATATCCGCGACAAGGTTTTGTCGCCTGGATGGATAATGTAGTGCTTTTGAAGGATGCGCCAAACCGTGCTTCGGCATTGAAATTCATGGATTTCCTGCTTGTACCGGAAAACGCAGCGGCAGTGACTAACTATGCTCAGTACACGTCAGGTGTTAAAGGCGTTAAGCCTTTCCTGTCTGCAGCCCTGCAAGTCTCTCCAGAAACCAACCCGCCAGCAGATGCGCCAACCCCCACGTTTATTGCGGTCTGTGATCAGGAAACTCAGGAACTATACAACGCAGTTTGGACACGCTTGAAGAAGTAACTTCGAAACAGCCCGGGGGAATTCAATTGTTCCTCCGGGTTGTGTGTATCTTTGCCGAGACTGCTTGATCTAAGCAGAATACGTTTATCAACTCGGGCGTCTTGTTTTAGTTTCAGCATGGCATTATTTAGGTGGGAAGAGATTACGACTAAGGCATGGATTTTTAGCCTAGCCTTAGTTGTTCTTGTTGTGTGGTTCGCTTGGCCCGTTATTGAGACATCAGACAGATTGATCCAACTACTTTTGCATCAGCCCAGACACTTTAAAAGGCACTTCACACTATAAATATATGGACTAGTGTACTACGGCTATCCCATAAGCTTTAGAGTTTCATGGTTTTATTACTACTTTTAGGAGTTTCTACAGCTTTAGTGGGATAAGGGAGTTATACCGGTAGACTTCAATCTGTAGTACTTAAGACTTTTGTATTATCAGCTCTAAATTCCCGTTCCTTGACGAATCATTTACTATGCGCTCATTTTCGTGACCCGTTTCAGGAGGATCGATGAAACTAAGCTACAACCTATTACCGCAATCGTTTCAGAACATGCGACCGGTCGCGCTCGCGAGTGAACGCGCGGGTTTGTACTCTATCGCTATCGCGGATTCCCCATTGATATCTCGTGAGTTGTTTATGTCCTGTGCAGAGTGCCTGCACGAGACGAAATCGTTGAATGTGATGACTGCAGTAACGAATCCGTTGACAAGGCATCCATCCGTTGCGGCATCGGCGATAGCAACCTTGTGTGAAATGGCGCCCGGGCGCCTCCTGGTCGGCATCGCAACGGGAGATAGTGCGGCTTGGGGTGCGGGCCTCCGACCGGCTAAGGTCAGTGTGTTGAGAGATTACATCATTGCGCTTAAGCAGTTGCTTCGTGGAGAGGTTGCGACCTGGCAAGGACACGAGTTTCGTCTGCACTGGGACGGCTATGACCCATCATTGGCACCGCCAATTTACGTCGCCTGCGCTGGTCCGCGCGTGTTGCGAATGGCAGTGGAGGTTGCCGATGGCATCATTCCTGCAATGGGCTACGCACCTCAGAATATTGCACATGTTAAGCAACTAGTCGCGGACGCCTGTGTTGAGTTTGAACGAGACATTCATGAGTTCGCGATTTCGTGGTATGCGGAGTTCACGTTCGGTGAAAGTGCCGAGGAAGTACTGAAGTCTCACTTGGGTGCGGATTCCCAATGGCTGGTCATGGGCAGCACGGAAGGTAAGCTCATACCGCCGGAGTACATTCCGTTACTCAAAGAAATGCATGCTGACGGTCATAACCTCGAAGTTGCCTACAAAGATCGTGAGCGGGGGGAAAAGCTGGTTCAACGAGCCAAATCACTAGGGCTCTATGATTGGTTGTACGCCCGTGCATCACGATTGTGCGGTACACCCGAAGAGATTGGGGCTCGACTACAGTCGTTTCAGGAGCAGGGCCTTGATCATTGGTGTCTTTGGCAGGACGGTGGAGAAGGTGACTACAACGATATACCGGTTAAGTTTGGTGAAGTACTTAGCAGTAGTTGAAGTATCGAGAAGAGGGTGTGACACTGTCAGCTATAGCTAAGAAGGTACGCAGATCAGCAGGCATGCTACACCAGCACACCTAAGAACTTAGGCTCCGAGCGGGTACCTCAATAATTTTTTACGGACGAGTGGTGAGCCCAACATTAGCCCCTGTTCTCGGTTGGGTCTTTTCTTTTTGACTTGCGTCCGAAAAAACCATACCTGGACGCTCATCGTAACTGTAAAGAATATTTAGTCGAGGTTGGGTAGTTTGGTAGATTTGTGTCACTCGGTGACAAGAGCGTCGACCTTTAAACAGCACAAAAGTACCAGCCTCGATCGCTGGTTGATCAGCAAGTGATGACGATCCATCAAACAGTTCCTGGATACCTGCATAGTTCTCGTCGACTTCGTTACGTATATAGGGCGCGTATTCAAAATGGCCACCCTTATCAGCCGTCTGCAACATCAGCGAGACCACACCGTCGTTGGTATCAAAATGCCAGGCCAGTTCATCTCCGGTCTGCATAATATTTATTACA
>Ga0315336_1001374_pt1 | contig 48233 bp, 48 predicted proteins | sample ASW5metaG_FD_204512 | JGI IMG/M metagenome (GOLD analysis project Ga0315336, IMG submission 204512) | Ammonia-oxidizing marine archaeal communities from Monterey Bay, California, United States - ASW #5 | ecosystem: Environmental > Aquatic > Marine > Intertidal zone | place: USA: California...
CGGGCTCGGATATGCATCGCCTTATCTTGCTGTCTTCCGGGGCGAAGCGGTGCGGGTCGGCGCGCTGATGCCGGCGGATCAAGGCGTGGTGTCGTGGCCGGAATTGGGGCCGATGCAGACCGCCCTGGTGAATGAGCAAAAGCTGCCCCTGCCCGACGCTTCGGCTGATCGCATTCTCATTATTCATAATCTGGAGACGACCGACGGCGTGCGGGCGCTGCTGCGCGAAGTCTGGCGAGTGCTGACGCCCGAGGGAAAGGTGCTACTGGTGGTTCCCAATCGGCGCAGTATTTGGTCGCTGCTGGAGATGACACCCTTCGGCCATGGCCGGCCTTACAGCCGCGGCCAGTTGACGAGCCTGCTGCGCGACGCAATGTTCTCGCCCCTCGAATGGATGCATGCGCTCCATTTGTTCCCCATCAACTGGTCCCTGGCGCTGCGCTGGTCGAATGCATGGGAAAGGATCGGCGCGGTTCTCTGGCCGGCATTTTCCGGCGTGATCCTGGTGGAGGCCTCCAAGCAGATCTATGCAGCCGCGCCAAGCTACGGCGTTGAGACGGCGCGGGGCCGTCTGAGCCCGGTTCCCTCTGGGTTCAGCACCGAACTCAGCGCGAAAGCAGGAAAACCGCCTGCTCGCCAACCAGATTCTGCAGAAAGAGCGGCGCCGAAAAGCCGAGCTTCTGACCCACCGCGTTGAGCGCTACGGCCTGCTCGACCTTGGCGTCGATCTCGTCGCAAAGCGTGACGAAATCCTTGATGGTGCAGAAGTGAATATTGGGCGTGTCGTACCATTGGTTCGGCAGATTGGTGGTCATCGGCATGCGGCCCTGCAGCATGACCTGCCCTCGGATTTTCCAGTGGCCGAAATTGGGAAACGAAACAATCGCGTGCCGGCCGATGCGGAGCAATTGCTCGAGTACGTGGCGGGGACGGTGGGTGGCCTGGATGGTCTGGCTCAATATCGCGTAGTCAAAGGCGCTATCGGGATAATTGACGAGGTCGCTGTCGGCGTCGCCCTGCACTACGGATAGCCCGCGCGCCACGCATTGATTGACCCCGAGCTGGCTGATTTCGACGCCGCGCGCATCGACATCGCGGGTCTCGGCCAGGATCTGCAACAAGGTGCCGTCGCCGCAGCCGATATCGAGGACACGGGTTCCCGGCTCGACCATCTCCGAAATCAGCAGCAGGTCGACGCGCGCGGTATTTTGGATCTGGGCGTCCATTGTGCTGTCCGGGCCTAGGCGCTGACCTCCGCGTCGCCATCGAGCCCACGGGTTTTTGCCGCCGCCGAAAGAAAGCCCGAGATGGTCGCGTTGAATTCGGGCTCGTCCATCAGAAAGGCATCATGTCCTTTGTCGGTCTCGATCTCGACGAAGCTGACATTGGCGGCGACCGCGTTGAGCGCTTGGACGACGGCGCGGCTTGCTTCGGTGGGGAACAGCCAATCGCTGGTGAAGGAGACCAGGCAGAAGCGCGTCTTGGTCCCCTTGAAGGCATTGGCCAGGATTCCGTTTTCGTCGGCCACCATGTCGAAATAGTCCATCGCTCTCGTCATGTAGAGATAGCTGTTGGCGTCGAAGCGTTCGACAAAGGTAAAGCCCTGATGGCGCAAATAGCTTTCGACCTGGAAATCGGCGTCAAATCCGAAGGTCACCGTCTTGCGGTCCTGCAAGTTACGCCCGAACTTGCGGTGCAGGGCCTCATCCGACAGATAGGTGATGTGACCCGCCATCCGGGCCACGGCGAGGCCCTTATGCGGGTGCTTGCCCTTTTCCAGATATTTGCCGGCGCACCAGTCGGGATCGGCCATGATCGCCTGGCGCCCGACCTCGTGAAACGCAATGTTCTGGGAGGAATGGCGGGCTGCCGCGGCGATCGGAATCGCGGCATAAACGCGATCCTTGTAGCGAGCCGCCATTTCCAGCACCTGCATGCCGCCCATCGAGCCGCCAATCACGCAGAACAGATCCGGGATCTCGAGGCGGTCCAGTAAGCGCATATGGGCGCGCACCATATCGCCAACGGTAATGACCGGAAAATCCAGGCCGTAGGGCCTGCCCGTGCGGGGCTTGATCGAGCTGGGGCCGGTGGAACCCATGCAGCCGCCAATGACGTTGGCGCAGATCACGAAATATTTGTCGGTATCGACCGGCTTGCCGGGGCCTATCAACGCCGTCCACCAGCCGGACTTGCCGGTAACCGGATGGGTGTTGGCCACATGCTGGTCGCCGGTCAGGGCGTGGCAAATGAATATGGCGTTGGTCTTTTCCGCGTTCAGGGTTCCGTAGGTCTGATAGGCGATCGAAAACGGCGCCAGCTTGTCGCCGCTGTCCAAGACCAGCGGCTCGGTCTTGGTGAAGCGCGCAACCTCGCTCTCTGGCTCAAGCACCTGGGCGAGCCTGTTGGCCGAAACCGACGGCAAATCTTTCAACAAGGGTTTGCTCATTACACTTACATACCCGGGGTGAAAATATCTGGCCCCGAGAATCGCCGGATCAGGCTTCCCGTTGCGGGGTCGAGTTCCACTATCTTGGCCGAAACAGTGAGCTTAGCTAGGAGTTGGTTAACAAAAGTCAATCTTTTCTTTGATTTTGGCGGATGGCAGCCCTATCAATGGGCGCCCGAAAATCCCGCGCGTGGAGCCATATTGCCCGCGTTTGCGGGGCTACGCCAAGCAGGGCCAGGAGCAAACCCAATGATCGCCGATTCGAGACCGGCACCACAGCCCGGCATTCTCGACATCAAGCCCTATGAGCCGGGCAAGAGCTGGCTGCCGGGAGATGCCCCGGTAATAAAGCTGTCGTCGAACGAGACGCCCTTGGGGCCCAGCCCCCAAGCGCTTGCCGCCTACAACTTGGCCGCCCGGCAGCTCGACCGCTATCCCGATCGCTCGGCGGAAAAGCTGCGCGCGGCGATCGCGGGTGAATTTGGGCTGAATGCCGCCAATATCGTATGTGGCGCGGGGTCGGACGAGCTGCTCCATTTGCTGGCCCAGGCTTATCTGGGTCCAGGCGACGAGGCGATCTACACCGAGCACGGGTTTCTGGTTTATCCGATCGCGATCACGTCAGCGGGCGCCAAGCCGGTTGTGGCGCCTGAAACCGAACACCGGGCCGATGTGGATGCGATTTTGGGCAAAACCGGTCCTCGGACCAGGGCCGTGTTCCTCGCCAACCCGAACAATCCGACCGGCACCTATTTGCCGTTCGACGAAATACAGCGTCTGCGCCAGGAGCTGCCGGGAAACGTGTTGCTGGTGCTCGATGCGGCCTACGCGGAATATGTCAGACGCAACGATTACGAAGCGGGGATCGAACTCGTCTCCAGCACCGACAATACGGTGATGACCAGGACATTCTCCAAGCTATACGGTTTGGCGGGCTTGCGGCTCGGCTGGGCCTATTGCCCAAACGGCATCGCCGAGGTGCTGAACCGCGTGCGTTGCCCGTTTAATATTTCCAATCCGGCGATCGAGGCGGGCGTCGCCGCACTGGGTGACAGCGGCCACCGCGACCAGGCGGTCGCCCATAATGAGACCTTTCTGCCCTGGCTGCATGAGAGACTTGAGGGTATGGGTCTAGACGTGACGCCGAGCGCGGCGAATTTCCTGCTCGTGCATTTTCCCCAAGAGCCCGATCATAGCGCGGCACAGGCGGATGCATTTCTAATGGAGAAACGAATCCTGCTCCGGCGCATCGATAAGTATGGGTTGCCCCACGCGCTTCGGCTGACCGTCGGAACCGAAGCGGAAAACCAGGCCGTGATCGCGGCGCTCACCGAATTCATGCATGCTTGAACCGCCACAAACCATGAAGAAGCCGCTTTTCAATCGTCTGGCGATCATCGGGCTCGGCCTGATGGGCGCTTCGGTTGCGCTTGGCGCGCGCCAGCAAGGGCTGGCCGGTGAGGTGGTGGGCTTTGACGGTTCGGCCGATGTTCGCAAGAGAGCCGTCGGGCTCGATATCGTCGACACCGTCTGCAAGACCGCCAAGGAGGCCGCACGGGGGAGCGACTTCATCGTCCTCTGCGTGCCGGTCGGCGTGATGGGGGAGGTCGCCAAGTCCATTGCCGGAAGCCTGAAGAAGGGTGCGATTATCAGCGACGTGGGATCGGTCAAATCCCGCGTTGCCGAAGAGATCGGGCCCCATATCCCCGAAGGCGTGGCGGTGGTGCCCGGCCATCCGATCGCCGGAACCGAGCAATCGGGGCCGGAGGCTGGCTGCCTCGGCCTCTATGAGGGCCGCTGGTGCATTCTCACCCCATGTGGCCGGTCCACCGATGAAGAGGTCGAACGCGTCGCCGAATTCTGGCGCGGGCTGGGATCCGGCGTCGAGATCATGACGCCTGAACGCCACGACCTGGTTTTGGCTATCACCAGCCATGTGCCGCATCTGATCGCCTACAACATCGTGGGCACCGCGGCCGACCTGGAGACCGTCACCGAATCCGAAGTGATCAAATATTCGGCCGGCGGTTTTCGCGACTTTACCCGGATCGCCGCCTCTGATCCGATCATGTGGCGGGACATTTTTCTGGCCAACAAGAACGCCGTGCTGGAAATGCTGGGCCGGTTCTCGGAAGATTTGGCCGCCCTGCAGCGCGACATCCGTTGGGATGATGGCGAGAGCCTGTTCAAGCTCTTTACCCGCACCAGGGAGATCAGGCGCGGCATCATTGATGCGGGCCAAGACGAGGACGTCCCAGATTTCGGCCGCTTTCACGGTGCCTTCAGCGATGCCATCCGGCGCGAGATGGTGGAGGCCGGCAAGACGGCCGAGAGCTTCGAGCGGCTGCGTGACGCCGTCGACGATGCCGTCAAGCAAGGCATTATCGAAGTGCGGGAAAAGGCGTCTGAAATCGTTGCCGCACAGTCAAATCCGGGACCGAATAAGAAAACGAAGAAAAAGCGGTCGTGAGCCTCTCTGCCGGATTGAAATCAGGACGGCGAGCCGTCTTCAGCCTCGCCCGCCACTGAACGGTCAGCCATGTCGGACTTTTGGGTGTTTGGCTATGGCTCGCTGATGTGGCGGCCGGACTTCCCTTATCTCGATGCGGTGCCGGCCAAACTTGACGGCGCCCATCGCGCGCTTTGCGTCTATTCTGTCGTGCATCGGGGCTCACGGATAAGACCTGGACTGACGATGGGATTGGATATCGGCGGCAGTTGCCGCGGCGTCGCCTTTCGGATTGCGCCTGAGCATGCGGGTGCGATCCGCTATCAGCTGAAGAAGCGCGAGCAGGTCACCCTGGACTATCGGGAGGCGATGCGCTGGGTAAAACTCGCCAATGGTGGCTCAGAAGTACACGCGCTTTGTTTCGTGATTGACCGGGGGCATCCGCAATATGCGGGAGACATTCCGCTTGACCGCCAGGCCTGGATGGTTCGCCGCGCGATTGGGGTGTCGGGCCGCAATGTTGACTACGTGATGAACACATTCCGGCATCTGGAAGAGATGGGCATCGCCGAACCGCGTATCGAGCGGCTGGTCAACATATTGGACCCGCTGCGCGACACGGTCGAACGAGTGGCGCCAATTGGGTTTCGCAGGCATGCTCGCAAGATCGGTACGCTGATACCCGTACCGCGTCCCAAGCGCTAGGGAACCGCCTGAGCGGCGCACAGGTACCGAAAAAATCGTTGATAAACGGAGTTGGTCGGCTGGCGGATCAGCTCGCCTGAGCCATGTCCGCGCAATTGGCCGAATGGCGCCCATGCCGGGCCCGCAAGTCAGCTTCGACCGAATTCCGGCCGCTGGGGGTCTCGGCCAGCACATGGATGTGGATTTCGCTCGCACCCAGCTGGGCTGCGCGCTGGCGCAGGTGAGCCAAATTGAGTGAGCCCGCGTGGTCGAAGGTCTGACCGATCTCGAGCGCCTGACGGGCGTCCTTTCCGTCACGGGCCACGATGATGTAGTTGGCCTTCGGGATTTCCGGGCAATCCAGCAACGGGAAGACCGTGTGTAGATAGCGCCGGCCCGTGGCACCGCGCCAGTAATGATAGTTCTGCCCAATCTCACCGGTCGCCGAGATCGTAGCGGGCTCTTCGCCCGGCGCACGATCAGCGTCGAACCGCCGGTTCAGATCTCGTTTCGCCATCATGGTGTCAGTTGCTTTTTGCAGCATCCCCCAAAAGTGGGAGAGCGGAATCGAAAATCAAGGTTGGTCAAAATATTACCCAAATATAAGAACAAAATATGAACAAAAATCCACTTGCTCGAAATTTCAGAGCTCAGCTGCACTTGGAATATCCGCAATTGCGGCAGGTATGGCAGCCCTCCTGGAACACCAGCGCAGGCTGGGTGCACCTTGGGCAATAACGCGCCGCCTTGTTCACGGTTTCCTCATCGCTTGAGTCTTCGAGTTCCGTCTCTCCCGGCTGAATGAAGCCGATCTCGATCATATGGCGCTCGATAACGCCGCCGATCGCCGCAAGCAGGCTCGGCACGTATTGGCTCTGAATCCAATGTCCGCCGCGGGGATCGAACACGGCCTTGAGCTCTTCGACCACGAATGAGACATCGCCACCCCGGCGGAACACGGCGCTGATCATCCGGGTCAGCGCCAGGGTCCAGGCATAGTGCTCCAGGTTCTTCGAGTTGATGAAGATCTCGAAGGGACGGCGGCGGCCATCCTGAACGATGTCGTTGAGTGTGACGTAAATGGCGTGCTCGGATTCGGGCCAACGCAGCTTGTAGGTGGCCCCCTCCAGCACGTCGTCCCGCTCGAGGGGCTGCGACATGTAGACCACCGCGCCGTCGTCGCCCACCGATTTTGGCGGGCTGGACGCGGTACGAGGCTTGCTGGATCTAGCAACCTTGGGCTCGCGCGAAAGCACCGCGCCCGTTATCGGGTTTGGCCGGTAGGTGGTGCAGCCCTTGAGGCCCAAATCATAGGCTCGGTCATAGACCGACTTGAAACTGTCGAAGGAGATGCCCTCCGGACAATTCACGGTCTTGGAGATGGCGCTGTCGACGTGCGCCTGCAGGGCCGCTTGGATCCGGATATGATCTGACGGCTCCAGATCCGAGGTCGTTACGAAGGTATCGGGAAGCCGCGCGTCAGGCCCGAATTTCCCGCGAAACAGCCTGTGGGCATAGTCCTCTACCGAGTGCTCCTCCGCCTCGTTCTTGTCCGCCAAAATGCGCCGCTTATAGGTGAAATCGAAAACCGGCTCGATGCCGCTCGAGACATTGCCCGCGAACAGCGAAATCGTGCCCGTGGGAGCGACCGAGGTAATCAATCCGTTGCGCATGCCATGGGCGGCGATGGCGCGGCGTACCTCATCGCTCTGGCGCCGCAGAGGCGGTGAGGCGAGATATTCCGTCTCCCGGTAGAGCGGGAATGCGCCTTTCTCGTCCGCCAACTCGGCGCTTGCTAGGTAGGCCAAATGCTCGATTCTTGCCATCCAGCGCTCGGCTAGGGCCACCGCCTCGTCCGAGCCGTAACGGCTGCCGCACATGATCAGGGCATCGGCGAGACCGGTTACGCCAAGCCCAATGCGCCTTTTTGAGTGCGCCTCGCGGCGCTGCTCTTCGAGGGGATAGCTTGAGATATCGTTGATGTTGTCGAGAAAGCGCACGGCCACCGGCACCAATTCCTCCAGCCGCTTCTCGTCGAGTGCCGCGTCCTTTTCGAAGGGCTTGGCGACGAGCCGGGCCAAATTGATCGAGCCCAGCAGGCAGGCGCCATAGGGTGGCAACGGTTGCTCGCCGCAGGGATTGGTGGCGTGGATGGTCTCGCAGTAACTCAACGGATTCAGCGCGTTCACCCGGTCGATGAAAATGACGCCGGGCTCCGCATAGTCGTAGGTGCTCGTCAGGATCTTGTCCCAGAGCTCGACCGCAGGCACGGTCTTGTAGACCTTGCCGTCGAAAACCAAATCCCAGTCCCGGTCCGCCCGGATCGCCTCGATGAAACTGTCGGTCACTAGAACCGACAGATTGAAATTGCGCAGCCGCCGCGGGTCGCCCTTGGCTTCGACGAACTCCTCGATGTCCGGGTGATCGCAGCGCAGGGTAGCCATCATCGCGCCACGCCGCATCCCGGCAGACATGATGGTCCGGCACATGGCATCCCATACATCCATGAAGCTAACTGGCCCCGAGGCCTTTGCGCCGACGCCCGCGACCAGCGCGCCCCGCGGGCGGAGCGTGGAGAAGTCGTGACCGATGCCCCCGCCCTGCTGCATGGTCAGCGCCGCTTCCTTCACATTCTCGAAGATCGAGGCCATGTCGTCCTCGATTGCGCCCATCACAAAGCAGTTGAAGAGGGTGACGTTCCGATTGGCGCCGGCGCCGGCCAGGATGCGTCCGGCGGGCAGGAACGTGAAATCGTTGATCGCTTCGAAGAAGCGCGACTCCCATTTCTTTTGCAGCTTTTTGGTCTCGGCCCCCGCCACGGCCCTGGCGACCCTGGCAAAGGTATCCTCGACGGTTTGGTCCACGGGCACGCCCGCATCGTCACGGAGACGATATTTGCTCTCCCAAACATGATTCGAGATCGGCGGCAGGGGGTGCAAGCTGTGAGTCATCGAAACGGTACCAAAATCATCCCATCCTCATATATGGGGATGCGGATCGACAAAACTTGATGTTCCTGTTTTGTACCAGATTTGGTTAACAGAGTCTTAATTTTTTGCGTTGACCGCCATCTCGTCCAAGCGGGTGCGCGCCGACTCCGGCATTGGCGGTGGGTTTGCGCCATCAGCAGCTTCCCCCAGCAACCGGTCGCTCGCCCCTTCGATCGCATCCTGCAGCCGGCTGGAAAACTCCTTGCGCGGCAGGCCCGGCGGGATCGGATCGAGGATTTCGATGATGATGGTTCCCGGATAGCGCCGCCAACTGCGCCGCGGCCAATAGAGGCCGGAATTCAGCGCCACCGGATAGCAGGGCAGTCCGAGTGACTCGTAAAGCATGATAACGCCGGGCTTGTAGTCGGGCGGTGCGCCGGGCGCCCGGCGGGTGCCTTCGGGAAAGATCACGACCTCGCGGCCCGCTGCGGCCTGTTCGCCGGCATCGCGGGCCATTCGGCGCAATGCCCCAGGGCCGCCGGTCCGGCGCACGAAGATCATCTTGACCCTTGCCGCGAACCATCCGTAGATCGGGATCCGTTTCAGCTCCTGCTTCATCACCAGGGCCGGATCGTGCAGCAGCTGCACCAGGACAATCGTGTCCCAGGCCGACTGATGCTTCGCGGCCACCAGAATTGCGCCGGGTGGCAGCTTTTCCCGCCCCCGCACGATAAAATCGGTGCCGACAATCACCCTTTGCAGCCATAGGGAAACGCTGGCCTGAGCCTTGGCGGCGGCCATTGCCCAGGAGCGTGGCGCCAGCAGCATCCAACTCAGGCCCAGCAGCATGGCTACCGTCGTCGCATAGAAGGCGATTGCGTAGAGGATCGAGCGAATCATTGCGCCGATGGCCTAGTGCGGCCTCAAGGGGTGCCGGCCGGCGCCTGCGTGCCCAGCAATTGCGCCAAGCCGTAGCGGGCGAGCGCCGGTATGAGCTTCACATATTCCAAAAACAGCCGGCGAGTTGTCTCCGAATCGGTCCACCAACTGGTGATGTTCATTTTTCGCGGTACCACGGCATAGGGAATCAGCTCAACACTCGGCATGGCGCGGCGGAGTTCGAGCAGGGTTCGCGGCATGTGATAGCTGCTGGTCACCACGATCAGTGAATTGAATTTCTGACGCTTTGCCCAAGCCTGGGTTTCATCCGCATTGCCACTGGTGTTCAGGGCCTGCTTGTCGAGATCGATGCAGCACTCGAACAGGGGCGCGGCCTTGGGATAGCGCCTGCGCAGTTGGCTGCTTGTGGTCGAGGGATGGACGCCGCTGATCAGCAGGCGTTTCGCGCGGCCCTCCGAGAGCAAATTGACCGCCCGGTCGATACGCGCCTCGCCTCCCGTCAGCACCACTATTCCATCGGCTTTGGCCTCGCTGCGGTTTTGCGCGCGGTCGATCGAATTAACGAACAAAACGAACCCGATTGCCAGCAGGGCGATCAGCAAAGCTGATGCAAACAGCAGCGATCGAAGCAGGGTTATAAGCATGGGCGTTTGCCGATCCCGGATGACCGAGCGCCCCATCTGGCGGGCGTTGTTATGCAAGTCTCAATGTCCGCTGCGAATAGGTGCTCTGCCAACCCGCACGAAAGTGCTCACTCATTAGATTTCAAGATGGAATAGACGCCATATCGGGAGGTGAGCTTACACAGCGTGGCAACTATTATCACGACTGAGACCAAAACGAGATAGCCTTGCGGATCGAGCGTCGCGGGCCCCAAGAGCCGCCTGAATTCCGCTGCCGCCAAGCTCCCTTGCCCCAACGACCTCAAAAAGATCGGCATCAGCACGAAGACGAATGAAGCCGCCAGCGCACCCATGAGCCCGGCGCGGATCCCCACGATCAGAAAATGCTTCTCGAATTCGGTCGCGATGAAGCGGTCCTTGGCGCCCACGATGTGCAGCACTTCGATGATTTCGCGGTTTGACGCCATCGCGCTGCGGGTGGCCGTCACGATGGTCGAAATGGTAGCGGTCGCCACCAGAATCAAAACCGTGACCCCGCCCAGCGCCAACGATCTGGTAACGGTCCTGATTTCCGCCTGCCAGCGCCGGTGGTCGTCCAGCTTGGCCGCGGGAAATGTGGATTCCAGCGCGCTCCGCAGCGTGTCCAGGTTCGGCGGTTGCGCGCGGTCCAGCTCGACGGCGATCAGGCGCGGCACGGGCAGCGCGGTGATTTCCGCATTTTGCCCGAGCCAAGGCTCCAGCAGCGCCGCGGATTGATCAGCAGTGAGTGGCGAGACCCGCTCGATCCCGGCCTGTTTGGCCAGGAACAGCGAGATCAGGGTCACCTGCTTGTCCAAATCCACATCCTTGGCCGGGTTGATCTGGACGGTTATTTCGCTGGCGAGATCCTGCGACCATGCGGCCGCCGATTGATAGACCATATAGACCGCGCCAGCGGTCAAGCAGGCGAGAAAGCACATAATCGCGATCACCACCGTTAGGGCGCGCCCGGACACCGAGTCGGGGGGCACGATCGGGTTGGAGGTGTCACGCATGGTGCGCGGCATGAACGCCTCTGCGAGTCCCATCCAGGAGCTGGCCTTGAAGGACTCGACCCAAGTGTTTGGTTTTAGAATTTCGGCCCAGCTCATGGCGTCATTCGCGGATCATCATTTGACCGTCATGCAGCACCAGCTGGGGTGCTCCGAACTGCTCCATCAGTTGGCTGTCATGGGTCGCCATCACGATCGACGTGCCAAGCCGGTTCAGCTCGACGAACAATCGCAACAACCGATTCGCCATTTGCGGGTCCACATTGCCCGTGGGCTCATCCGCCAGCAGCAGCTCGGGCTTACCGATCACGGCCCGCGCGATTGCCGCTCTCTGTTTCTCACCGCCCGAAAGAAGCGGGGGCAAGGCGTGCATCCGGTCGCCTAGCCCGACCCATTTCAGCAGCTCGGTTACGTCGTCCCGGTAATCGGATTCGTTGCGCCCAGAAACCCGCAGCGGCAGCGCCACGTTCTGCCAAGTGGTCAGATGATCGAGCAGTCTAAAATCTTGAAAAACCACGCCAATCCGCCTCCGCAGCTCGGCGCGCTCGGCGGTTCGGCATTCCATCAGGCTCTGGCCGAACAGAAAGATCAGGCCGCGGCTCGGCCGCAGCGCCATAAACAGAAGGCGCAATAGCGAGGTCTTGCCGGCACCCGAGGGTCCGGTCAAAAAATGGAAAGAGCCAGGCAGGAGGTGGAAATTGATATCCCGGAGGATCTCCGGACCCATGCCATAGCGCAATCCGACATTTTCAAAGCGGATCACTTATCCGATCCCTGCTGCTTGCGGAATCTGTCCCATCACCGCAGCCTTTATGGGGAACAGTAAACTCTGTATCAATGCATTTCGATGCGGCTGGTTTGAGATGTTGATGGATAGATAGTTCGCGTTGTGCGTTTGGTAATGGTCCGACCATGATTTTGGAATGTCCCAGCTGCGGGACCTATTACGATACCCCGGCGGTTATTCCGCCCGAAGGCCGCAAGGTTCGTTGCGCCAAATGCGGCAACGCCTGGCTGGCGGCGCCCTCACCCAGCGACGCAAATGAAGCTCTAGACGAGCATGAGCTGGCTGAGCCCGCGCCCGATGACGCCGCGTTAGCCGGCCAAGCGGACAGGGAACCGGATGAATCCGTCGCCAGCGACGAACCGGCTGGGGAGGAGGTCTCCGACGAAGTCGCGGCCGAGGAAGAGACCCAAGCCGAGATTATCGTGGAGGCGGAGGAGCCTGAGCTCACTGACGAAGCTGCGGTCGCCGCAATAGGTGCGCTGGTGGAAGCCGCACTTGATGCCGAAAGGGGCGAGTCCGGCGAAGCCGTAGCGGCATCGCCGGAGAGCGCCAAAGCGGCTTCGCAGGGGAACGAGACTGAGCCCGAGCCTCTAGCGGAGGACGATGACCGGGCGCTCGATGGCGAAGCGGAGATATCGCGGTCGGCGGACGAGGAGAAAGAACCCGAAGAGGAACCGCCGCCGCCCGAGGCTGATTATCCGATAGGGGATTTCTCCCACCAAGGCACGGGCCCCGCCCGCTCGCCGATGCAGGAAATCCTGACATCAGCCGCGGATGCGCCGGCGGCTCAGCCCGCGCCCGATCAGGCCGGACCCCAAGCGGCGGCGGAAGGCGAGCAACCCCAGCCGGTGGAACATATGGGCAGCGGAGGGACAGTGGTCGCGGTTCCAGCGGTGGAGCAGGATGGGCCAGAGGTCTCGTCCCTAGAGCCTGTGTCCGCCAGCGAATCCGAAGGTGATGGTTCCACTCCAGCCAATGAGACCGAGCCGGCGGCAATGGAGCCCGAGGCGGATGCAGCCGAGGAGGCCGCGATCGCCGATCAACCCGCCGCGGCAGCGCAGGTCTCCACCGACCAGGACTTCCAGCCATCGACCAGGCAGTTGGTGAGCTGGGCAATGCTGGCCGTGCTGGTGGTCGCCGGGTTCACGCTAGCGGTTGTCAATCGGGAAGCCGTTGTCAGAAGCATGCCGGGAACGGCCTCGTTCTATAGTGGCCTCGGCATGACCGTGAACTTGCGCGGGTTGGATTTCGAGAACGTTACCTCGACCTGGACGAAGGAGGCCGATCAGCCGGTGCTGGAGGTCAATGGCGAAATCGTCAACATCACGGACGGGCCCATGCAGGTTCCGGCCGTTGTCTTTGAGCTGCACGATGAAAACGGCGTCGAAGTTCACCAGTGGGAGGCCGAGGTCACGAAGGATCCGCTTGAGGCCGGCCAGCGCACGGAGTTTACAGCGCGCATTCCCTCTCCCCCCTCTTCGAGCAGAAGCGTGCAGGTCAAGTTTGCCAGGGCGCCCTAGCGCTGAGTGGCAATGAGCAGACCAACCAATGCCGCTGCCGCTATCGAGCCGCTATTCAGCGCCGAGGAGATCGCTGAACGCGTCGACTCCCTTGCCGGCGAAATCGCGCGCGCCGAGCCCAGCGAGATTCTGATCGTCTCGATTCTAAGAGGGGGGTTCGTGTTCGCCGCCGATCTGGTCCGTGCCCTGCACCGCGCCGGGCTCAGCGCCGAGATCGATTTCATGGGGTTAGCGAGCTATGGCGGGGAACAGAAACCTTCCGGCCCGGTCACCATTCGTCAAGATATCGAGGCTGACGTTGGCGGGCGTTCGGTGCTGCTGGTGGACGACCTGATGGAGACCGGCCATACCCTCGCCTTCGCCAAGTCGCTGCTGGAAAATCGCGGCACGCAACGGGTTGCAACCTGCGTCCTGCTGGACAAGGCGGTCGCCCGCGAAGTTCCGCTCAAGCCCGATTACAAGGGCTTCGACTGCCCGCCTCATTTTGTGGTCGGCTACGGAATGGGCCACGGCCACCGCCACCGGGCGTTACCATATATCGGCCGAATCATGCATGATTGAGCGGGGCGTTTCGGTTGGGCCTGGAGGTAGCGACCATGGACCGGGCGCGCATTCTTCTTGCCGAGGACGACCAAGCGATGCGCGATTTCGTGCGCCGCGCGCTCGAAATGGACGGGCACGATGTGACCACCGTGCATGATGGCGGCGAGGCGCTGGAGCGCTTGAAGTCGCCGCTCCACGAGTACGATCTGTTGCTCGCCGACATCCGGATGCCGGTCATTGACGGCGTTACGCTCGCCCTCGAAATGGCGCGCGAATGCCCGCAACTGCCGATTATTCTGATGACGGGTGATGCCCAACAGCGCGGCCGCGCCTCCGGGCTGGATGCCGCCGTCAAGGGCGTGATTGAAAAGCCGTTCACGCTGGAACGGATTAGATCGGAAGTGCGTGGCGCGCTTCAGGCGCCTTGAGACCCGTGATTGAGAGGCGCCTAGAAGCGGCGGATCAGACGTTCCAGATAGTCCAATTCGAGCATCGGCCGATTGGGCTCGCTCAAGCGCCGGCGCAGCTCATCTAGGATCTCGCGGGCCCGCTGGATGTCGATTTCATCCGGCACCTTCACGGAGCTACCGAGATCGGGGCCGCTGCTGCGGTCGGGACGGCCTAGCGGGTCGCGTCCATCCTGGCCCGAGCGACCCATCTGGGCGCTCATCATCTGCATGATTTGTTCGGCAAGGGACTGGGCGCCCTGCCGCAATCGATCGAGAGCCACAGTTTCCTCGTGGGTCGCGCGGCCGAGATTCTCTTGGTCCAGCGCTGAGCGTGCTTTCCCCATGGCCTGACCCGCGCCCTCCAGTTTCTCCGATGGATTGCCGCCGAGCCCGCGAAGCTGCTCCATCATCTGCTCAAGCTTTTGCTGAATATCGCCTTGGCGTTGGGCAAGCCCGCCGAAGCCCTGTTGGCCCTGGCCCTGCTGCGCAGGCCCCTCGCCTTGCTGTCCGGGCCGTTGGCCTTGGGGTCCAGGCCCCGCTCCGCGGCGTCCCGGCGTTTCGCCCTGTTGGCCTTGTCCGGAACGCTGCTGCCGTCTGGCGCTCTCCTGCTGGCGCCGCATTTCGAATGTCTCGTCGAGCAGTTTTTGCTGGCGCGTGATGAGGTCGCCCAGGCCATTCATCATGTTCATCATCTGCTCGCCGCGCGGATCGGCGTTCGCCATTCCCATTTGCAGCTTTTCCAGCAAGTCGCGCAGGTCGCTTAACAGCTGCTGGGCCATCTCGCGGGACCCGGTCTTGGCCAGATTTTCGATCTGGCGGAGCATCTGGTCCAAATCCTGGCTGTTCATCAGACGGTTGGCGCCCATCTCCTGGCCCGGCGTCATGCCGTTCTTGCGCGCCTGTTCCGCAAGCGCATTCAGGAAGCGGTTGAGCGCGGTGCGAAGCTCTTGCACCAATCGTTTGATCTCGTCGTCGCTGGCACCTTCCTCGAGCGCTTTCATGAGCCGCTCCTGGGCCATGCGCAGGGCGCGCTCGGCGTCGCTGAGGTCGCCGTCCTCGATGCGCAGGGCGATTTGCCAGAGCTGGTCAACGACGCTCGTGAGGCCTTGCTTGTCGTCGCGGATCTTTAGCCGCCAATAGGCCGAGCGCAGTCCAAGATAGACGACCTTGTCCTTGATGAACCTTTCCGGCGCCACGGTGAGCGCTTGTAATGCCTGCGCCACCAGTTCGCGGGCATCCCTGCGGCTCACCAGATTGCGGCGCTGCTCGATGATTGCGCGCGCCAATGGCCGTTGAAATTCGCGCGCGGGCAGCGTCAAGATGTAGCGCGGACTGATGCCTTCTTGACCCGCCTGGTCCTTGGCCACCAGCCGCATTCGAACCTTCAGGCCCGCCCAGGGATGGGCTGAAAGGTCCTTGTAAGTGCGCCCCTCGGTCTCCTTGCCACCGGTCCGGGGCAGCCGTAGCTGCACGACGGGCGGTTCAATCAGTACATCGGAGCTTGTCGGTTGATCGCCGGCCTCGCCCTTCGGACCAGTATTGCCGGCAAGCTCGAAGCGCGCCTCCGCATGGGCCACGCCGTAGTCGTCTTCGACCTGGTAATGCAGCCGCAATGCCTTGCGGGGCGTAGGCGCCGGGGGGGCCACTAGGCGGATCGAGGGATCGCGATCGTCGATGATATTGAAACTCCAGGTGCCAATAGTGCGCCCGCCGGCCGACACTCTGACGTCGCCGGGCTCTTGCAGCGAGAGCTCAAACTCCGTGAGCTGCTCGTCGCTGGCGCTCGGCTTGGCGGATTCGCGCTCGCCCGACTCGCCATCGATGAATTCGAGGGCTGAGCGATCGGATCCGTCACCATTGATGCGTACCATCAGCTGGCTGCCCTCCGGCACGGTGACCGCGCCGTCGGCGCCGTTGCTGCCGCGGTTGCCCTTGCCGTCCGCCAGCACCACGGGGGCTGCGCCCGTATAGAGCGGCGGCGTGATCCAAGCGTCGATCCGATGCCCGCTCGAACTAAAGTCAGATCCGTAGGAAAAGGCTGCGGCCAACTGGTCCCATCCGCCCCGCCCGGCGACGAATGCCGCGCTGACAATCAGCAGCAGGACCAAAGCACGGATCGCGAATGGATCGAGCCGGGCAATGCCGGGCCGGGGTGGGCGGGGTTTGAGCTTGGCGACCATGCGCGCCAACCGCTCGCGATGCCGCTGCCAAAGGGACCGCGCGGCTGGAGAGGCTGAATCGGGTAGACGGTCATCGAACGACGTGGCTGGACGGTGCTTGACGCCGGAATCGCGTTCGAGCCGGCGCAGTCCGTCCTGGCGGCTTGGCCAGGGGATGCTCAGCAAGGGAATGAGAGCGACCGCAAAGGCGATGGCGAAGGCGAAGAGTCCCGCGGTATGCGCCCATGCGGGCAGCCAGCTCCAAACCCCGATCAAAGAGGCGATCAGGAAGCAGCCCACAACCAGGAACGGCCATAGCAGGGCCCGCCAAACCCGCTCGAAAATCAGGATAAGCTTGGCGAGCTCCACCCGGCGGCCCAGGACGCGTTCACCGTCCTCCCGAGCTTCGCGAAGCGCCTCGCGGGCGCGGCGGATCAAGTCGATCATGCGGGCAAACTACCACACAGTTTCGGTTCGCTTCGAGATGTTATGTCACCCGATTACGGGCAAATCTCGGGCCTAGTCGTGCGATCGTTGTCACGTCTTGGTGAGCCAGGCGGGCAAGCGCTCCGCCTCAAATTGATCGCTGGGCGATGGCCGCGGCCTGATTACGGCGTAATTCTCGCCCTTGACCATGACCTCGGGCACCAACGGCCGGCTATTATAAGTGTTGGCCAATACGGCGCCATAGGCGCCCGCCGTCAGTACCGCCAACAGGTCGCCGGGCTGCATTTCGGGCAGGTCGCGCTCCAGCGCCAGAAAATCGCCAGTCTCGCAAACCGGGCCCACAACGTCCGTCTTCGCAACCGGTCCCGAGCGGCGCGCCTCGGCCACCGGCCAAATGTCATGATAGGCGCTGTAAAGCGTTGGCCGGAGCAGATCGTTCATGCCGGCGTCCACAATAGTAAAACTCTTGGTCGGCCCCTGCTTCACATAGAGAACGCGGGCTACCATTACGCCCGCATTGCCCGCGATCATACGGCCCGGCTCAAAGACAAGCCGGCAGTTCAGGTCCTGCACCGCCTTCAATACGGTCCCGGCATAGGCCTTTGGATCGGGCGGAATATCGTCGTCGCCGCGATAGGGCACGCCGAGCCCGCCGCCGAAATTGACGAATTCGACCTCCAGGCCGTCTTCGCGCAACCATCCGGCCATGGCGTCCAACAAAGCGAAGGCATCGGCGAAGGGTTCGAGATCGGTGATCTGGCTGCCGATATGCATATGAATTCCGCAGGGGCGAATCCCTGGGAGTTGCGCTGCCAGACGGTAAAGCTCGCGGGCCTCTTTCCAAGCCACGCCAAACTTGTCCTCGGCCTTGCCGGTCGAAATCTTGTGGTGGGTCTTCGGGTCGACGTCGGGATTGACGCGGAGCGCGACGCGAGCCTCCTTGCCCAGGCTGTCGGCAACTTCGCTGAGCAGCCGGAGTTCGGGTTCGGATTCGACATTAAAGGCGTAAATGCCCTGTTCCAGGCCCAGCGCCATCTCGTCAGCGGTCTTGCCCACACCGGAAAACACGATGCGGTCACCGGGTATGCCTGCCGCTTGAGCGCGATGCAGCTCGCCCTCCGAGACCACATCCATGCCGGCGCCCAATTCGCCCAAGGTTTTCAGAACCGCCAGATTGGAGTTGGCCTTGACCGAGTAGCAGATCAGCGTGTCGGAGCCCGAAAACGCCGCGTCGAACACGCGGTAGTGGCGCTCGAGCGTGGCCGTCGAGTAGCAATAGAACGGCGTGCCGACCTCGTCCGCGATTGCGGCAAGGCTGACGCCTTCGGCGTGCAAGACGCCGTCCTTGTAGGCGAAATGATGCATGGAGACGCTTAGGCCGGCGCTGTTATCTCAAGAGACCGTCGAGAATGAAGGGACGGTCCGGTTTGCCCGATTCGGTCTCGCCCACCGGCGCGCCCTGGCCGCGCTGTTGGCTTGGCGGCGCCTCGAGCGGACCCTTGCGGCCGCAGGCGGACAGCCCAAGGCCCGCAATTACGAGCAGAGCCAGCGCAAATTGAAGCGGTTTTGGCATCGAAGCTCATCCCAATCGGCCGGAAGTCGGCACAGAGTCGCCGACCTTTCTAGCGCGATGTGGTTTCCCTTTCCAAACGCTTTATCCATTTACGCGCCATCTTGCGGACATTTTGAGGCGCGGTGCCGCCATAACTGGTGCGGCTCTTCACCGATTTTGGCACACTCAAGACCTCGAATACGGCTTCCGTGATGCCTGGCTCGACCTCTTGCATTTGTGCGAGCGGCAACTTCCAAAGCGGCACGCCAGCCTGATCCGCTGCCACAACGATCTGCCCCGTAAGCGCGTGGGCCTCGCGAAATGTCAGACCCAGCTCCCGCACAAGCCAATCGGCGAGGTCGGTGGCGGTGGAATGGCCAGCCGCCGCACTTTTGCGCATCGCCTTCTCATCGACTGTAGCGTCCGCCACCATGCCGGTCATGGCAATCAACATCAGGATCAATGCATCGAGTGCGTCGAAAGTCGCTTCCTTGTCCTCCTGCATGTCCTTGGAATAGGCGAGCGGCAGCCCCTTCATCACCATGGCAAGGCTAATTAGAGCCGCAATAATTCGCCCGGTCTTGGCGCGGACCAGTTCGGCGGCATCTGGATTGCGCTTTTGCGGCATGATCGAAGACCCGGTCGAATAGGCGTCCGACAGCGCCAGGAAACCGAATTGGTCCGAGGTCCACAGCACGATTTCTTCGGCGAGCCGGGATAGGTGAAGCGCGCAGATGGTACAGGCCGCAAGCGTCTCAAGCGCAAAATCCCGGTCCGAGACCGCGTCCAGCGAGTTCGCAGCGGGCCGGTCGAAGCCAAGTGCTTTGGCCGTCATGTCCCGGTCGATCGCAAAAGAGGTTCCGGCCAGCGCCGCCGCGCCAAGTGGCGACTCGTTGAGCCGTTTGCGGGCGTCGGCCAGCCGCCCACGGTCGCGTGCCAGCATCTCCACATAGGCCAGGCAGTGATGGCCAAAGGTCACGGGCTGCGCGGTCTGCAGATGGGTGTAGCCCGGCATCACGGTGGCGGCGTGGTCCAAAGCCTTGTTGGCCAAGGCCAGCTGCAGCTCGCGAATCGCCAGATCGATGGCGTCGATGGCATCGCGAATATAGAGCTTGAAGTCGGTGGCGACCTGGTCGTTGCGCGAGCGCGCGGTATGGAGCTTTCCGGCTTCCGGACCGATCAGCTCCTCGAGACGGGCTTCGATATTCATGTGAATGTCTTCGAGCGCCCGGGAGAAGCCAAATTCCCCTGCCTCGATTTCGGTCAGGATCTTATCCAAACCCTGCTGGATCTTGCGATTATCTTCTCGCGAAATGATGCCGGTGCCCGCGAGCATCGCGCAATGGGCCTTTGACGCCGCAATGTCATGGGCGTAAAGCCGCTTGTCGAAGTCTATGGAGGCCCCTATCTCCTCCATGATCCGGGCGGGTCCGGAAGCGAAGCGCCCGCCCCACATCTTGTTGGTCATCGATGTCCTACCTGAGAATGCCGCAATGAGTGGAGACAAGACGCACGGCAAGCCGAAAAAGGCACCATGGACGACCTATTTGTGGGTCGCCCTACTCGCCACTGTCGCAGGATTCGTGGCGGTATACGTGAATTTCGGGTCGAATGGCAATGTCGTGCCCAAGATGGCGCGCCCAGCACCCGACGCCGGCACGGCGCGCGCGCCTGCGGTTCCCGTCGCGAGCGGCCCTTTTGCCGGGCTCAATCGCGGGGCAATGTCGACATTTTTGGTGCATAAGGCGCCAAAAGAGCTGCCACAGTTCAAGTTCGACGGCGCCGATGGAACGCCGCTGACGCTCGGTCAATGGAACGACAAGGTGGTGTTGCTCAATCTTTGGGCGACATGGTGTGCGCCCTGCCGCAAGGAAATGCCATCGCTGGACCGGTTAAAGGCCCAACTCGGCGGCGATGATTTCGACGTGGTTGCGATCAGCGTGGACCGGGGCGGCATCGACAAACCAAAGGCGTTCCTGGAAAAAATTGGAACCGAGCACTTGGCGCTCTATCACGATCCGACCGGGCGGCTTGGCGCCAAGCTAAAGGCGTTCGGGATGCCGACCACGCTGTTGATCAACCGCAAGGGCGAGGAAATCGGCCGCCTGATCGGTCCGGCGGAGTGGGACTCGGAGGATGCGGTGAAGCTGGTCGAGACCGCGATTGCGCAGGACAAGAAGGCAGCCGCTCAGCGCGTCGGCACCGGTTCCTCACCGCTATAGTCGTAGAAGCCACGGCCCGTTTTGCGGCCGAGCCAGCCCGCCTCGACATATTTCACCAGCAGCGGGCAGGGCCGGTATTTGGAATCCGCCAAACCCTCATAGAGCACCTGCATGACCGCCAGGCAGGTGTCCAATCCGATGAAGTCTGCGAGCTGCAAGGGGCCCATCGGATGGTGCGCGCCCAGCCGCATTGCCGTATCGATCGATTCCACGGTGCCCACGCCCTCATAGAGCACGTAGACCGCCTCGTTGACCATCGGCAGCAGAATGCGGTTGACCATGAAGGCTGGGAAGTCTTCCGCCACCGCCACCTGCTTGTCGAGGCTCTCGACGAAGGCCCTGGACTGCAGATAAGTGTCCTCGCCCGTGGCGATTCCGCGAATGATCTCGACGACTTCCATCACCGGAACCGGGTTCATGAAATGCAGGCCGATGAACTGCTCGGGCCGGTCGGTCGAGGCCGCAAGCCGCGTGATTGAAATCGAGGACGTATTGGAGGAGAGAATCGCATCCGGCTTCAGCTCGGGACAAAGCGCGGCGAAGATCTCCCGCTTGACCTCCTCGTTCTCGGTGGCTGTTTCGATAATCAGATCCGCATTGGCGAGATCGCTGAGCGCGGCTGCGTAGCTGATGCGCCCGAGGGCCGCCTTGCGGTCTTTGTCGGCGAGCTTGTCGGCCGAGACCTGACGCGCCAAATTGCCGTTAATGGTGGCGAGTGCTGCCTCCACACGCTCTTTGTTTAGGTCGTTCAACAGGACGTCATAACCCGCGACGGCCGCGACATGGGCAATGCCGTTGCCCATTTGGCCCGCACCAATCACGCCCACTTTTTTGATCGTCATGTCTGATCGCTCATTTTGGGTGTATCGGCCTGTCAGGCGCTAACCTTGTCGAGTTCAGCGTCGAGCTGGGGCAAGACTTCGAACAGATCGCCGACCAGGCCGTAATCGGCGACCTGAAAGATCGGCGCTTCCTCGTCCTTGTTGATGGCGACGATCACCTTGGAATCCTTCATGCCGGCCAAGTGCTGGATGGCGCCGGATATGCCAACCGCAATGTAGAGCTCCGGGGCCACCACCTTGCCGGTCTGACCGACCTGGTAGTCATTGGACATGTAGCCCGCATCGACCGCGGCGCGGCTCGCCCCAATGGCGGCGCCGAGCTTTTCGGCGACCGGCTCGATATATTTCTCAAAATTCTCCGTCGACCCTAGGCCGCGCCCGCCCGAGATGATCACGCGGGCCGAGGTGAGTTCCGGGCGGTCCGATTTCGAGAGTTCCTGGCGCTCGAATTGGGAAACACCGGCGGCATCGGGCGCATCGATCTTCTCGACACTCGCCGAACCGCCTTCGCCGGCGGAAGCGAATGCGGTGGTGCGCACGGTGATGACCTTTTTCGGGTCGCTCGATTGCACGGTTTGAATGGCATTTCCCGCATAGATCGGCCGCTCGAAGGTATCGGGCGCCTTGATCGCGGTAATGTCGGATATCTGCGCTACGTCGAGCAGGGCGGCGACGCGGGGCATGAAATTCTTGCCCGTCGTGGTGGCCGGCGCCAGCACCGCGTCGTAATTGGCGGCCAGCGGCACGATGAGCGCCGCCATCTCTTCGGCGAGCTGGTGCTCGAACTGGGGCGCATCTGCAAGAAGCACCTTGTTCACGCCCTCAAGCTTTGCGGCCTCGTCTCCGACAGCGCCGCAGCCCTTGCCCGCCACAAGAATGTCGACATCGCCCAGCTGGGCGGCCGCGCTCAGCGCCTTGGCTGTGGCATCGCTCATATGCGCGTTGTCGTGTTCGGCGACGAGCAGAACGGCCATCAGAGTACCCCGGCTTCGTTTTTCAGCCTGTCGAGCAGCTCGTCCACGTCGGCGACCATAACGCCGGATTCCCGTTTCGGCGGGTCGCGGGTTTCGAGCACCTTGAGCCGGGGCGCTACGTCGATGCCGTAATCGGCGACCGTCTTCACGTCCATCGGCTTCTTCTTGGCCTTCATGATGTTGGGAAGCGAGGCATAACGCGGCTCGTTCAAGCGCAGATCCGTGGTCACCACCGCGGGCAGATCGAGTTCGATCGTCTGCAGCCCGCCATCGACTTCGCGAGTCACCTGGACCTTGTCGTCGCCCAATTCGACTTGGGAGGCGAAGGTGCCCTGGGGCCAGCCCAGGATCGCGGCCAGCATCTGGCCGGTCTGGTTGGAATCATCGTCGATCGCCTGCTTGCCCATGATCACGATTTCCGGGTTTTCCGCCTCGACCACGGCTTTCAGTATCTTGGCCACGCCTAGCGGTTCGACGGTGTCGTCAGTCTCGATCAGAATGCCGCGGTCGGCGCCCATGGCGAGCGCGGTACGGATCGTCTCCTGGGACTTTTGCGGGCCGATCGTGACCGCGACGATTTCTTCCGCCTTACCTGCCTCCTTGAGGCGGATCGCCTCCTCGACGGCAATCTCGTCGAACGGATTCATCGACATCTTGACGTTGGCCAGCTCTACGCCGCTGCCATCCGCCTTGACCCGGATCTTGACGTTGTAATCGACCACCCGTTTGACCGGCACCAGGATTTTCATTGGTTCGACTCCGCGCCCATTGTGGCGGGGTTCTTATGCTTCGGCTGTTTGGCAGGAGAGATGCGCCGCTAACGCACCTGCAGAAATTCCTTTCGCACTTGCGAAATAGCCGCGCGACGGTAATGCCGAGGCAAGTCCAAGTCAATGCTCGCGGATTAGCGCTGGGGAAGCGTTCGAGGCCACGCTTACGCGGCCTCAACTGCCCCCTTGGGTCTTGTCGAACAACCGCACGCCGGGGCGGCGCATGAACAGGATCAGCAAGGCCCCGGAGACAAGCCCGCCGACATGGGCCCACCAGGCCACATTGTTGCCCGAAGAGGCGATGGCGTTGAAGACTTGCAGGCCCGCCCAGAAGCCGAGCGCCCAGGCCGCGGAGATCCGCAACGGGATCCACCAGAATGCCAAAACCCAGGTTTTCACTTTGGGATGGAGCATCAGATAGGCGGTGATGATACCGGAAACCGCGCCGCTGGCGCCGATCAGGGGCGTCGTGGAATGGGGCATCGCCCAAATGTGAACCACGCCCGCAAAGATCCCGCACATGGTGTAGAACATCAAAAACCGCACATGCCCCATGGCGTCTTCAACGTTGTCGCCGAACACCCAAAGAAACAGCATGTTGCCGGCCAAATGTATGAAATTGCCGTGCAGAAACATGTAGGAGACCAGCGTAAATCGCTCGGGCACCGGAAAGGTGCCGGCGGGAATGATGATCTCGCTGTCCATGAGTGGATTGCGCTGGATGAACTCGGCCGGGATCAGCGCAAACGCCGCCGTTCCCTCATTGGCGAGGCTCATCGGCAGCACCTGCAGCAGCACGTAGATCGCCACATTCAGGATGATCAGCGTGACCGTCACATATTGGTACTGAATGGATTTCAGCGGGTTCCGGTCGTGGATGGGTACGAACACGTTGTGCCTGACCCCGCCTAGTGGTTTTGGCCCGGCGTCCAGAGGACGTCGGCCTTGCCCTTGTCGTTCACGTAGCGCGCGGCGACGAACAGGAAATCAGAAAGCCGGTTGATGTAGCGCAGGGCCTCGTTCCCTACTTTTTCGCCCTTTATCGCGGCCAGCTCCACCATATAGCGCTCGGCGCGCCGGGCCACCGTGCGCGCCACGTGCAGGGCTGCAGCACCTGGTTCGCCGCCTGGCAGAATGAAGGAGCGCAGGGGCTCCAGTTCGCCGTTCAGCTGGTCGATTTCAGACTCCAGCCGCTCGACCTGCTTGGCCGAGATGCGGAGCGGCTCGTAGTCCAGCTTTTCGCCCATGTCCGGGGTGCAGAGATCGGCCCCGAGATCGAACATGTCGTTCTGAATCCGGCCCAGCATCTGGTCGACGTCGGTGTCTTCCTTCGTCAAATGCTGGCGGGCGACGCCGATAAAGGAATTGGCTTCATCCACGGTGCCGTAGGCGGCGATGCGGGTGTCGTATTTGGGGACGCGCGAGCCCGTGCCCAGCGCCGTTTCCCCCTTGTCGCCGGTCCGCGTGTAGATTTTGTTCAGAACGACCATGTTAGCTCCAAGCGCCGCCAGCGCGCTCCGGCGGCTCCCCTGCGGGGGCGCAAGCCTAGCGAGGGATCATGCACGGTCAATCCCAGTCGATTGCCGAGGTAAAGGGCGCCAACGCACCCCAAGTTTTCCCTCATCTTCCCGCAACGAAAATCGCCGCCAAGACCACAATGATGGCGACGAACTGCATCGCCACCCGCCAGCGCATAAGCTTCTGCGAAAGGGCTGGATTGCCGCCGCGCGCCATATTCCACAAGCCCAGCGCCAAAACTATGGCAACCGCGGCGAGCGCCAGCAATACCAGGATGTTCAATATCCCTTGCAATGTCGTCTATTCCACCAGATTAACGGGCGGGTGCGAAACTAACGCTTCAGAGTGGCCAACGCCACCGGCAAAGCAGCCCTTGTGCAGGCTATTCGCCGGAGACGAGAAAATCGAGCATTCGGGTGGAAAGCAGCCTGCGCCCGAAGCCCAGGGCATGGGTCGGAAGGGTCACGTAATAGCGTGGCCGGGGAAACCGGCTTTCCAGCGCGTGGATCAGTTTCTTCAACACCGCGTCGGGCTCCATCCTCAAGGGATTGTAGCCGTCTGATTCCAGGGCGTTGATGCGCGTTTCGTAGGTGTCCCGGTGAGGCGAGTTGGCAATGTCGATATTGGCCTTGTAGGCGGCCAGCGAGCGCTCGGTGAATCGGGTGCGGATCGGTCCGGGCTCGATGATGGAGACGTGGATTCCGGTGCCCTTGAGCTCCTGCCGCATGGCGTCGCTCAGGCCCTCGACGGCGAATTTGCTGGCGTTGTAGGCGCCGCGATATTTCAGCGAGACCAGTCCCAATACGGAGGAGTTTTGCACGATTCGTCCGCCGCCATTCTTGCGCATCGCCGGAATCACCTGCCGGGTCAGGTCGTGCCAGCCGAAGAAGTTGGCCTCGAATTGGTCGCGCAGCACTTCGGTTTCGATGTCCTCCACGGCGCCCGGCTGGCCATAGCCGCCATTATTGAAGAGCGCGCCCAGCTTGCCGCCGGTCAGGCGCAGCGCTTCAGACGCGCATTCAGTGATGGATTCGGGTTCCGCGTAATCGAGGTAGAGGGCCTCCAGGCCTTGGGCTTTGAGGCGCCCGATGTCCTGGGGCTTGCGCGCGGTGGCGATGACGCGCCAGCCCCGCGCCTTCATTCCAGCAGCGCAACAGGCGCCTATGCCCGAAGAGCAGCCGGTGATCAGAATGGAACGCTCACTCATTGGCGCGAGGATTTACCGCGTGGCGTCCGCAATGGGAAGCGCCATCGCCATGAGCCTTCCCCAACTTGGAGGCCGAACCGGCGCAATTCATCGGCTCTCCGCTCTTTTGCATATTGCGAACACGGCTCATAATAGAGGCTGCTTTTTCATGGGAGGAGGGCAAGCAATGAAACAGGACAAAGTCCTATCGCCGCAACTCGTGACCAATGCGGAGGTGCTGTATTGCTGCTTCGAAGCTGAGGATCAAGAGGCTGTTGCGGCGCTCGTGCCAGAGGGTTTCGAGCCGGCCAATCCGGGAACCGTATTCCTGAACCAATACTGGGTGCCGGACGAGCAGCAGCACTCCAATGCGGGTTTCCCCAATAGCTGGGGCGCCTACACGTTGACCTATATCGGCGTCGAATTGGCTGGCCACGATCTCTACGAAGGCATGCCCTGCCGCTGGTGGACGCATTACTACAACAGCTCGCCCAATATGTTGGACTACGCCGCCGAACACGGAATACCGGCCTATCCCGGCGGGCGCACCGAACTCGACATCGGCAAGGGCGAGGTGACCGCGACCACCTATCTCGACGAGAAGCCCGCAATCCGCACCAAGGCGACGTTTTCCCAGACCCAGACGCCACCCGCCGCGGGGCAGCTGCTTTACATGACCCGCAAGGCGGGCGAGCTGGAACTTGGCCGCTATCCGTTTGTGGGCTCGACCTATGAGGATCTCGACGTCAAATCGATCGAGTTTTTGGACGAATCCGCTTCGTTCTATGCGCTGCGGCCGAAACAGCCCCTGAACATCACATTCAGCGTGTTCTTCCCGGCGCTCGCTTTTTGCTATCCGGGCGGCCAACAGAAATTCGGCGACGATCCGTTCTAGAAAATGGTCGCCTTATCGGATCGTGCTCGGCTCCGCCGGCGCGTGTCTACCGATGAAGGCAACCGCCAGGTCCGGCTGATCGGTGAAGACGCCGTCCGCGCCTATCTCGACCAGGAAAATCTCGAGTGCCCGATCGAATGACTCGGCGTAGGGGGGTAGCGCGTCGGCTCGTAGGGTATAGGGGTAGACCTCGAGGCCGAGATCCTGCGCCGTTGTGGCAAGGGACGTGATGTTGAGCTTTCCGTTCTTATCGGCGCCGGTCACGATCTGGGCCATCCAGGGGCCGATCGCGTCGGCGACCTTGGCGATTTGCCTGAGGCCCTCGGCGGTCTTGAGCTCGTCGTAATCGACGTCAGGCGCCTCGTTCCAGGCGTTCTCGGTCAGAAGCTGGATCAACCGGCCCTGGTAACCCAGATCGTTGCGGATGCGCCGGGTCTCGTTCCAGTCGAAGCACTGCAGGTAGACGGGATCGCTCTTCGCCGCATAGCCATGGCGCGCGAGCGTCTCCAGCACAATCCGCGACGTATCCTGGCCCACTTTGCGGTGGAAGGCCGGGCGCTTGATATCGGTGAAGACGCCGACATTTCTTCCCGTGGAGGCGTTCAAGCCCGCAATCAGTTCGAGCTGCTCATCGAGGGTGGCGACACTGAAGTCGCCATCGCCTTGGTGAGACCGGTTTGGGAAAACCGGTTTTCCGGTCTTCGTGTTTATCCGCTCGTGCACATTGAGCTGCTTGATCTCGTCCAGGGTGAAGTCGACCACGTAGAAGCGGCCATCGGCGCGCTTGCGGTCGGGGAAGACTTTGGCCACGTCGGTCACGGCGTCGAGCACGATGTCATGGAGCACGATCGGAATACCGTCCTTGGTTATCACCACGTCCTGCTCGATATAGTCGGCGCCCTGATCGTGGGCCATCGCCACCGCCTCCAGGGTGTGCTCCGGCAAATAGCCCGAGGCGCCGCGATGGGCGATGACGGTTTTTTGTTTGGTCTCTGCCATTGCCGGTTCGGCGCCGCTCGGGGCTGCCGCCATCATCAACATCGCCAGCGCGCCGGACAATAGCCGCATGGTTCTGACGATCCTCTCGCTCCTAACTGTGGAGTGGGACGAAAAGAGCAGGCGGGCGTCCTCAGCTCTCCAGCAGCCGCCGGGCGATAACCTGGGCTTGAATTTCGGCCGTCCCCTCGAAGATTGAGAAGATGCGGGCGTCGCACAGCACGCGGGAGACCGGGTATTCGAGGGCAAAGCCGTTGCCGCCGTGGATTTGTACCGCATTGTCGGCCGCGGACCAGGCGACCCGTCCGGCCAACAGCTTGGCCATGCCGGCTTCAAGGTCGCAGCGGCGGCCTTGGTCCTTTTGGCGGGCGGCGTAATAAACCAGCTGGCGGGCCGCCAGCAGCTCATAGGCCATGATCACGATCTTATCGGCGACCCGCGGATATGCCAGGATCGGCTTGCCGAATTGTTGGCGCTCCTGGGCATAGCGGAGCGCCAAGTCGAGCGCCGATTGGCCCACGCCGATCGCGCGCGCGGCCGTTTGGATGCGGGCGGCTTCAAAGGTCCGCATGAGCTGTTTGAAGCCCTCGCCCTCTTGGCCTCCCAGCAATGCGCTCTCCGGCACTTCGAAGCCGTCGAAGGAGACATCGAACTCCTTCATGCCGCGATAGCCCAAAACTTCGATTTCGCCGCCTGACATGCCTTGGGCGGGAAACGGGTCGTCCTCGCTGCCCCGGGGCTTTTCGGCCAGGAACATAGAGAGGCCGCGATAACCCTGCTCGTCAGGATTTGTGCGGGCCAGCAACGTCATCAGGTCGGCACGCACTGGATGGGTGATCCAGGTCTTTTGGCCGGTGATCTTGTAGACGTCGCCTTGCTTGACCGCCCGGGTTTTGAGCGATGCCAGGTCAGAACCGACATTGGGCTCAGTGAAGACCGCGGTGGGAAGTACTTCTCCGCTGGCGATCTTCGGCAACCAGTGCTGTTTCTGCTCCTCGGTGCCGCCCAACAGGATCAGCTCGGCGGCGATTTCGGAGCGCGTGCCGAGCGAGCCGACGCCGACATAGCCCCGTGAGAGCTCCTCGGAGACGACGCACATGGATTCCTTGCCCAGCTCCAATCCGCCATACTCTTCTGGAATGGTCAGGCCGAACACGCCGAGCTCGGCCATCTGGGCGATCACTTCGAGCGGCACATAGGCGTTGGCGAGGTGCCATTCATGGGCGTGGGGCGCCACTTCCTGGTCAGAGAACCGGCGCATCTCGTCACGCATCGCCTCGTAGGTCTCGTCCAGCCCGCTATCGCCAAAGGTGGCGGAGCCCTCACGGGCCGTGATCAGCTCGATCGCTCTGGCGCGAAGTTGCGGATCCGAACCATGCGCGATCAGCTCGCCGACCGCGCCGCCCCCGAAGCGTTCGATGGCCTCATCCGAGAGTCCGAATTCGCTGGGGCGCACGAATTCGGTTTGCGACATCGGGATCCCGCCGCGAATCTGGGCGAGATACTCAGCAAAAAACAATTGGGTCAGCAACGCTTCGAGCTCGCCGAAGCGGCCCTCGCCCTCCATGCGCTGGGTGTAGTCCGCCATCTGCTTGAGGGCTTCGACGCAGGTCGCGAGCCACGCGAAACCATGGGCGGCTTGTTGCTCGCGCTCTAGGCGCTCCGCCGAGACGCGGCCATCGCTGGCCACCTTCGCGGCCACGACCGACTTCGCTTCTTCAAGCAGGTCTCCCGCCGCGCCCGCGGCATCGGCGGTCAGGGATTTCAGATCGACTTTGTCCGGGGCACCAGCGTTTTGCTGGCCGGCGGCGAGGGTCATCGCTAATGGCTCCCCATGGGCGAATGGGTGGTCGCGAACGCCCGGCACCATATCGGTTGGCGCATCGGGCGCAAGGTGGTTTCTCACGGGCCTCGAGAGGCTCAATTGCCAAGCCGACGAGACGCTTGGCGCTGGAGCCGGTCATCACCTCACCGGAACAGCAGAAAGCTCAGGCTGCGTCTTCCGAGTAGCGGGGGGAATCGTACTCTTCCTCATCGTCGGCCAGCATCTGCGCGTCGGGCTCGTCGCCCAGTTCGTCCCGCCCGACGCCCCCCATATTGGGATTATCGGTGGGCTGTGTCGAAGCGGTGGGCTCGCTTCGCTCCTCTCCGGTCACGCCGGCCTCAAGCGGGCGAATGAGTTCGAGTAACTCGTCCAGCTTCTGAACCGCGATGTAGTATTTGTTGCGCGTCAGCTGCTGCTCGGCCTCGGCGCGCAATTCCAAAATAGAGTCGACCAAATCCTTCTTGACCGTAGGATTGTCCATGCTGTGACGTCCTTCGTTTCAACTGGCCCCAAAGCCCCAGCTAGACAGGGCCATCTTAGGGTCTGGGGCTGAGAAGAGTCCACTTGTTGATTCGCCAAAGAACGGCGGTTCCTGGCGGGTTTTCGGCGGTCGAATTCAATCCGATAGAATCGGGGCGGCGCGCTGCAGAATCTGATGGGGTTGGGTGAATGCTGGGCCCGCACCAAACGCGGTGCCGCGGTCGGCGCCCAGCCTTGCAGCACAGAAGGCGTCCGATATTGCCGCGGGCGCAAAACGCGCCAATAAGCTTGCTTGAACAGTCTGTGCCATTGCGCTCACCAGTTGGCGGCAATGGGCCTCGGACTGAGTGTCGCCTGCGAGTTGGTTCTCCAAGTCCGCGATTGACTTATCGAGATTTGCGTTTTGGCCCTGGGCCTGTCGGACCTCGTCCATCAGCGCGCTCCCCGACTCCGGGTTCCGGTTGAGGGCGCGCAGTACGTCGAGCGCCACCACATTGCCCGCACCTTCCCAAATGCCGTTGAGCGGCGCCTCGCGGTAGAGCCGGGCCATGGCGTGCTCCTCGACGAAACCGTTGCCGCCGATGCATTCCAGCGCCTCGCCCAAGAAGGGGACGGCGCGCTTGCAGACCCAAAACTTGGCCAGTGGCGTCATGACGCGCACTAGATGGCGCGCCGCCTCGTCATCTTCCATCCGGTCGATGGCGTGGGCCAGCCTTAGCCCCAGCCACATCGCCGCCTCGGACTCCAATGCCAGATCGGCGAGCACCTGGCCCATAAGCGGTTGATCGACCAGGGATTTTTGAAATACCCGGCGGTGGCGACAATGGTGCAGCGCCAGCATCAGTGCCTGTCGCATCAGGCCAGCCGAGGCGATTGCGAAATCGGCCCGTGTCAGATGGGTCATGGAGAGCGCCGCCGCGATGCCCCTACCCTCTTCGCCCAGGCGCCAAACCAGCGCGCCCGGAAATTCGACCTCTGATGAGGCATTGGACCGGTTGCCGCATTTGTCTTTCAGGCGCTGGATCTGGAATGGATTGCGCGTCCCGTCCGGCAGCACCCGGGGCAGCAGGAAGCAGGTCGGCCCGGATTCGGTCTGGGCCAGCGTCACGAAGGCATCGCTCATCGGGGCAGAGCAGAACCACTTATGCCCGGTGAGCCGGTAGACGGTGTCGCCATACTCGCGGGCAGGTTCTGCGCGGGTTTCGTTGGCCCGCAGGTCCGAGCCCCCCTGCTTCTCGGTGAGCGTCATGCCGATGGTGGCGGATGATTTCTCCTGGATCGGCTTCAGCCCGGCCTCGTAGCCCTCGGCCATCAGCTTGCCGCGCCAGATATCTTCGAGCGGCCCGTCCAGCGCCAGGATTGGCGGCGACGAGTAGGTCATGCCGGCGGGGCAGCCCACGCCGCTTTCGATCTGGTTCCAGAGATAGCTCAGCACGCCACGGGCGGCGTGGCCGCCGGGCTCATCCGCGGTCCAGGCGAGCGAATGCACGCCGCTGCCGAAGGCAAGCGCCATAAGCTCGTGATAGGCGGGATGAAACTCGACATCATCGAGCCGGTTGCCTTGGGCATCGTGGCTGCGAAGCTCCGGCACGTGGCGGTTGGCGTCGCGGGCGAGGCTCTGGACCCGCTCATCGGCCGCCGCGGCCCCTAACGCCTCGGCGCGCGGAGCGATCCAAGCCGCGCCGAAGGCGGCTGCCGCTTCCCGCAGGGCGATGTCGGTGCTGAACGCGTTGAAACCGGTCAGCGGCGGGGGCTGGTTGGTGACTTCGTGGGTGGACAACTGGGATACCGGGCGCGGTACGGGCATGGACCACCTAATTGTGCGGCGGCAGCGAGAGGCCGCATCCTGTTGTGGTCAGGCCGCCGCCCCGCCCTTGCTGGCTTCGATGATGTCTTCGAAGGTGCGAAGCCCCGTGCAAGGCGCGCTCACCAGCACGGCCATATTGCCCGGCTGGTGCTGGTTTTTCCACATCCGCATATGGGCTTTCGGGATCTGCTCCCAGGGAAACACCTCCGACATGCAGGGGTCGATGCGCCGCTCGATCACTAGCCGGTTGGCCTGGCTCGCCTGCTTCAGATGGGCGAAATGCGAGCCCTGGATACGCTTTTGGTGCATCCAGATGTAACGCGCATCCATGGTGAGATTGTAGCCGGTGGTGCCGGCGCAGATCACGACCATGCCGCCGCGCTTCACCACGAATGTGGACACGGGGAATGTGGCTTGACCTGGATGCTCGAAGACGAAATCGACATTCACGCCCTTACCGGTGATGTCCCAGATCGCCTTGCCGAATTTGCGAACCCCGGCGAACCAGGTCTTGTATTCCTCGCTGCCGACTTCCGGGAGTGGGCCCCAGCAGTCGAAGTCCTTGCGGTTGATGACGCCCTTGGCGCCGAGCGACATCACGAAGTCGCGCTTGGATTCATCGGATATCACGCCAATCGCATTGGCGCCCGCGGTGGCGCAGATCTGCGTCGCCATGGAGCCGAGTCCTCCCGATGAGCCCCAAATCAGCACGTTATGACCGGGCCGCAGAATGTGCGGGCGGTGGCCAAACAGCATGCGGTAGGCGGTGGCGAGCGTGAGCGTATAGCAGGCGGCCTCCTCCCAGGTCAGATGCTTGGGCCGCGGCATCAGCTGCTGGGCCTGGGCGCGGGCAAATTGGGCGAAGGAGCCGTCCGGCGTCTCATAGCCCCAGATGCGCTGGGTCGGCGAGAGCATCGGGTCGCCGCCATTGCACTCCTCGTCGTCGCCGTCGTCCTGGTTGCAATGGATCACGACTTCGTCGCCGATCTTCCAGTTCCGCACCTTTGAGCCGACAGCCCAGACGATGCCCGAGGCATCCGAGCCCGCAATGTGATAGGGGTTCTTGTGGCCGTCGATGGGGGAGACCGGCGTGCCGAGTGCGGCCCAAATGCCGTTGTAGTTGACGCCCGCCGCCATCACCAAAACCAGCACGTCGTGGGAATCCAGCTCCCAGGTGGGGAGCACCTCGATCTGCATGGCCTCGTCCGGGGGGCCGTGGCGTTCCTGGCGGATCGCCCAGGAATACATGTTCTTGGGCACGTGACCGAGGGGGGGAATTTCACCGATCTCATAGAGATCCTTGGTTTCGCCCGCCGGGCGCGGCGCCTCTGCTACGGCGGCATTGCTCATGACCTTCGCCTCTCCAAGGCCGGCTCGGCGGCCAATGAAATTTGTCTATCCCCGGCTGTCATCGGCTCGTCATAGTCCGAATTCCGGGCGGCGGCCGGGTCGGCCACCCGCTTATTGCAACGCGGTAGGATCGTTGGGCATATTGGTATGGAATTCAAGATATTTTCGCATTGCAGCAATTGGCCCTTTAGACCATAGGGTAACGGAACGGATTTGCTGCAGAGAGTTTTGCAAGGGTTGAGTGTGACAATCCGACTGAGAATATCGGCTTCGAATTCCTGGCCTTGTTCCGACGCTTACGTCATAGTGACGCGGCAATTGGCGGGCGATTCGCCGCCGGCAGAGGCGGCCCGTCAAGGTACGGCGTTCTCATCCACCACTTGGATGCAAGGGGAAAATCATGGGATTGGAAGCGCTTCTCATCTTTCTGGTTATCGGTGCGATCGCCGGTTGGCTCGCGGGCATCATCATGCGGGGCGGCGGCTTCGGCCTGATCGGCAACATCATCGTCGGCGTGCTTGGCGCCTTTATCGGTGGCTATCTGCTGCCGCGGCTCGGCATCTCAGTCGGCGGCGGTTGGATCGATCAGATTGTCACTGCACTGATCGGCGCGGTCATTCTGCTCTTCATTGTCGGCCTGATAAGGCGCTGAATCAGGCGGTCCCACTCGGGACCGCCACCTCACCTGACAGTGTTGGAGGCCGGCTATGACCGGTTCACGCGGAGAGCGGGACCGGCCCTGGGTGATCCGTACCTATTCGGGCCACTCGACCGCTCAAGCTTCCAACGCGCTTTACCGCAAGAACCTGGACAAAGGGCAGACCGGGCTTTCGGTCGCCTTCGATCTGCCGACGCAGACCGGCTACGATTCCGACCACGTGCTTGCTCGTGGCGAGGTCGGCAAGGTCGGTGTGCCGATTTCCCATCTGGGCGACATGCGAGCGCTGTTCGAGGGCCTGCCCCTCGACCAGATGAACACTTCGATGACGATCAACGCGACCGCGCCCTGGCTGCTCGCGCTTTACGTGGCGTTGGCTGAAGAGCAGGGCGCCGATCCCGCCGCGCTCACCGGTACGGTCCAGAACGACATCATCAAGGAGTATCTTTCGCGCGGCACTTATATCTTTCCGCCCGCGCCCTCGCTGCGGCTGATCGGCGATGTGATCATCTACGCTACCCGCGCGCTCCCCAAATGGAACCCAACCAATGTCTGCTCCTATCATTTGCAGGAAGCGGGTGCGACGCCGGTGGAGGAGCTGGCCTTTGCACTCGCCACAGCGCTCGCGGTGCTCGATCAGGTACGGGATTCGGGAGAGGTGAGGGAAGAAGAATTCCCGAGGCTGTTCGGGCGCATCAGTTTCTTCGTGAATGCCGGACTGCGGTTCATCACCGAGATCTGCAAGATGCGCGCCTTCACCGAGCTCTGGGATGAGATCGGCCGGGAGCGCTATGGGGTCGAGGAGCCGAAACTACGGCGCTTCCGCTACGGCGTGCAGGTGAACTCGCTGGGCCTTACCGAGCAGCAGCCCGAAAACAACGTCTACCGGATCTTGCTGGAGATGCTCGCCGTCGTGCTCTCAAAGAACGCGCGGGCCCGGGCCGTGCAGTTGCCGGCCTGGAACGAGGCGCGTGGCCTGCCGCGCCCCTGGGACCAGCAATGGTCGATCCGGATGCAGCAGATCGTGGCCCATGAGACAGACCTGCTGGACTATGGCGACATCTTCGACGGCTCGAAGGAGATCGAGGCCGAGGTGGAAGAACTCAAATCCGCCGCCCGGGCCGAACTGGCGAAGATTGAGGAAATGGGGGGCGCGGTTTCGGCAATCGAATACATGAAGCGCCGCCTGGTCCAATCCAACAGCCTCAGGATGCAGGCCATCGAATCCGGCGATCAGGTCGTGGTCGGGGTTAACCGCTGGACCGAGACCGAAGCCTCGCCGCTCGCGGCCACCGGTGACGAGGGCATCTTGACCGTGCCGGAGGGGGTCGAGCGCGAACAAGTCGAACAGCTTAAAGCCTGGCGCAAGGAACGCGACGACAAGGCCGTCGACGCCGCACTGGCCGGTCTCAAGCAAGCGGCCGAGGACGGGTCCAACATCATGCCGCCCTCGATTGCGTGCGCGAAGGCAGGCGTCACCACCGGCGAATGGGGCGAGACCCTGCGCCAAGTGTTCGGCGAGTATCGCGCGCCGACCGGCGTGGGCGGCGCGGCGGCGGCCAAAACATCCGCGCTGGGCGATGCGCCGAAGGCCGTCAAGGCGGTTTCCAAGAAACTTGGGCGGCCGGTTAAACTGCTGGTCGGCAAGCCCGGCCTGGACGGCCATTCGAGCGGCGCCGAGCAGATCGCGCTCAGGGCCCGGGACTGCGGCATGGAGGTGGTTTATCAGGGCATCCGGCTGACACCGGCCGAAATCGTCTCAGCGGCACTGGAAGAGGACGTCGATATTGTCGGCCTCTCGATTCTGTCGGGCTCGCACGTGCCGCTCGCCCGCGAGGTGATCGACTTAATGCGAAGACAAGGGATTGGCGACGTGCCGGTGATCCTGGGCGGTATCATTCCCAGCGACGATGCGAGCCAACTGAAGAAGCTGGGCATCGCCGCGGTCTATACGCCGAAGGACTTTCAGCTCGACCAGATCATCGCCGACATGGTGAAGCTGGTGGAAAAAGGCGCCGACAAGGCGGCCTAGTGGGCGGCTGTTCAGGTTTCCAGCCCCACCATGCGGCGGATTTCTCCTCGGCTAGCGCCCGCTTCCCGCAACGCTCTGAGACTCTCGTCCTTGCGGCTCTTCGCAAGCTTCCGGCCCTGCTCATCCAGAATCAGCCGGTGGTGATGGTAGCTGGGCTCGGGCAGTTCCAGCAGGATTTGCAGCAGCCGGTGGATGTCGGTCGCGGCATAAAGATCGAGACCCCTGACCACGTGGGTGATGCCTTGCAAGGCGTCGTCCACCACCACCGCCAAGTGGTAGCTGGTGGGCACGTCCTTGCGCGCGATCACCGCGTCCCCCCAGCGCGCGGGCTTTGCTGACTGCCGCTCTGGCTCCAAGCCCTCAACGACAATCTCGCCAAAGGAAATCGGTTCGCCCGTCATCTCGCGGGCCACATCGATGGCGCGGGCGATGTCGATGCGGAGCGCATAGGGCGCGCGCCATGCCTTGAGGCGTCCGATTTCTGCGGGATCGAGGCCACGGCAAAGACCGGGATAGAGCGGCGCGCCCTCGGGATCGAGGGGATGGGGACCCTTCTTTGCGACCGCCTCGGCGATCTGCTTGCGGGTCGCGAAGCAGGGATAGAGCAGACCCATCGCGTCCAGTTTGGCGACGGCCTCTCGATAGGTCTCGAAATGCTCCGACTGACGGCGCACCGGTTCTTCCCATTCGAGGCCGAGCCAGGCGAGGTCGTCGAGGATTTGGGTTTCAAATTCGGGCCGGCAGCGCCCGATATCGATGTCCTCGATGCGGAGCAGAAAGCGCCCGCCGGCCCGCTTGGCCATATCGTGGGCCACCAGGGCCGAAAAGGCGTGGCCCAGATGCAGCTCGCCATTGGGGCTCGGCGCAAATCGAAAGACCGGTTGGGCTGCCATGGCGTTATAGTTAGTGCGAAACCGCGATCGTCAAGCAATGGAGCGCGCATGTGAGCCACCGGATTATCGAAAGCGAAAAAGACCTGCAAGCGGGCACGCGGGCGCTTACGGCCACGTGCGAGCATATGAAGAGGGCGCACGAAATCGCGGGCGAGCCACCGCTTCGCCGGCGCACCGGTGGCTTTGAGGGTCTGGCCCGCGCCATTGTCGGCCAGCAGCTCTCGGTGGCAAGCGCAAACGCCATCTGGACTCGGCTGGAAGAGCTTGTCGTACCCTTTGACGCGGTTGTCTTTGCCGGAAAAAGCGATGATCAGCTACGCGCGGCCGGGCTCTCGGGCGGCAAGGTCCGTACGCTGCGGGGCATCGCGGACGCCATCGCGGCAGGAGATCTCGAACTCGACGACCTGCGCGACGTGCCCGATGCGGTGATCCACGACAGGCTGACCGCCCTGAAGGGGATCGGGCCGTGGACCGCCGACATCTATGTGATGTTTTGCCTGGGCCGCGCGGACGCCTGGGCGCCGGGTGACTTGGCCCTGCAATATGCGGTGGCGGACTTAATGGCACTTGAAGCCCGCCCGGACGTCTCCGAGATGGCTGAGATTGCCGAGCGCTGGCGGCCCTGGCGCGCGGTGGCCGCCCGAATGCTCTGGGCCTATTACCGCGAGCGCAAGAATGCGGCCTCGGGCGCACCGGTCTAAGCCGGCGACGCCAAATAGCGATTTCCACAACAGTTTGTGGGGTTTTGCCGCTAAAGCACAAAATCTTGTATGCTTCACAGACGTGACACGCCTCTGTAATATTGCAACGCCTTAAGCCGAGGCGGGGCGCTTGGAAGTAGCAATTGTGAAGCCCTGGAGCAGACGACTGTGAACGCCGCAGCTGGGTCACCCGAAGCCTATCCGGCCCTGGTCCTCAACGCCGACTACCGGCCGCTGAGCTATTATCCACTCTCGCTTTGGAGCTGGCAGGAGTCGGTCAAGGCGGTGTTCCTGGACCGGGTCAACATCGTCTCCGAATATGAGCGCCAGGTGCGCTCGCCTTCCTTTGCCATGCGCTTGCCCAGCGTGGTCTCGCTCAAAAACTATGTGCGCCCGGCGCTCTATCCGGCGTTCACGCGCTTCAACGTGTTCCTGCGCGACCGATTTTGCTGTCAGTATTGCGGCGCCCGCGACGACCTCACCTTCGATCATCTGATACCCCGTTCGCGGGGCGGAATGACGCGCTGGGACAATGTCGTCGCCGCCTGCGCGCCATGCAATCTGCGCAAAGGCGGCAAGCTTTCGGGCGAAGCGCGCATGATGCCAACCCAAAAACCCTACCGCCCGACCGTCTACGAGCTGCACCGCAACGGCCGGCTGTTCCCGCCCAACTATCTGCACGATAGCTGGCTCGACTACCTCTATTGGGATACCGAACTGGAGCCATAGGCAGCGCGTCCACCTAGGCCGAATTACCCATGCGGTTGCCTCGGTCAGTGGTTTCTCGCGCTCGTTCGCCCTGCTAGCTTGGATCCATGCGACTTTTGGTACTTGCCCTGCTGAGCGTTCTGGTCGCTTTCGTGGCCTGGGATCCGATGAAACCGCCGGACGACGAAGGCATTCGTTCGGCGATCACCGCCCAGCTGGAGGCCTTCCGCCAGGACGATTACGATGCCGCATTCGCGATCGCGGCCCCCGGTATTCAAGCGAAATACCAGAATGCAGAGGCCTTCACGAACATGGTGGCCCTGGCCTATCCCCAGGCCTACCGTCCGCGAAAAGTCGCCTTTCTCGATCTCGTCGAGACTGACGGCCTGCTGTTGCAGCAAGTGTTGTTGACGGGGCCTGAAGGTCTCGATGTGCTGGCGCTTTACGACATGGTGCAGATCGACGGAGTTTGGCGCATCAATGGCTGCATGTTGGCGATGCAGCCAGGGCAGGCGGTCTAGAGCGCCTTACGTTCCGTTAGCGGGATCGGTGCCAGCTGAGCGCGCCGGCGGCGGCGATTGCCCCCAAAGCGAGCGAAATCACCGCGCTCCAGCCCGCGAAAGACAGGATCAGGAACCGCCAGGGCGCTTCGTCGCAGGCGACGGACCGGCCCTGGCGCAGGCTTTCGAGAAGGCTAACGCCGGAGTCGATGCTGAGTTCGCCGGTCGCGCCGCAGGCCGATGGTCCAGGCCACCACTTCCATTCGACGCCCGCGTGATAGAGGCCGAGCCCGGCATTTGCGACAAATGCGGCTGCCACCAGAGCCAACAGCAAAGCCGCGAGCCCTTCGTGATCGGCACGCGACAGCAGAAAGGCCAGCAGGGCGACGGGAATACCCAGATGGTAGGCTAGGCGTTGCTGCATGCAGAGGGGGCACGGCTCGTAGCCACCCAGATATTCGAAACCGAGCGCTGTCGTGATCGCCGCAAGCGCCCCTAGGAAGACGGCCGCGCTCGCCAGAGAAAGCGGCGAAAAATCCCGGAACTGCCCCGATAGGGTCTGGGCGCTCATATCACATACTTTACCAGCACGAAGCCGCCGATCAGCAGCACCACGAAGACGGTCGTGACCAGCCCAAGGCGTTCCTCGATGAAATCGCGGATCGGCGGCCCGAACCAGTAGAGCAGCGCGCTCACGAGAAAGAATCGCAGGCCCCGCGCTGCGATGCTGGCCACCATGAACACCAGGAAGTTCAGTTGGGTGGCGCCGCTGGCGATGGTGATCACCTTGTAGGGAAAGGGGGTAACGCCGGCGATAAATACGATCCAGGCGCCATACTCGTTATAGCGGCTGGCGAAGTCGGAAAAGGCCTCTGTGTAGCCATAGAAGCCGAGGATCGGGCGGCCCACCAGCTCGAAAAGGAAATAGCCGATGGCATAGCCCAGAACGCCGCCCAGCACCGAGCTTACGGTGGCGATCGCGGCGAAGGCCCAGGCCTTGACGCGCTCGGCCAGCACCATCGGGATCAGCATGACGTCCGGCGGGATCGGGAAAACCGAACTTTCCAGGAAGGCGACGCCGGATAGCGCCCAGGGGGCGTTCGGGTGGGCGGCAAGTTCCAGGACCTTGTCGTAGAGCGCACGCAGCATGGCGCCACATAACCGAGGCGGCGGGCGGTTGTCCATGGAAAGCCAGCGCAGGCCCCTCCCGCCGGCTCTAAGGACTAATAGGCGTAATGCTTGATCGCGTCCTCGTCCCAGACGATGCCGTTGCCCGGACGGTCGGGGATCTCGATGAAGCCATCGCGCACCGGAAATGGCTCGGCCAGAGCCTTGAGGCCCCAGTCCTGCCACTCGAGCCAGTGGGCCGTTGGGGTGACCCGCATCAGATGCGCACTCACCTCGGGGTAGAGATGGGTTGAGACCTCGATTCCCTCAGCTGCTGCGATTGCGGCCGATTGCATCCAGCCGGTGACCCCACCGATCCGCATCAGGTCGGGCATCACGTAATCGCAGGCGCCGGCCCGAATGGCGTCGTGCAGGTCGCGCGGGCCATAGAAATTCTCGCCGAGCTGCATCGGGGTCCTAAGTTTGCTGGCGAGCCGGGCGTAGCCCTCGAAATTGTCGTATTGGATCATCTCTTCGAACCAATAGAGGCCCAGATCGTCCAGCCCCTGCAGGCGGTGGATCGCGTCTCCCAGCGTGAGACCTTGATTGAAGTCGACCATCAACAGGATGTCTTCGCCGACAGCGGCGCGAACGGCTTCAACCACGGCGATGTCGTCGGCGAGGCGTTCGCGGCCCAGCCGCAATTTGAGACCCTTGAACCCACCCTGGTCCACGAGCATTTGGGCTTCGTCCGCCACCTTGTCGACATCGATCAGCCAAAGCCCGTTGCTGTTGTAGGCGGGGACTGGACCCGGCGTGCCGCCGAGCAGGGTTGCAAGCGGCATGTTGGCGGCTTTGGCGAGCGCGTCCCAGGCGGCCATGTCGAGGCCCGCGACGGCGATTTGGCTCATTCCCGCCCGGCCCACCAGATGCAAGCTGCCCATTCCTTTGCGGAAATCGTCGAATGGCGCCACGGGCGCGCCCTTCAGCATCTCCCCAAGATCCTCAAGCATCGCAACCAGTTTGGGCGCCGAGCGGGCGACATAGGGCTCCAGATAGCTGCAACCCGTCACGCCTTCCTCGGTCTCCAGGTCGATGGCGATTAGCGGCCATTCCTCGAACAGCCCCACGCGGGAGACGATGGGGATGGCAAGGGGGAGCAGGGCGGGGCGGGCTCGGATCGAGCGGTATGTGAGCTTGGTCGTGGTCAAATATCCCTCCTGGCAGAGCGGGTTTCGCCCTTCTTTTGCCGCATAAAGTGAGCTTAAGACATAGCCAAGGGTTTCGTGAAGCTAAGCTTTTTTGATGGGTCAATTACGTTTTATTGACGGGTCTAGGCGTATGGCTATCATCGCGGGGCCTTGGGCGGGCCCCAGTGGCGGAATTGGTAGACGCGGCAGACTCAAAATCTGTTGCCTGCAAGGGCGTGCCTGTTCGAGTCAGGCCTGGGGCACCATTCCCTCAAGGGTAGCGGCTTCATTGGATTCAAAGACAGCCAGTTTGAGCGCACCGAGTAACAGAAAGCGGCGACCAGGGACGATGGCTCGACTTGCCGCCATGGTTCTGGCCGCGCTCGCGCTTTGCCTCCCCGCGATCGCCCATGCGGGCCCGGCCCTGTTGTTCGAGGCGAAAACCGAAAAAGTTATCTACGCGGAAGATCCTGACCTGCTCTGGCATCCCGCATCGCTGACCAAGCTGATGACCGCCTATCTTACCTTCGAGGCGATCAGCAAAGGCGAGCTCTCGATGTCGGACAAGATCACCTGTTCGGCCAATGCCAACAAGCAACCGCCGAGCAAGATCGGGCTCCCTGTTGGCGGCACCATGACCGTCGAGTCAGCACTGAAAGTGCTGATCGTAAAGTCCGCCAACGACGTCGCGGTGATGATTGCCGAGCATGTTGGCGGCAGCGAGCAGGGCTTTATCGATCAAATGAATCTCGCCGCCAAGCGTTTGGGCATGACGCGGACGAATTTCGTCAATCCCCACGGGCTGCCCCACAGCCGGCAAATAACCACGGCCCGGGACATGGCGCGGCTGACCCGCGCAATTCTGAATGAATTTCCCGACTACAGCGATTTCTTCGCGATGCGCTACGTCAAGGTTGGCAAGCGAAACCTGCGTTCCCACAACTGGCTGCTGCGCAATTACCCGGGCGCCGACGGCATGAAAACGGGCTTCATTTGCGATTCGGGCTACAACATCGTGGCGAGCGCGACCCGTGGCGATGTACGGCTGGTGGCTGTGGTGATGGGCGCGCGCACGGGGCTCAGCCGCCGCGTGCGAACCGCCAAGCTGCTGGACCACGGCTTCCAGCGCTATGAGTGGAAGGCCATGTTCGCCTCGCAGCTCGACCAAATGCCGGTACAAATGGCAACCCTCAGCGAGGGTCCCGAGAGCCTGCGCAGCACGGTCTGCGGCGTGCGGCGCAAGGTACGCAGGTCCCGCAAAGCCCGCAAGAAGCGCAAAGCCAAGAAGAAGCGTTGATCAAAGCGGTTTGCCAGTTACCAGCAGTTTGTGCTGCTGGCGTCAGCTACCACTGCTCGCAATAGGGCCGGATCTCGACGTCGAAGGACCAGGCTGACCGGTCCTGATGCGCGACGTGAAAGACTTCGTCCGCGATCGCCTCGGGCTTGATGAAATAGTCTTCAGGCTTGTCGGACCAGTGGTCGGGTGGCGTTAGCCAGGACGGGCGCTCTTCCCCCAGCCAGGGGGCGTTGATCGCGGCATCCACCACCACATAGGCCACGTGCACACCCTGGGGCCCGAGGTCCCGGGCCAGCGATTGCGCCAGAATGCGCTGGGCCGCCTTGGTCGGGGCGAACAGCGCATAGGTCGGCACGCCCCGGACCGCGGCTGTGTTGCCTGTCACGATGATCGCGCCTGAGCCCGCTTCGACCATGGCCGGCGCGAAGCCCCTCGCGAGATATAGCAGCGCGGTCGTGTTGACCCGAAAATTTCGCTCGAGATCGTCCGGATTGCCTTCCAGAAACCGGTCGAAAGTGGCCGAGACGGCGTTGTGGATTACGACATCAGGATCGCCCACATCCTTGCGAACGGCTGCAATCATATCCTGCAACGCGTCGAGGTCGCCGACGTCGCAGGGAAAGGCGCTTGTGCCAGAGATTTCCTTTTCGATGCGCGCCAGCCGATCGGCATTGCGGGCGACCATGACGACTTCGTAGCCGCCACGGGCGAACCGCTCGGCGATACAGGCGCCGGTCGCCTCGCCGACGCCGGTTAGGACGCAGATCTTCTTTGCCATTGCTTACTCCCGATTAGCTGGCCCGAGCGCGATTGTGCGTCTGGATTATATCAGGCGTGATGGCACCGGGCGGCTCGACAGCAAGCCGCGACTTGTCGGGTCCTGTCAGATGAGTTGATTGTGCTGGTGCGGACAAACAGGTGCAACGAACGTGCCGCCGACCAGCTGCGGCTCCAATTCGCGGCCGTCATAGGGGCAGCCGGGCCCGTACCGGTCGAAGCCTTCGCTCTGGTCGTCGGGTTCCTTGGCGGTATCCCGGGAGTCTCCAGGCGCCGCCGGGGTTTCGGCGGCCGGCGGCTGGCTTTCTGGAGTGTCGGAACCTCCCGAGTCTTCAGCCAAGACAGGCGGCAATTGGATGCTCATCATCAGAGCGGCCGAAACCAAAAGCCCGAGAAATCCGTATTTGGTCATGACTCCGGCTATATCACTGAATTGTGGCTTCCGGACCGCTTCATGGTGACCGTTTTAGCTGGTTCAGGCCAGGGATAGAATCCGGTCTCTAAAGCGGCGAGCCCAACACCAGCGTCCAGAATGTCTTGAATCCGGTCTCCGGGTTCTGAACGAGCGCGATGCCCATATGGGTGGCGTCGGGCAGTAACAGGTTCTTGTCGTGCTCGGGGCTGTCCTGCCAACCCTTGAAGACCTCGTCGAGCGACAGCTGACCGGCTCCGACGTTTTCAGCCGCGAGCCGCGCCTTGTAGCCGGTCTTGCGCACCCGGTCCCACGGATCGGTGCCGTCGGACCCCTTATGGGATATCCGGTCATGGCGGGCGAGATCCGACGAGTGCCGCTTGGCCGCCTGGGTGAGCTTGTTGTTCATGGTCAGCGGCTTCAGCCCCCTTTTTGAGCGATATCCGTTGATCATGGATCGGGCGGATTCTGGATTCAGCGAGACCTGCGAAAAGGTAAGGCGCTGGGAGGCGGTCGTGCGCTGCAAGCCCGCATCCGCGCATGCGGACAGTGCGAGCAACAGGCCTGAGAGCAGTAAGAGGCGGACCATGCCCTCCCTCCGGGACCCAGATCTAAATGGTCCCCAAATCCTAATACCCCACGCTCGATTCGGGCCTGGGCCCGGCCGCGTGGCACGATCAATTGGCACAAAAAAAACGTGTCGGCAATTTGACTGAATCATTATGAGCTGAAAAGTCGCCGATTAGGGGCGGTGGCGGGATATGACGCCGTTAATACGGAATTGAGCGGTGGACGGATCACTCATACCGCCCGGAACTCATTTCAAGAATCTTAGGTGATCGATTTGGCCAAGCTATGCGTATACTGACAATGTAGGTGCGCTGGCCCAGCGCTCCTCCCGGGCTCTTTGCGAGTCCGTTGGCCTCCCCGGCCCGGACCCCGGCGCTTTGCGCCGGGGTCTTGCCTTTAGGGGGCAGGAATCGCGGCCTAGTTGGCGCTGGCGCGGGATTTTGGTCCGAGATAGCGCTGCTTGAGGGCAATGATCCGGTTGTAAGCGTCGACGATACGCCGCTTCAGTTCCGGATCCTGTTCCGCGGCCTGCTTTATCGAAGCGACTGCGCGGGCGGGCATCGCGGGATCGGGCTTGTGGGTGTTGGAGAGGATTAGAAGATCGTTGCCGGCCTTGATGGCCCGAACAAGGGCTTCTCTCGGGCGGTAATATCTGCGGATCGCGCCCATTTCCAAGTCGTCGCTGATGATCACGCCTTCGAAGCGAAGTTGGCCGCGCAACACGCCTTCCAGCAAGGCAGGCGAGAACGTGGCGGGAAGTTTTGCCGCTTCCCCTTGCTGCAAACTCGCCACATGCAAATGGCCGATCATCACCGTGTCAGCCAGATTCTCGGCGATCAGCTGGGCAAAGGGCGCGAGCTCCTGCTCATTCCAGGACCGGGAAATATCGACCATGTCGATATGGCTGTCGGTGCGTCCGCTGCCATGGCCCGGAAAGTGTTTCAGCGACGTAATGATGCCCTCGGCGCGATGTGCGCGGACAAAGGCAGCGCCGTATTTTGCCACCGTCTCGGGATCGCGGGAGAAGGCGCGGCCGAGGCGGCCGATAATCGGATTGCGCGGATTGGTGTTGACGTCGACCACGGGTCCGAGATTGACGTTGAAGCCGAAGCTCTTTAGGTCGCGGGCCAAACTGCGATAGTAGTCATAGGCCTGTTCGGGGCTGAATCGCGCTGCGACCGCGCGCTCCGAGAGCCGCCGCCGCAATCCGACATTACCTGCGAGGCGTTGCACCGAGCCGCCTTCTTGGTCGACCGTAAGCAGGGGCGGATGTTTGGCCCCCGCCTCACGGAATGACTGCGTCAGCGCCTTGGCGTTTCGCGCGCTGGAGAGGTTGTTTTTGAGGAAGATGACGCCGCCGATCTCGCCGTTGGCGAGCTGATCTCGGATCCGTTTCGGCCATGCCTGCCGGGGCGAGGTGCCGCGAAACCCGACGATCAGCATTTGGCCGATCATTTCATCGAGGCTGACGTCACTTGAAGTCGGCGGCGGTTCCGATTGCGCCAGGATCGGGCGCAGACCCAGAGCGAGCAGCAGGCAGGCGATGGCGATGCAGGCAGCCGCTTTGAGCCTATGCATTTGGATTATGGCCCCGGATGTGGGAGAGGACTGCGGCGCGCTGTGAGGCTCGGATTCACGGACGGTCCGCTGGAATTGCAAACAATTCCGCCAGCAGTTTCTTCGATGCCAGCAGATCCTCGAGAGTGTGCCGGTCGAGCACGCTCATGAACTGCGCGACTGCCTCTTCGAGGATCGGACCTAGCGCGCAGACAGGCTCGATGCAGCAGACCCCGGTTTCGGGCCCAAAGCACTCGACGATTTGGAAATCAGGTTCGGTGCGCCTCACGACCTCGCCGATGTTGATCTCGGAGGGATCCATACCGAGACGGATGCCGCCGCCCCGCCCACGCACCGTTTCGAGATAACCCGCGCGCCCAAGCTCGTGCACGATCTTGGTCAGATGATTTTGGGCAATGGCGTAGCGCTCGCCTACTTCCTTGATGGAGCATAGGCGCGGGTGCCGGACGCCGACGTAAATCAGCGCGCGAAGCGAATAGTCGGTGAAGCGTGTCAAGCGCATGGAGCCATAGATATCCCAATAACTTCAGCATCGATGGCGGTGATCGGTCGCGCCGCCGGCATTACCGCCTAACTCATTCCGCCGGCCGGCTCTGACCCTTGTCCTTGAGGGCACGGTGTTCGGCCGATCCCGAAACGATCCAATAGCCGATCCCGACAAATACGGTTCCGCTGATGACGTTGCCAATCGTTACCCACAGCAGATTGTAGCCAGCGCCGCCGACGGTAATTGTCTCGGGATGCGGCGACAATAGGGCGACCGAGAAAATAGTCATATTGGCGACCGAATGCTCGAAACCGCTGGCGATAAAGGCAAACAGGCACCAGAAGATCAGGATGCATTTTGCGGCGTCATTGTCGGTTCTGCCGCAAGTCCATAGCGCCAGACAAACCAGCCAATTGCAGAGTATGGCCCGGGCGATGAGCGCATAGGGTGGGTCGCTCATCTTCTTGGCGGCCACCTTGTAGAGAAAGCCGTCTGGATCGGCCAGAATATCGCTGCCGCCGATCACAAATAGCGCGCCGAGCAGGAAGGAGCCCACCAGGTTTGCAATCCAACCCACGCTCCAAACGCCGCCGAGATCCTTCCAGGTCGTCTGACGGCGCAGCAGTCCTTGGGTCATGTACATGGTGTGGCCGGTAAAGAGCTCGGAACCCGCGAACACGACCAGGGTGAGGGCGATTCCGAAGCTTGCCCCCATGACCAGCCGGCGCACCGAAGGGTCGACGAACTCGCCGACGCTGAAAATCAGCAGAATGCCTATGCCCACATAGGCACCCGCCATCATCGCGGCTATGAAGAAGCCCAGCGGGTTATCGCGAAGCATAGTGGCCTCGCCCTTGGCCCGCGCCGCGAAGTTATCAATGGATTGGTCGTAATTCATAATTCCCGTCCTCAGCAGAGTCCTCGGAAGCCGCCATGGTTAGGCGCTCATTCGGCTGGTTCGAGCTGAAAAACAGCGGCACCGACCAGAGTACGGCGAGCACCCCGGTGATCACCAAAAATGCCGTGCCCAGCAGGGTCTGATCGTCGATCAGATAGCTGTTACAGAGCCGCACGGGCGCCGCGATGTAGAGCCAACCGAAAAAAATCGTCATGGAAAGAAAATTGGCTTTCAGGAAGCCGCGCAGAATGGTGCCAAACCGGGGCCAGCTTAGCCCCAGGGGAACGCCCAAAAACAGCGGCAGCGAAACGAATTTCGCCGACTCGACCAAGCCCGAATCCAACGAAGCGTCGATCGCGCGGGGCAGCATCCAGATTGCGCCGGTCGAAATTGCCAGCGCCAAGCCGGTGGCCCCGTATCGGTTCCAACGGTCCATGGCCCGTGCCAAATGCGGACGCAGTCCGATACCGATCAGGTAGCCGGCGGTGGCCAGTCCCAGCAGCTGAACTAAGACATGGCTGACCAGCCGGGCCTCGAGGCCCACGCGGACGAATGGCAAGGCCAATACGATCCACAACGCCACGCCTGCGATAATGGGGGCATTCACGCGCCGCAACATCAAAGCCGGTCGACCTCCCGATCCAAAACGGCAAGCGCGGCGTCGGTTGTGGGATCAACGATGCGTGCCAGCCTGCCCTGGCTATCGACGAGATGAATCGCGACATTGTGCTGAAAGCCGACTAGCGGATCGGGCAGCACCTTGACGCCGAAGGTGGCGAGCAGGGCTTGCAGATCGGCGGCATTGGTTGGTCTGGCAATGGTCCAGTTCTTGCCATCGGCGCCGTGATGCTCGGCAAAATGCCGCATCAGCTCGGGCGTATCGTTTTCCAGGTCGAAGCTGATGGAGAGCAGCGCGACATCGTTCTCGCGTCCCTGCTTGCGTTGGAGCTCCAGGATTTCGCCAAAACTCTGGCCCAAATCCTGACAGACCGTCGGGCAGGTGGTGTAGATGAAGTCGACCAGAAGCGGACGGCCTT
>Ga0315336_1001375_pt1 | contig 48199 bp, 44 predicted proteins | sample ASW5metaG_FD_204512 | JGI IMG/M metagenome (GOLD analysis project Ga0315336, IMG submission 204512) | Ammonia-oxidizing marine archaeal communities from Monterey Bay, California, United States - ASW #5 | ecosystem: Environmental > Aquatic > Marine > Intertidal zone | place: USA: California...
AAGGGTTAGATATTGCTGCTGCGGCTGTTTATGTACGTAAACGGAAATTCGGACCGTACAAACCAGAGGAGACGCGGCAGGCGAGATGGGAAAAAGAAATGGGATCTCTGGCACGCAACGGATTTTCTTACACTGTTGCCAGCCGTGTTTTGGCAATGGAGACTGTTGAGGCCATTGAAGATATTATCCTCAATCGGCCAGGTTCGCGAGGGAGATAGGGGAAATCTTGCGACCCTAATCCGTTAATCTAATTTACGCATAATATATATTATGGAAAATAATAACATCTAAAATACTAGTCATCCTTACCCGCTTTACCAAAGGCATAGCCCATAGCCCCGGCGATTAAAGTTGCTGCTTCACCTGAGAGCGCGTCATTGACAGCCAAAATGCCAACAATTGGTAATGAGATGGATAAAACCGTGTAGCGGATAAATTGCCAACCGATACCTTTGGTATCCTTAGTTGTTGTTCCTTTGCGATTTCTATATCCAAGATATATTGTCAACGGAACTGAAAACGCTAAAAAAGCCGAAACAATTGCAACCCCATTAATCGAAAACCAGTCCACGTAATCCTCCTTTAATTTTAACTCCCATTTTTCAGCGAGCTCAGTATCAGATTGATGTCCTGCACTACCTGATCGCTGCGTAACACGCTGACATGGTTTTCGTCATAGCCAATAATTTGTGTCGCCTGATCTTGAGCTTCACGTTTCAGCTGGCTTTGTAATGTGACCGTACCATCAGAATTTTCCGGGTGAAAAAATCCGATAGAGTTCCTATAGGTGAACAGTAAGTGAAAACCTGATTGAGCAGGAATTTGTTTTTTAAACAACGCCTCCAGATACGGGCTTTGTGGCGCCATATCGTACCAGGATGGAACAACAACAGGTGCCTGTACAATACCGTCCTGGGCTCCCGAATGTCCATCCCAAGGCGTAGCTATTGTGATAAGTGACGTTACTTCATACGGGCTGTTTTTTTCCAGTTTCCGATTAAAAAGGCCACGCGCAAGCAATCCGCCCATACTATGAGAAACAAATACTAACTCATTGAAATTATACCTAATTTTCATTTCTTTGAGAGAATTATCAAAGCCTCGAGTAAGTAAATCCAGTCTCAATCCTGATGGATATTGTGCAATCCAGGGCTGAAATTTCTCCAAATCAAGGTTTTCTATCAAGTAAAACCAGTCCCTTCCCGATCCACGCAGTCCGTGAAAGAAAAGAACCGGAATTTTGTTGGGATCATAGGGCTCAAGAAAGAAAATGCCGGAATTTCCCTCATTGAAATACTTTACGGGTTGCCACATACCCAAGCCTGCTATTTCTCTTGAAAATCGAGGATCATTTTGCGTAACAACTTCGCCTAAAGAAACGGCATCAAGAGTAAGTTGTGAATGCTGTATATTGGATTTATACAGCTTTGGAAGTGCAAATTTTGTCTGCTCCGGAGATACAAGTCGAATGTTTAGGTCAGTATATTTTTTCTTCGCTTCGATGTTAATTAGACTTGGTTTTCCGAACCAACCAACGAATTCGTCCTTCTGGAGGGTCAAATCCTCATTTAGATCTTCGAAGGCTACCAAATAGTAGGAACCCGGTTCAACGAGCATTTCAAATTTTAAAGAACCGTACAAAACCGCATAATTTACAAGCGTTGCCTGCTCTGTTGGATTATCACGGTATAGAGCAACAAAAATTGGCGTGTCGCGGTCAATCTTCCGGGTTACGGTACCTTTTAGTGTTGAGGCTGTCGTAAGGGGTTCAATATCTTTTTTAAGGTCCAAAAAAGCACAATTGCCAAGAAGTACCAAAATAAGGCCAAAAAGTAAGTTGGAACCAGCCTTTTTAATAGGAAAATATAGGATAAGCTTAGGCAATTTCTAAATCTTCATTTTGTATCCAAGATGACTGGCAGTGAATCCTAGATTAGCATAAAATCGGTGGGCGTCATCCCTGGATTTATCTGTTGTTAATTGGATCAATTGACAGTCTGACTTCTTGGCTCTGTCGATGGCATCGAGCATCATTTCGCGGCCAATGCCAGACCCACGCAGATTTTGTTCGACCCGGACACTTTCAATTTGAGCTCTCGGTGCTCCGCCGCGCGAAATGCCATAAATCAACGTAAATTGATAGCATCCGACAATTTTATCGTTTTGAATGGCGACGACAAAACTATTGTCCTTTTGCGATTGCATGTTTTCGAAGGCATCGAGATACGCTTTTGTCGGTGGATTTGAGAGCGTTTCCCGTTTAGATCCCAATTGATCCTGAGCAATTAGCCTCAGAATATCGTAAAGGTCCCTCTCCTGCGCGATTTTGTACTGGAGAGGATCTGACATCTAAACCTCAATTTCCATACCGTCATAGGCTGGCTCAACGCCATCTGGTAACTCATTGATAAGAGTTTGATAATCCAGATCAACATGCATATTCGTCAGGATTGCCCGCCGTGGTTTTAATCGATCAATCCATTCAAGGGTGGTTTCCAGATTAACATGGGTTGGATGCGGCTTGTACCGCATCGCATCGACGATCCAGGTATCGACGCCACTTAAGATATCAAAACCATTATCATCAAGATTTACCAGGTCATTGGAATAACCGATTTTGCCCATCCGAAAACCCAAACTGGTGATTGACCCGTGATCCTGATCAAAGGGAATGAAATCTATATCCCCGATATTAAACGGCCCGTCAATCAGGTGGTCAGTTAAAATTGCTGGGTAGGGATTTCCGTTAAGCTGTTCAAAACAATAATCAAACCGACGTTTCAATATTGAAAGTGTTTTATGGTCACTCCAGACATCGACGCGACGCCGATTATGAATTGCCAGCACGCGAAGTTCGTCGATGCCATGACATTGATCTGCATGCTCATGAGTCCAGACAACGGCATCTACATCGTCGACATTTGCGTCCAGTAATTGTTGTCGGATATCTGGCGATGTGTCGATGAGAACACGTGTCTCTTTTTCCTCGACCAAAATCGAGCAACGGCGCCGACGGTTCTTCGGCTCATTCGGGTCACAGGCACCCCATTCATTACCAATCCGCGGGACCCCACCCGAAGTTCCGCATCCGAGGATTGTTATTTTCATTTAACTGCCCGCTCTATTTTATTAAACAAATTGAAGAAGTTATCAGTCGTTACTTCAGATAATTCCTCAAGGGTTGTGTCTTTTAATTCGGCAACTTTTGCAGCAGTATGAGCGACAAAGGACGGTTCATTGGGCTTACCTCGCTTGGGAACCGGCGCCAAATACGGCGCGTCGGTTTCAACAAGCAGCTTATCCAAGGGAAGTCGGCGCACATGGTCTTGTAGTTCGGTCGCGGTCTTGAATGTCACGATGCCCGAAATTGAGACATAAAACCCAATTTCCATAGATTTCTCAGCGACTTCCCAGCCAGAACTAAAGCAATGGATAACGCCGGTAAACGGCCCCCTATTATACTCTTCACGCAAAATATCGATCGTATCCTTATCGGCATTTCGTGTGTGGACGATCAGGGGTAACCCGGTTTCACGGGCCGCTTCAATATGAATTCTAAATGACTTCTTTTGCAGTTCCCGCGGCGCATGTTCATAGAAGTAATCCAGGCCCGTTTCACCTATGGCAACAACATTTTTATTCTGCGACAGATTAATTAGTTTTTCGGTCGTAACTTCATCACCTTCGGTTTCGGCTTCGTGGGGATGGACACCAACAGAACAGTGAATATTGCCGTAGGTTTCTGCTATTTTAAGAACTTGATCGAATTCGCGTAATTTGGTGCCTATGGTCAGCATATGTCCAACACCCGCATCCCCTGCCCTGGTGACCACGTCATCAAGCTGGCTTGATAGCTGTTCAAAATTCAAATGACAATGACTGTCGACAAGCATAACGGATCCAGTTCTATTTCTTCGGTCTCATGCGTTCTACATTTAAAAACAGATTGAGGACAACTTGTTTCCGGTCAAGATTGACGGAATCCGCTTTTTCAATAAGCCGATTTCCTTTTTCCCATAAATCCACCCAATGGACCAGAGAGTTACCAGATATCATTTTTTGCATGATATTGGCTTCCTCAGCTAACAAGCCGTCAATTTTAAACTCACTATTTGCGGCACGAACAAGTCGCGATAACCACCATGGATATAGGTCGCAGATGGTTCTATATATGTTTTCGCCATCCTTTCGTGCCGCAATATCCGCCAAACCATGCAGTTTTTCTGCGTCAAGGCGCGGATAATTACGAAAAATCTCCAGAAAGCCCGCGAAGATATCGAGGCCCCCAGATTCCAGCAATTGCAGTGCTTTTCCGGGACTACCTTCCGCAATTGACATTAGCATACCGGCTTGTACAGCATCTAAATCAGCTATGTATGGAGCGAGCACCTGGCGTAGATCTTCTGATTGGAGTGGTTTTAACGGAAGCAATCGACAGCGAGACCTTATAGTTGGTAGTAAGTTCGCCGGGGTGTGTGAGAGCAGCAGGAAAACGGTTTTTTCTGGCGGTTCTTCAAGTATCTTTAATATTGCGTTGGCCGCATTGTTGTTCATGTCGTCGACCGTATCGACGATGACGATCCGCCAGTTTCCTTCAGCAGCAGTCATTCTAAAGAAATTAGTCAGCGAGCGAACATCATCGACGCGGATGACACTGAATATTTTTTTGCCCTTGGTGTCATATCGCCGTTTAAGGATCGCAAGACCCGGATGTGCACCTGATTTGATCAGGGAAATGGCGGGGTCCGCAGGATCTATATCCAGATTTTCAGGAGGTCCAAACAGTCCACCTGACGAAGCCGTGCTCAACAGGAATTTTGCTGCACGATATGCAAAAGTAGCTTTCCCGACACCCTTCGCACCGGTGATGAGCCAAGCATGGTGAAAGCGACCACTATTGAAGTTATCCACGAAAATTTTTTCGGTCTGAGAGTGCCCCACTAGTTGAACTGTATCTTGGGGGTGTGGGTATTTATCCAGCACATCCGAAGCTGGAATATCCGTCACGCCAACAACCTTTCCTGGATTACCCGGCGTAACTCTGCCTGTATTGCCTCAATTGGCTTCGTGGCGTCAATTACAACACATCGGTCCGGATTTTTCCGCGCTATGTCGAGAAAACCGTCTCTGAGCCGTTCATGAAAAGCGATATCCATTTTCTCAAAGCGATCCTCATTGTGAAGTCGATCATCTGTTCTGCGAAGCCCCTCTTCCGCTGGCATATCAAATATAAATGTAAGGTCCGGTTTGAATTTTCCTACAGCGAAATCATGAACTTGCTGAACAACGTCTTCACCAAGTTGGTTACCATATCCCTGGTAGGCCATGGTAGAGTCAGCAAACCGGTCGGAAATAACCCATTGCCCTTTCTCAAGTGCTGGCCAAACAGTGAGCCGTAAATGATTTCTTCTTGATGCGTAGAATAGTAATGTTTCACCTATGGCGTCCCAACGGTCCGGCTCTCCAGTTAAGATAAGCTCGCGAATTTCATCCGCACCAGGGGCGCCGCCGGGTTCTCTCGTCAGTAATGTATCGATAGATTTTTCGGCGATAAATTCACTCAGTAGGCGAGCTTGCGTGGATTTTCCACTGCCGTCACCACCTTCTAGAGTTATGAATTTACCCGGAAACTGTTCACCGTCCTGCATGTCAATAAATTCACCTTACTGCGCTGAAGGTCCAAAAATAAGGTACTCCACGGCAGAGGTCAGACGCCGGACAACACCTGGCCGGGCAATATTCTCCGTTGCGATTAACGGTACTGTAATTGTCTCTTTTTCAGGAACTTCAATTAGCAGTTGGGCAACCGGTGTGCCTTGTAGGATCGGCGCCGGAATTGGCTCGTTATAGGCAACTTTCACCACCATTGATTTTCTCTCCTGGCGGGAAAGGGTTATCGTCACGTCTTCCTCGACCGTCAAAGGAACGGTATCAGTTTCGCCAAGCCATACTCGCGCATTGTCTACAATGTCACCTGGCTTAAAAAGGCTGTAATTTCCAAATTCCCGGAAACCCCACTCTAGAAGGCGCTCGCCTTCCCGGCTGCGTTCCTTCGCACTGCCCAAGCCGTTGAGAACCACAATCAGGCGCCGGTCATCGCGCTTTGCAGACCCAACAAGACCGTAACCGGATTCTTCGGTATGACCGGTTTTCAGTCCGTCAGCGCCTGTATTCTTATACAGTAACGGATTCCGGTTTCCTTGCTTGATTTCGCTATAGGTAAAATCTAATTCGCTGAAAATTCCGTAAAATTCCGGAAAATTCTCAATTATATGTTTAGCTAGAATGCCTAATTCGCGCGCCGTCATACGGTGCTCTGGATGCGGCCAGCCAGTTGCATTTTTAAAAACGCTTTGTTCCATACCGAGTTCACGGGCGCGGGCAGTCATTGCATCGCCAAAAGCTTCTTCAGATCCGGCCAACCCTTCAGCGATCACAATACAGGCATCATTTCCTGATTGAATGATTACACCGCGTAAAAGGTCTGAAATCTTTACCCGAGTATCAACCCGGACAAACATTTTTGAGCCGCCTTTTTTCCAGGCGGCTTCGCTAACTGGTAGAGTATCTTCCATTTTGAGCGATCCGTCTTTAAGCCGTTCCAAGACCATAGTCACCGTCATCAGCTTGCTCATGGAAGCAGGCGGCATAAGCTCGTCGGCATTTTTTTCCATCAAAACAGTGCCCGTATTCATATCAAATACGAATGCCTCGCGAGCAGGTGTTTCAAGGGCCTGGACAGCGCCGATGGTAAAGCCGAAACAAACCGCCAGCACTATAAGGCCCTGGTACATCTTCAAAAATCTCTGTGACATGGTCTTGTTTCCAGTTAGTTGCAATCGCTAAATTTAAGGGCGGATTGGTTATCCGTTACCCATTCAAGAACAAAACGATTATTCAATTATGATGCGTGCCCCTGTATGACCAGCATTTATCAGATTTGCAAGCAGTTGATCTGCCTGATCGATATCATACACCGGACCGACACGAACGCGGTAAAAATCCTGGCCATTGACGAGAACCTGGCTGACTTTGGAGGGACCCATGGTCGAAAGTCGGGCACTCAGTTTATTGGCATTATTGAAGTCGACAAATGCACCCGCCTGAATATAAATCTCTGAACTCCTGACAGGCTCTACCGAGACGACAATAGTGTTGGTTGTCTGAGTGGTTACTGCCGCAACCTGCACTGGCCGCTCTACTGCCGGTGCCGGGAGCGGTTCTACGCGCGGACCAGAAGCGGTCTTGACATTCGATGGTGGTGCAAGGGCATCTGTGGTAATGGTGGCTCCGGGGGCCGCAGCAACATTATTCTTTTCATTTAGCGGGGTGACTGGCTTGGCAATAATCTGTGAATTTGCTGAAGCAGTCGCATTTCCGTCACGGTCGATAACCTGGACCCGTACCTTGGCGGTTCCCTTTTGTATAACCCCCAGAAGCTCCGCGGATCTTTTGGACAGATCAATAATTCTCGAATGGGCAAAGGGTCCCCGGTCATTTACAGTGACTATAACAGAACGACCATTTTCAAGATTAGTTACACGAACATCTGTTGGCAACGGCAAAGTCTTATGGGCCGCCGTCATTTTATGCATATCATAGACAGCCCCATTAGCTGTTTTCCGTCCATGAAACGGTTCTCCGTACCAGGAAGCGATACCGGTCTCATCATACGTCAGGTCTTCGGCCGGATAATACCAAATGCCATCAATCTGATAGGGGTTTCCTATTTTTGCCGTTCCTCTGTCGACGCCCGTGTTGTTTGTTGCGACAGGTGCCGGTTTTACCGCATCATCGCCGGCAAAGGTTTTAGCTCCATAACTGAGTAAATTAACTTCCGAACACCCGGCAAGCACAACAGCAACTGTCACGACTGCTATCAGTTTTAAATTTTGCCTAAAACACATAATCTAGTATGCACCTATATTAAAGAGAACCTATTTAGTATATTAACCGTCACCGATAAGATCGGCAAGCTGTCCGACTGACATTGCAAAATAAGTTGATCTGTTCCATTTCAGGATGGTTCGGTAATTGCTATAAACTAGGAATGTCTGTCCATTGCCACCTTTTGGTTGAACGAGGGAGCCCCTAAGCTGTCGAGACGGCAGATTCTGGCCCGACGCTTTCCTAACTCCCAAATCTTGCCATTCTTGCATAGGTTTGGATACCTTCAAACTGACCAAGGATAAATCAAATCCCTCTGGAAGAGTAACTTCCCTGCCCCATGTCTGGTCGCCTTTCCAACCTGACTTGGACAGGTAATTGGCAGCGGACGCAAATACATCGGCTTTTGTTGTCCAGATATCTGTTCTGCCATCCTCATCATGATCTTCGGCAAAATTAACGAAGCTGGAGGGCATAAACTGAGATTGACCCATTGCTCCAGCCCAGGAGCCTTTCATATCCGCCGCGGCAATATGCTTTTCTTCCAGGATCTGCAGAGCAAGAAAAAGCTCTTTCCTGAAATACGCGGCCCGGCGGTTGTCATAAGCGAGCGTTGTCAAGGCGTCGATGACGCTAAAGCCGCCTGTGTATTTTCCGAAGCGTGTTTCAACACCCCATAAAGCGACAATAAATCGAGGCTGCACGCCGTATTTCTTGCCGACTTCCTCAAGGACCTCGCGATTCTCGTTCAGTCTCGCTTTACCCGCATCAACAAGTGATTTTGGTAGTCGTTTTTCCATATATTGTTGGAATGTCTGGGTAGTTTCAGGCTGCTTCCGATCTAGGGCGACAACCCGTTCAAGGATTTTCACATTTGCAAACGCAGCATCTATGGTCGGTTGGGAAATGCCTTTTGTAAGAGCTTCAGCTTTGACCTCGGCCAGCCACACATCGAAATTTTGTTTGGCTGCAAATCCCGGCTTTATGATTGCCAGAAAACAAATGCATAACAAAGACGAAAAAATAAGACGCGCCGATTGCTTTGCCATTGGAACTCCATTTTACTAATCGCTCCTTTTTGCCACAACTTCCGCTCTTTCGCAACGATAAGCGACGCTGTCAGCTGATTTTTTAAAGGACAACTTTTCTCTCACTCAAGATTTATCGGCTTTTGCCAATCAAATTTATTGACACAGGTAAAGGGGAACTTTAAACGATCAGAACCATTCGGTATCCGTTATCGATCCCGTGGCATGAAAACTGGATAATATCAGGATCATCCACATTGCGGAGGGTTGGCAGAGCGGTTGAATGCACTGGTCTTGAAAACCAGCAAGGGTGCAAGCCCTTCCGGGGTTCGAATCCCCGACCCTCCGCCACTTACCTGTTTTTCCATGTTCCACATTAACCGCCGAGATACTCTAATCTTTTAGTTTTAAATGGTTATTAGTTCATCGTAATTTTCTCATACTCGTTGGCGTTCACCTGCAACCTATGTTAAAACATGGGTAAGATAATGAGTAAAAATGCATGGCGGATACATGGCAAGGCAACTTCACAGGCTGAATGCTCTCTCGGTTAAATCAGAAACACGTAAAGGTATGTTGGCTGATGGCGGGGTCTGTACTTTCAGGTGAGTGCGTTTGATACCAAGCTGTGGATATTCAGATTCACCCGAAACAAGAAGGCGCGGGTCATGGGTTTGGGTCCAACCCGGACATATCACTCTCAGAAGCCGTATAGAGGGCGAGAACTGCCGCAAGCTGGTTTTATAGAATCAGGGCATTTGAGCGAGAATTCTATCGAAATAGCGTTTAAGTAAAAAGCAACGTAAAGGGGATATAGGGCAGAATGACTAATTTGAAAATGGATAATTCGATTTTGCGAACGCTCAAATTGGGCGCGGTTGTTGCTCTAGGGCTTTCAATCGCCGGCTGCACTTCGAAAACGGCAGAAGAAGCAGAATATTCAGGCTTTTTATCTGATTACTCGCAGTTACAGGAGACTAAAATTGATGATGGCGCCGTGTTACTGGCATGGGAAAATCCTGACATCGCTAAGCATACATACACGAAAGTGATGATTGATCCAGTTGTGTTGCACCCCAAGCCGAAACCTGGAAGTCAGATCCGGGAAGAAATGTTGGACAACTTACTTTTGTACTTGAATAAGGCACTTCGCGACAGGGTCGGAAAAAATCATGAAATTGTCAGCGTGCCGGGTAAGGATGTGCTCCGAGTGAAAACAGCAGTAACCGGTGTAAGGACGACGTCCGAAGAACTTTCTGCCTACGAATATTTGCCAATCGCATTGATTTGGGCCGGTGCAACGACGGCTACGGGCAATCGATCGCAGGCTGTTGAAATTTTGCTTGAAGTGGAATCTTCTGACAGCTTGACAGGAGAGGTAATGGGTGCCGGAGTCCGTAAGGGTTTTGGGGAATCTGTCTCGAATACCAAGGAACAAGTTGAAGTGGAGAACGTGAGGCCACTACTTGACAACTGGGCGGATGCCTTGGTTCCGTATCTCGATCGCGTACTGAAATAGAATAAGAGGGTGATCTTGTGTCGACGTTGTTGAGCTCTATTGAATATGTCAGCATAAGAGTTCTCGTGTAGCTGTATTGGCAGTGGAACTTTAGTAGCTCTTAGTCCTTTAAAAAAAAGGCACGTTTACTCATCACTGTCTATGGTTTCAAGCCAGGTGCATTTTTCCTGAACAATAGGTGACGCCTGATCCGTGCCGATCCCATTTGCGATCATGGCGATAACCCGGTCATCATTGTCATAATTGCCATGTGCTTGATCTGGTCGAGCGAAGGTGCCAAAACCCAGCAGTGAAATTGGTTGAGTAACATTTATGGTGACATTGGTTATTTCAGGGCAGAGACGAGAATCCAGATACTCGTTCGCAAATTGTGGCGGTATTGAATAACTTAAAATATCATTTGGGTCACTAAATGCATATATGGGAAACTTGTTTAAGAATTTTTTCTCATAGTTTTCTCCTGCCGGGCTGCAATAGCTTGAAACCTCACCCCGGACGGGTGCCCGTTCTCGTCCCAATTCCAAAAGAGGAAGTTGATTGGCGAGCATGTAGAGTCGCAAACTAATATTCGAAAAATCGCCTTGGATTGTATTTGAAACAGCTCTTTGTCGGTGTCCTAGGTCACTGAAATAAGTAACTGTATCAATTACTATCCTGCTACCAAGACTATGAGAGATAACAACATAGTCTTCATTAAGTATTTTTTTCTGACGCGCCATCGATTGCGTGTCGCAAGTTTTAGTCGCTGTCTTTTCGTGGCTCTCCCAGTCACTGGAACTCATCCAACAGAATGATTGCTCGACGGAAGAAAGAATTTTTTTCCGAGGCTCTCCATGGTAAATCAGAGTATCAGAAACATGTGAGTTGAAAAATTCTTTTAGCGTTGCATTCAACGAGGCGCGACGGAAATTGTGTTCTACGGTATCATCGAAGGCAATGATTTTCTTCTCTTTATCGGTGATACTTGACCAGGTTAATTCATAAATTAAAACGGTGCGGCTTTTTTGTTTGTTCGTGAACCGGCTTATGGTCAAAAGACCTATATCTTTCTCTCCGAACTCTGGATCGCGAAGCGTTATTGATTTAGTTCGCAGGTCTCGCACGTCAAGACCTAACGCCTCTATCAAATTATTGGTGAGACGTCCGGAATAACCCGGTAGATGTTTGCCTATTCCGTGAATCATCAAAATCTTCAATGGGCGCTCGACATTTCCCTCCCGCTTGGCAACTTCCTGCGCCGCCAGAAACGAGTTCAGTCCCTTCGATGGTGGTCCCTCCGCATGGCAGACCCTGGTATCCTCCGTCTTGTCATCAAGGACAGCCTCAGCCACCCCTCGACCAAAGCTGGTACAACCGAAGAGCAAGCCGGCGAGCGAAACCAGAACGATCAAGTGCAAATTCTTAAAACCAACAGCAAACAGGTAATTTGAAGTTCTTCTAAAACTCATTTGCGGTCATCCCTTTTATTCGTTGGTAATACCCAACGCTTCTTCCAAAAGCGCATTATCAAGATCTTCCAGATCAATCTAAACCGAAGAAACGCTACAAAAATTCGATCGCCATGATTGTCTCTATCAACGAACTGTCAAAAGAAGACTAGTAACTTTCCTCCACTATTACTATCTAGATTTCGCCTGGATACCATATTATATCGAACGCAGTTTCAAGCATTCTTTATAGATGCTGGACAGCAAATTTGTTTTTTCTGTTTGAAATAACTAATTGGAACTGGCTCCGAAGGACACTACTTCGATATTGTCTTGTTTCTATTTCAGATAGTTCGTCCAGGCCTGCAGCATCATCTGACGCTTACCTATTCTTTTATACTCACGGCTATTGCAGACATACTTTCCGTCCTCTGAAATTCGACAATTACTTTTGATTTTTAATAAAAGAGATTAGAATATTAGAGAATTAACAAATATTACGTCTATCAGAAGGAATTTTCTTCTTCAGATGTAATTTTTCAATACCGGATTTGAGCATGACTAGACTCACCTTGTTCTTCTTTTTGTTTTTGGGGGCATGTAGCTCTTTTGGCCCATCCCCGAAAGACGCGAACTATGCCGAGGCTTTAAAACAAGTGCCCGGAGCTAAGGAAGCAGTATTTATAACGTCTGTTCGCTTTGTAGCGCCCGATGGGACGGAGCCGACGTTGATTAAAGGCCAATTGGTAACACCGACCGAGGTTTTTTTCGGACGGTTGCTAGTCACGCCCGGCGAATTGATCGTTGTTACATTTGACGAAGAAAATAGTGAGTATGTCTCAATTTTCGAAACCAAATACTCCGAAATTGAGAATATTTCAGTAATCCGGGAGCCGGATAAATCCATCACTTTTCATTTAGAGGTGGAAGAGGAGATTTATTGGATTTCGTCGACCTTTCCTCTGGATGGAAATGGTGAGGAAGTTGAAAGCGGTGACGTGCGTGAGTATGTCAACGAACGCCTCCCAGAATTGACCGACCCGTTTAATCAATTTATAAAAAAATGCCATGCCTGTAAAAAATCCTGAACGGCGATGCCCCCTTAACGAGGTGCATTTGACGGCGGTAATCGCGTTAGTTAATCTGAACAGTATTCTATTGATATATCAAAAGCGCTTTGTCAGCTTGAGACTTACTTATCTGGGAGAAAATTATGGCCCTGCCCTTTGGTGTTATTGCTATTTATGTGGCATTGGTCGCTTGGGCACTAATTTTGATCCGTGATTTGAAAAGAGGGTCTTTTGGGCCATTTATATGGGTTGGTATAGCCTTGTTATTGGTCCTCAATATTCGCTACTTCATAGAAGGCGCGCCTGATGCCATTGCCTTCTTTATCGGTATTTACGATGTCCTCGACAATCTAGGAGTATCTGCGACCGGAGGGGCCGCTGCGCTCGCCCCCTGTCCTGACAATGCCTGTACAGTATGGGGCGACCGATTTGTAAACCATCCGTCCTGGGGAGTGGCATTTCACGACCGTTTTCTTAACGGATCCAATTTCCGTAATTCTCTTTTGTATGTGCATTTGGGCCTAAATTCGATTGTTTTTGTGTTGATGCATATTCAGTTAGCAAGAACCGGTGCCGGTGAACACAAGAACATGCATAAATTGCTCGGTCGCATTTCCTTTGTATGCCTTACGTTGGCGACGATCGCCGCCATATGGCTTGCTTCGCAGCATGGCGATGTTAGTGAATATGGCGGAAACCTGTCTGTTTATGGTTTCTGGTTTATGTCGCTTTGCGTTTATGGTTGTGCCGTGATGGGCGTTCTCGCCATTCGAAAAGGAGATGCTGTGTCCCATCGGATCTGGATGATCCGGTTTGTGGGATCCATGTGGGGCGCGTTTTGGCTGTTCCGGGCAATGCTTCTTGTAACCGGCCCGCTGCTGAGAAATTGGGAATCAGCCTCTATACTAACATGTATCTGGCTCTCTGCTCCTCTTGGTATCCTGATTGCGGAGATTTTCCGCAGACGGCTGGACCGTAAGAAGGTTATTGCAGGCGTCACAAACTCCTCCGCCCTTTGAAAATAAATGCATATCACCGAATTTGACCTTCCCTGCGTTTTTTTGGCGACTGCACGAGAATTTTAAAATTGCTGGATTTTAGGAAAGAGGTATGAATGGCTCAGCGCTTGAAAGGCAAAACAGCACTAGTTACCGGTGGTGCTCAAGGTATAGGCGGTGCAATTGCCACTGCCTTTGCAAAAGAAGGTGCCGATGTAGCAATACTGGATTTCGAAAATAAGAAGGCACTAGGAAAAGTCAGAGAGCTCGAACAATATGGAGTAAATTCTGTAGCCGTATTTGCGGATGTTAGGGAGGAATCTCAGGTAATAGCCGCAATTGAATCAGCAAGAGCGCAATTGAATCAAATCGATATCCTGGTAAATAACGCCGGTATTAATACCACGTCTTCAGTCGTTGAGATGACAACTGAAATGTGGAATGAAATGATAGCCACTAATTTAACGAGTGCATTTCTATGCACCCGGGCCGTATTAAAACAAATGATTGAAAGAAAATTTGGCCGCATTATAAATATTTCTTCTCAGCTCGCCCATAAAGGTTCCGCTGAGTTGGCTCATTATGCGGCTGCGAAAGCTGGCATCATTGGCTTTACAAAATCACTTGCTTACGAGGTTGCCGCGCATGGCATAACATCCAATGCAATATGCCCTGGACCAATTGATACCGAATTACTTGCAAAGATGCCTGAGGAATGGAAAAAACAAAAATTCAGTGAGCTGCCAATCGGCAGAGCTGGCCATGTAAATGAAATCGCCCCCACCGCGGTATTATTAGCATCTGATGAAGGCGCATACTATGTCGGCGCAACTCTAAATCCAAATGGTGGCGACGTTATGATCTAGAATTTGATTTATAACTGGTTCGGCCGATATGCGTTAGAACCTTGAAATTTGACGGTCGTTTTGCGCCGATATTGAACGAAAAGAAGTCGCGCCCTTTAAAGAGGCAGGGGAAAATCGAAAACCTCCCCTGCCTCTTTGTTAGCCCGTGGTTAATGTAAGAACAGTTTCACCTGACGCGTCATGAAGATGACGTGCAGTTTCCACAAAACCATATTCATCATAAAACCGTCGGCCAGTCGCATTTTTCTCAAACACCTCAACCTTTAATTTGCCTTTCAACCTAAAGGCATGATCGACTAAAGATCGGCCAAATCCTCTTCTGTGGAAAGCTGGGTCAAGAAAAAGTCCACCAATTTCATTGCCGATGAGCGCAACGAATCCAATAGTTATTTCGTTGTTCTCTAGAACCCAGGTTCCCGCATTGGGCAAATACAAGGTTCGCATGTCATTTTCGACTCTCTCGACAAAGGCTTTTGGTAAAAATGGATGTGCGAAGGCGTTTGCCGTTCGCCAGATTATGATGAGGACTTCGGTGTCCTCTGGTTTATATTTTCTTATCATGAGGAAGCATTTCCTTTAACGATTATCTAATTGTGAGCGGGCGGATGTAATTCCTAATCGCGACACGCGATAGGGTTGGCCGTTTCTGGAATGGATGAGTCGCCTTTTCTTGAGGCGCTGAAAAACTTCAAACGTGCAGTCGGTCAAGACATGACCGTCCCGTGTGAAACAGGTAATTTTGCGCACTTTACCATTTTCATTTCTTTCATGATAAATGGCGCCACCTTGAGCAAGAGTGTGCAATACACGCTGCTCGTACTTCGATATATTCAATGGATTAACTCGATTTTACGTGAGAAAACAACGACGACATCGCCAAGCGAAAAGCTCTGGCGTTGCATCGGTTTCAAATGTTCCTATGGGCTGGAACTAGCGGCTTACCGCAATCTCTAACATAAAATCTCCAAATCCTGAGAGGAGTTAATCTCAGGTAAAATTCATATATCAATTTCTCGTATTGGGTGCAAGATCAAAATACCCCGAAGAAAAATTTACAGTTTATCAATATGCGGTGCGTATTCATTTATGATGGCAAAATACTTGTTTCTACCAGTGGCGGCCTTGATTGCTGCTTATTTTGTTTACACCGAAATTTCTTCAGAGCCAGAAGAAGAAACACGTGTGCTGTTTATTGGTAACAGCCTGACCTATACAAACGATCTGCCAAAAATGATCTCTGAGATCGCTGACGCAAGTGGTCTTAATTTGGTCTACCAATCGGTAACTCCTGGCGGGAGTCGTTTAATTCAACACGCCCAAAGCAAGCAAGTCCTTGAAGAGATGGCGGATGGCCCTTGGGACTTTATTGTCCTGCAGGAGCAAAGCCAGTATCCAGGTTTCGGCGAGAAACAGCTTAAAAAATTTGTTTATCCACCCGCAAAGAAACTTGTTCAGATGGCCCGCCGAAGCAACCCTACTGCCATCATTGTTTTCTATATGACCATGGCCCGAAAAAATGGCGACCCCGGCAATGCCAATATATCATCCGACCTTAAAAGTTATGGTGGTATGCAGAAGCGGGTAAATAAAACATACATTAGACTAGCAAAAACCAACGACGCGGATATAGCGCCCGTTGGCGAGGCCTGGGAAACTTTTCGATTAAAATATCCTGGGACAGAGATTTATTCCGATGACGTTCATCCAAATATCATCGGAACTTATCTTGCGGCCTGTGTCTTCTATTCAACATTCTTCGAATTACCCTGTATTGATACTGAAACGCCTAAGAATGTCCCAAAATCAGCTGCTACGGATATTCAAAACATTACGGACAAAGTTGTATTTTCCGCTGGCAACAAGTGGCGATGGACACAACGAGACGCCCTTCATTAATTGATCGAAAGTAAATCTATTTTCCTTCTTCAACTTCAGGCAAGTCCGTTGATTTCTTTCCTATGGATTTCACCCGTTCACGCATTGTCTGGAACAAGTAATAAAGGATTGGTATGTAGATGATGCCGATAACCGTCGCTGCCAGCATGCCAGTAAAAACGATCACACCAAGAGACACCCGGCCCGCGGCCCCTGCCCCCGTCGCAAAAACCAGTGGCACTACACCAAGGATAAAGGAGAAGGCCGTCATCATCACCGCGCGGAACCGAAGTTTGGAGGCTTCTACCGTTGCATCAAAGATACTATGCCCGTCTTCTCGCAATTCTTTTGCAAACTCGACAATCAATATGGCGTTCTTACTCGCCAACCCAATCAGCAATACCAGGCCGATCTGCGCATAGATATTAAGCGGCAGGCCAACGGCCGTTGCCCCCAGCATGGCACCGACGATGGCAACAGATACAGAAAGAATAACCGGTGCCGGTATGGACCAGCTTTCATATTGCGCGACGAGGAAGAGATAGACGAACAAAATTGCCAAAACAAAAATGGACGCTGTTTTGCCTGCTGACTGAATTTCCTGGAACGTTGTCCCTGTCCACGCTACGGCATACCCATCCGGGAGGGTTTCCGTACCCAATTTTTCCATTGCGGCAATGGCTTGACCCGAACTGAAACCCTGCCCGCTTGATCCACTTACACTTGCCGACGAATATAGGTTATACCGGGTGATGGACGGCGGTCCGACACTCGGCTCTATATCAATAAGAGAGGAAATCGGAATCATATTGCCTGTTACAGATCGGACATAGAGATTGTCAATATCCCCAATATCGCTTCTATCCGCAGCTTCTGCTTGAATCATTACCCGATAAACCCGACCGTATAGATTGAAATCATTGACATAAAGAGATCCCAAATTAGCCTGCAAGGTCATAAAAACGTCGGATATGGGGACGCCAAGGGCTTCCGTCTTATCCCGATTTACATCAATGAAAAGTTGCGGTGAATTGGCGTCATATCGACTAAATACCTGTGAAACGACAGGATCCTGATTTGCCGCAATCAATAATCCACCCAAGGCCGACTGAAGTTCCTGTGGTGACCTGGCGGCGAGATCCTGTAATTCCATCTCAAATCCACCAGTGGTTCCAAGACCCGGAATTGGGGGAACATTAAACGCCACAGCATTTGCGCCAGGGATAGCGGCAAAGCGTTGATTGATTGAAGTCAGTATGGTTTTTAGGCTTTTCTCCTCATTATCCCGCTCATCCCAATCCTCAAGAATGCCGATGGCCAATCCCCCGTTTGAACCGGCACCGGCGAGCAGACTAAAACCACTCACATAAAGGACGTTGGTCACTCCAGGCGTATCGAGAATAATCTTACGCATGTCCTCCATCACCTCTTCCGTCCGGTTGAGGGAGGCACCTGCCGGTAGCTGAATATCCGCCATAAAGGCGCCCTGGTCTTCGGAGGGAACAAACCCCGTAGGAAGAGTGGTGCCGAGTTTATAGCCAAGTGCAATCGTGAGACCAATGAGAATAATGGTCAGAACAATCCGCCGCGCCATCACCGAAACAAGATAGCCATATTTTTCCCGGCAAAAATCAATGACCTTAAAGAACCAGCCGATAAAGCCTTTAGGGGGTCCCCGTCTCTTTCGAAGAAGAAGAGAACAAAGTGCGGGGCTTAAAGTGAGCGCGTTAAGGGACGATATTAGGACGGCTACCGAAATGGTCACTGCAAATTGCAAATACAGGACGCCGGTAATACCGGGTAAAAACCCCGTGGGTACAAACACAGCAAGCAATACTAGGGTGGTCGCAACTACCGGCCCGGTAATCTGAAGCATCGCCTTGCGAGTGGCCTCCGGCGGCTCCATGTCTTCGTCGTCAATCAGACGTTGGGTGTTTTCCACAACAACAATGGCGTCATCCACAACCAACCCAATCGCTAGTATAAGAGCGAACAAGGTAATGGTATTGATGGTCATGCCGAACGCCAGCAAAAATGCAAAAGTGCCAATTAGCGATACAGGGATGGCGATAAGTGGAATAAGCGTCGCGCGCCAGTCCCCAAGGAATAAAAAGGTGACGATTGCAACAAGTGCAAGTGCCTGGAACAACGTCACTACGACTTCCTTGATCGATACACGTACGTAATCAGTCGTGTCATAAAGGATCTTGTATTCCAAATCCTCCGGGAACCGTTCAGCCAACAGATCCATTTCTTTATAAATAGCATCTGCTGTACCAAGTGCGTTGGAACCTGGAGATTGATAAATGGCGACCATCGCCGTTGGTTGGGCGTCATCCATCAATGCCAACGAAGAAAAATATCGTGATGAAATTTCTGTACTGGCAACGTCTTTGACACGCACGGTGGAACCATTTAAATTTGCACGAATAATGATATTTTCAAATTCCTCGACCGTGTTGAGACGCCCTTTTGCCTCAAGTGTATATTGCCGCTGTTGCGGGCCATCGAAGGGGGGCGCGCCAATCTGTCCAGCTGACGCCTGAATATTCTGGTTAGTTATGGCATTGGCAACATCGGTTGCCGTCAGGCCGAAACCGACTAATCGGTTGGTGTCGAGCCAGATACGCATGGCGTAATCAAGCTGTCCAAATTGACTGACATCACCGACGCCGCTGGTCCTCTTCAGTGGATCTTCAACGTTAATCGCCGCGTAGTTGGACAAGAACAAGCGGTCATAGGTCCCTTTTGGTGAGACAAGATTAACAACCATCAACATACTGGTCGACTGCTTTTGCGTTACCACGCCTTCTCTGGTGACCTCTACCGGCAAAGAAGACAGGGCCTGTGCCACACGATTTTGAACATTCACCGTGTTGATGTCAGGATCAGTGCCAATATCGAAACTCACATCGAGTGTATATCCCCCGTTATTGTCACTTGTGGAAGACATATAGATCATGTTGTCAACGCCATTTACCTCCCTTTCAATGACCGTGGCAACGGTATCAACCACCACTTGCGCGTTGGCGCCGGGATAGCTGGTCGTTACTTGTACAACCGGTGGGGTAATGTTCGGAAATTGCTCGATTGGCAGGGCTTTGAGACCGATGAGACCGACGATGGTCAGAACAATGGAGATAACGAACGCGAATTTTGGGCGGGTGATAAAGAAGGCTGAAAACACGGTTTAATCCTTCGATGTATCGTTGGACACGGCTTGTTTTGCGGCGACTTTTTGTCCGGGTCTGACTTTTTGAAGCCCTTCGACGATCACGTTATCGCCTTCTTCAAGCCCGCTTTTAACAATGAAGTCCTCTCCAACTTTTCGGCCAATCTTAATGTTTTTAACGGCCACGAGATCCTCGTCACCTACAACAAGGACATAACGTCCCGCCTGATTTTCCAGCACGGCGACTTGCGGCACCAATAGCTCTTTTTCCGATTCCTGTGTTTCCCAATTCATGGTCACATATTGATTGGGAAATAAAATCTTGTCTGGATTAGGAAAGGTTGCCCTGACCGTAATCGTATCGGTCGTCGCATCGACTTTATTATCGATAAAGTTAAGTTTTCCAGAATGATCGTAAACCAGACCATCTGACATCAGCAATTTAACTTCGAGTTGTTCGGCGCTGCCTTCGCTATGGGTTTTTCGATATTCCAGCAGATCTTTTTCACTCACGGCAATGGAGACGTAGATAGGATCGAAGCGATAGACCTGCGCCAGCAATCCGCTGGAGGAATTGACAAGATTGCCGATAGTTATTTCCGTTTTGCCTATACGACCTTGTATCGGTGTTGTTATCGTCGTGTAGGAAAGGTTCAGCTCTGCCTGGCTAAGATCCGCTTGAAGCTTTTTTATGTCTGCCGTCGCGTTAGTCGCTGTCGCCTGATACTCATCACGTTTTGCTTCACTGATGTTTCCCCGCTTGATCAATTCATTGGCGCGAGCCAAATTTTGTTGCGCTTCTTTCAAGGTACCTTTTGCGCCTTCGATTTCCGCTTTTATTCTATCAATATCATTTTGATACTGCGCTGTTTCAATCTGAAATAATTTCGTTCCAGCCTCAACAGATTCACCATCAATGAAATTCTTTTCTGTTATAAATCCTTCGACCCGACTAACCGCGTCAAACCGATCAATTGCTTCAACCCGGGCGACAAAAGCAATATTCTGTGTCGTTTCTTTTTTTGATATGACTTTTGTCGTCACTCCCACAAGCGGCGCTGTTTTTTCAACGGTCGCTGCCTGATCATCACAAGCCGCGATTACCAAAAGCAAGATGGTAGCAAGGGGAAGGAAAAGAAAGTAATTTTTAGACATTTTTGTTCTCTGCAGGATTTTTATATCAGGATCGAAAATTGTTGTTATTGTTAAGCTAAACTAATTCTTCGTTGATGGTAAGTGACATTATCAGCGCTCCTAATTTTACTGTACTTTTTTCGTAAGGATCATATGAGTTTTTGATTTTCTATCCTGTTCATTTCCGGATACTTATTCGAAAGGTCATGGATTAGTCGCAATCGCTAGCACTCAATGGAGAAAACTTTGAACGAAGAAAATCCTGTCCAGTAGAACAATTCATTGCAGAAAGATTGTATTTTCCTAGAATATTGGATTCAGGTGGCTTGGAAGTAAATTGGAGATAGTCCTATGGGTGAACAGATCGACGAAATTACTATTGTGGGCGGCGGAACCGCGGGTTGGTTGACTGCAGCATTCCTTGTCCGTTATATGAATTTAAGGTCCGAGGAAAAGCCCACGAAAGTAACCCTCATTGAATCTCCCAATGTACCGACTATTGGTGTCGGCGAGGCGACCGTTCCAACTATGGTGTCGTTATTGGCTAGTTTGGGCATTTCTGAAAAAGAATTTTTCAAGCGATGTAATACAACTTTTAAACTCGGAGTACGATTTACCAATTGGAATCATGATGCCAATGGAAATGCTACATCCTTTTATCACCCATTTGAAACGACGGATTCGCAATTGGCAGGCCAGAATCCGGCGTATCATTTTCATAAATATGGCGGCCCACCGGGCCGGGAAAATATCGATCAGTGTTTTTCCGTTTGTGTCGCTGCAATCGAACAAAAGCTAGGGCCTAAAGGATTGGGGCATGGCGATTACGAAAAGCATTTAAATTACGCATATCATTTGGATGCCGGTCGGTTCGCAGGGTTTTTGAAAGAAATATCCATCGAGCGCGGTGTAAATCATGTACTCGATGACGTCGACGATGTTGAGCAAGATGAACGTGGCTTTATCTCTGCTTTACAATTGCAACGTCAAGGGCGTCGACCTGTAGAACTTGTTATTGATTGCACAGGGTTTCGCGGCGTAATTATCAATCAAGTCCTGAAAGTTCCCTTTCACGATTACAGTAAATTTCTTTTGAACAACAGAGCACTCGCTGTTCAGATTCCCCATCGCGATATAGAGAATATTGAACCTTGCACTACTTCCACAGCACTTGGAGCCGGATGGGTGTGGCGTGTGCCACTTTATAACCGGATTGGCACCGGCTACGTTTTTTCTAATAACTTCAGAACAGACGAAGAAGCAACTGTTGAGTTTCTTTCTCACTTGGGGAAAGACGGTAAAGATGCAGAACCGAGAGCCATTCCAATTCGGGTTGGCAGATTAGACCGTGCATGGGAGAAAAACTGTATTGCAATTGGCCTGTCTGCCGGCTTTATCGAACCTTTAGAATCTACGGCCATCTATATGATCGATAATTTTGTAAAACTACTGATGGTAAATTTTCCGGACAAAAGTTTTGCGCCTGGTTTGGCCAAACGATTTAATGACGATACAGAGCGGATGATGGAAGATATTCGAGATTTTATCATTCTTCATTATTGTGCCAATAATCGACAAGATAGTGAATATTGGAGGGTTGCACGCGAAGAGATGGTCATACCAGACAGCTTGCAAACCCGTCTTGATGATTTTAAACACACGATACCCGTCACGACCGATTTTGACCGCTCGTTTTTGTTTGAACATTCTAGTTATGTTCTTGTTTTGGGGTCGAAGGGCTATTTTGATGACGTTAAATATCCGGCAGAACGTTTTATCTCAAAGCAAGATTGGGATCATAGGATGGCCGAAACCGATGCCCATGAAAGTCGAGTATTATCAAAATTGCCAAATCATTACGAATTGTTAAGAAGCTTCCGAGGTGAGACACCAGAACCCGTCGCGAGTACCGGTGTCTCATTCGGCGGTTTCCAAGGATATCAGCCGACCGTGGGCGCCCCCGGATCACAAGCAACAGTACAATTTGGCTCTACAGCGATGAAACCGTCCATCAAGTTTGCAAAAAAGGATACGGACGACGAGGATTTGTCAGGGTCAAATATTTTGTAACAATTTCAGCGAGATACTATTCTGAATTAACAGTATACCGAAAATCACAATGAGTGGCTCCCTGCATGATTGTTTGGCTGCGTTCCAGATTAATATTGGGGTCATAGCCTTTACAAAACGTACCGTCCCGTCCGCAGGATAATAGATGCCCTATTTCGGACAGCCCCATCTCCTTGTACATTTCAGCGTATCGACACCTGGTTACATTGTAATCAATTGCCTCTTCCGTTTCCTTTAACATATCAAGTTCCAATGCGCCGCCGGCAGTCCATTGGGATAATAAAGAATGAAATGTCGATAATGAAGTTGGCTGCCCCTGGCTGTAGGCATAAGCCTTACCTTGTTCAATCGCGTTCTTTCGAATGGCGGTTCCCAAAATATCCTTGGCCTTGTCTATTCCAAGTTCCACAACCATTTCCTCGAATATTGGTTTAATAATATTAGCTTCAATTCTGCGCTGCTCGAGGATCGGTAAGTCAGTTTTGCTCATAAGTGCCTCGCTTCTTCTTGTTCATTATTTTTGCATCAATAAAGAAAGAAATGTCGGGTTTCCTTGGATTATACTATAATCGATTGTAAAATCTTCTCAATGCTTCGTCAGCCGGGAGAGCTAAATGACAGCTACAAAAATTGGAATTGTAATAGGAAGTAACCGTAAGAAATCACAATCCGGCAGAATTGCCAATTATATCCAATCTCTTATAAAATCTCAGAAAATCGACGTTTCTATTGATATGTTTTCTCTTCGTGATATGGGCTTACCACTATGGACTGAGGAAAAATGGCGGTCTGATAGCTGCTTGGTTGATTTATGGAAACCGTATTCCAATCGCTTAAAGAAATGCAATGGATTTATAATTATTTCTCCTGAATGGGCGGGCATGGCTCCTCCTCATTTAAAGAATTTTCTGCTTATGTGCGATGGCGGAGAACTTGCCCATAAACCTGGCCTTTTGGTTGGTGTGAGTTCGGGTCTTGGCGGTGCCTATCCGATCGCGGAACTTCGCATGAGCGGCTATAAAAACAATTTTCTGTGGTGGTTACCAGATCATGTCATTTTACGACATGTCGAAAGCCTCTTTATCGATAATCCGCCTACGGATTTAGATAACAGTTTGACGCATAGATTGAACTATTCATTAGATTTTTTAGTTGAAACAACAGTGGCGATGGCGCCAGTGCGAGAAAAAATACAAAATCTCGCGACCTATAAATATGGAATGTAGCATTACTTTGGTAAAAGTAGACTTTGGTGATCAAAGCCCGCGAGTTTTTTGTATTTCAGGGAGATATCTTCCAAAACAGACCGTGACAAACAGGAATGCTCAGATCCGCAATGCCCCGGACACGTTTCATGAACCATCTGCATGACCTGCTCAGGTCCGGTTTGCCGGTTTGACAATATAATTTTTGAGGTTGGTTCCAGGCGCGCCTTTTCATAGACTTGTAATGCATTGACAATATTTGCAGAACTACCCAAGGTTTCCGCAAATGTCAGGGCATCCAAAACACCTTGCGATACTCCATTTGAGCCATTGGGATACATAGCATGAGCAGCATCGCCCATTAAGGTCGCCCGCTCAAAGCTCCATTTTGGCAAAGGGTTACGATCGATCATCGGAAATTTGTGGATTGATAAGGCGTTTTCGAATAAGGCCTCAATGTCCAACCAACCCAAGTTCCAATTGGCAAATTCTCTTCGAAATTCGTCAAGCAATCCAAGTTCATTCCAGTCGCCCTGCCGTTCCGCCAGATCGGATGGAATGCGGCGCTCGGCAATCCAGTTGATATAAGATTTTCCGCGATCAGCACTTTCTTTTCTGATCGGATAGGCCACCAATTTCAGATCATTGTGGCCTGCCATAAACATGGATCGACCATCCAGAAATGGGTCCGTCTCTGTGACGCCGCGCCAAAGCATTTGGCCGGAATATTTGGGTGCGCCTTCGGTGGGATAGTAATGCTGTCGAACGGTCGAATTAATCCCATCGGCACCAATCAGGAAATCTCCAGTTACCCTAGCTTTCTCATCCCCAGATTTTCGATCAATAAAGGTTGCTGTTACTTTCTCATTGGTTTGCGATAAATTGGCGAAGTGATATCCCGATTTTACGTTTTCTGCACCCAAGCGTTGCCGAGCGTGTTCAAGCAATATCATATGAAAGTCGCCCCGATGTATGGAGAACTGGGGCACTTCATATCCCGCAGCCAATCCCCGTGGTTCCTTCCAGATCGTTTTTCCATCCGCACTATAATAGGCAAGGCTAGATGTTTCGATCGCTACTTTTTTTAAGTCGTTTAACAGGCCTAACTTAGCTAAATTAAGCACGGAGTGCGGTAAAAGATTTATCCCGACACCGAGCGGTTTGATTTCTTCTACACTCTCAAATACCTGAACATCTACACCCTTTTGATGTAGTGCAAGTGCCGCCGTCAGACCAACCAAACCGCCGCCTACGATTATACCCTTTAGTTCATTCTGTTTCATCAGTCGACTTTCGTAAAACCTTAGAATCCTGAAACCGTCAAACCATCATCAACTTCCAAAATGGATCCATTCATAAAATCCGACCCTGAACCAGCGAGTAATAACAACGCACCGTCCAGTTCACTAGGGTCTCCGACTCGTCGTCCAGGTAGTTTGCTAATAAGCCGTTTCCCGGAGTCTGTTTCCCAGTAATCCCTGTTTAATCCAGTAACGATATAGCCAGGATTGATACAATTTACGCGGATCTTGTAGCGCCCCCATTCATCAGCAAGCGCTTTTGTCATATGTTTTACCGCGGCTTTGGACATACAGTAGGCAATATTTTGCTTCAGAACACGATTAGCAGCAACAGACGCGATGTTGATTATCTTGCCTCCTTCTCCCCGTTTTATCATACTTCTGCCAACGGCCTGGGCGACAAAAAACGCACCTTTGGCATTGGTATCCATGACGAAGTCAAAATCCTCTTCAGAAACTTTTTCTGATGGACATTGGGCACTCACGCCGGAATTGTTGACCAAAATATCGATAGGGCCTAATTCCGTTTCTGAAGCAGCTACGCCAGAGTTTATACTTTCGATCTCTGTAACATCCATTTGCACGGGCAAAGCCCGACCATCAAAGGCTTGAATCTCTTTGGCTAGTGATTCAAGTTTGTCAACGCTTCGTGCCGCCAGCGAAACTTTTGCGCCCGCTCGTGCTAGCGTTAATGCAAATTGCCAGCCGAGGCCTGATGACGCCCCGGTTACAAGAGCGTGTTTACCCGCCAACTGATGATGGGAAGTCATAGATATTCTCCATTAAATACTGGATTTATGATTGTTGTTGCCTGCATGATTTATGCTCTTGACGTCAAAATCAAGAATCATTTTGAAGATTGTCGAGTTTGGCACAGTTTAGTCCTTACAAATTGTTAATTTTTTTCAGGTTTACTGGGCATTCGACGAATTCGGAGAAATGATTAATGCGCTATATCGCCAATTTGCTGATTGTAACAGATAACGATCAATCTGAACTATGTCCGGCTCTGAGCAAAGCAGGATATTTATGTGACTACATTTCTTTTTCAAAAATGCTTGAAGGGAATGTCGGCGAGGAAACTTTTGATCTTCTCATTATCGATAGTGAGCATAATGCAACAAATGTCGATATTGAACATATCGCTGGTTTTGCAGATTTAAACGGGTTTCCTATTCTGATTATTGGTGAAACTGACGTCCAATGCCACGCGTCTACTTTGTCGCCCGGGTATTGTGACCTTGAGCTTCTATCTCGTGTCTCTTCGCTTGTTCGGCTTGAAAATATGCAACAAGAACTTAACCGGCGCGTCGTCTCTACAGAAACTTATGGTATCGACCTCAGTGGCCTGGAAAAACCCGACGATGATATTTCAGATACTCATTTACTGATAATCGGAAACAAAAGCCTAATTCTAGGTAACATCCTACTCAGGCTGGATTGTCGGGCGAAAATTCAAATATCAAAGGATCCTGATACCGCCATTTCTGAACTGCGAAATCAAGAATTTGACGCGGTAATCTTGTCAGGTACCGGACACGGGGACCGAAATTTACGGCTGGCCAATGAAATCAGAAGTGATAGCCGATTTTATAATTTACCTATGATCATGGTCCTTGAAAATGTGGAAAACAGAGAGGCAGCTTATATTCATGGGGTGTCCGACATTGTTTTGCACGAAACCGAGATGGATTCACTGATCAACCGAACGACAGTACAAATTCTTCAATACAGATATCGGTCCGCCATGCAGAAACTCTTTCGGGTGACAAAACCCCACCCCCTCGCCGATGGGCCGACGGACATATACTCATTTGGTTTCATGAAAACGCATCTTCCTAAAATGATGGCAGAACATGATCAAAGGAAGAAAACAATGTCAGTTGCCAGTTTGAAAATTAGTAATCTTGAGAAGATCAATTCAGTCCATGGGTTCGCATCCGGAGATCAACTCCTTCGGCAAATCGGATCTGCGATATTTTATTTGGTCCGTGGTGAGGATTTCTGTGGGCGTTATGAAAAGGGACATTTCGTCGTAGCTCTCCCCGGCACACGCGAAAAAGAGGCAAATATAGCGTTGCAACGGCTTGTGGGGGTAATCCGGAATACTGAATTCTCGCTTAAAGGTGTGACTAGTCCTGTAAAGGTAGAATTGGTATTTGGTCTTGCCGAAGCCAAACCAGATGAAACTCTGGAAGAAAATCTGGATCGCGGCTTCCTGCATAAACAAAAAGATGAGCAAGCCGCCTAGAATTTCAATTAGACTGATCATTCCAAAATAAGCTTGTTTATATGTCTGAGCTTTCCTATGTTAGTTTTATGAAAATTGACATAGTCTCAGATACTGTTTGTCCTTGGTGTTTCATTGGTAAACGTAAATTGGAAGAAGCATTGGCTCAACGTCCGGATATGGACGTAGAGATTACCTGGCGACCATTCCAACTTCACCCTGATATGCCTCTTGAAGGGGCAGATCGTAAAGAATTCATCGCTCAAAAATTCGGAAGCCATGAAAGAGCTAAAGAATTATATGCGAACGTAAAAATGGCAGGAGATGCTGTCGATATCCCATTTAATTTTGACAAAATTGAACGATCTCCCAACACTCTGGATTCTCACAGGCTTCTTCGTTGGTCCGAGACTGCTGGGTGTCAGGACGCCATCGCGGAAATCCTGTTTAGGCGCTTCTTCATAGATGGTGAAGATCTTGGTGATCGATCCATATTAATCGCCGCAGCAACGGAAGCGGGTATGGACCATGAACTGGTAAGCGAACTTTTGGAGAACGACGCTGATTTGGAAACAGTACGTCAAGAAGATCAAATGGCACGACAAATGGGCGTATCTGGGGTTCCCTTCTTTATCATTGACGATAAATATGCACTTTCTGGGGCACAAGACCCGGCAGCCTTCCTTGCTGCTTTTGACCAGGTAGAGGCCGATAAAGCCAAGGAAAATAAATAACACGCCAGATTATGATGCTTTAGCAATTTTCGCTAGATTTTGTGCGAGCCGCAAAACACCTTTGAGCCTGTCTTCGGGGTGCTTCCAGTCGCGGGTATGAACGAGTTTATGGTCACCCCTGATTTTTGTCGCTCCAGGTTGTTTTGAAATAAAGGCGACAAGGCCACCTGGGTTGCTAAAGTTATTATCACGGAAGGACATAACCGCCCCTTTAGGTCCGGCTTCAATCTTTTCAATATTCGCTGTCCGGCAAAAATGTTTGATCGTCATGATTTCAATGAGATGATTAACTTCATCAGGCAATGGCCCGAAACGGTCTACCAATTCTACAGCGAAAGCATTAATCTCTTCTGCCGTTTCCTGCGCAGCAATCCGTCGATATAATTCCATTCGCAGGCTCAGATCAGCAACATAATGCTCGGGGATCAACACAGATGTGCCAATATTAATGCTGGGCGACCATTTATCATCGGCTTGATTAACTTCATGGCCAAGCTCAGTTTCCCGCGCCGCGGCCACCGCCTCTTCCAACATCTGCTGATACAGTTCAAAACCAACTTCCTTGATATGCCCGGACTGTTCGTCTCCCAATAGGTTACCGGCACCCCTAATATCAAGATCGTGGCTCGCAAGCGTAAAACCGGCACCTAGTGTATCCAGAGATTGCAGTACGCGCAGTCTCTTCTCAGCTGAATCCGTCAACCGTTTGCGAGGCGGAAGCGTTAAGTAGGCATAGGCACGTGTTTTTGATCGTCCAATACGTCCCCTGATTTGGTAAAGTTGTGCAAGACCAAACATATCTGCTCGATACGTTATCAACGTATTGGCTGATGGGATATCAAGACCAGATTCAACAATGTTGGTGGCGACAAGTACGTCATATGCGCCGTCATAGAAGGCGTTCATGACAGTATCCAGCTCTTTTGCAGGCAATTGTCCATGCGCGGTAACATATTTAACTTCAGGTACATGCTCGCGTAAATACTCGCCCACTTCCTTCAAATCGGTTAACCGGGGACAAACGAAAAAGCTCTGGCCGCCTCTATAATGTTCTCTCAACAAGGCTTCACGTACGACAACCGGATCAAAAGGAAGAACGAAGGTGCGGATTGCCAATCGGTCAACAGGCGGTGTAGCAATAATCGACAAATCGCGAATGCCTGTCATCGCCTGTTGAAGAGTACGGGGAATTGGTGTCGCGGTCAGGGTTAGCACGTGAAGATCCGACCGCATTTCTTTTAAGCGCTCTTTATGAACCACGCCAAAATGCTGTTCTTCATCGACAATAACCAAACCCAGGTTTTTAAAATTGACGGAATTTCCAAGTAACGCATGAGTACCAATAACGATGTCGACAGTTCCGGCCGTTAATCCGGCCTTGGTGACATTCGCTTCTTTCGTTGTAACCATCCGGGACAATTGGGCGACATTTATCGGTAGGTTTTTAAATCTATCAACAAAGCCTTTGTAATGCTGACGTGACAGAAGGGTTGTCGGCGCAACGATAGCGACCTGTTTACCGGCCATGGCCGCCGTGAACGCTGCGCGCAGGGCTACTTCAGTTTTTCCAAATCCGACGTCACCACAAATGAGGCGGTCCATGGCTTTGGCTGTACTCATGTCGTTTAAGGTATCGTCGATGGCTTTAAGTTGATCGTCGGTTTCTTCGAACGGGAAACCGGCGCAGAATTCCGCGTATAACCCTTCAGCAGGAATAAGTTTTTCAGCTTTACGAAGTTGCCGGGCAGCAGCTATTTTGATGAGCTGGTCGGCCATTTCCATGACTTTTTTCTTCAGCTTTGCCTTTCGGGCCTGCCATCCGGATCCACCGAGCTTATCGAGCGTCGCGGCCATGTCGCTACCGCCGTAACGAGATAGCATTTCGATATTTTCCACAGGCAGGTATATTTTATCGCCACCGGCATAAAGCAATGTCACACAGTCATGGGGAGCCCCCGATATATTGATAGTCGTCAGACCCTCATATTGCGCAATACCATGATCCATATGGACGACGAAATCGGCAGGAGAAAGCTGCGAGGCTTCGGCGATAAAATTTTCGCTCCGGCGTGACATTTTACGGGGTCGAACAAGTCTGTCGCCAAGGACATCTTGCTCACCTATAACCACCAACTCAGGTGTCTCAAATCCCTTCTCTAACCCAAGAACGGATAAAACGGGAATTTTAATTCCCTTGTCAATTTCAGAAAAATTATCGGCTCTGTGAACGGGCTCAATTCCGTGGTCGGCCAGAACTGTTAGATTCCTGGTCCTGGAACCCTCAGAAAAATGAGTAAGAATAACGCGTTTATTCTGATCAAGTTTTTCAATAATGTGTTGTTTAACGTGATCATAAATATTGGTGTCGGGTAAATTTCTTTCCGGACCGAAGTCTCGCCCAAGACTGCCTTTTGCATCGATGACGTTGTCTGCTGTTATTCCTGATCTGAAGGGCGTTATTTGGCAAAGACTTTTCTCGCCGATATTTTGTTTCCACTCCGCTGCATCCAGGTAGAGCGTATTAGGGAGCAATGGCTTGTAATCCGCTCCCAAGGTTGGCGCAGCATCTCGTCTACTCTCGAAGTAATCCAAAATGGTTTCTAAACGAGCTTCTAGTGCTTCTTCAACCAGATGATCTAGATAAATCTGTGCGTCTGGCAGATAATCAAAGATCGTTGCCATTTTTTCATGGAACAACGGTAACCAATGCTCCATACCGGCATGGCGCCGTTTTTCGCTGACGGCCTCATATAATGGATCTTCTTGTGTAATTGTTCCAAATTGAGACCGATATTCAGTGCGAAAACGGCTGACAGCATCATCATTTAGTAAGAATTCCGACGCGGCAGTAAAATCAAGCGTTTCTATTTTTTCCGTCGTACGTTGCGACAGGGCATCAAAGGATCGGATGGTTTCAACTTTTTCACCGAAAAGATCCAATCGAACAGGATTTTCCCTTCCAGGTGGAAAAATATCAATCAATCCACCGCGTACAGCGAATTCTCCCGGTTCCATGACCGTCCCAATGCGGGAAAACCCGTTTGCCACCAAATAGGATGTCAGATCTGGCAAACTTACCTTGTCACCAATTTTGATGTTCAGGCGGCTGCTCACAACCATATCAATCGGCGGTACGCGCTGCAGAATCGCGTTGATTGTTGTGAGAAAAATTCTGGGTTTCGGGGCGGCCTCTCGCATTTTTCCTAAAGTTGTCATCCGATGAGCGACAATTTCAGGATTTGGAGACACCCGGTCATACGGCAGACAATCCCAAGCGGGAAAAGTTATTACATCGACTGTCGGATTGAAAAATTTGAGTGCGGCTTCGGTTGAGGCCATGCGGACATCTTCGCGCAATAAAAATAAAATATCCTTTTTGGCCGATTTTATCAGTTCAGAAAGCAGATATGCGTCATATCCTTCCGGGACGGATTCGATGGAAAACGCATATTTCTGCGAAGCAAGTTCGGTAATTTTGGAGCAAATGCGCGAAAAAGAAGATGTGCTCATTAAATTACGGGGTAACTCTATGATCAAATCGGCTAAATTCTTTAAGTAACGTCATGACGCTCGTGTCATACTCCGCCGGAACAGATTCTCTGCCTACGGCCCAAACATAGATATTAGGATCCCCGGCTGCGAGAAGCGTCTCGTAAATATCTAGTTCTTTGTCCGAAAATTCACAGATATATTTGTTGGCAAACCCGCCTAGAAGAATATCGGTCTCCTTCATCCCTGTATATCGGGATCGATGGATCAGTCGTCTGCGACGAATACTAATATCTTCAGTCATATGATGAACTCTAATTGAATAATAAGAAGGATATAGCCTGTCTTTTTCCCGCTGTCAGCAGGAAGTGACAAAATGCAATATTTTTTCGACTGTTGCATTGACCTCCCTCATTCCGCATTTCACAATATGCAAAATTCAAATTAGGAATATCCAGTGCGGCCAGAAATCTTATTCAGCTTGTTCAATCCAGTGAACAAATTAGCCGGCATAGGGCCGCGGCTTAGTAAATTTATTGAAAAGGCTGCCGGCCCTAACCTAATCGATTTATTGTGGCATTTGCCAACAGGCTTAGTCACACGCGAAAATCTTGAAACACTATCACCTGAATATATGGATCGAGAAGTTCTCCTGGTTGTTGATGTCATAAAACATGCCCCCTCCCGCAACCGCCGGGCACCATATCGAATAAACTGTTTGGTTGGTGATGATAATTTGACACTGGTTTTTTTTAATGGCCGGGAAGACTACTTAAAGCGTCAATTACCCGAGGGGGAAAAACGCAAAATAAGTGGAAAACTCGAGGACTTCAACGGCTCCTTCCAAATGACACATCCCGATCACATTGCAACATTGGCTGAAGAGAGTTCCATCCCTCTATTTGAACCGGTCTATCCGCTGACAGCTGGTCTGACCAATCAAACATTTATAAAGGCAAATCGTCAGATTTTTCCGACTCTTCCTGATTTACCAGAGTGGAATGATAAGGCCCTTTTAAAGCGCGAAGAATGGTCGGACTGGAGAGAAAGTATTGTTAAAGCCCATGCGCCAACATCCGAAAACGATTTTGATCGGACGAACCCTGCCAGGGAAAGACTAGCCTATGATGAGCTTCTTGCTAATCAATTGGCGTTAGAGTTGGTTAGAAGAAGTATGAAACGCAAACCTGGCCGCGCTCTACGTGGCGATGACACTCTTGTAAAAGAAATTAGAAAGGCGTTACCCTTCACATTAACGTTGGCCCAGGATGCAGCACTAACTGAAATTAAAGACGATATGGTGGCGCCTCATAGAATGCTACGCCTCCTTCAGGGAGATGTGGGAAGCGGAAAAACAGTGGTTGCGCTGCTCGCGATGGTCCGCGCAGTAGAAGCTGGCGCACAAGCGACCATCATGGCGCCTACAGAGATTTTGGCACGGCAGCATTTCGCCTCCATAGAACCATTTGCAATACAGATCGGACTAAATTGCGTTCTTATTACAGGGCGCTTGAAAGGGAGAAAACGGGAATCCGTCCTCGCTGATTTAGCCAGTGGCAATATTAATCTGGTTATCGGGACGCACGCATTGTTTCAAGAAGACGTCGCATTTTTCGATCTAGGTCTCGCCATTATTGACGAGCAACACAGGTTTGGTGTCCATCAAAGACTGGCCCTGAGTGATAAAGGACGGAAAGAAAATGGCGGTGTCGATGTTCTCGTTATGACAGCGACACCCATTCCACGAACACTCGCCCTAACGGCTTATGGTGATATGGACGTTTCCGTAATTGCAGAGAAACCACCAGGCAGGAAACCGATAGATACACGCGCGCTGAGTATCGAAAGACTGGATTCTGTTGCTGAAGGTTTGAGCCGCAAGCTCCAAGCTGGTGAGAGAATTTACTGGGTTTGCCCGTTGGTCGAAGAGTCGGAAGTACTTGAAGTCGCTGCAGCTGAAGAGCGATTTGAATATTTGAAGCATCTCTACGGTGATCAGGTGGGTCTTATCCATGGTCGCATGAAACCCGATCTCAAAGACCTGACGATGCAATCCTTTATGGCCGGCGAGATAAAAATTCTTGTGGCAACCACCGTAATCGAAGTTGGTGTGGACGTCCCAGAAGCAACGGTAATGATTATAGAACATTCTGAACGCTTCGGCCTGGCGCAATTACATCAATTGCGCGGCCGCGTGGGGCGCGGTGGACTCCCCGGCAGTTGTTTGTTGCTATATGCCCCTCCGCTAGGCGATACGCAAAAAGCCAGGCTTGCGATCATGCGGGAGACGGAAGACGGCTTTCAAATTGCTGAAGAAGATCTAAGGTTGCGCGGCGCCGGCGAATTATTAGGAACGCGGCAAAGTGGACTTCCTATATTTCGACTCGCCGATCTTCAGTCGCATTCTCGTCTATTGGCAATCGCCCGTGATGACGCTCGCCTGATTTTAGAAAAGGACGAAAAATTGACAAGCGATCGCGGTCAAGCGCTTCGGACCTTGCTATACTTATTCGAAAGGGATAACGCGATTAAGTATCTAAATTCGGGATAATCTATTTATCCTAGTCAATCCGGTCCACAGGCGTATCTTCTTTTTTAGCAGGCAGATCCTCTGGCCAGATCATACCCGCTGAAATAACAAGTTTAACGCCTTCTTCCACTGTCATATTAAGGTATTGCAAGTCGCTTTTGGGTACGAAAAGTAGAAAACCAGACGTCGGATTGGGGGTTGTCGGCATAAAAATGCTGATCATATCCTCGTCTTTTTTAGCGTTGACTTCTCCTTTAGCCGTACTTGTGACAAAGGCAACCGCCCAAATACCTTTTCGTGGATATTCAAGAAGTACGACATCCCGAAAAGATGTGCTTGATTGCGCAAGGACCGTTTCCATAATCTGTTTCAGAGCATTATATATGGATCGAACAATTGGCATCCGCCCGACAATTCTCTCGCCGAAGACAAGAAGAGCTCTACCTAAATAGTTTGCAGTTAGAAAACCAATTAATACGAGAACAAAGACTGCAATAAAAACACCTAATCCCGGAATACTAAACGGTAAATAGGTTTCCGGATTGTATTTTACGGGGACAAGCGGTGTTACATTTGCATCCACGAAAGAAACAAAAACATATGTCAGGTAAATAGTGATGGCGATTGGTGCCGTAACCACTATACCTGTTAGAAAATAAGTCCTCAGCCGCGCAAACAAGCCGACTTTTGGTGCCGGAGCTACCAGGGTCGGTTTTTTTTCTGCATCAAGGTCGTCAGTCTCAGTCGATTTTTTTGTCATAAATTTGTCTTCATTTCAGATACACGCGGAATTAAATTCTTGCTTATATAAGTAGTTTAAGCGCGCGGACAATAACATTAACGGGCTTTGTCGTCTTACGAATTCTCAAAACTTGTTAAAATCGCTTTGTAAACCTCCTATTAACAATGTTTTCCTATGATTAGAGGCAGTTAGAGTAATCAACTTCTGAGAAAATACTCGTTTGAAATGACTGCCAAAAATATAAATAGAATAATCTGGTCAGGATTGTTGTTTTCGTTCTTTGTTGTCTCATTTTCCATGGGGTGGATAAATCCGTCTTCCGCAGTTCCTATGCTTCTTGGCATAATTTCAGCGACGTTGTTTTTTAGCCTCTTCTTTTGGGAAAAAATGAGGGATTTGGTCGTTCCGGAAAAACCTACAGATGACCTTTTTGACGTTGTATTGGACAATCTTCCCATAGGGGTTTGCGTTTTAGACGAAAATTTGAATCTGTTTAGTTGGAACGAAAAATATCTTGAGATTATGGAGATTGAAGAAAGTCAATTTACAGACGCCGTCAGCTTTCGGAATTTATTGGCAATCTGCTACGACAAGTATCAGTCAGTAGAATCGAGTAAAGAAGAATTTGTTGATCTTTGTATTGAAGATGCAAAAATGAGAACAACAAAACGGGTAGATCGCACATTTAAAAATGGCAAGATCGTTGAAATAACTTTTAATCCGAGTCCCCAGGGCAGGTATATTTCTACATTAACAGATGTCACATCAAGTCGACTATCTGAAAAGGCTATGAGAGAGAATGAAGATCGGTATCGGAGAATGGTAGAGTTGTCGCCCGATTCTATTGTCGCTCACCAAAACGGTATTATTTTATATGTAAATAATACGGCTGTAAAAATGTTCAAAGCTGAAAGTCAGCACGATTTAATTGGCACGCATATACGGCCTTTTTTCCCATTTTCGGACATGGAGAGGTTATCTACCTATTTTGGCAGTGCCGAAGAGATGGAGTCTGGGGAAACTTTACCGGCAGAAAAAACAAAAGTACTCGTTGAAAACGGGGAACAAACAGATGTGGAAGTGGAAGCTTCTGCATTGATGTATGGTGAACGGCGGGCTCTTCAATTGATTATTCGTGATATTTCATCGCAGGTTCAAATTGAAGAATTTCTCGAACATGCGAAAGAAGAAGCCGAGTATGCTTCCCAACTCAAAGGCACGTTCCTCGCCAACATGAGCCATGAGCTCCGCACACCCTTGAACGCCGTCATAGGATTTTCCGAAGTTATAAAAAGCCAGTTATTCGGAGATGTTGGGTCCCCCAAATACCTTGAATATGCTCAAGACATTCACGACAGCGGTAATCACCTTCTCGAATTGATCAATGACATTCTTGATTTTTCCAAAATTGAGTCTGGAGAACAGGGTATTAACGAAGAAGATATTGAAATAGACATGTTGGTTACTGAATGTGTCCGCTTAACGCAGCAGCGTGCGATCGACAATGATATCAATATCAAGCTCGAATTTGATCCTTTGTTGCCTCAAATATTTGGCGATCGCAGAATGCTCAAACAGATCCTGATAAATCTCCTGTCCAACGCCATCAAATTCACGCCAACCGGCGGCCGTATAATAACATCTGTCAAAATACCTGATAAAGCAGGTCTTGAAATTAGCGTTACGGATAATGGTATTGGCATCAAGCATGAGGATATCGTAAAAGCTTTAACGCCTTTCGTGCAAATCGACAGCGAGCATAATCGAAAATACCAAGGCACTGGACTGGGGTTGCCTTTATCAAAAAATTTAGCAGAAATGCATGACGGTAAACTTGAACTACAAAGCGAATACGGCTCAGGGACAATAGTTAGCCTAACTTTGCCAAAATCCCGTATCCGGGAAAAGGCAGCCTAAACAAAAACACGATATCAAAAATCATTGTTTAAGCCTGACATCGCTATTGCCATTTAACACCTTTCAGCCGAATATCCTTCCCAAAAACTAAAGGGAAGACATTATGAGACTAAAAGATAAAGTTGCGATCGTGACCGGTGCAGGTTCAGGCTTCGGTGAAGCAATGGCGACATTGTTTGCCGCCGAGGGAGCCAAAGTCGTTGTAAGCGATATTAATTCCGAAGCAGCAGCGAAGGTTGCGAAGGCTATTACCGATATGGGGAATGTTGCCATAAGTAACACAACTGATGTTACCAGCGAAGGTGACGTTGAAGAACTTGCGCAACAGACATTGAGTAATTTTCAAAAGATTGATGTTCTGGTAAACAATGCAGGTATGCCGCAACGTGCAGGGTCTATGTTTGATGTAGATGATGCAACTTTTCAAAAGATTTTTGACGTTAATGTCAGAAGTATCTTTCTAACAACGAAGGCTATTGTTCCTCACATGTTGGAAAGCGGTGGTAATATAATCAACATTGCGTCAACCGCAGCCCTGAGTCCCCGCCCCGGCCTTACGTGGTACAATGCGAGCAAAGGTGCCGTTGTAACCTTGTCCAAATCGATGGCAATTGAACTGGCTCCGCAGCAAGTTAGAGTGAATTCACTCTGTCCCGTATTTGCACATACGCCTATGGCCGTGGAATTTATGGGTGGAACGGACACTCAGGAAATTCGGGACAAGTTTGTGTCTAGTATTCCCCTTGGTCGAGAAAACACACCAAGAGATCTATCTCACGCAGCACTGTGGCTCGCATCAGACGACGCATCCTTCATTACTGGCGTTGCTCTTGAAGTCGACGGTGGTCGCTGTATTTAGTATTTACTAAAAGGAATATCGGGTGCCTCAGCACCCGATACAGGCATCAGTTTACATCCGCCGCAACTCGCATTTGAACAATTATATCGGGATCACGAACAATTCCGCTTCTTCCAATACCTATTTTGATCATATCGACAAATTCCATACCTTCTGTCACTTGCCCCCAGACCGTATATTTTCCGTCGAGAAAATGCGACTGGGCGGTGACGATAAAAAACTGGCTATCAGCACTATGTGGAGATTGGGCTCGTGCCATGGAAACCACTCCCCTTTCATGGGGAATGTTAGAGAATTCAGATCGTAGCTTTCGACCGGAACCACCTTTGCCAGTCCCAGTTGGATCACCTGTCTGCGCCATAAAATCTTCAATGACGCGATGAAATTTGATTCCATCGTAAAATTTCTCTCGCGTTAGTTCCTTAATTCGCGCCACATGTTGCGGGGCAATTGCGGGCAACAACTCGATAACGACACGTCCATACTTTAAATCCAGATATAGAGTGTTTTCTAAGTCGGCTGCCAGTCCTGATTTTTGGGGGATCGTTAGAATGCCTATGAACGCTAGGATCAACGAAAATTTTGAGAATGTCTTCAACAACATACTATTCCTCATAATTACTTGTAGGACGGGGTTAGTCCCGATTTGGCCATTAAAAGCTGGGTTGCAGTATACTGACTATTTAACAAAATAACGGCTTTTTCAATAGCATATAAAAAAAACAAAAACGAAGCTTGACCATCTTGTTCTAGGTGCCTATGTTGCAGCCGCATTGCGACGGTTCTTTTAATTTAAAAGTCTTTGTTAGCAATGAACTTCTCACATTGTGGGCCCGTAGCTCAGTTGGTAGAGCAGCTGACTTTTAATCAGCGGGTCACAGGTTCGAATCCTGTCGGGCTCACCATTTTCTTTACCTTCGAGAACTATAATTTCTACACAGACTGAGAGCATCATTTTTTCAGTAAATAGTCGCTAACTTGGCATGCAGTGAATAAAGTGAATACAATAGTTGAAATATCTACTATACATTAGTCCTTGTGTCGTCGTCCTCGGTTATTGAGTAGAAAGTCCGATGAAATTCCTAACCTGGTTTCGTAAATTTGAGAAGCCACTGTTGTTGGCGGTTCTTTTTACCACTCCTTCTTCCCTCGTTTATTCACAGTCCATTTATACGGATAAGGATGGAAATTTTTCGCCCCAAACGCTAAGCATTCCTTATGGCTTCTATAATGAGGACATGGGACTAACAGCTGCCTGGGTATATGGTTTGAGTGGCGGACCTCAAAAGCAGTCCACTGTTTTGGGCACCGTGATGATTGGCAGCGAAGGTGCAGCTATGATCACTCTGCTAGGTAGTGATCTTAAACTTCCTTCAACGGAACGCTGGTTTGTCGATCCTATGTTCAATGCTTCATTTGTAAGTGACACAGATGTTTATACGAGTGGAAATCCCAATTTTCCTAATGAACAAGCTGGATCGAATGACTCGAGTGTCGACAATTTTGTAGCCGGTGAGGTGACGGACCTTCATATTAGGTCGCGTTTTAAATACCTTGTACCCATTGGCAGTGGTCGAGACGAAATTATACAAACGATCAAAATTGATAATGGGTTTCCTGTTGGTTTGAAAACGAACCCAAATAGCCTGAATTTTATGGAGAACGGACGAACATATTTCGAAGCAGTTCCATTTTACAGAAATATGTCGCTCGACAATAATACGAATTCTGGGGACCTAAAGACCAATGGCCTCGAATTCAATATTTCATGGGACAACCGTGATTTTCGGCCAAATCCGACCGTCGGGCATAGTATAACTGGCAAAACTGCACATGATTTTGGTTGGTTTGACAGCAATGATTCATGGGATTCCTTTAGTCTGGAAATTGATAAATATTTTTCCTTTGAAACCTCTGATAAATGGAGACAGAACACCCTGGCTTTCGATGCCTGGACTGCCTTTTCGCCATCATGGGACAACGATAATGGGACGATTACACATCGACCGCCCTCTTACGCAGGCCCTCATCTAGGCGGCTTGTGGCGGATGAGAGCATATCCTTCTCAACGTTTTAGTGATCGTGCCGCAATCTATTATTCTGCTGAATGGCGATTGACGCCAGAGTGGAATCCGTTCGACAACTTTCCAACACTGCAAGAATATATTGGCGTAGAGTGGATTCAATTCGTACCCTTTGTGGAAGTTGGAAGAGTTGCACCAAAATATGACCTGAACGATCTGCACAAAGATATGAAGTTTAGTGGTGGTTTCGGTATTCGGGCCTGGGCCAAGGGAATTGTAGTCCGAATGGATATCGCAACGTCCGAGGAAAGTACTGGCATCCAAATGATGATCAGCCAACCGTTCCAATTTTAGATCACGGGGTTATTGTTTCGCGCTGAAATTTTCGGCCTGTATCTCTGCTTCGCGAATTCTTTCAGGCGCCATTCTCGCTCGAAAGAATTCCTCTTTTTGAATGGCACCAACAATTCCGCCTTTCGCTGCCAAGATAGCCCATTTCAGGGCCTGCACATCGTCACGTATAACGCCCTGTCCCATTCGATATCTACCAGAAATATTATTTTGTGCCTTGCCATATCCCTGACTGGCCGCGGCCTCAAACCATTTAGTCGAGATGATTTCATCAACATCAACTCCGTATCCGTCCCGGTACATTTTTCCAAGATTGTATTGGGCTGTTACCAATCCGGAATTCGCCGCCAATTTCACATATTGAAAAGCGATAATTGGGTTTTCTGGAATACCGATTCCGAATTGATGTATTTTCCCCAAGGTATATTGCGACGCCGCGAAGTTAACTGCCGCTGCTTGTTTAAGATAGCTTATGGCTTCTATATTTTTTTTCTCTGCCAAAAGTGATAATGCCAAATTATGAAGTGCTGGGGCATAACCTGATGCTACCGCGCGGTCGTTCCAGTATGCTGCTTTTTCGGAATCAATTTCCACACCCCGTCCCTGTTCATAAAGGACCGCGAGATTAAATTGTGCTTGGGCATCCCCCGCTTCTGCCAGTGGTTGCCATACGTCAAATGCGGAAGCGAAACGACCTTGTTGATAAAGTTTCCATCCAGCCGCAAAATCAATCATATCCGCAAGTACAGGCGCTACGAAACCTAGCAGAACAATAAAAAAGATCATGAGTCTATTTGCGGTTCGACCGAACATGGATAATAGGTTTAGAAGATTTATACTATTCATATCTCATATTCCTAATTAAGTGGCTGCGCGGACAGTCGCTCGGCCCGGATGGTCAATAACGTGATAACACCTTCAATGCCGTCATCCTTAATTACACCATCAAAATGCTCGCGATGGCTCAATGCGACACTGATATCGTCGATTACAATATCGATAACGTAGGGTTTACCTTCGAATTCGCGTATCCGCCAACGAAGTGTTACTGGGCTTCGTTTGGGCCGTACCAATTTCGAGACAATAAAACTATCTCGAGAACCTTTCTCAACCGAGGACACAATTTTAAAACGGTCCCCTGGATATCCACCTAATTGGCTACCGTAAGCTTGCAGATAAAAATCACTAAACAGTTCAATGAAAATACGTTGTTGGCTACTACTCAGAGATTGCCAGCCGGGGCCGATAACAAATTCGCTAATAACCTTGAAATTGAAATCCTCCTCGATAGCTTTGACCAGCCGGGTCTCACGTTCGAACAGCGTATCTTCGGTTGTTGAGAGAATAGATTTTGCTTGTTTAGATAGGTTTGAAATGAGTCGTTCAGCGCGATCAGATCTATCTCCTGCGGTCGCGGTCATTAACGAAACCTGGACAAGGAATAAACTCAAAATACTGAAAAATACGGTACGAAGAACGGTCAACAACTGATCCTTTTCAAGGTCACGTGAGCCAAAATCTATTTCCTGACCAGTATTTTGGGTCAATTAGAGAAAAAAGCAAAGGGCATTCCTAAAATTGTGACCGCAAATTAAGCAATTTGTAAAGGAGAACCGTTAATTGGGCCTGTGTCTCGAGATTTCCTGCTCGAGGTTTGCCAACCTTTCTTCAATTTCAAAAATCCGCTCATCGCGTTTCGCTATGATCTTTTGCAGATCACCATTTTTGAGATTTGAAAATCCAGATAGCCACCTCTCCAAATCCTCAACACGTTCACCGTTGCCGTCTTCGCGCAGTATATCCAGCACTTTAGACAAAACATCTTTTTGCTCGATTGTAACGCGGACATTCATTTGGATTTTGTCAGTCATCTGCTTTCCTTTAAGCTTTGCTACGTCACCCAAGTCGGTCGTTGTAGCAACTCATAGCACTAGCTATACAAGAAAAACGTAACCAGACTCCTAACGAGCCATAAAAGATAGTAACTGACATTTCGGATGGTGCCCGCACCCGGACTTGAACCGGGAAGCCCTTACGAGCGGCAGATTTTAAGTCTACTGTGTTTACCAATTTCACCATGCGGGCAGCGGGGAACAACCTAATGCCAGCTGCTTTCGGAAACAAGTGGATATTGTCGCAAATGTATATTTTTTTTCGCGCAGGTCCAATTAGCTATTTTAACCACATTTAGCAGCTATATCCGTTGGCGGTTCGCGAATGAATTTCTATGTCGTTTCAGTATTTTCTACTTTCATCCTTTCTAGAATATTCTCCAGTTTTTCGAATGCTTGATTCAGATTAAGTTGATTAATGGATCTTAAAACCAGATTGGTTCCAACCTCCCCTTGCCTGAAAAAAGGATAGGAGCCCATGGAAACATCCGGGAACTCCTTTTGCAAATCACCTAGTTCGCCTGCTATTTTTCCTTCAGGTATTCCGGCACCAATTGTCCTGCTCAACATTCGCGCGCCACCTTTAATGCGCGATATTATTCCGTCAAACATTGCTTGCATAATTACAGGTACACCTGCCATGACAAAGACATTTTCAATTTGAAAACCAGGTGCCTTGCTGACCGGATTATCAATCAAAAGAGCGCCTTCAGGAATGCGAGCCATTCGTTGGCGTGCCTGATTGAATTCGATACCGCTGATTTCGTAGTGCCGGGTCAGTATACCCATGGCTTCCGGATGATAGTCTATACCTACACTGAAGGCTGCTGCGATAGAGTCAGCGGTAATATCATCATGTGTCGGGCCGATTCCGCCAGTAGTGAAGACATAATCAAACTTCTTTCGCAATGAATTAACAGCGCTAATAATTTCAGATTCAATATCCGGTATCACCCGCGCTTCGCGAAGCTGAACACCCTGTTCGAGTAACTGTTCAGCAAGATACACCATATTCTTGTCTTTAGTACGTCCCGATAAAATTTCGTCGCCAATGACGATGACCGCGGCGGTCACTATCTTCAGGTCCGACGTTTTTTGATCTGGGATACTCATCCTCAACTCCCGATTACCGGTGAAATTTAAAACTATTTTTCTTGAGGATAAACAGTTTAAAATGAATGTATATAGCGTAAATTCAGCCAATAATGTCAAAGGTTCCCATGCAGTTTCCATCTCCGCTAATAAAAGGGCAGCTTATCAAGAGGTACAAAAGATTCCTGTGCGACATAGAGCTTGAAAACGGAGATATCGTTACGGCCCATGTTGCTAACTCCGGATCTATGATGGGCTTGAAGGAACCCGGCCTAACTGTATGGTTGTCTCCGGCAAATAACCCTAAGCGAAAGCTTCAATATAGCTGGGAACTTGTGGAAATTGATCAAGGATTGGTTGGCATAAATACGGCCCTGCCCAATAGGATTGTAGCAGAGGCCATTTTGTCTTCGGAAGTGCCGTCATTAAGCGGGTATGATACTCTTCGCCGCGAGGTAAAATATGGCGAAAACTCGCGGATAGATATTCTATTGTCTGACAACAACAAATCCGATTGTTATGTCGAGGTAAAAAATGTCACATTGAAGCGCGATGAAAAATTTGCTGAATTCCCCGATGCTGTGACGTCTCGAGGGACAAAGCATTTAAAAGAATTGGGAAACATGGTCGAAGATGGCCATAGAGCGGTTATGTTTTATTTGATACAAAGACAAGACTGTAAAGGTTTTGCACTTGCCAAGGATATTGATCCAACCTATGCCGAGGCTTTTACTGTTGCCAAAAAAATGGGCGTTGAAATTTTATGCTATGACTGTCATATAACCACCAATAAAATTGAGCTTGGAACAGCCCATCCGTTTATTGAATAGATTTTTTTTCTCGGTAAAATAGGGTAATATTCTAAAAAAGATGAACCATTATGAAATATGTAAGTAGCAAAGACACACCCGAACGGAACACCGGCGTTATAAAACTTCATGGTCCAGAAGGATTTGAAGGAATGCGTAAAGCCGGTCGGCTTGCCGCGGAAACCTTGGACATGATCACAGAACATATTTTACCGGGAGTTACGACCGATCACCTCAACACTCTTTGTCATGATTTCATTACAGAGCGTGGGGGCATTTGTGCGCCGTTGAATTATAGAGGTTTTCCAAAATCTATATGCACGTCGATTAACCAAGTGGTTTGTCATGGAATACCCGGTCCTAGAAAGCTAAAAGAAGGTGACGTGTTGAATATCGATGTGACGCCTACCCTGAACGGCTGGCATGGGGATACCAGCCGAATGTTTACGGTTGGAAAAACCAATGTTAAATCTACACGTCTTATTGATATTACATATGAATGCTTGATGAAAGGCATAGAAGTTGTCAAACCTGGTGCGACAACCGGCGATATTGGGTATGCCATTCAAAATTATGCTGAAGGCAAGAGATGTTCCGTCGTTCGGGATTTCTGCGGTCATGGTCTTGGCCAGGTTTTTCACGACGTCCCGAACATTGTTCATTATGGCACTCCGGGTGAAGGAACAGAATTGCGAGCAGGAATGATTTTCACGATCGAACCCATGATTAATCTGGGAACCTGGCAGGTAAAAGTGCTTGATGATGGCTGGACGGCCGTAACGAAAGATCGGAAATTGTCGGCGCAGTTTGAGCATTCCTTAGGTGTTACAGATACAGGCTACGAGATTTTTACAAAATCACCGCGTGGCCTTGATTGTCCACCCTATGCCATCTAAGGGAAAGCCAACTGAAAATGAATTTCGCTTAAAGGAACTTGAGCCTACGCGTTATGTGTTTGGGGTTGAGGAGAATAAATCGCCCGCCTCTACCTTTAAATCTGACAATGTCGGCCATCGTGAGCGAATGCGTGCTCGAATTCTATCCTCCGGCGCAGATAGTCTTGCCGACTACGAAATTCTCGAAATGCTCCTGTATGCCGCGATTCCCCGTCGAGATACAAAACCGTTGGCCAAGCGTCTGCTTTCAGAGTTTGGAAATCTTGCAGATGTTTTATCTGCAGAACCTCAGTCTCTCCGGAAAATGGAGAAAGTTGGAGATGCAGTTATCGCCACTCTGAAAGTAGCGGAGACTTTGGGGCAAAAAATGCTTCGTAACAAAGTGGAAAAAAAGAATATTCTCAGTTCTTGGCAAGCACTTCAAGATTATTGTCAGGCGGTTATGGGGGATAAAAAAATTGAGCATTTCCGAATACTTTTCCTGAACAATAAGAACCATCTGATATCGGATGAAGTACAACAATCCGGAACCGTAAACCATACAGCAGTATATCCCCGCGAAGTTGTTAAACGGGCCCTAGAACTTGGTGCAACATCCCTTATACTTGTCCATAACCATCCGTCTGGTGACACCACACCGTCCAAAGCGGATATTGAAATGACAAAAGAAATCGTTGTTGCTGCAAAGGCTTTGAATATTAAAATTCATGACCATTTAATCGTTAGTCGTGAAGAACAAACGAGCATGAAAACACTTGGTCTCTTTTAGTTCATATAGGCTGCAGGAAATCTTCCCTTTTTAAATTTTACTGAGAAGGTGTTGAGGTTCCGAGGCATCTCTGCTAGTCAGTCAGCCAATCGTTCAAACTATCGAAAAGGCGCTTTTTGCTTTTTCCTTTCATAAGGTACCTCATTATGATCCCCCGTTATGCCCGCCCCGAAATGACTGCCATTTGGGAGCCTGAAAGCAAGTTCCGCATTTGGTTTGAAATTGAGGCTCATGCCTGTGATGCGCAAGCAAAATTAGGTGTTATACCTGAATCCGCCGCAAAAGCAGTCTGGGAACGCGGTCAGTTTGATATTGATAGAATTGACGAAATTGAACGGGAAACGAAACATGATGTTATCGCGTTCCTGACCAACCTTGCGGAGTATGTTGGCGACGAAGCGCGTTTCGTGCATCAGGGCATGACCTCTTCTGACGTACTGGACACCTGCCTTTCTGTTCAGTTGACGAAAGCAACAGACATCCTTCTTGAGGATATGGATAAGCTTCTCGAAACGTTGAAGGCTAAGGCAATTAAACATCAAAATGATGTATGTGTTGGCCGCTCCCACGGGATCCATGCAGAACCGGTTACATTTGGTCTTAAAATGGCCCAGGCCTATGCAGAGTTTGACAGGAATCGTGCACGTCTTTTAAATGCGCGTGAAGATATCGCTACATGTGCAATTTCAGGTGCTGTGGGTACTTTCGCCAATATCGACCCCTTTGTGGAAGAACATGTTGCCAAGGCACTTGGGCTAACGGCTGAACCTGCATCTACCCAGGTTATTCCTCGTGATCGTCATGCTATGTTCTTCGCGACACTGGGCGTCATAGCAAGCTCCGTCGAACGGCTAGCGGTCGAAATTCGCCACTTGCAGCGAACGGAAGTATTGGAGGCAGAAGAATATTTTGCACCTGGTCAAAAAGGGTCTTCGGCAATGCCCCATAAACGCAACCCAATTCTCACAGAAAACCTGACGGGACTTGCGCGGTTGGTCCGGATGGCAACTATTCCGGCCATGGAAAATGTGGCCCTCTGGCATGAACGGGATATTTCCCATTCTTCCGTAGAACGTGGCATTGGCCCGGACGCGACAATTACATTGGATTTTGCCCTCGCCCGCCTAACGTCCGTAATTGATAAGCTGGTGATCTATCCTGAAAACATGATGGCAAATATGAATAAGCTGGGTGGCCTTATTCATTCTCAGCGCGTCTTGTTGGCCTTAACCCAAGCAGGCGTTAGCCGTGAAGATTCTTATCGTCTGGTACAACGCAATGCAATGCGGGTTTGGCGCGAAGGTGCAGATTTCTTGGAGTTACTCAAGGCCGATGAAGAAGTCATCGCCGCTTTATCGATTGAGGATATTGAAGGAGTTTTCGATCTGGAATATCACACCAAACATGTATCTACCATTTTCAAGCGCGTGTTCGGCGAATAAAAAAGGAGCGCAGGTGTCCTGCGCTCCTTTAACTTATCTGATGACTTAGCTTTCGTTCATGAGCTGATCGCGTGCCGTCCCCATCAATTCTTCCATTTGTCGACGAATTCTATGATCAGACATCTCCACATCCTTGTCGGTCAGATCACCACGAACTTTTCGAAAAACATCATCGTCACCTTTTTCTTCCAGATCAGAAATAACAACTTCCTTGGCATAAACATCCGCGGCATCGCCTTGAAGATCCATCAAATCAGCAGCCCATAAGCCCAACAGCTTGTTGCGACGTGCCATGATTTTGAATTCAAGATCTTGATCATGAGCAAATTTGCTTTCGTGGCCTTTTTTGAGATCGTCTAAACCTGCCATAACTTCATTCCTAGCATTTCAATAATTCTGTAAACTTAATTACTTTCAATCTGTTAACTACCCTTATACCTAAGATGGCGTTCGTCGCCTAGTGCTACAAGATTTATTTTGAAAATAATCATGCTTTTCCTGTGTTGGAATGGTTGTATTTACGGGATATCTGAATTATGTTCCGCTTGCTTGAAACTGAGATTTTAGGCAAGACGAAAGCGAGTTGCCGCTGAGGGTTTAACATCGCCAATGTCTTAATCGTAATTCGGGCGGAAATCCGCCTCCTCAATGAGTTGGAGTTACATCCATGACCCGACGTAGACGTGTCTACGAAGGCAAGGCTAAAGTTCTTTTTGAAGGACCAGAACCTGGCACGCTAGTTCAGTATTTCAAAGATGATGCCACGGCATTTAATGGTGAGAAAAAATCGACGGTAACCGGTAAAGGTGTTTTGAATAATCGTATTTCAGAACATCTGATGACAAAACTGTCTGATATCGGCATTCATAAT
>Ga0315336_1001376_pt1 | contig 48155 bp, 37 predicted proteins | sample ASW5metaG_FD_204512 | JGI IMG/M metagenome (GOLD analysis project Ga0315336, IMG submission 204512) | Ammonia-oxidizing marine archaeal communities from Monterey Bay, California, United States - ASW #5 | ecosystem: Environmental > Aquatic > Marine > Intertidal zone | place: USA: California...
GGCCACCGTGACCTTCGCGACGGCTTGGTTCGGATCGCTACTGTTTTCGCGCGACTCTTCCACGGGTACGGCGAGCGATCAATAGAATTTGCCCCGCTGAAATCGCCTGCCTATTCGAACTTCTCGCAGCTGCCGATCAAGGGTCTGGAGACAGCGCTGTACCAGACCCAGGAATGAGCTTTAGGTATTGCCAAATGCGCCTCTTTGTGCATAATAGGAGTCAACCTATTGCGCATCGTCAGCCCGATTCAAGGGCCTCCCAGGCTTGGGATCGAGTTGAGCGGAGCGCGATCACACCCGCACTACACCCCCTCGCAGGCGGCGTCGGTGTTCTGAAACTAGAACACCGGGTTGACTTCATTTCGTTTCTTCTGTTATAAACGGCTCAACATAGATGGTTTTTAGACTAGAGTGTTCTGGGTTCGGAACACAATGGTAATCGAATCGTTTCGAGATTCTGACGATGGAAAAAGGACCGGAATTCGGTCAAGCCCTATGAGCCTTATCGACAAAGAGCTTGGAGGAATCAAGATGGACGTAAACAAGATTCTTGGTGAACTACGGCACGAGCGTGAGCAGATCGAGGATGCCATTATTTCATTGGAGCGATTGGCTCGGGGGCGGGGAAGACGCCGCGGCCGGCCACCTGCTTGGATGAAGGACGCGCAAGAGCGCCGCAAAGACCGGGCCGCTACGGCGAAGGGTCACGGTAAAGACGACGATTAGTTCAGTGTTTGGGTGGTGGCCGACCCCCCGGCGGCCGACCAGACAGGCACGCAACTCAGTAAAGCAAGTACCGCTGCCGTACGCGCAGATAAGGTTCCGTCTCGAGACGCCACGCCTCGTAGATTGCTTTACTGGGCAGGTTGTCCTCAACCGCTTTTCTTGTAGATTGGTTTCCGATCAACTTCTCTGTTTCGGCGAGATTCACCCGCCCTGGGTGGATCTCTCTCAGGGTTTTCGCGATTTCAAGCCCCACGCTCGCGGCCCGGACCGCGGCACGATCGACAATGGTGATTTGAACGCCGGAGATCTGGCTCCCTGCGAATTTCGAACTTTCCGGTGTGCGACGGACCGCATAGAATCGCACCCCTTCCAGCCCTTTGCCGTTGAGGTGATCGGCCACACGCTTGCCGTCGATCCAATCCGCCCCGAAGAATTCGAAAGGCGTGTCGGTGCCGCGACCGACGGAATAGTTCTTCAGACCCTCGAGCATCGCGACGCCTGGATACAGCAGCGCCTGCCACAGGGTTCTCATATTCGGTGACGGATTGACCCACGGCAGGCCGGTTTGGTCAAACCATTGTTCGCGATTCCACCGCTCCATTACGATCACTTCCAGTTTTGCGCCGATGGTCCGCTCCGCGTTGAACATGCGTGCCAGTTCGCCCACGGTCATGCCGTGCCGGATGGGCATGGGGAAGTATCCGATGAACGACCGGAGCTCTTGGTCGAGAACGGGTCCTTCGACGACGACGCCCGTGATTGGGTTGGGCCGGTCGAGAACGTAGAAGGTGACGTTGTGTTCGGCGGCTGCTTCCATGGCGTAGGCCATGGTCGTGACGTACGTGTAGAATCGCGCGCCGACATCCTGAATGTCGAAGACCAAGACGTCGACATTCTTCAGCATGTCGGCCGTGGGACGCCGCCGGCCCGGCTGGTAGAGGCTGTAGACCGGGATATCTCCTGAGTCCGCCGAGTCCGCGATCTCCGGCTGGTCCAGAACTCCGTCGATACCATGCTCGGGGCTGAAAATCGCGCTGAGCTGTACGCCTTCCACTTGGGCGAAGAGGTCGATATTTCTTCGGCCGAGCCGGTCGATTCCAGTGTGGTTTGTGATGAGCCCGACGCGCTTGCCGACGAACGGCTTGAAGCCGTCGCGGACGAGAACGTCGAGACCGGTGAGAACTTGGGTCGAGTTGCCGGCAGTGGGTTGGCCGGGTTTCCGCGAATGGCGTTGAAAAGCTTCGCGGCGGAGCCGGTCCGCGTCAATGGTGCTGATGCCGGCGGCGACGGCGCTCGCTAGCTGACTACGCAGGCTGACGACCGAGGTCACTACTTTGGGATGCACGCGATTCGTGAGCAGAATCACAAAGGTTTCGGTCGCCGGGTCGATCCAAATCGACGTCCCCGTATAGCCGGTGTGCCCGTACGAGCCCATGGGCAAAAGGTCGCCCCGCACCGAGGCGTAGGGTGAGTCGAGATCCCAGCCGAGACCTCGTAGGGCCGGCTTGCCGCGAGGGCTTTGCGGTGTCGTCATCTTGACGACGGACAAAGGGCTGAGGATCTTCGCCTCCCCTAGGCGTCCCTGGTTGAGCATCATGCGGACGAAACGCGCCAAGTCGTCGGCCGTTGAGAAGACGCCCGCGTGGCCGGCGACGCCACCCATGTAACGCGTTGTCGGGTCGTGCACGACCCCGTGAAGAATCTTGCCGGAGGGTAGTTGCTCGGTGGGGGCGATCCGAGACTTGGTGGACTCGGCGGGCTTGAACGACGTGTCGTTCATTCCCAGGGGCTCGAAGATGTGTTGTGCCGCGTACTCGTCAATGGGGGTGTCGGTCAGCTTTCTCACGACTTCCGCGAGCAGCAGGTAGTTGATGTCGCTGTAGATAAATCGAGAACCGAGCGGGGTGATCGGGACCTCGGCGTAGGCTTTCTGGATGCCGGTCTCATAGCCGGACCATTCCGGCTTCAAATCCACGTCGGGCCGCAGGCCGGAATAGTGTGTGAGTAAATCGCGAATGCGAATGTTGGACTTACCGGCCGAAAAGTCGGGCAGATGCTTGGTGAGCCTGTCGCTAAGGCGGAGCTTGCCTTGCTCCACCAACTGCATCACGGCCGGCGCGGTCGCCAGAACTTTCGTCAACGATGCGCAATCGAAGATTGTGTCGAGCGTCATCGGCTTTTTGTTGGGCTTCAAGCTGCGCGAGCCATAGGCCTTGCGATGGACGATCCGGCCGCGGTGGCCGACGACGAGGATGGCTCCGGGCGTGATACCCTCTTCGACAGCCTGCCCGACGACTTCATCCAACGTCGATGAGGTCGGCCAATCCTGCGCGGAGAGCTGGGTCGCCGCGCAAACGAGCAACGTTAAAGCCAAGCAGAGAAGGGATGGCCCGTGAGAGCGGTGTCCGAAGGGCTTCCTGTTTAGGCTCTGACCGACCATGTATACAAGGTAACTTGTTCGCGGGGAGCAAGGGTCCGGGAAGGTGATTGATATACTGCATGGCTCCCGATGGCCGCATCGATCACCGAGCAGCGCAACCCGGCTTCGAGCAATCTTGATCGTCTGCCTACCGCCGAACTCGTGGCGCTGATCAACCGCGAGGACCAATCGGTTCCGCTTGCGGTCGAAGCCGCTTTGCCGCAAGTCACGGCGGCGGTGGACGCGATCATTGAGCGCTTTCAGAAGGGCGGGCGATTGTTCTACGTTGGCAGCGGGACGAGTGGCCGGTTGGGCGTTCTCGACGCCGTGGAATGCCCGCCGACTTTCGGCGTTGCGCCGGACCGCGTCCAAGGCGTTCTCGCTGGCGGCGATGGCGCTATTTTTCGGGCCGTCGAAGGCGCCGAGGACGACCGAGAAGCCGGCGCGGGTGATCTGAGTGAACGCGAATGCCGGCCAGTCGATGTGGTGATGGGTATATCCGCGAGCGGCCGGACGCCCTATGTGCTGGGGGCGCTCGATTACGCGCAGTCGGTTGGCGCTCTGACTTTGAGCCTGACTTCGAATCCCGGATCGGCTCTCACGTCCGCCGCCGAAATCCCCATCGTGGCCACCACAGGACCGGAAGTGGTTACCGGCTCTACGCGCATGAAGGCCGGGACTGCGCAGAAGTTGATTCTCAACATGATTTCGACCGCTGTGATGGTGCGGATGGGATACGTTCTCGGTAACTTGATGGTTAAGGTTCAACTCAAGAACGAGAAGCTGATTGAACGCGGCCGGCAGATTGTTTCCGAAGTGACGGATTGTAGTCCTGAGAATGCGGCACAGGCCTTGGACGTGGCGGAAAACGATGTGCGCCTCGCAATCTTGGTCGCAAAGCACAAGCTTGACATTTCGGCGGCGCAGCAACACCTGGCTGCGGCGGGCGACAATCTTTGGAGAGCTCTGGAGTCAACTCCGTAATATCCATGCCAACGACCGCGTTCATTGCTGACACCATCTATACTCCCGACGCCATTGCGAACGGGGTCGTCGTTGTCGAAGACGACCGTATTGTCAAGGCAGGGCCGCGCGAAGCGATCGAACTGCCGGCCGGTGCACGCGAGGTGCGGTTGGAAGGTCAGTCCGTCGCACCGGGATTTATCGACATTCACAACCACGGCGCCGGTGGCGCGGATGTGATGGAGGCGACGACGGAGTCTCTTGATACGGTTCGCCGTGTGCTCGCGCGCTTTGGAACGACATCTTTCTATCCGACAACCGGCACGGCGGAGACGGCCGACATTCGCCGCGCGGTCGAATTCCTCGCGGACGCTATTGAGCAAGCCTCGACGCCGAGTGCGATGGCGCATCCGCTGGGCATCCACATGGAGGGGCCGTATCTGAACCCGAAGCGCCGCGGCGTGCATCCGATTGACCTGCTCGTGGACCCCACGCTCGATGCGTATCGGTATTTCGCCGAGGTCGCAAAGGGGAAGCTGCGCATCATGACAATTGCGCCGGAGCTGACCCATGCGCCGGAGATCATTGAGGAAATGATCGGCAGCGGCGTGCAACCTTCGATGGGGCACACCGACGCCACATTCGACGAAGCGGACCGCGCCGTGAAGTTAGGTGTGCGGCAGGCGACCCATATGTTCAACGCGATGCGGCCGTTCGGGCATCGCGACCCGGGTGTGATCGCGAAGGTCCTCACGGATCCCAGCGTCAAGGCCGAGCTGATCGCGGACGGCGTCCACGTCGACCCCAAAGCGATTGAGCTGCTTTATCGCTCGAAGGGCGCGGAGGGAATTATCTTGATTTCCGACGGCATCTCGGCTGTCGGCATGCCGGACGGCGAATATGAAGTGGTCGGCCTGAACGTTCAGGTCAAGGACGGAGCCTGCACCTTTGACGGCCATCTGGCGGGTAGCATCGTGACGCTCGACCGAGCCGTGCGGAACATGATCCAGTTCGTTGGCGCATCGCCGGCGGAAGCGATTCGGATGGCTACGTTGAATACGGCGGAGCTGATGGGCGTCGCTGATCGCAAGGGACAACTCAAGGAAGGAGCCGACGCCGATCTCGTCATCCTCGATGCGGACCTGAACGTAAACCAGGTCTACACGCGTGGTTTGCCCCTGCAATAGAACGCTCGCCGCAACCATTGCCACGGATCGTCACGGCTAATCTCTCGTAAGGACTTTATGGACAAGTTTGTTATCGAAGGTGGTCACGCTTTAAGAGGTGTGATCTCTGTCAGCGGCGCGAAGAATGCCGCGCTTCCCGTTCTCGCCGCCACGCTGCTCACCGCCGACGAGGTTGTGCTGGAGCGAATTCCGAAGGTTCGTGACATCCGCACGATGGCGAAGCTTCTCGAGAGCGTCGGCGCCAAGGTCGAGCCGAACAACGGGGGGGATGGGGTTCGGGTGGCTCAGATCACTACGCCCGAAGCGCCCTACGAACTTGTCAAGACCATGCGCGCGTCGAGCCTTGTGCTCGGGCCGTTGGTCGCCCGCTGTGGCGAGGCGCGTGTCTCGATGCCGGGCGGCTGTGCGATCGGGGCGCGTCCGATCAATCTGCACTTGGCGGGACTGGAAAAGTTGGGCGCGAAAATTAGCCAGGAACACGGGTACGTTCGCGCTCATGCGCCCAAAGGGCTGACGGGCGCGGTCATCCACTTTGATCGAGTGACGGTAACTGGCACCGAGGATCTACTCATGGCGGCTGTGCTCGCAAAGGGTGAGACTGTCATCGAGAACGCCGCCCGCGAACCGGAGGTGTCGGACCTCGCCGACCTGCTTACCAAGATGGGCGCGCAGATCGAAGGTGCGGGGAGTTCGACGATTCGGGTGCAGGGCGTTACTGAGTTGCATGGCGCGACGCACGCGATTATCCCGGACCGTATTGAAGCCGGGACGTTTCTCATCGCGGGGGCGTTAGCCGGCGACCCGCTCACCATCGCCGGGGTCAATGCGGAGCATGTCGCCGCGCTGACTGACAAGATGCGGCAGGCCGGGGTCGAGTTCTCATTTCTAGAGGACGACCGGATCGAAGTCCAGGCGCCCGAGAAGCTGCGTGCTGTTGATTTGGCTACCAAGGAATATCCGGGCTTTGCTACGGATATGCAGGCGCAGTTCTTGGCGATGATGACGCAGGCCGAGGGTGAGTCTGAGATCACCGAAACGATTTTCGAGAATCGTTTTATGCATGTGTCGGAACTGCTGCGCATGGGCGCCGATATCGCTCTCGAAGGTCACCGCGCCACGGTGCGGGGCAGGACCGAACTGAGTGGCGCCCGCGTGATGGCCTCTGATCTGCGCGCCAGCGCCTGTCTGGTGATCGCCGCGCTGGCGGCCCAGGGCGAGACCGTGATTGACCGTGTTTACCACATCGATCGTGGCTATGAACGGATCGAAGAGAAGCTGTCGAGCGTCGGCGCCAAGATCCGACGCGCCCAGTAATCCCGCCTACATTCCCTTCCAGAAACAACGTCGAAAAAGGTACAATTCCCTCAGCCCGGGAACAAACTGAGCCGTGACCGTGAGGGAGCGGTCCGACCATGATAGGCACAACCATCTCGCACTACCGCATCACCGAGAAGCTCGGTGATGCGGGATGGGTGTGGTCTACAAGGCCGAGGACACCAAGCTCGACCGCACCGTCGCATTGAAGTTCCTGGCCGGGCATCTGCTCAGCCACGAAGAAGCCATGGCTCGAAACTGAGGATACTGCCGCTGCCCGCGGACGGAGGACCGCGAATCCCATGAAACGAATATTGGAGAAGGCCATTCTCCTGCTCGTTCTCTACCTGGTCGTGGGCGCGATGCTTGACCAGTTCGTCTTCCCCGAGGCAGCGCCGGACGAATCGTACTACCCGCCCGTCGGGTATGTCTTCGTCAGCGAGACGGAGGGGTTCGAGCAGCGCATCCTGGGGCGCGACAACGGAATGTTCTGGCTCGAGTTGACCTTGCGTCCCCATGCCACGGGACCGCCGGAGCACATCCACACATCGTTTTCAGAGCGGTTCATCGTGGCCGAGGGCACACTCAGTCTGATGGCGGACGGCGAGGTCAGACAACTGGGGCCGTCGGAATCCTTTCTCGTGACACCTGGCATGCCTCATAAACCGTTCAATGAGACAGACGAGCCGGTCGTCGTTCGCGGGCCACTCACCAAGGAGTACGCGATTCCCGAGCTGTTCAGCGTCTTTCTCATCCAGGTCTACGGCTTTTTTGACGAAGACCCCGCCAATGAGCAAGCGCCCAAGGCCCTTCTTCAGATGTCCCGCTTCAGCCCTGTGTATGACTCCTGGCTGGCTGATCCGCCGGTGCCCGTCCAGCGGGTTCTTTATCACGCGACCGGGCCGACGGCGCGTCTGCTGGGCTATCGGAGTTACTATCCGCGCTTCAAACCGCGCCGAGGGGTAGGGCGGATTGCTCGTTTCGCGGCAGGGGCGGTCGAGGAGGTCGGCGAAGGCACGGATCCTTCAGGGGAGACCCCTGGAGGCGCGGGTTCGGTAAACTTGGCGGGTTTGTCAACGCAGGCTCACGCCTGCGGCTCTGAGTTTGTTCGGTGGGGGTTGAAGAGTTGAGGCATCCAAGCTTGAGGACAGAGTTTTCCTATAAGCCGGATGAGAAGTTGTGATTATGAACGCCGTTGAGGGCGGCGCGGATGCTCATGGTTAGGGAGACGTGGTCACGCTTCCCCGTGAGCGTGAAGATCTGCCGGGTGAACTCGTAGGCCTCAGGGATGTGGCCGTAGAAGGTGAGCCGGCGGGGTGCGAGGAGGCCAGCGATTTCGGGTAGGTCGCTGTAGCGCGAGACGTTCAGCAGGACCGGGCCGTCGCGGTGGGTTGCGGGTGGGTTGATGAGCATGACCTGTTCGACTTGCTCGTCGACGAGGGCGGCGTAGAGGCCTAGGATTCCGGATTCGCCGATTCCCAAGGTTGAGATTGCGTCGGTCTTGGCGCGCGACCGGAGCGCTTCGACGCCACGCAGCACGTCCCAGGTGCGCATCGAGTCGACCGTCCGGCCGGTGTGCATGGCGTTGCGCAGGGTGTCTTTGTGGAACTTCTTGTCCCAGGGGACGACGCCTACGCCGCGTGGGTAGACGATCATTAGCGCGTTCTGTTTTGATCCCCAGACCTGGCGTAGGGTGTCGCGCGTGGCGAGTAAGTCCTCGCCGTTGGATGTGATGTAGAGCAGGGCAGGCGCACCGGGTTCCTCGGCGGCACGATAGAGCGCGGAAACAGCGACGCCGGGCTCTGAGTCGAAGAGCAGGCTCTCGAAGTTCTGTATATTTTGTGTCTCGTCGAGACGGATGTTCAGACTGCCGGGATTCCTTGGAAAGGCGCGGAACACGTTCTCCTTTAGCCGATCGGAGATCTCGTCACGGCGTCGGGCCCATTCGGCTGAGTCGGCGGGGAGCTTCAACTGGGGGCCGGCGGTGAAGGTTTCGTGGACCTGGAAGTTCTGTGCCTTCTCGGGCGGCAGGCCGGAGAAGACCGCGAGTTGTTCGGGTGGCGCGTCGGAGTAGTCGAGGTCGAGATCCCGCTTGGGGACTTCTTTGAGATAGCGGTCGAACCAGTGGAGCGCTTCGCTGCGCAGCAGGTCGGAATCCTTGTGACCGGTATCAACCTCGAGGTTCTTGAATTCGTCGGCTGCTCCGTAGGATGCGTAGAGCTTGCCGATGTGCTCTTCGAACTCTTTGTAGCCGGGAACGGGGAAGAGGCGGTCCTGGATTCCATGCATCATGTAGAGCGGGCGCGGGGCGATGAGCGCGCCTTGGTGCAGCATGTCGTGCATGTAGGTGTTGATGGTGAACATGCAGTCGCAGTGCCGGCGTTGTGTGTTGTCGGCGACGTTCGCGGCATAGGTGCTGATGCCCATAACCGGCGCGACGACTTTAATTCGCTCATCGACCGCCGCTGAAAACCAGCTCATTGCCGCACCGCCGGATCGGCCGGTGATGCCGAAGCGATCCTTGTCGACCTCGGGGCGGGTTTCGAGGTAGTCGAGCGCGCGGATGACGTTCCAGACCTCGACCCCAGCGGGCGTGTAGCCCCGCGAGTACCAGTCGTACATCTCGTTGTTGAGGATGCCGTGGTGCAGCGCAAAGGTCTCGGCAATCTGGATCGAGTCGATGATCATCGACACGTAGCCGTGCTTGACGAACGAGATGGGGTGCCGCTGGTACATCGTCTTGTTGCCCTGCGGCGAATGCGCGTGGCCGCAGACGTAGATGACGGTCGGCAGCGGTCCCTCGCGCTCTTTCGGGATATAGAGATTTGCTGTCGCGTAAACGCCCGGCAGGCTTTCGAAAGCGATCTTCTCGATCGTGTAGCCGGGTTTGTCGAGCGTTCCTGTGATCTGGACGTTCAGCGGTGTCTTCGGCGGGAGCGGATCGAGCCCGAGCATGTCGAGCATCTCGCGCCTGCGCTGCTCGCGGACGGGCTCCCAGGTTTCTTTCGATGCCAGTTCTTTGGCCGCTTTGTCGGTGATGTGGCGGGCTTCGCGAATTAGGTGCTGGGTGACCTGTTTCTGGGAGTCCAGCATGCGCTGGTAGGGGTTGGGAGCCTCCTGCTCGAGAGCGACGGCTGGGGAGAGAAACAGGAGGAATGCAAGAACCGCGAGGAGAAGCATAGCGGCTCTACTATAGCCAAAGTCTGAATCTGCGCTACGATGTCAACGCAGTACCTGTAGACGGAGACTCCATGCCCAATCGACGCCAATTCCTCACCCAAACCGCCGGAGCGCTTGCCGCGGCCGCCGTAGCCCCCAAGCCAGCCAATGCCGATCATCACGAACGGCTCGTCATCGACACGCACATCGAGTTCTGGACGTCGGAGGCGCGGTTCCCGTTTAACCACCCCGAGCGCCCTGACTTCAAGCGTGCCCGCATGGATGCCCCGGTCGAAAACTACGTTGAGCAGATGAAGGACTTCAACGTGAAGTACGCGGTCATCATCAATCCGCGCTACTTCGGGTGGGACAACGGCTACATGAGCTACTGCTACCACACGTACAAGGATTTATTCGTGGCGCATGGACTCATCAATCCCGAGCACCCGAAGGTCGCCGAGCATCTGCGCTACTGGGTTGAGCAGCACGGATTTCAGGGCATGCGCTTCAGCCCGATCTATCATCCGAAGTCGACGTGGCTCAACTCCAAAGAGCACTACCAGCTTTGGAAAGAGGCCGAGCGGCTCGGCGTTTGTTTCAACTACTACATCCATCCCAGTCAGATGCCGATGCTCGAAGATATGGCGGGCCGCTTTCCCGGCGTGAACATCGTTGTCGACCACGCTGGCAAGCCCGACTTGAAGCTTGCCGACCCCTGGCCCGAATTCAAGAAAATGTTCCGCCTCAAGAAGTTTCCTCACGTATGGATCAGCAACTCCGAGCCGTACGAGATGTCGGAGATCAAGAAGTACCCCTACGAAGACACGCTGCCGTTTTACAAAGCGATCTATGAGGAGTTCGGCGGCAAGCAACTTGTGTGGGGAACTGGCTATCCGCGCCCGCGCTGGGAATTGCCGATGGACAAGGAATTGGAATTCGTCGACAAGTACTGCGATTTCTACTCCGACGAGGACCGCGAATTGCTCCTCGGGAAGAACGCGCTGCGTATTTGGAAGTTCCCGAACTACGCCTAGGCCATCGCCGCGATTCCGGCGCCAATGTGCGTCCGCGGGCATTGCTGTCTTGCGGTGTTTTCGGGTGCGTGTTAGCTTCAGAGTTCGCCCTCCAGATGGCCGTTTTGTCTCTTTCACTCCCACGCGGCGTCTGCGCGCTCGTTGCCCTTTTCGTCTTGTGCTGGGCGCCACTTGCCGCGCAGGACGACGGGTTCCCTGCGTTACAGCCCGGCGACACCAACACAACCGCTGAATATCAAGAGCAACACGGCGACCTAAAGTTCCTAAAGGGCCGTGTGGAGATCGCCACGGACGAGTTCGTCGTGACGGCGGATGAGGCGAACCACAACGAGGCGACGGGCGAGGTCGAAGCCAAGGGAAACGTTCGCTACCGCCATCTCACTCGGCTCGAGGATATCTACGCCGAGAAGATGAGCTACAACACCTACACCGAGGCGGGCACGTTCTACAAGGTTCACGGAATTGTCCAGTCGGCCAGTCAGGGTGGTCCGCGGCTGCTGTCGACCGACAACCCCTTCTACATTGAGGGTGAAATCGTTTACAAGGCGGACGATCACTACACGATTCACGACGGCTATGTAACGAACTGCGAAGTGGACGACCCCTGGTGGACTCTGCGCACGCCCAGGACGAAGATTGTGCCGGGCGACCACGCGACGATCTACCGCGGAGTCTTTCGTCTCAAGGGGATCCCGCTGTTCTACTTCCCGTATTTCCGCAAGTCGCTGAAGCGCCTACCCCGGCAGAGCGGCTTTCTGACGCCGAACATCGGCAATAGCTCACGCTTCGGAGTTGCTCTTGGGCAGTCTTACTATTGGGCGATTAATCGCAGCTACGATGCAACGATCGGTGGTACATGGTTCAGTGACCGTGGGCTGGCGACTCGCCTCGGTTTTCGGGGCCGACCTACGGAGAATAGCTACTTTGCGTCGTCGTTCTACGGGGTAAACGACCGCGGGTACAAGACCAATGATGGCGACCGCATTGAGCAAGGCGGTGCGTCGTTTGAGGTGGAAGGGGCGGCACAAATGCCGGGCGGCTTCCGGGGGGTGATGCAGATTAACTACCTCAGCTCCCTTGAGTTCCGCCAAGCCTTCTCGCAGAGCTTCGACGAAGCGGTGCTGTCGCAGGTCCGCTCGATCGGGTTCATGTCGAAGGATGTTTCGACGTTCAGCATGAACTTTTCGCTGCTGCGTGACGAGAACTTTCAAGACGTATCGCAGCCGGATGACAAGGTCATCCTGCGAAAACTACCGAGCCTTGAGTTCAACAGCCGCGACCGCCAACTCTTCGACGGTCCGGTGCCGCTGTGGTTTAGTCTCGACAGCTCATTTGGGCTCGTCAGCCGTACTCAGCGTAGTTTCCAGACCCGCCGTTTCGTACAGCGCGGTGACGTTTTTCCCAAATTGACCTCAAGCTTTCGATTGGCGGAGTTCCAATTCACACCGAGTTTCGGGTTGCGTCACACGGCCTATGGGCAGCGGCGCGATGAGGGTTCGCTACAAGGTATGAATCTCTACCGCAACAGCCGCGAGTTTTCCCTCGATATCGCGGCGCCGAGTTTTCAACGCATCTACAAAGGCCCCAAGTGGCTTGGTGATCGGGTTAAGCACGTGATCGAGCCGCGCATCCGCTATCGCTTCGTCGATGGGATCGACAACTTCGACAAAGTGATTCGCTTCGACGAACGCGACCTTCTCACGAATACGAATGAAGCGGACGTCTCGATCATGAACCGGCTGTACGCCAAAGACGCTACGACCGGCGCGGTCCGCGAGGTGGCGAGTCTGGAGGTATGGCAGCGGCGCTACTTCGATACGGATTTCGGTGGCGCGCTTGTGCCGGGAAGCCGCAACGTATTCAGTTCCACGGTCGACGTCACGCCTTTCGCTTTTCTCGACCAGGCCCGCAACGCATCGCCGATCGTCACGTCGTTTCGAATTCGCCCGAACTGGCGAACGTTCCTCGGCTGGCGGACGGACTACGACCCGTTGCGCCGCAAGATCGTCAACAGCAGCGTCGATTCGGGCTGGCGCATCAACAATCTATGGAGTGTCGAACTGGGCCATCACGCGGTCCGCACGCCGGTTGAGTTGTCGCCGCCGAGTAACCAGCTTTCGACCCTCGTTCTGCTCGGTGACTTCAATCGCCGGGGTTGGAACGTGGCATGGCGCACGAACTACGACTACCGCCAAAGCTTGTTCATCTACAACGCTACGCAGGCGACCTACAACACGGATTGTTGCGGTTTCAGCTTCGAATGGCGGCGGTTCGCCATCGGGCCGACCCGCGACGAGAATCAGTTCCGCGTGGCCTTATCGATTGCGAATGTCGGATCGTTCGGGACCTTGAGCCCGCGTGAAAGGATGTTCTAGAGCGTTCGTTCAGGCGTCATTTCAACGCCAGCATAGCGTCCACTGGTTGGCCGGTGCAATGGACTTGCAGTTCGCGAAAGCCGGCGGACTTGACCAGACTCTCGTACTCCACCGCGGTGCGCTCACGGCCATCGGTGCAGACGAGCATGTTGAGGGACTGTAAATAGGCCGTCGCAGGGCCGTCCCGCTTGTCGTTGAGCAGTTTCTCGCAGATCAACAGTGCACCGCCGTCCGGTAAGCTCTCGTTGATCTTCTCCAGGAGCGGAACGACCTTGTGTTCGGACCAATCGTGGATGATCCGGCCCAGTGCGTAGAGGTCGGCGGGCGGTAGCGGGTCCGCAAAGAAGTCGCCGGCGATCACTTCGATGCGGTCACTGAGATGGGCCGCGTGGACATATTCCTCGGCGACCGTCTTGATGGACGGAAGATCGAAGATCACGCCCTGCAAGTTGTGATGTTGACGGCAGGCTTCCATCACGAGGTGTCCCGTGCCGCCGCCGAGATCGAGCATTCGCCGGAAGCGGCCCAGATCAAAGGCGGCGACCGCGGCGGGTGAGCTGAGCATGCCGGCACCGTGCATGCCGGCGAGGAAGGTACGCTTTTCGTCATCTGTCGCGAAGAAGTGGTCGAATAGGTTTGCCTTGCCGTCGAAAACTTGCTCCCAACGATTCGTACCCTCTTTGACCGCGTTTCCCAAGCACCCCCACAAAGGATATAAGACGCGGTCGGAGTAGAGGACGTAGCCGCTGAGTGTCTCCGGGCTTTCGACCCGCAGGTATCGTTCGGCCGGCGGTTCGTTGCGATAGACGCCATCGGTCAGGCTCAGCAGGTGGAGAGCGACACAGGCGCCTAGCAGGCGCTCAATGGCGGAGCCGTTTGCGTTTAGCTGTTGGGTGAACTGCGACAGCGTCAGCGGCCGTTCGTGCAGAAGGTCGAAGATCCCTAGCGAAACGGCGGTAAAGGCGGCCTTTGAGGCGCGGAAGCCGTCGAGGAGATCCAAGACGATGCGGGCGTCCGTGCCGGGTTGATTGGTGGGTTCTGCATTGGTCATTGTTGACTCCAGCTTAGCCGTGGAGTCTAAGTAGGTCGCCAGCCGATTTGCACCCGGCGCGGGATTTCCGCGATGCTGAGTCTCTGTACGAAACGCTACGGCGCTTCGGTGAAGAAGGGGACATCATGAGCTCAGGTAGCGCTGGTGAACACCGCAAACAGGCCGCCGAGAAGGGGCCGGTCTCGGTTGCGATCGTCACCGTCAGCGATACGCGTACCGAAGAGACCGACGTGAACGGTAAGTATCTGCGCGACCAACTCGCTGAGGCGGGCCACACGGTTCACTCGTCGAGGATCGTGAAGGACGAACCTGTCGAGATTCGCGAGGTCCTTGATGATCTGACGGCTGATGCAGAGGTACAGGTCATTCTGTTCAATGGGGGGACCGGGCTTTCCCGCCGCGACCGGACATTCGACGTCATCAGCGCGCGGCTGGACAAGGTTCTCTCGGGGTTCGGCGAGATTTTTCGGATGTTGAGTTACGAACAGGTCGGGGCGGCGGCCATGCTATCGAGAGCAACGGCGGGCGTCTGCGCGGGCAAGGTCGTGTTCTCCACTCCCGGATCCCCGGCTGCCGTGCGGTTGGCCTGGGAGAAACTGATTGCACCCGAATTGAAGCACATCGCTTGGGATCTCGGTCGCTGATCGCTCCCTCTCCACTCCAGACGAGGCACAAGAACACACATGATTCACGTTCGAACGATGCTCCGGCGCTGTGGCGCAGTGGTATTTCTGTTTCTTATCGGTATCCCCACGCTGCAAGGTCTCGACACCGTCATCCTCCAAAACGGAGACCGGCTGACCGGCGAACTAGAAAAACTCGAGGAGGGCAAGTTGTCATTCAATACGTCATATGCCGGCATGATTAGCATTGACTGGAAGCAGGTGCGGAAGCTCATCACAGAGGGCAAAGCGGAGATCGAAGTGGAAAGCGGCCACCTCTACCGCGGCAGTTTCGATCAGGCGGATGCGGGTCTGGAAGTCCGCACCGAGGACGAAGAGGTGCTCACCGTCGATCTCCCCGATGTCGTCCGTATCGCTTCCTACGAGGAAGGCAAGCCGCCTGGATTTTTCGACATCATCGAAGGGGCTGTGGACGTTGGTTTCAATTTCACCCGTGGGAACTCCCGGCTGAACTCGTCATCGCTCGGACTTACCGGGAAGTACCGGCGGCCGACCTATCAGATGTCCGCGAGCGCCACGTCGCAGTTCGCGCGGCAGGACGATTCCGAGCCCACCAGCAGACAGACCGCCGATGCGCGTTATGACCGCTTTCTGAGTCCACGCCAGTTCGCCTTCGGGCTCCTCGGTCTTGAGCGCAACGATCGCCAGCGCTTGAATCTGCGATCGCGGCTGGGCGGCGGCTATGGCTATAAGTTGAAGAACACCAAGACGACCGAGCTTTCGCTGCTCGGTGGTTTTACATCCATCAATGAGCAGTTTCAGGCCGGGCCGGGCGCGCCGCCGGACGACGGGACCAGCAGTGGGGAAGCCCTCGCCGGCGTCGACTACAGCACGTTATTGTTCAGGGGAATCAGTGTGACGACGAAGTTCTCTTTCCTGCCCAATTTTATCCAAAGCGGACGCTATCGCATCGAGTACGACACCACAGCACGCGTTCCTTTACTCGCGGGGTTCACCTGGAGCATGAGCCTCTTCGACCGATTCGACAGCGATCCGCCGCACGAGGGGGTGCAACGAAACGATTACGGCGTGGTGACCGCGTTTGGGTATGCCTTCTAGAGGATCCGGCCGGCTGGTTCGGTTCCAGATCTGCCGCTAACGCCGGGCGATACAATTTTGGATGTCGTCCGCTCGTTCATTCACGTGGGGTTCAAATTTGCACAAGTTCATCATCACGGGTTTAGTGTTCTTCCTTGCCGGCGGGCTGCTGTCGGCCGGTGACGAACCACGGGTTCAGGCATCTTCCGATGCCGTGGAAGAGACGTTGCCAGCCACGGCCGAGACTCCTACGCTGGAACAGGAGGCGCCGGCAACAATTCCTGAGGCCTCGGCCGATCCCGAGGCTCGCCTCGATCTCAACCTGCTCGGCCAGACCGATACCGACTCCGGCGAGGCCCGGCGGAACGAGAATGTCCAGTTCAACGCCGTCGACAATAACGCTCTCCGCGAACTGAACATCCGGCTTGGGACAACGGCGACGATCACCGAGTTCAAGGCCGAGCGAGGCTATTTCGGATCGGAGTTTGGGAGTCCCCCCTCATCCACTCTGCACCTTCCTGAGTTCACCGGTTCCGGTGTCCACGGCAGCATCTATGAGGTTCATACGAACAGCCTCTTTCAGGCACGCTCGTTTTTTCAGGTCGGCGACGTGCTGCCGGCGCGCGAGAACGACTATGGGTTCAACCTTGGGTTGCCGGTATGGGCGGGCGGGTACTTCACGATCGACGCCAGCCAGCAGCGCATTCGCGGCAACGTGAATGGCAATATTCTCGTGCCGAGACCGGATGAGAGGACGCCGCTCAATGACCATCCGGAAACGCGAACGAACGACCCCGCGACGCGTGCACTCGTCGAGACCATTCTCGCTGCCTATCCGAACGAGGACCCGAACCGGACCGATATTGACCCGCGGGCACTGAATACGAATGCGCCCCAGGCTGTCGATACGGACACGATTGCGACGCAGTTGACACAGCAGATTGGGGCGCGTGACCGGCTGACTTTCCAGCACCGGCTGACGTCGCAGCGCGTGGACGCCTTCCAACTCTCCGCCGGTCAGAACCCGAACACGATGATCCGCGGTCACCGCGCACGGCTGGGATGGAAGAGAGTCTGGTCCCCCGCGACGATTACCGATTTCACGGTCGGGTTGGACCGCTTGGGATCGTTGTTGACGCCGCCGGACGGGGCGTTGGCCTCTGACTACTCATTCGGGGATGTGTTCGACCGCATTGGGCCGGGCTCGGACATCCCAATCGATCGAGCCGTGACCGAGTTTCGCTACGCCGGACGTGTCCGGCGCGTTCGCGGTAACCACAGCCTCTCACTGGGGTTTCATCTCCAAAGGCGTCAATTCAACAGCACGGAAACCAACAGCCATCGCGGCATCATGGGATTCCGGAATGATTTCGGCCGGGATGCGATTACGAATCTGCGGCTGGGGATTCCGACACGCTACTCCGGAGCGGTGGGTGTGAATCAGCGCGGGCTTCGCGACTGGCGGACGCAGCTCTACATCGGAGATCAGTGGCGTGCGACACCCAATTTCACCCTCGACGTGGCGCTGCGATACGAACCGAATCACAAGCCGACAGAGGTCAATGGGCTTACCGATTTCGGTATTCGATGCGACTGCAACAACATCGGTGGGCACTTCGGCCTCGCCTACAACCTGCCGGGGAACTTCGGCGCGCTACGGGCCTCTTATGGGCTGCATTATTCCGAGGTTTACCCCGCGACGTATCAACAGGTGCGTTTCAATCCGCCGTCGACATTCAAGCTTGTCGTCCCCAACCCCGATCTGGTGGATCCTCTCAACGGGCTGACGATCGACGATTTCGACCCAGACGACCGGGCAACGGTCTTTCAGAATGCGCCGGGGCTCGTTGCGCCGTACTCGCACCAGTACAACCTGAGTTGGGAGCCGTCGTTGGGGCGCCGCGTTCAACTCCAGTTGGGCTACGTAGGGAGCCGCTCGCACAAGCTGTTCGTCCGGTTGTACACCAACCGCGCTCAGCCGGTCGAAGACCTTTCGCGGATGACGACCGGGACGGCGAACGACCGCCGCGCGGACCCCAATCATTTCGACGTTCGGAAGATCATCAATAGCTCACGAGGGTACTTCGACGCCGCGCGGGCCACACTCGTCATGCCGGACTGGAACGGCCTGAGCGTCGATGCCTCGTACTGGTTCAGCAAGGCGATCGATCTCGGGGCGGGGTACACCAATACCGGTACGTTTATCTCGAATCTGAGCAGGCGCAATCAGTCGGAATTCTTGTACCACGAAGATCTGCGCGGGCTCAGCGGCTGGGACCAGAAGCATGCCTTCCTGTGGAGATTGACCTACGTAACGCCAATGCTGTCGAGCCGGCCTGGGTGGCTGCGGCAAGCGTTCGGGGAGTGGGATTTGAGCGCTGTGACTCTACTGAAGAGCGGTACGCCGTTCACGGTCGAGGCCGGGGCCGACTCGCCGGGTATCGGCAATGTCGATGGCAATTCAGGCGACCGGGTTCACATCATCGACCCGAGTATTCTCGGTTCGACGATCGACAATCCTGATACGTCGACAGCGCGGCTACCGGCGTCGGCGTTCGCGTTTATGTCGCTCGGTGAGATACGGGGGAATATCGGGCGCAACACGTTCCGCAAAGACGGTATCAACAACATCAACGCGTCTCTTTCGAGAACCTGGCGTGTGAGCGCTGAGAAGGCGTTCACGTTCCGGGCCGAGTCGATCAACTTCTTCAATAGCCCGCAGTTCGCGGCACCGGGAGCGACCTTGAGTTCTCCGAATTTTGGCCGGATTACGAACACGCTCAACGACGGCCGAACGTTTCGTATGTTGCTGCGCTTCGCGTTCTGAGTTAGACCAACGCGGCCTTGCAGTACTCCATGCACTTGCGGACTTCGGTGACCGTGTCGTCGCCTTTGTACTCGTACTCGATGTTGGCTGGAATCGGGTACTTCTTCTCGCGCAATAGCTGTAGTACTTCGACGATCTTCGTGTCACCCTCTCCGAACGGCACGTTGTCGCCCTGATCGCGCTTGCGGTCTTTGATGTGCAGCGTCACGATGTCGGCGTGTTCTTTCTCCAAGTAAGAGACGGGATCGAAATTGGCGGCCGTGAAATGTCCGATATCCAGGTTGATGGCGATGAACTCGGACGTTCCCATGCGGGCGGCATCGAAGTCCTCGGGCCGGGCAAACTCGTTTTCATGGATGCGGGAGTGGTTGTGCATGCCGACGCGCACCTGGTGCTTCTTGGCGAAGGGATCGATCTTCTTGGCTGTCGTCACGTTGGATGACGCGGTCAGGACCTTTGCGCCCAGCGCCTTGCCGATCTCGAAGCCACGCTCGATCTCAGCCTCGGTGAAATCATCGCGGAAGCTGTAGTTGAAGGCGTAGAGGTTGATCCCCGCGTCGCGGAACTTCTGGCCTTCCGCCTCGAAATGCGTCAGCGGCGTGGTCAGGCGCCACTCGCGGAGATCTTCGCGCTGCCGGCGTTGGCCGTCGGCGCGTTCGAGATGGCCCGAGTACAACTCGCACTCGCCGAGCCCGGCTTCGACGAATCCGGCGATCGCTTCGTCGAGCGAGCGGTCGCGAAAGCTGTAGCTCTGCGCGCCGAGGCGTACGCCCGCGAAGGTAGACCGATGGCCTTCACTTTGGGCCTCGGCCTGGCTGGCCTCCGCGCTCGGTTCAGGCGCTTCTTCGCCATCTTGGGAAGCACAACCTGACAGCAGGAGCCCGGAGAGACCTCCGGCAGCGAATTGTGAGAATTGTCTACGTGTGAAACCAGGCATGCGGAACCTCCCCAGCTCCAAATACGTCAAAAAAATCGGGCAGCTAACGAAAAGCTGCCCGACAAGGGTTGAAGATGGAGTGTGGTGCCCATAAGATACCATTTCACAGCGGCAGGGTACCACCTCCATCTTCGCTCGGAGTGATGACACCACCGCACAAAGATGCGGATCGCCTTAGGGCTGGAAAGGTTTACCGGTTCTCTTGAGTGACTTGGGAATGCCAATCTGCAGCGTCACGTAGGCGTTCTCGTTGGTGAACCCCCTGTTGTTCAGTTGTCCGGCGGCGTATCCCGGCAGCGTGTCGCCGATCGTCCCCACGATGCGGTTGGCGTGCTCGGCGCTTGTGTCGTGCAGATACTCGACAAGCGCCACGGCCTCGGTCCACGCAATCTTCAAGGCTCCTTCCCAGTCCGTCGCCACCCCGGTGGCGTACCACTTGTCAGCGGTTTCGACGACGACGCCGCCGTTGGGAAAGTCCGGCCCGCGCTCGACTTTGATGGTCACTGTTGTGTCGATCTCGACGCCAGTGCCGGTGAGTTCTCCGTCACCCTGGTAGGCGTGTGTGTCGCCGATCGTGAGCAGCGCTTTGTAGCGCTGAGCGCGAATATAGACCGTGCTTCCGGCCTGCACTGAGTTGAGGTCAAGATTGCCACCGTGATTCCACGCCCCACCGGGATGATTGATGCGCGGCGCGACCTGCACGATCCCAACCATCGGCCGGATCGGGATCACGAAGTCCGGTGGAAAGTGCAGCATGCCGTCTTTGACGGGCGCGACCCGCCGCAGGCTGCCCCGGAAGGGGCCGCCATTGTTGTAGTAGCCGTAGGGCCCCGACTCGATGTTGATGATGTGGATGGCGAGCCAGTCGCCGGGCTCGACCTCTTCGATCTCGAACGGCCCGCCGCGGCGCGAGTAGCGGCGTTCGCTCAGCTCGGGCACGCCGCCCGGTTCGAGGATGCTGTCAAATCCGCCTGGAATCTCGATGACGACCGTCTCTCCGAGCTTGAACGAGCCGCGGACCTGCCCCTGTTCGGGGTCGTCGGGTCCGGAGAGATATGGGGTCCGCGTGAAGCGGCGGGGCTCCTGGGCGGTGGCTGGCAGTGCGAGGGTCGCCAGCAGGGTGACTAGTACGGTCGAGCGTGTCCAACTCATGAGGTTTCTCCGTGATTTCGATGAGGGTGTCTCGGGGAGCGTCCACGATTCTAGTCTGATTGGCGGAAGTTGTGCAGTGCTGCCGAGCGATTCCGTGATACTGCATCCGAAGACGGGGCTTCTCTGACTGTCTGGAACCTCCCAAAGAGGCCGTTTTGTTGACACTCAATCGACCCCTGTGATACCACTTAGGGTCGCCTTCAAAGCGAGACCGCACCGTTGTCCTTCGAACAGGCTTCGGGACCCGTACAAGATGGACGAAGAGAAGAAGCCTGAAGGCCAGTCTGCACCCGAAACCGAACAACCGAAAGGCGAATCCCCGGCGCAGTTCGTAGAGGGTGCCTCCGCCGAGGTTGTTCCAGCTTCGGAGCCTAAGCCCACCGAGGCCGTGCCTGCCGCCTCGGCGCCGGAGAAGCCCGCGGAACCCGCGGCCGCCTCGCCATCGCCCGCAACCGAGAAGCCCACAGTCGAGAAGCCTGCCGCGGATAAACCGGCAGCTACGGACAAGCCGGCGGCCGCTGAACAACCAGCTGCTGCGGCGAAACCCGCTCCGGAAGCGAAGCCTGCCGCCAAGAAGCCCCCGCCGAAGAAGGTTCCCACCGTCATGGAGGTTGAGCCCTGGGAGGGACCGCTGGTCGATTCGCTCAAGGCCCGCTTCGGAGACGCGATCATGGAATTCTCGACCTACCGTGGCCAGGACTTCCTTGTGGCCGATTTGCCCGCGGCGATTCCGATTCTCGAGTTCCTCAAGCTCGAAGAGGATTTCGACTACCTCGTTGATGTCACGGCGGTCGACTATCCCAAGAACGAAAAGCGGTTCGAAGTCATCTGGATTCTGTACTCGTTCGCCAAGAACCTGCGCATCCGGGTCAAGGCGACCGCAGGCGAAGGCGAGAAGCCCGGCACGGCGGCCAATATCCACAAGACCGCCGACTGGCTCGAGCGCGAAGTCTTCGACATGTACGGCATCGAGTTCGAGGGCCATCCGAACATGACCCGCATCCTGTTGCCCGACGAGTGGCAAGGGTACCCGTTGCGTAAGGACTACTCCATCGTTCAACAGGACGAAGATTGGGTCCGCGAGAACCTGCAAATCGAGAGCGGTCAATAATGGCGACGCAATCCACGTTTCTCGACACCAACGAACTGGTCCTCAATATGGGGCCACAGCATCCGTCGACGCATGGTGTGCTGCGCGTAATCCTCAGGCTTGACGGCGAGAAAGTACTCGGCACCGAGTGCGTGATCGGCTATCTGCACCGGGGCGTTGAGAAGATCGCTGAGAACCGCACCTATCAGCAGTTCGCCCCCTATGTCGACCGCATGGACTACGTCGCGGCCGTTTCGAATGGCCTGGGCTATTGCATGGCGGTCGAAGCCCTTGGCGGAGTGGAGATTCCCGAGCGCGCCCAGTGTGTCCGCGTCATCCTGACCGAGTTGAACCGGATCGCGAGTCACCTACTGTGGCTCGGTACGCACGCGCTCGATATCGGCGCGATGACGCCGGTGTTCTATTGCTTCCGCGAGCGCGAAGAAGTTCTCAAGATCTTCGAGAAGTACTGCGGCGCGCGCCTGACGACTCACTCGTTTCGGATCGGCGGCCTGCAGTACGAGACCTACGACACGTTCGAGAAGGACTGCCACACCTTCTGCGACTGGTTCGAGAAGAAGGTTGACGAATACGAAGAGTTGCTAACGACGAACCGCATCTGGGTGGGCCGTACGAAGGGTGTCGGCATCCTCAACGCGGAAGCTTGCAAGGCCTACGGTGTCACGGGTCCGGTGCTGCGTGCCGCTGGCGTCGAATGGGATCTCCGCAAGGCACAGCCCTACTGCGGCTACGAGAAATACGACTTCGATATCCCGACCTGCCAGAACGGCGACACGTACGACCGTTACATCGTGCGGATGCAAGAGTTCCGCCAGTCAGTACGGATCATCCGCCAGGCGGTGGATAGCCTGCCGGAAGGCCCCATCAAAGGCAAGGTCTCGAAGGTATACAAACCGCCGATCGGCGAAGCGTACGTGTCGATCGAAGCGCCCAAAGGAGAACTAGGCTACTACGTCGTCTCGGACGGGTCGACGCAGCCCTATCGTTTGCGTGTGCGGCCGCCGTCGTTGGTGAATCTCCAGGCGCTCGACGAGATGTGCCGTGGCGCGCTGGTCGCCGATGTTGTCGCCATTATCGGTACGATCGATATCGTGCTCGGAGAGGTTGATCGCTAGAGGCGTCGCGAGATAACTCTGATGGAAGAGATCCTCAACAGCCCTTACCTGCATCCGGTCATTGCGACCTTGCTGATCGTTGCGGTGTTCCCGCTGGTCGCGGGCTATATCGTGCTGGCCGAGCGCAAGGTGCTCGCCGACATACAGGTGCGCCTTGGGCCGATGCGCGTCGGCCCTTACGGCTTCCTGCAGCCGCTCGCCGACGCTGTCAAGCTGCTGCTCAAGGAAGATATCATCCCGACGGCCGCTGATAAGTGGATCTTCTGGGGCGCGCCGGTTCTTTCCACGTTCACCGCGCTGACGGCCTTCGCCGTGATGCCGTTCAGTGACAAGTTCTATGTTGCCGACGTCAATATCGGCATCCTGTTCATCCTCGCGATGTCGTCGCTGGGTGTTCTAGGGCTGATCCTTGGCGGATGGTCCTCGAATAGCAAGTACTCGCTGCTTGGCGCACTACGATCGGCGGCGCAACTTGTCAGTTACGAAGTGCCGCTTGGGTTCACGATCGTGACCGCGTTGATGATCACGGAAACGCTCAGCATGCAGGGCATCGTGCAGTCTCAGTTCGACAAGGGCATTTGGATCGCCTTCTCGAACTACGGACTGATGTTGGTGCCGGCAATGGTGTTCTTGATCGCCGCGTTCGCCGAAACCAACCGTGCGCCGTTTGATCTGCCGGAAGCCGAGTCGGAGATCGTCGCCGGTTTCCACACCGAGTACAGCGGCTTCCGATTCGCGCTCTACTTCCTGGCGGAGTACGCGAGCATCTTTGTGATCTGTGGCATCGCCATCACCGTCTTTTTCGGCGGCTGGTTGCGGCCGTTCCCGAACATCGCTTTCCTAGAATTGCCGTTGAACGTCGCCTTCCCGATGTTGCTGCTATTGGCGATCGGCGGCGGCTGTGCGCTCGGCGCGACGCGCGTCTCGCTGGCCTACGAGAAGGCGATCATGGGCGTGTTGGCCCTAACGATGTTCTTGGTGGCCGCGATGTTCGCCGTCCCGATGCTCAACGAACTGATCATCGGGTTCTTCTGGTTTCTCTTCAAGGTGTTGACCTTGATCTACGTATTCATTTGGGTACGTGGAACGTTTCCGCGATTCCGCTACGACCAGCTTATGCAGGTGGGCTGGAAATACCTGATCCCCATTAGCATGGGGGCGTTGGTCGTGAACGGGATCGTTTTGTTATTTACGTCGTGAATGGGGGGTAGAATCAAGGCATGAAGGAGTTTCTGAAAGCAATCTTTCTCGTCGACCTCTTCCAGGGGTTGGCGGTGACGTTTCGCAATCAGAAGCCCTCGCTTGTCTGCACCGAGCAATACCCGAAAGAGCGGCCGGCTATCGCCGAGCGTTATCGCGGCGCACCGCGTTTGAATGTTCATCCGGATACGGATCAGACGCTGTGCATCGCCTGCAACCTGTGTGCGTTGGCGTGTCCCGAGCAGTTGATCGTGGTGGGCGCCGAGCGCAACAAAGAGACGCGGCGCAAGGAACTGACCACGTTCATCTACGATACGTCTCGCTGCATGTTTTGCGGGTTGTGCGAAGACGCTTGTCCGGTTGACGCTCTGGAGTTGACTCAGGACTTTGAGTTGGCTTCGTACACACGGGAAGGCGCGATCTGGGATCGCCAAATGCTCGAAGAAGGTCCCCTCCCCACGGAGTACAAGCATTAGATTTGAAGGTCGTTCGGCGGTTTCGGTCGGCCTTGCGGTAACGGCGAATTTTTCAGCCCTTCGCCGGATGGTTTTGATGTATCCTGGGTAACTTGTTTTTCGAGAAGCCTCGCAGCTCTGTTCACTATGCAGCTAGATAGCATTCTGTTTTATCTTTTCGCCGTCCAGATCTTGTTCAGCGCCTTGATGACGATTACACGTCGTAACGTCGTGTATTCGGCGGTGTGGCTGATCAGCTCGTTGGTGGGCGTGGCGGGAATCTACCTGCTGCAAGGGGCGGAGTTCCTGGCAGGCGTTCAAGTGATCGTCTACATCGGCGGCATCACGGTGCTGTTTCTGTTCGTGATCATGCTCGTGCCGGTCAGCGAGGAGAGCAAGTTGCGCCGCTTCTCGTCGCAGTTGTGGATTGTGCTTGCCGTCGTGGTGGCGTTGACGGCGGAGATGGCCTACTTCATCGTGAAGGGTGCGGACTCGTTCCAGATGGGTGAGCCCAGGCCGCCGGTTGAGATTGGGACGATGACCACCAACTCCGAGCAGATCGGCCAGGTGTTGTTCTCCGAGTACTTGCTGCCGTTTGAACTCGCCTCGATCCTGCTGCTCGTGGCGATGATCGGGGCCGTTGTAATGGCGAAAGTTCGAGAGGGAGCCGAGTAGGCCCCAGCGATTGAGTTAAGAGAAGATGCCCGTAACACACTACTTGGCGCTCAGTATGGCGCTCTTGATGATCGGGACGGTCGGCGTACTAACGCGCCGCAATATCATCGTCGTCTTGATGTCGATCGAGCTGATCCTCAATGCCGTGAATATCAATCTCGTCGCGTTCTCCGACTACCTGCAGAACGTCAACGGCCAAGTGTTCGCGATCTTCGTGATCACCGATGCAGCGGCGGAAGCGGCGGTCGGACTGGGTATTCTCATCGCCCTGTTCCGCAACAAGGAAACGGTACACGCCGACGAGATCGACATTCTGCGATGGTAGGCGTTTTGAAAGAGTGGAAGAGAAGCTAAGGGCGAATGTTTTTCCTCGATAGCATCTGGCTCATCCCCATGTTCCCGCTCGTTGGAGCGGCGATCATGCTGTTCTTCGGGCAGCGGCTCGACCCGCAGGTCGCTCACGGCCATGATGACCACGGCCACGGCGACCACCACGATTCGCCGGGCAAGAAGTTCATCAACCTGATTTGCCCTGGGATGGTGCTGCTGTCGTTCATCTTCTCCGCGGGCGCGGTGTATCAGTTGCAAGGTGTCGCGAGCCATTCATACGAGGTCGTCAAGTTCACCTGGCTCGCGGGGCTGAAGACGGCCACCCTGTCCGGGTCCCTCGTTGATTTCACCGCCGAATGGGGCTACCTACTCGATCCGCTTAGTAGCGTGATGATCCTGGTGGTTACCGGCGTAGGCTTTCTGATCCACGTCTACTCGATCGGCTACATGGCCCACGACGGCGGCTACTACCGCTTCTTCGGCTATCTGAATCTGTTCATCTTCTTCATGCTGACGCTGGTGCTGGCGAACAACTACCTGTTGTTGTTCGTCGGATGGGAAGGCGTTGGACTTTGCAGTTATCTACTGATCGGCTTCTACTTCCATAAGCAATCAGCATCGAACGCGGCCAACAAAGCATTTCTCGTCAACCGCATCGGTGACGCGGCGTTTGTGCTCGGCATGTTGTTCATGTTCTCGACGCTGGGAACAATCACCTTCCGCGAGATCGGCCCGGCGCTGGCAGCGGGTGGCTTCGAGGCCGAGACGGCTGAATTCGGCGTGCTCAGCGTGATGATGCTGCTGTTCTTCATCGGGGCGACTGGCAAATCGGCGCAGCTTCCTCTGTTCGTCTGGCTCCCGGACGCCATGGAAGGCCCGACACCGGTCTCCGCGCTCATCCACGCCGCCACAATGGTTACGGCGGGAGTCTACATGGTTGCGCGGTCAAGCGCGATCTACGTGCTGACGCCACAAACGATGACGATCATCGCCGTGGTCGGCGGGTTGACAGCGATCTTAGCGGCGACCATCGGCCTCGTGCAGCACGATATCAAACGCGTTCTTGCCTACTCCACGGTTAGCCAGCTCGGCTATATGTTCCTGGCGTGTGGCGTGGGTGCGTTTTGGGTGGGCATCTTCCATCTCTACACCCATGCGTTCTTCAAGGCGCTGTTGTTCCTTGGCTCCGGCTCGGTGATCCATGCCGTCGGCGGCGAGCAGGACATGCGTAAGATGGGCGCGCTCAAGAACAAGATTCCCAAGACCTATTGGACGATGCTGATTGGCGCGATCGCGATTGCGGGCGTCCCTGGTCTCGCTGGCTTCTTCTCGAAGGATGAGATTCTCTGGCAGGTCTGGTCGACGCATAACCAAGGATTGTGGGTGCTTGGCTTCATCACCGCCGGCTTGACGGCGTTCTACATGTTCCGGCTGATCTATCTCACGTTCCACGGCGACGATCGTGTTGACCCGAACACGCATGTCCACGAGTCACCGGCGACGATGACGATTCCACTCATGGTCCTGGCGTTCCTGAGCATCGTGGGCGGTTGGGCGGCGACGCCCGCGGCGTTTGCCGATATCGGACTCTACAATACGGCCTTCGAGCACATGCTTGAACCCGTCGTCGCGATGCCGAACGCACACGGCGAGGGTGGACATCATGACACCGGTATGGAATGGCTGCTCATGGCGGCGTCCGTCGGCCTGGCGCTTACCGGCATCTTCTTCGCTAAGAGGATGTTTGACCGCAAGCGAGCCGGCGACGCGATGGAGAAGCGGCTTGGGTCGTGGCTGCACCGGATTCTCTACAACAAATACTACGTTGATGAGATCTACGGCGCGCTGTTCATCGACGGCTTCGCCAAGGGCGGTGGTACGGCCCTTTCGAGTTTCGACGCCAAGGTGATTGATGGCGGCGTGAACGGCGCCGGCTGGCTGACGCGCGCTACTTCGACTGTCACGATATGGTGGGATACCTGGATTGTGGACGGCAGCGTGCGCCTGATGGCGTTCCTGATCAAGTTTGCCTCCTACCCGATGCGCATGCTGCAGACGGGGATGGTGCAGAATTACGCTTTCTTCCTGGTCACGGGTGTCTTGGTGATCTTGACGTATTACCTGTTTTAGTGAAGATGATAGCCCCCTTAGGGGAGATTTGATAGAGCCATGAAAGAGCACATACTCAGCATCGTCTGGCTGACCCCATTGGTGGGCATGTTTATCCTCCTGCTGTTGCCGAAGGAGAATAAGCAGTTCATCCGCCTCGTCGCGAATCTGACCGCATTTGTCTGCTTTCTTATTTCGTTGCCGCTGGTCTTCTGGTTCGATAACGGCACCGCCGACTACCAATTCGTTGAACGCGTCTCATGGATACCGTCGCTTGGGGTCGAGTACTACCTCGGCATCGACGGCATCTCGTTGTTGCTCATCATGCTGACGACGGTGGTCGGGTTTCTTTCGATCCTGTCGTCATGGACGGCGATCGACGAGCGCGTCAAGGAATACTACGCCTTCTTCTTGTTCCTGCAAGCCGGCATGCTCGGCGTCTTCATGTCGCTTGATCTGTTCCTGTTCTACGTTTTCTGGGAAATCATGCTCGTGCCGATGTATTTCATCATCGGCATCTGGGGACATGCCCGGCGGCTCTACGCGGCCATCAAGTTCTTCCTCTACACCCTGGCCGGTTCGGTGCTGATGTTGCTCGCCATGCTGGCGCTTTACTACAAGCACGCCGAGCAGTTCGGAGTCTACAGTTTCGCTATCGAAGATCTGATGCGGACGCAGATTCCGCTCGAGATGCAGGTCTGGATGTTCTGGGGCTTCTTCATCGCCTTCGCGATCAAGGTCCCGATGTTCCCGCTGCACACCTGGCTCCCTGACGCACATACCGAAGCTCCCACGGCGGGTTCGGTGATTCTGGCGGGCGTCCTGCTGAAAATGGGGCTCTACGGGATGGTGCGATTCTCGATTCCGCTGTTTCCCGAAGCCGCGAGTGACGAGACCACGGTGCAGATTATCGCGACTCTCTCGATCATCGCGATCGTTTACGGCGCACTTGTCTCCCTGATGCAGAAGAACTGGAAGAAGCTCATCGCTTATTCCTCGGTCAGTCACTTGGGCTTCTGTACGCTGGGCATCATCGCGTTGAACCCGAACGGAATCGCCGGCGGGATACTGCAAGGCATCAACCACGGCCTTTCAACACCTCTTCTCTTCTTGATCATCGGCATCGTCTACGAGCAGCGGCACAAGCTTGAAATCGCCGACTACGGCGGACTCGCCAACCGCATGCCGATCTATACCGTCATCTTTCTGATTTCGATGCTGGCGTCGATGGGTATGCCGGGGCTGAACGGCTTTATCGGTGAGTTCACGATCCTGCGCGGTGTTTTTGAGCGCGACGTCACCTGGGCCGCCTTCGCGGTATTGGGCATCGTGCTCGGCGCGGCTTATCTGTTGTGGCTGTTCCAGCGAACGATGCTGGGCCCGCTGACAAATCCCGAGAACGAGAAACTGCGCGACATGAATCTGCGCGAAATCTGCGTTATGCTGCCGCTCATTGTCTGGTGCTTCTGGATCGGCCTCTATCCGAAGCAGCACTTTGAGATTCTCGATAAGCCGGTGGCGAAGATCGTCGAGCGTGTCGATCCCGAATATTACAGCCGCAACGGCATTCCGAACCCTCTGAATGAGGGCACTCACGTCGCAGCGGTGGTGCAAGACTGATGGATCCCCTCTTTACCTGGACTGATTTCTTCGTCCTCAAACCGGCCATCCTGCTTTGCCTGTTTGGGTGCGGGATTCTGCTGACCGACTTCCTACTCAAGCAGGGCCGTTGGAATGCGATGACCGCTCTTGTGGGCGAAGTGTTCGTCGCGGTGGCTCTGTGGCAGCACTGTGACGACGTAAGTAGCGGCGGACAACGCTTCGGCCTCAATAACTCGATGGCGGTGGATAACTTCGCCGTCTTCTTCAATGGCATTTTCGTCGTCTCTGCGATTCTGGCGATCATCGTCGCGTCGCAGTACATGGAAGACGAGAGGTCGAACCGCGGCGAGTTCTATGCACTGATGCTCTTCGCCCAGGCCGGCATGTCGGTCATGGCGCAGGGCTACGACCTGGTCACGCTCTTCATCGGCCTCGAACTGATGGCGCTCAGCTTCTACATCCTGGTCGGCTTCCTGCGCGACGAGTTACGCGCGAACGAAGCCGCGATGAAGTATCTGATACTCGGCGCATTGTCGAGCGGCTTCCTCGCCTACGGCTTCTCGATCTTCTACGGCATGAGCGGATCGACGAACCTCGGCGTTATCGCCGACGCCGTCGCTGGACGCGATCTCACCGACCCTATCCTGCTGCTCGCGATGGTCGCTACTTCCGTCGGCCTGTTCTTCAAAATCTCCGTCGTCCCCTTCCATATGTGGGCTCCGGACGCCTACGAAGGCGCGCCGACACCCATCACCGCCTACGTGTCCGTTGCATCAAAAGCTGCCTCGTTCGCGATGATGATGCGCATCTTCCTGGTCCCGCTAGTCAGCGCGCAGGAACTATGGATGCCGCTGTTCGGCGCGGTCGCCCTAGTGACGATGACGCTGGGCAACTTCGCCGCTCTCACGCAGAATAATCTCAAACGGCTACTTGCCTACAGTTCCATCTCGCACGCCGGCTACATGCTACTGGGCCTCGCCGCGGGCAACGAGACCGGACTGAAAGGCATCTCACTCTATATCCTGGTCTACATCTTCATGAATTTCGGCGTCTTTGCATTGGTCGCCGCCATGCGCCGCGAAGGCCACGCCGCCGAAGACATTGACGATCTCAGCGGACTCATGCACCGCCACCCTGGCTACGCCATCCTGATGCTCGTGTTGATGCTGTCGCTAGCCGGTATTCCGCCCATGGCGGGTTTCTACGGCAAGTACTTCATCTTCCTCGGGCTGCTCGAAGCCGGCCAGTACATGCTCGCGATCTTCGCGGCGCTCTACGTCGCCGTCTCGGCTTACTACTACTTCCGCATTGTCCGGGCCATGTTCCTCACCGACAGTCAGGAACCCGCCACGATCTCGCCCGGCCTGGGAACCAAGGTCGCGCTGATCGCGAGCGCCGCCTTCACGCTGTTGATCGGACTCTACCCGGAGCCGTTCATCACGATGGCCACCGACTCCATCCTCCTAGCCCTCCACTAGGCCGCATCGCTTTTCTCGCAAGTTCTCGTCTTGGGCCAGTTCGTCCCATCTGCGGTTGCGGATCAAGGCTTACGTTCACGACCACCGCTTTGAAGCGGCATTACTGCGCGGCTCCAGCGTGAGTGCCGCCGGCTGGGGCTGGCGGGCGCGCAGGTTGACACCCGCGCCTCTTTTCCTTCTGGCGTGAATTAACGGAGGTCCGCACCAAGGGTCTACGTGCAACGGTTGTCGTTGCGCGTTCGCCGAAATGCGTTCTTGCTCGGGCGCGGGGCCGTTGCATCGGGTGACAGTCAGCCCTTTTAGGTTGTGGACGCGGAGGTTGGCCACGATTGCCGTCGTGCGAAAAAAGTGACAGTCACCGAGTGAACCGAGACGCAGCTGTTCCTGGTCCGGACTTCCCTTGAAACGGCGAGAGGCCTAGGTCTTGTTGGACAGACCTGTGATTGGGATCGGTTGGGAAGCGTCGGCGCACTCCCGGCTTTAGGGTGTACCCGGTGTCAAGAAGGGGACGTCGCGTATCCCTTCGTGGCCCCATAGAGTTGCGGGGGGGGTGATAGGGCGGTGGAAGGTGCATGACTGGGCTTAGCGCGTTTCCGGCGGCGATACCCGTTCATGCACGTTCGCTGTAGGGTGATTTGGTCGTATTCTGTGAGGGCTGACCAGGAGGACTCCATGAACGCAGACGGCACGAACCACCCCGAGACTTCTTCCGAACGGCCGCTCCAAGGCTGGAAAGAGGTCGCCGCTTATCTCGACCGCGATGAGAGCACCGCCCGCCGATGGGAACGCGAGGCGGACCTGCCCGTCCGGCGTCACCGCGCGGACCGCCGGTCGAGTGTGTACGCCTATCCGAGCGAGATCGAAGATTGGCGCGCGGCGCGACCGACCCAGTCGGAAACGGATACCCCAGTGCCGGTGCCGCTGTGGCGACGGATGGAAGCTTGGGCGGCGGTCGGAGTGGGCGTGGCCGCGGTACTCGTGATCACGTACGGGCCGTTTCTGAACCCGCGCAATCCGGTTGCCGAAGCGGGTGCGGCCCGAGAAGGAGTTCGTACTGTTGAGGTATGCGCAGACTGTAAAGACGTGGGCGACTTGTCCCCCGACGGGCGGTACTTTGCCGAGAACGATTGGAGCGGTGGGGTCGGCAACATCGCGATGCGTGATCTTGAAACCGGAGCATTGCGGCGGCTGACCGACGTTAGAAAAGAAACGGGTGAGTCGTCGACCGGTGACGCCCCGGTCTTCTCGCCTGACGGCCGTTGGATCGCTTACAGTTGGGAAACGAAGGACGCAGCGGGAGAATATCTTGTTGAACTGCGTGTTATTGAGGCTCGCGCCGAGGATCCACAGCCTCGGACGGTGTATGCCAACTCGGAGATCCAACACATCTACCCGAATGCCTGGACGCAAGACGGTCGTCTGTTGGTGTGGCTGAAACGGCCTGACTGGTCGAACGCCATAGGTTTCGTCTCGATGGAGAGCGGCGAGATGACGCTGCTGAAGTCGTTTTTGGGGAATGTCTCACGACCCAAGTTGTCCCCGGATGAGCGCTGGATTGCCTTTGAGATGCACGCTCGACCCAACGATCCGAACCGCGACGTCTACCTGTTGGCGGCTGACGGCAGTGTGGAGCGGCAGGTGACGACGCATCCGGCCAATGACTTCGCCATGGGATTCACGGCCGATAGCGAGAAACTGTTGATCGTGAGTAACCGAACGAGCAGCTATGGGCTATGGGCTATGGGCGGTGGATGTCAAGCAGACAGGACCGTCTGAGCCGCATTTGGTGTTGCGAGACATAGGATCCGTCAGACCGATTACGATTGCTCGGGACCGCGCGCTCGTCTATGCCCGTGCCACGCGGGGAGTCGATCTTTATTCCGCCCAGTTGGATCTGGAGACAGGAAAGCTCATCAAGGAGCCTCACGTCCTGGCCACGGACCAACGTGGCGCGAATGACGGACCCTGGCTTTCTCCAGATGGGCGGCAGTTCATCTACTTCGCTTCGCCGAACTTTTTCGCTTCCCAGGGAGGCGTTGCCTTTCGAAAACAGGTGATCCGCCTGCACGACCGCGAGACGGGCCGCGAACGCGCGGTGCCGGTTGAGGGGTTCGATCTTCAGACGTATGGCGGGGTCAGGTGGTCACCTTACGGACGGCGCATCATGACGCCGTTCCGGGACGAGCAGGGGCGGTGGGGCACCTGCGAAGTAGACCTGGATAGTGGCGTGGCCCGCGCCCTGAAGCAGCCGGCATTGGGCCGGTCGCTTGCGCCGGTCGGCTGGAGCGCCGACGGGGAGAGCGCCATTGTTTCCATTAATGAGGAAGTCGACGGGAAGTTGGTCGAGAGAATCGAGATGTTCGGTCCCAACGCAACCGAACCTCAGCGCCTGCACACCTCGAACGCTATGATCCACTTTGCCACCTTGAACCCCCAACGCAATCGCATCGCGTGGCGGGAGAGTTTCTATGAGTCGACCGCGCCTCCCCGCATCAAAGTGATGTCGTTGGATCGGGGAGAACCGGAGGCTGTCTTCCAGGCCCCCATCCTGTCGGGGCAGACGCCGCCGGCATGGACGCCGGATGGCGAATCGCTGCTGGTTACGATCCGCCACAAGGACTGGAAGCGCCAGCCAAACGAGATCTGGGTCGTGCCGCTGGATGGATCTGGGCCGAGAAGAACTGAGTTGGCAGAGACGGGCTTGCTGAACCTGACGGTCGACCGCGATGGCAAGACGGTGTTCTTCAAAGCTGGGTTTCAGGACATACGGATTTTAAAGACCGAGAACTATCTTCCTGTGGCCGATGTGCCCACGGAGTAGGTGACCCATATGGCGAGACGGATACTGCACGAAGCCGGAGTCATACTGATCGAGACGGCGTTGTTACTGGCGGTGGCTGCGGTGTTCGGCGTCTCTGGCGACCGGAAACAGGGTAGCCCGGTCGAAGCGGCCGTCAGCTTTGAGGAGAGCTTGTCTCGGAGCGGCGGCGAATCGGGCTGGCAGAAACAGACATTGGGCCGATGACACTTACTGCCTCTTGCACTGGCGAGTAACCGCGACTATTCTTGGCGGCAGGAGGAAGCGCAATGACCCATTCCGAATCTGGTGAGAAGCCCCTGCAGTCCTGGAAAGAGATCGCCGCCTATCTCGAACGCGATACCCGTACCGCCTATCGCAGGGATAAAGAGGCCGGGCTGCCGGTGCGGCGTTATACCAACGGCAGCCGGTCCAGCGTGTATGCGTATCCGAGCGAGATCGAAGCTTGGCGCGCGGCGCGACCGACCCAGTCGGAAACGGATACCCCGGTGCCGGTGCCGCTGTGGCGCCGGATGGAAGCTTGGGCGGCGGTCGGAGTGGGCGTGGCCGCGGTACTCGTGATCACGTATGGACCGTTTCTGAACCCGCGCAACCCGGTGGCCGAGGCGGCCGAGGGCTCGATGCGCACCGAGCAGGTGTGGACGGGTAAAGATGTTGCCTGGTATAGCTGACTCTCTGCTGACGGGAAGAGGCTTTCCTTCGTCGACTCGTCCAGCGGTGACCTGTGGATACGCGAGCTGCCGTCGGGCGCGAAGCGGCGCATCATCGGCGAAGGCTCATGGGAGAAGAACTCCTCTTACCCTGAAACGCACGCACTCTCACGTGACGGCCAGGAGATCGCCTACGTTTGGTTCGACGCTGAAACCAAGAGGTTCCAACTCCGAGTTGGGCCGGTCCCCGCGAAGAACGAGAAACACCAGGGCCAGGTGATCTTTGAGTCTCCATCCCAGGCTGGGGGCTGGATTGAGGTCTTCGGCTGGTTGTCCGATTCCAAAGTGATGTTCCTGCATAGCGCGGAAGGTGGTGATCTTCGCCTCTTCATTGGGGACACCGAGGCAGGACAGGCCGAGGCGCTGAAGTCACTCGCTTGGTCATACCCGGAGGGGGCGGAGATCTCTCCTGATGGCGCTTGGATTGCGTACGGACTGAGGCCCGACCCGATTGCGGCACAACATGACATCCGACTTCTCGCAACTGACGGATCACGTGATGTGGCAATCGTCGAGCACCCAGCCGATGACACGCCGGTTGCTTGGACTCCGGACGGCTCTCACCTGCTGTTTCGCAGCCGTCGCAGTGGGAACGAAGGCCTCTGAGCTGTTGCGGTCAGCGACGGTCAGAGGGTGGGATCACCGCGCTTGGTGAGCTCGGGCACTGCCCTAATAGGCAGCATCGGTTTGACACCTGAAGGAGAACTCTACTACGTGAAGAAGGCTGGGGCGCTGGACATTTATGAGGCTGAGGTCAATTTATTGACAGGTGGACTGATCAAGCCGCTCGAACTGATCTCGACAGGCTTTGTTGGAGGTGACAAGGTGGCGTTCTATTCGCCCGATGGCCGCTTCCTTGCCTACTTCTCGAACCGTTCCTTGCGCAGATATGCGAAGCGGGTGATCGTTGTTCGAAATGTCCAGACCGGTGAGGAACGTGACATCATCACGCCGGTGCGAGCGGTTCGGAATTTAACGTGGGCACCGGATTTAAGGTCGCTCCTGTTTCGAGGTCTAGACGGCAAGGGACGGGCCGGTGCGTACCGGATGGTTGCGGAAGGGAGTGGCGCCGAGCTGCTCTTTCGTCTTCCTTCCTCAACTGCCAATCTTGCCTGGATGCCCGACGGTCGGTCCGTCCACTATCGAGACAAGGGTGGCCCAAGAGGTGCGCATTGGATGCATGACTTAGCAAGCGGCGAACGCCGTCAGATATTGCCTCCTGCGGGAGACGCGTGGCTGCAGGCGTCTCCGGATGGCACCCGCTTCGCGGTCGTCGACCGCTGTCGCGTGAAGGACACAACGCTGTTGCTGACACTTGACATTGAGACAGGGCGCGAGCGCGAACTCCTTCGGCTGTCGCGGCCGGACGGTGCCGAACTCCCCACGCAGTGGACACCGGACGGCGAGACCATACTCTTCTGGCGGTTCAGCCAGTCGGAAGATGATCGCAGTCGCAGGGAACTTTGGATGGTGACCGCAGACGGTGGGCAGCCGCGTAAAACCGGGTTGGCATTTAGTCATCTGACCGGCCGCAGTTACCTCAGCCTGCACCCCGACGGCAAGCGTATCGCGTTCTCGGCTGGTGATCCGAAGCTCGAGATCTGGAAGCTGTCGAACTTCCTGTCGCGGCTTGGTGTGAGCGATTAGCCGGGGGCGGCGATGCTGAGACAACTGGTGATCGAGTCGGGAATCGTTGTCACGCTGACGAGCCTGCTGTTGGGACTTGCGGCAACGGTAGGGCTGCCGGGCCGACCTGAGACATCGCGTGCCGCGGCGAGTGAGACGGCGACAGGGGCGGGACGGTATCTGGCGGCTCCTGAGTTTCCCAACCACTCGGGCTGAGAGGCATGAGCGGGCGCCGGGGCGATGTCCGCTAACGCCTGCGAACTCAATCGGTCGATGCAACACTCGCGTTAAGTCCTTTGGCTGGAGTGTCCGACCGCTGAGAGGGACGAGTGGCTTACGCATCAGCCGAAACTCCAACCGCAACCGCCTAACTCCTTGTCCTTCAACAGGGTTTAGAGGGGAGCGCGGCATCCACACCGTTAGCCTCCTTGTTTCTTAGGCTTACACTTCGCCTTTCCTTCCAGGAAGGGTGTTGCGTCGACCCATTGAGACCACCCCCGCTCTTGCCGCTTGCACCAAGCTGGAATCGATGGCACGGTGGGGACAAATCTGATGAGACGACTCGGGATTGGATTGTTGCTAGCCCTGGTGATGAGTAGCTCGACTTGGGCCAAGAATCGGCCGCTCGGACTCGATCTCTACCGGCCGGTTCCTGAAGATAACCCACTCACCCCGGAGAAAGTCGAATTAGGACGGCGACTCTTTCGCGAGCGTCTGCTGTCACGCGACCGGTCGATCGCATGCGTTGACTGCCATCAACCGAAGCTAGCGTTCACTGATGGGCAGTCGAAAGCTGTCGGGGTCTACGGCCGTCAAGGCCCCCGCAGCGTCCCGACTCTCATCAACCGCGCATGGAAAAAATCGTTCTTCTGGGATGGGCGGATAACTACTCTCGAGGAGCAGGTCGTCCAACCGATTCTCGCCGAAACAGAGATGGATTTGACCCTCGAAGAAGCCGTTGACAGGCTTCGCGGCAAGCGACGCTACCGAAAGGCGTTTGAGAACTCTTTCGGGCATGAGCCCGATGCCGACGGCTTGGCGCGTGCCTTGGCTGCCTATGTTCGAACGATTCTGGCGGGCGATTCACCCTATGACCGGTACGCCTTCGGAGATCGAGAGGCGCTGTCGGCGGAGGCGCTCGCGGGCCTGCGGATCTTTCGTGGCAAGGCAAACTGTTCCTTCTGTCATTCCGGGCCGACGTTCACGGATGAGGAGTTTCACAACACGGGTGTCGCGTGGCGTGGCGGATCGTTCCAGGACGAGGGGCGCGCGGTGGTGACGAAGCATGCCGAGGATCGGGGAAAGTTCAAGACGCCGACTCTTCGCGAAGTGGGCACGACGGCTCCCTACATGCACGATGGTTCGCTGGCGACGCTGGAGGATGTGGTCGCGTTTTACAGCAATGGTGGCCGTTCTAATCCGAATCTGGACCCGGACATTCGCCGACTGGATCTGTCGGAGGAACAGAAGGCTCAGCTCATTGCGTTTCTGCGGGCTTTGGGTGGGACGATTCGGGAGGGCATGTAGGGGAAAGCCGCCGCGGAGTGAACCCCAAATCCCGACACACACATGCATCGGCCTTCGGCCGACCGCGGGCTGCGCCGGTGGCCGCGCAGGTTGACACCTGCGCCTGTTTCCCTGTTTGGGGCCGATCACAAGCGTCGCTAAAACTTCTCGCAGACGGCCTGGAAGACGGAGACGCGGTTTTCGCTGAGGTTGCGGGCGACGTTATCGATCTTTGTCTTGGCGGTATCGCCCATCAGGAGGTGGATACCGAGGGGCGTGGCGCCATCCTTCTTGCGCTGCTCGATGCCGGCCAGAAACCAGTCGTGGGACGTCTTGGTCGTATCCACCCAGGCGTGAATGGTGAGGCCGACGGTTTCGAGCAAGGTACGTAGGTCATCGGGTGCGATGAGGAAGCTCTGCCCGGGCTCGCTGGCCCAGGGTACCGGCAGGTGCGGCGGGCCGCCGGGGCCGGCGAGGATGTCGTGGAAGACTAAACGTCCGCCGGGGCGCAGTACGCGGGCGATCTCACGGTAGAAGGCCTGTTTGTCTTCGATATTCATCTGGACATGCTGGGTACAGGTGAGGTCGAACATGTTGTCCTCGAATGGCGTTTCGAGCGCGCTGGCGCAATAGAATTCGGTTTGCCCGCCGAGACCGACCAGGTCGGAGAGCGATGTTGCCACGTCGCAGTACTCCGGCGTTATGTCGATGCCTTTGACGCGGCAATCGAACTCGGTGGCGAGAAAGCGGCTGGAACCGCCGAGTCCCGAACCGACATCAAGAGCGTGGCATCCGCGCTCGATCGCTGCGAGTTCGGCGAGTTCGAGCGTTGCCTCGCGACCCCGGATGTGGAACTCGTCAATGGGTGCGAGGTCAGCGGGCGTGAGGTTGTCGAGGTCTTTGTCGAGCGCACGTAGCGCATCGGTGATGGTATCGAGCAGGCCGGATTGGCCGTAGTGTTGGGCGACGGTAGGCAAGCGGTCATGATAGCAGCCGTGCCGTCATGACCCCGGCAGTTTCCGCGGGTCGCCCTGAAGCTTGAATACCTTCACCCTGTCGTTGTCACTGCTCATGACGAGCGGCCATGATGCGGCCCACGAACGCCAGCGCTCTTTCATCGGTGGGGCGTAGGCATAGTCATGCTCCGTCCAGATCAGATAGTCGGCATCAATGTGCTCGGCGACGTCGGCAATCCGCGACATCTGATCCTCGAGACGGCTCGCATCAGGCCGAAACCTAGGTTCGGTAGTCAAAGCTAACGGCCACATGGCTTGGCGCCCGGTATGAAGGTAGAGATAGACGTCGTCGATGGCGAGAAAGCGATCGTCGGGTTGGGTGTTTTGTTCGACCCACCGATAGACGTCTCCATAGAGATCCTGAAAGCTATCCGGATGTCGCCTCACAGCGGCCGCGTGGCCTTCGATATTGGCGCGCACCGCATAGCTGACCAGCAGAGATAGAAGAACCAAGGCCGTTGCCGCGATGCCGTGGTCGGCGAGGGGACGGCGAGCCGATAGGTTGCGAGCGAAACCGCGCACCGCGTGGCTTCCCTCGACCCAAAGACCGATCGCGAAGAAGGGCTGGAACAGCAGAAGGAGCCGATCGGCGATCTCGTAGTTCCAAAGCAGGACGAACGGGACATGCAGAGCCAGCGCGATGTGGAGACCGCGAAGACGATCGCGGCTCGCTTGACGCGCTAGTCCCGCTATGATGCCGATGCCTAGAGTCACCCATACAATCGTGGAGACGATGCCGCCCGGTCTGGCGCCGAGTGTGAGGATCGCGGGCACGCTGAGCATCTCGACCATATTGGACTCAAGCATGCTTTGAAGTGTCGCCATGTCGGGAACACTGAGCCGCCAGAAGCCGGCGTAGTCTGTGTAGTACAGCCAAGTCCGCCGAAATTCCTCCGAAGCCTCGGCGGGTGCCGGAGCCGCCAGCGCGCTTTTGATGATCGCTGCGATGGCGAGGAAGGGGGCCGACCCGACGCAGAATCGTGCGAGATGACGCCGCTCACCGCGCCATAAATAGGCGACGGCGATCCCAATGCTACGTGTCAACAGACATAGGCTCGCGACGCCTCCGGCGAGCAGAGCACTTCTCTTACTCTTCGAATCTCCCAAAGCAAACGCCACGAGTGCGAGGAAGATGAATAGTGTCTCGCTCAGTAGATTGGACGAAACCACGAGGAACGATTCCTGCGAACAGCAGATCACGACGGCAAGAAGGGCGGCGGCGGGGCTGATTCCTTCCCAACGCCTCAGATACACGAATGCCGATATGAGAATCGCGATCGCCAGCGCGGTCGAGATCCCGGATGCCAAAGTGAGGTTGGCGGGGAATTCCGGACTGACCGTCCAGACGAGTGAGAGCAGGTACGGATACAGTAGCGGGTACTTCGTTTGATTGGGTTCGCCGGGAAGACTCGGCAAGACCGGCCGGCCCTGAGAGGCGATGGCCTCGGCGGTCGCCAGGTAGATTGTGTCGTCGTGGAGCTGTCCGAGCCGCGCGGCATCGTTTCGGGCTTGCAGCAACCACACAAAGCAGGCGATCACCGCGAACAAGCCCAGCCAAATGGCGGCAGAGGTGCGTCTTCCCGATGGATGCTCCTGGTCGTTCATGCTCCTTCAACCTAAGCCCCGGGTGGGGAGCCGACTATCAGGAGTCCGCCTTAGGCAAGTGCAATACCCTTGATGGCCGGGCCGGTGCCCTCCCGGATCTCGGCCCGCGGAAACACGAGCACGCGATGGGCGGCAAGACGGCGGCGGCCTAGAACTATTCGCTGCCGGAGGACTTCGCCAAGCTCAGCTCGGCTTCGATGACCTGGCTAAAGGCGTCGACGGGTTGCGCGCCTTTGAGTTGAATCCCGTTGACATAGAAGACGGGGGTGGACTTGGCGCCGATGTCCATCGCCTGCGTAAAGTCGGATTCGATGGTGGGTTCGTGCTTGCTGGAATCGAGGCAGGCGGCGAATTTGATGCTGTCGAGTTCGAGACTCGTCGCGATTTTGCCGAAGTCAGCTTTGGTGATGCGGCTGATCTCGAACAGGGCGTCGTGGTATTCCCAAAATTTTTCTTGGTCACCGGCACAACGTGCGGCCTCGGCGGCCTTCTGTGCCTCGGGGTGGATCTGGCGCAGTGGCAGGTCCTTGTAGACGAGGCTTACCTTGCCGGGGTACTTGTCGAGTAGCGTCACCAAGGTTGGCTGTGCGGTGCGGCAATAGGGGCATTGGAAGTCAGAGAACTCGACGATGGTGACGGGGGCATTGGCCGGGCCGCGGCGGGGCGAGTCGCCGGCATGGACCGTTACGCGCGGCGGTGTCAGCAGGACTTGGATCTTGCTGTCCTTCTTGAGGCGATCGACGTACTCGTTGCGTGCCTCGGTGAGCCGCTGGTTCTTGAGGAAGGTGACGATCTGGGCGCGGATGTCTTCGAGCGGCTTGTTGATGCGGCTCTTCTGCTTTTCGTAGAATTCCTTGATTTCCGCGTCGGTGGGCTCGGCGACCTTGGCGTCGACTTCCCGTTCGAGAAGCTCAGGCCCCGAGATACCGTACTTGGATGCTTCCTTCTCGAGGATGCGGCGGGCGATAAGTTTGCCGAGACCCTCGAGGCGTGCCTGGTAAGCTTCCTGGCGTAGCTCCATGAGCTTTGACTCGATGTCGAGATCGGCGTCGGTCACGGGTTCGCCGTCGATCATGGCGAGCGGCTTGTCGCCGCTTTCCACTTGGGCACAGGCCGGTATGGCCAGAGCGGTGACAAGACAGAGGGCAACGAGGTACTTCAGGTGAGCGTGGGGCATGGGCAGTCCTTGAGGGCGGCGAGCTATCTTCATTCTATCGGCAACTTGGTTTTCTCGGGGTCGGTTTGCCGTGTGCAGAGAGCGGAGGGACCGGTGGGTCCGCCCTCTACTTAACTAGACGGCGATAGACGCGCATGGTTTCGTGGGCCGCTTTGATCCAACTGAACTCGCCCTCGCGTTTGAACCCGGCTTCGATAAGGTGACGCCGGGTGGGACCGTCCTCAAGTGCCCCCTCGATGGCGATCCGCAGAGCGTAGGGGTCTTCCGGGTTGACGAGCAGCGCAGCATCGCCTGCGACCTCGGCGAGCGCCGAGCGGTTCGACGTCACGACGGGCAGGCCGGCGGACATGGCTTCCAAGACAGGCAGACCGAACCCCTCCTCCAACGAAGGGAAGGCGAGCACGTTCGCTGAGCGATAGAGTCGCTCGAGCAAAGGTCGGTCGACGTATCCGAAACGCCGAATGCGGGGCGCGGCGGAACTGGCTTCGAGTCGTTCCAGGATCGCACCCCCGCCATAACCCTCGGCGCCGGCGAGTACGAGCCGCGTCGGGTCCTGGATGTGCTCGAAGGCTGCGAGGAGACCCTCAATGTTTTTACGCTTCTGGATAGCGCCGACATGCAGGATGAAGGGCGCTTCAAGGTCGTGCTCCTTGCGAAACCGGCGGATCTCTTCCTCCTTGATGAGGGGGATGCGCTCGACACCGTGGTGAACGACGCTGATCCGGTCGCTTGGGTACGACAGCAGTTCGGCGACGAGGTTGGCGGTGTACTGCGAGACGGCGATGATGTGGTCGGAGCGTTCCGCGGTGTCCTTGGCGATCTGCGCGAAGCGCCGGCGGAACTCCGGCGTCGAGTAGTCGGCTGTCATGACGAAGAGGTCGTGAAAAGTGGCGACCGCCGCGTTGAACGTGCACGGAGGGAGCCGCTGGTTCAGACCGTGGAAGAGCTGAACACGCCGCTGTAGGCGGGGCAGAAAGAAGGGTTCGAGCAGGTGCCGGGAGGTGTTGCGGGCCCTGCGCCGCCTTGTCATCGTGCGGAAGAAGCGATTGGAGCGGTAGCAGAGCCGAAAGCGGTCGTCGGGAAATGAATCCGCCAACGCCTCGATGATGCCGGTGGAGTACACACCGACGCCAGATGGAGACGCGTCGAGGCTATAAGAGGCGTCGATGCCGATCTTCACGGCAGCCTCTCCCGGACTGCGTCGAGGACCTCGGCGGCTGTTTGGCCCGATTCGACCGCGATCACCGATGTGGACGCTGACCCCCACGGTGTCCAACGTTCGAGCATCCGAGGCGACGATGCTCCGGCGAAGATATCGATGCCGGGGACACCAAGTGCGGCTGCGAGGTGGCCTCCGGCTGAGTCGTAGCCGATGTAGAGGTCCGCGGCGGCGATGCAGCCGGCGAACCCGCTGAGACTGCCTTGCCAAACGTTGACGTCGGCGACTGAGCCCGGGTTGTCGGCGAGTCGGGATACACCCGCACCTGAGTCCTGGAGTTCCCTGATGAGTCTCGACGTGCGCGCGATCTCTTCCTCGCCGGCCCCTTGATCGAGCACGATGGCATACCCGTGTCTGTGAAGAAGCGACAGGAGTTCCGTCTCGAAGGGATCGATGACGCGCTTCGCGGGGTTATCGCCGACGCCGAGATTGACGGCTGCCAAGGGCCGGCCCGCTGCGGTGTTTCTGAGCGCAACGCCTCGTTGTCGGTCTTCGCCGGGAAGACTCACGTAGGGCAGGGAAGGGTGTGAGCCGGCGCCGAAAATGCCGTCGAGCCACTTGCCGGTGAGCTCCCCGATGCTGGTTGATCCCGGCGAGGTGAAGGATCGACTCTCGAAGAAGTAGTAACGACTCTCGTCAGGGACGAGCGGAAGGAGCCCAAGTTGCATCAAGCGGGAGTCAGGATCGACCACGATATACTCTTCGGGCCCTAGGTCGTCGATCTCGCGCTGAACGAGATCGACGAGCGCGGGCCACGTGCCTAGTCGGTCCCGCAGTGAACCGCCGCGGGCGTAGGCAACTTCGCGAAGGCGTACGCGCGAGTCGGACGCGAAGAACGCGCCGGCTTTGGCTCCGCCGAGCAGCACAACCTCGGCGTGCGGGAAGACAGCCTGCATCTTCCGTAGAACGACGCTGGTGACTGCGATGTCGGCACCGAGTGTGACGCGCGAGGGGACGAGGACTCTGCGCACGACTTTGCGGCCGGCAATATCGAACGCGGCGGGACGGCCTACTCGATCCGCTCGCCGTAGGACGTCTTCGTCAGTCGTGAGGTCGAACGAGTTGAGGAGTTGGTCGACGGCCGACAAGCCGGGGTCGTGCCGGGCGGCGGCGATCACGCGGCTGAAGAAATCTACATAGAGATCGGAGAGTGCGTGGTCGAAGCGGTCCGCGAGGGATTCGACGACGTCACGAAAAAGTATCCGGGAGGCTGTCGCCGTGATTTCGGCGCTACTGGAAAGAGCCAGAGCGGCTAACTGATCGGCGCTCGCTCGCCACTCGGCGAGGTTCGATCCACCGCCGCGCACAACACGATCGGCCAAAGCGCGGGCTTGGTGTTCGATCGAAGCATCACTCACGCTCTTCAGGATGATGGATAGTGTAGGGAAGCTTCAAGTGGGCGCCATCCCGCAGAGCAACGCCGCCCCTTGGGTGTCTGTACCACCGTCTAGTCCATACCCGCGGTGGTGGCGGTTTTCTCAGTGACGGTGATGGAGCTCAACGTGTCGGCGTAGGCGGCGATGCCCTTGTAGAGTGCTTCGGCGATCTTGTCACGGTACGCGCTTGTCTTGAGCAGCTTCTCGTCGGAGGCGTTGCTGAGGAACGACACTTCAGCGAGAACGGCCGGCATTTTCGCGCCCATCAGAGCCAGCAACGGGGCCTTGCGAACACCACGGTTGCGCAGGGATCTGGTTTGCTTTGAAAGGTCTCGGTAAAGGGCGGACTGCACCTTCGCGGCTAACTCGCGCGACTCGGAAATATTCTCATTGCGCGTGATCTTCGCGACGAGGCTCTCTAACTCGTGTACGGATCGTTCCGCGGCGGCGTTCTCACGGGCGGCGACCGCCATCGCCCACGAGTCGGTCGTCAGGCTGAGGTAGAACGTCTCAATGCCTCGAACGGAGCGCTGGCGGGCCGAGTTCGCGTGGATCGAGATGAAGAGATCGGCTTCCGCTCTGTTCGCGATCCGTGACCGTTCGCGGAGGGGAATAAAGGTGTCATCGGAGCGCGTGTAGATGATTTCACTGCCGAGCCGGGTGGTGATGAGCTTGCCGAGCCTCTGCGCGATGTCATTGACCAGGTCCTTCTCGCGGAGCTTGCCGGCGCCGATGGTCCCGGTATCGTGCCCGCCGTGGCCGGGGTCGATGACGACCTTGCCGACTTTCAGGCCCAGTGCGCGAATCAAGTTCCTCTTGCCCGAACTACTTGCTTTAGCTGGCTTCGGGGGGGGCAGGTTGAGAATGGCCGGCGGCGGCTCCAACTTCGCCAGGAGTGCCTCCTCCTGCTTCATGCCGAGATCAACCGTCGACTGGACCGCTGATGCCCCGACGGTAGGAGCGGCTCCCGCGTTTAATACGTCCTTTGACGGAGTCGCGTGCTTCACCGGAGCAGGCTCGAATCGTTCCCGCACCGGGCTGGGTTCCGCTGCTTGCTCAAGAAACGCCGGTATGATCTCCTCGGAGGTAACGCTTGGCCGCGAGCCGTCGTCCCTGGTTTCGAGCGGCGCACTACTCAAGTTGATCGACGTGGTTTCTTCCAGAATCGGCCTCGCGAGCGTGTCGCGGGGTGTCGGTAGGATCTCCCCTACGGCGGTCGCCGCGGCGAGCAGGTCGGGCTCGGGCGCGGCTGGATTTGCCGCCAGCATCTGCGGTGCTTCGCGGCGCAGCTCAATCACTAACCGCGGCGGATTAGCAAGCCACGACGTGGTGAAGCGCGCTGGGAATTCGAGGTCAAACACGACGCGCGCGACGTCACGGCTGTTCTGGCCGGCGCGAATGCCTCGTAAACGGCCGTCCCCGACCTTGATCATTGACAGTGGCCCCAGCGGCTTATCGAGCCGTGCGCCGACGAAATCGAAGTACAGGCGGTCGGGGTTCTGGATGCGGTCGAAGCGAATGTCGGTCGCGTCGTCGAGTTCGACCACGACGCGGGTGTAGTCCTCTTGCGACCAGTGCCGCATCTCCCGCAAGATGGTCACACCGCCGGACGCCTTGGGAGAGAACTTGGCGGGACGAGCGACGGCCCCGCCCGTTTCTTCAACGGGGGCGGCCGGCGCACGTACGGGCGCTGGTTCTCTAGCTTTGGCGACCGCTGTCGCGGGTGCTTCCTCGCCCAGACCACGCAGCGACACCAACGCCTTCTCTCCGTAGGGGCTGTTTGGGAATCGCGCGGCAAGCGAGCGGAAGAGGGTGACGGCTTTGTCGCGATGCGAGACGCTCTTGGAGCGTTCGCTCAGATCCTCGTACAACCCACCGGTTACAAACAGGCTCCGGTCGGTCTTGGGGTGCTTGGGATATTTCTTGGCGACCTTCTCGAAGGTGCCGATCACGAGCAGGTACTGTTTGGGGCCTAACTCATACTCGGGAACTGCTTCCAGGTCGTCGAGCAGGAGTTCAGCGTAGGAGTAGGCGTCGGACGCAGCTCTGCCCGCCTTCGCGGCGAAGGCAGGAAGGGACAGGCACAACAGCACCAAGATTCCCGCGGCCCAGACACAATCGCCCGGCCGAATCTGCCGGAACATCGACATAAACCGGCCTTGCTAGCGCATCTCGAAAACTAGATCTCCGGTTGAGTCCACGCGTGCCGTCACGCTGGCCTCCTCCGGAACTTCATTCGAGACACTACCCAAGGACCCATACCACTGCCGCACACGTTCGACATAGTCTTCCGTCTCACGATACGGCGGAACTCCACCGTATCGATCGACAGCTCCCTCGCCGGCGTTATACGCCGCCAAGGTTCGTATGCGATCACCTTCGTATCGGTCCATGAGAAAACGGAGATACTTAACTCCGCCCTCGACATTCTCGGCGGGATCGAAAATGTCACTTACCCCGAACCGCAAAGCAGTCCCGGGCATCAACTGCATCAGTCCGCATGCCCCTTTTACCGAAACAGCGAACACGTTATAGTTACTCTCCTGCCGGATCACCGCATGGATCAAACCAGGATCCATGTTGTGCCGGAGGCCGGCATCTTGCACCAGAGAATCAACGTCGAGAACTTCACGATCTTGGACAACCATTCTCCCTGCCGCGCCAGCCGATCCGCCGGAAGCTTGCTTTGAACGCCTCACCAGTGAGGTGACTCTCGTCAACCGCCCTGTTTCAGCATCTTCGCGCACTTCGTATCGACGAACCCTGGACGATTCTTGCGATACGCCCCCAGCCTCCAAAACGGGAGACATCAGGAGCAGTAGCCCCAAGGTTACCGTCCAATTCTTCCAAAACAATATCATAGAGAATGTTGTGGGCACAAGCAATTTCTTTTCAATAGGTTAGCTTATTCCGGACGCTCTTGGGATGTGGTTGGCTGCAACGGACGCTGGCCGGCACGAGATGTCGTAGGGTGTAGGGCTGGGCTGGCTACGTGTTGTAGTGGCATGGATGCTGTTCATGCCTGGGCGTACACCCGTATGTCCGCCCGATAGTAGTTAGACGCACGGCCCACCGATTTGGACGAAGCAAGAGCCGCTGGCGCCACACGGCCCTGACTCGCCCAGCCCCAACGGGGTGTCCAGAAAGTAGCCCAGGGCAACCCTCAGAGCCGCAGCCGTAAGGCTGCGATGATCAACTTCGCAGCGCCAACAGACCGTCGTTTCGCTCAGCGATCCCTAATCAGCATTAGGGCGGAAGCGGCCTCACTTCGCAGCAGACCAACGCAGCCTCACGGCTGCGGCTCCGAGCTAGGGTGGGTATGGATTGAGTGAAACCACGTGAGCGTTGCGTCGCGATGGGTTTCGCCCGCGGGCCTGCCGTTCAAAGAGAGGGTCCACACCAAAGAAAGCAACAGCCCCGACCGGCCACTCAGAGCCGCGGCCGTAAGGCTGCGTCGCCCAACTTCGCAGGGCCAACGGAACGTCGTCTGGGGCGGAGGCAACGCCGAATTACAGCGAGTCCCCGACCTGCCCCTCGACGAACTGGGCATCGCCAATGTCAGCCTTCACCACGGCGATTTCGATCTAAGGCCCCCCACGTCCTCTAACCCCCCGGAGCCCTGAGTACTCGATAACGCTCCACCGCATGCAAATCCTAGGCCCAGGCCGCTGGCGCCACAGGGCTCTGACTCGCCCAGCCCCAACGGGGCGTCCAGAAAGTAGCCCAGGGCAAGCCCGAAGGGCGCAGCCCTGGGTAACACCACCCACGACACCAAGCCCCGGAGGGGCGACAGAACATAGCCCACGGTTTCAGCCGTAGGCACCGTGCTGTTCAAAAACAAGCTCTGGAAAGGCCTACAACAACCGCCACCACGCCTACCCAAGGGAAAGAGGCGCAGGTGTCAACTTGCGCCCCGCGGGCGAAGCCTGCGGTTGGGTGTGGCTTCGGCTCTTCCGAATCCAATTCAAAGCGGTCGGTAGCCGCTTTGAGTTTGCTCACGGTCGCGGAGGGTGTCGAAAACGCCGTTACGTGGACAGAACCCGATATGAACGAAGCCTGACGGCAGACGCTTCGCGTGGGCATTTGTGAGATGAGGAGGTCGGGTCGGGAGTAAGTTGGGACACCACTCAAGGAGGTGTCCCATGACACGATTACGCCGACA